>JGI10216J12902_103530171_pt1 | contig 16605 bp, 9 predicted proteins | sample KanNatreferecore_FD_12902 | JGI IMG/M metagenome (IMG submission 12902)
CCGGAATTGCCAGGGAGGCGTAGTATCCGGCGGCGCCGTAGTGGCAGTTGTTGCGCACGCCCACGCAAGCGACGCCGGCCGCACGTGCTTTCGTAATCGCCGTCTTCATCGCGAAAACGGAAGTGACCATGCCGAGCGATGAGTCGCCGTCCACGAGCGCCCAGGCCGGACCTTCCGTGACGACTCCCGGGCGGCCGTCCTTTTTCAAACCGCCGCCGCGAAGCCGCCGAACATAGGCGCGCAACGCCTTGGTCCCGTGCGTAAAGGTCCCCCAGGTGTCGGTCGTGACGAGAACATCGGCGGTGGTCCGGGCGTCGGAATTGCCGACCCCGACTTTGGTCAGGGCTTCGACGCAAAAAGCGTGCAGGTCGCTCGCGATTACCTTCATGCCGGGATGAAGCGGGTCGGGTGTTCGCCGCCATTTGAAGCATTTGCCGAAGGTCGAGTCAATGAGGCGATGGAAACGGAGTGATTCAGTTTGGTGGGGCAAGGCTGCCGACGAGGCGGCCCGTCCCGCGGCCGCGGGGCTCGCCCCACCGAAAATGCAAACTGTACCACAGCCATGGAAAACCTTGGTATTTAATGGAGCGCGTCGGGCGGCCGGGATGGGCCAATCTCATCGCTTGCAGAATCCCGTTGAAAAACGGGCGGATTATCCTGAATAATGTCCGCTACAGAAGAAAGGCATTAAATGAAGATACGTTTGACGATAGTTTTGGTGATGAGCCTGACAGCCGGTCTGGGGCAGGCTGACGACAAGGACATTTTGAAGGACCAGAAGGCCAAGGTCAGCTACGGCATCGGCGTGAACCTGGGTTCGCAATGGCGCCAGCAGGAGGTGGACGTGGACGTCGATCTCATCCTGAAAGGAATGAAGGACGCCATGTCCGGCAAGGAAACGCTGATGACGGAGGCGGAGATGCGTCAGGTCCTGACGACTTTCCAGCAGGAGCACCGGGCAAGGCAAATGGAGAAACGCAAACAACTCGGCGAAAAGAGCAAGGCGGACGGCGAGAAGTTCCTGGCTGAGAACAAGACCAAGGAAGGGATCAAGACGCTGGAAGTAACACTGCCTGACGGGAAGAAGTCCGAACTCCAATACAAAGTGCTGGTCGAAGGCAGCGGCGCGTCGCCCAGGTCCAACGACACCGTCACCGTCCATTACCGCGGCACGCTGATCGACGGCACTGAATTCGACAGCTCCGCGAAGACGGGCCAACCGCTCGTGCGTCCAGCCAACGCCCTGATCCGAGGCTGGACGGAAGCGCTTCAACTGATGAAGCCGGGCGCCAAATGGCAGCTCTTCATTCCTTCAGAACTTGCTTACGGCGAGCGCGGCTCCGGCCAGCAGATCGTCCCGAATGCGGCGTTGGTCTTCGACGTGGAACTGCTTTCCTTCACACCGCCACCGCAGGCGTCCACGGTGCAACCGGCAGGTCAACCCATCGTCACCAGCGACATCATCAAGGTGCCTTCCAAGGAAGAATTGGAAAAGGGCGCCAAGATCGAGGTCATCAAGGCGGAGGAGGTCGAAAGAATTCAACGGGAAGAAGCGGAAAAGAAGAAAAAGCAGGAACCACCGAAGAAGTGATCCGTCCGGCCCGCCGGAGGGCTGCCATTGGACCGCGCCCTTGCAGGGCGCAGCACCCGGGTGTTTGGGCTACTTCCCCGTGACTGCCAGTGGCGATCCGGGTTTCCGAATGTGCAGCAGGACGGGCAGGGAGGTTTGGCGGCCCGCCTGGTTTTCCACGGCGTAACAAAGCCGGTCCGTCTCTGGAACCCACCTGGCCGCGGTCAGGACTATCTCCCGCTCGTTCTCACCCTTTGGGATCAACACACCGTTCAACCCGATGTTGTCAACGATGACGCCGTAGGGAAGATTCTCGACGGTGAACGTGGCGAGATCATCGTGACCGTTGCGTTGGATGCGCAGGAGGGCCGGGACCGTTTGGCCCGGGGCGATGGTGATCTCAAACGACCTGCCGCCCTGGTCATTTGAAGCGGTCGTCTTTGGCTCCGTGTGCGGCATCGGTTCGAATGAGACAAAGAGTTTGGGTTTCTCGCCAAGTTTGACCTTCCCGAAGTTGTTGACCGCCATCACTACCGGCCGTCTCTCAATGAGCGCACTGGCGTTGATTTGGACCTTTGCCCAGGCCTCCTCCGATGCCGACGCCGCGTCCGGTGCGGCATGGAGTGTTCCCTTGGCTTCACTGTGGCCAGCCTCGATCACCAGGGGCGTCGTCACCGTAAAGCCGGACGGCAGACCGGAGACTCCCACTTTGATTTCGCCTTCGAATCCGTCGAATCGCTCTGCGGTCACCGAAAACTCGCGGCCGCTTCCGGCGTTGACTGTGAGATCAGCGCCATTGAGCGTCACGTTGAAATCCGGCTTGGGTTCGCGCACCACCAGCCGGTAAGAGAAACGGTCGCCGGAATAACCGCGCGTGTCGCTCACTCGAACCAGATAGCTGCCGTCGGCCGGGGCAGTGAAGAACAGCTTCGAATCGGCGCCGGCCTTGCGTTCGCCGTCGTCGTCGTTCGCGTAATGCAGCGGGAAAACCGGCAAACCGCTTGGGACCAGCTTCGTGCCGGGAGGATGGGGCACCACGATGTAGGCCGGCTCGTCGAGGGCGTGCGCCATCGAACTCGTATCGAAGTAGGCGCGGCGCTTCCCGTTGGATGTGTAAAACAACATGTCCGAATCCGGCCCCTGCGGCATGCGGAACAACTTCACCACTTCGCCTTTGAAGTAGACGTAATCGTTCAGCTCCATCTCCTCGTAATTGTCGAGCCGTGCTCCGTTTCCGTTCGAGTCGATGGACCGAAAATTAATGGCGGTGTTGCGGACGGCCTGGAGCCGTAGCCGCTCCACGGGTCGGCCATCGACGTGCAACACCTCGAGTCGGGTGTCAACCGGCGAGCCGCGTTGGGCCGCCTGCGTTTCGATGATCCAGGTCTGGCCCGCCTTACCGTCGAAACGGAACAGGTCAATGTCCGATTGTGCTGCGTCAGCTCGTGCGGCCGGAGTATCCCCCTCACCCCGTCCCTCTTTCCGGGCGGGAGTGAGGGGGCGAGAGGATATCCAGATCCGCCCGCCCACCGCGCCCGGCGCCGCCAGCCTTGTCGCCTGCCCCGGCAAATCGTTCGGCTCCACCTCGACGAGTTCTATTCCATCCCCGACGATCACTTTAAACGTCCGTCGGCTTCGGAATTTTTCCGGATCGAGGGGCAGATCCATTTCTCCCTGCTTCTCCGGTTTGATCTTCGGCTTGTGCCCGGCGGGAAGATTGTAGCCCGTCAATTCCACTTCGCTCTCTTTGACGGCCGGGATGCTGGGAGGAAAGAAGCCAGTGACGTAAGAAAACTCGCCGACGGAGAGGCGGTAGAAATGGTCCGCCGACGCGCCGAGCAACAGTTCGCTCACGCCCACGCTGTACCGGCCGTCAACGTCGAACGTGTAGGCGAGCAACGGGTCGGGGCTGCCGTCGAAACCATGATTGCTGGCGAGCACTTTGCCGGAGTCGTCGAGCAAGGTCAGCGCGGCGTCGGCCTTCGAGCCGAGGCTTTTCGCCGCCACATCAAACACGAGTGTTTGACCAGCCTTCGCTTCGAAATCGAACCGTTCGACGTCGCCGCTCTTCTCATGCGTCGCCCAGAAGCTCGCCGGCAACCGCTCGACCGTGTGGACCTTGTTCGAGACGTAAACCTGGGGCAGATCGTCCACGTGCAGCTTGAGCCTGCCGCTCTCGCCGTTCGGGCCGACCACCCAGAATTCATAGCTGCCGCGGCGGAGGTCGTCCGAGGCGACGGCTTTCACAAGGATCGCATCAGATTGCTGCGCCGCGTCCTGATCGAGTTCGAGCTTCAGTTTGGGTTCGGTGGATTTGATGTCGGTCGCCGCGGACAGGTTTTTGCCGATCAGTTTGACGCGGGTCTCCTTGCCTCGCTGAATCCCTCGTGGTTCGGCCCGCGACAACTCCGGTTTTGGCGCCGGCATCACCTTGCCGTTGCCGGCGTCGTAAAACTCGATGGTGCCATCCAGCCGTCCGACAACGACCGCCTTGTTGTCCAACGCAAAGGCCAGCGCAGGCGCCCAGTCCGGCTGCTTGTCGAGCAGCAGCTTTTCCTTCAGCTCTGTGCCGGTCGCATCCCAGAGTTTGACGGTACGGTCTTCGGCTGAAGAGAGCAATGTCTTGCCATCCGATGAAAAGGCGAGGTTCAGGATGGCGCCTTCGTGGGCGAAACGGGCTTCGAGGATCGGGTTGGTCGTCTCCGCGGCGGATTCGCTGATCTGCCAGACACGGATGCGATTATCCACGCCGCCGGCGACGAGTCGTTTGCCATCGAGACCGAAGGCGACAGCGTATTGCTCCTTGAGCGGTTGGGAAAGCGTGTCGCGCCGTTCGCCGGTGGCGACGTCCCAGAGCTTCACCGTGCGGTCGGCGCTGGCACTCGCCAGAATTTTGCCGTCGGGACGAAACGCGAGATCGAACACACAGCCGTTGTGGCCGGACAGGGTCCTGATCTCTTCGCCGGTCTGGACGTTCCAGAGCTTGATTTTCTGGTCGTAACTGCCGGTGGCCAGCGTCTTGCCGTCCGGCGAAAGGGCGATCGAATAGATTGTGTCTTTGTGGCCTTCGAAGACGTAAAAGAGGCGGCCATCGTTGAGGTCCCATTGCCGTACTTCGCCAAAGAGACCGGGTTCGCCGCCGGCGGCGAAGAGATATTTGCCGTCCCCGGAAAAGACGAGCGCATTGACGTTGCCGCGATGTCCGGCGAGCGCGCGCACGACCGCGCGATTCTCGGCGGACCGCAATTCCACTTCCGCGTAGCGGCCGACGGCGAGGAGCTTTGGCGGCGGCGCGTAAGCGATGGCGTTGACGGGTTTCCGCGGCGGAACTTTCGGTTCAATTCTGGGGACGGCGAGTTCTTTGGGCCTCGTCTGCGCAGGCGGTTTGGCGCCGGCATCAATCCACGATCGGATCAGATCGATTTCCTCCGGCTTCAGTTTCTCGCGCTTGCCTGGCGGCATGATCTTCTTTTTGCCGTCCTTTTCGAATCTGCCTTCGATCATCCGCACCAGGAGGCTTTCCTCGCTCTTGCCTGGGACGATGACCGCGCCGCTCTCGCCGCCTTTGAGCAACAACTCGTGAGATTCCATGACCAGCTTGGCTTCCGGTTCGGTCGAGGCGTGGCAATCGAGACAGTGCTGGTTGAAGATGGTTTCGACGGCGGAGTAATCAGGCGGCTCGGCGGCAAAGCAACAACTCGATAAAACAAACAGCGAAGACGCGAAGACGCGACGAATAGCAGGACCATTCCCGCCTTCCCGGCTTCGCTGTTTATTGGATTCGTTCAATGATTAAACAAGAATTCCCGGCTGCTGAGCAGGGCCCAGTACAGATCCTCGATCAAGGGCCGCTGCTCGTCCGGCGTTGCTTCGGCGAGTGTCTTGAGCATCTTCTCTTTCTCGGCTTTGGATGGCAGGCGTGAAAGCGCGCTCAAGCAGGCTTCTTCAATGATCTTTTCCGACGGCATCTTTTCGGCGAGCTGTTTTCCGATCGCGTTCTCCTTCGACGCCAACTTCTGGTTGATGGTGTCGCCATTGGCAATGTGGAGCATCTGCGCGACGTTCGGCTCGGCGGTGCGTTCGCACTCGCATGTCTTCTCGCGATCGGGCCGGCCGAAGCTCTTGAGGAAGTAGGAGAAAATCTTGGTGTCGGGGAGTTGAATGGCGCGGTAGCCGGGCGGGTATTTTTCGCCCAGACCGCGGTTCTCGTTGCGCAGATCGACCTGGAACTCAGTGGGCACGCCGGTCACCTGGGAATAAGCGTCCAGCAGCACTTCCGCCATAAGGCGCCGGGGATAATAGCGCGAATAGAAACGGGTGTCGGCGGCGTTCTCCGCCAGGGGCGCGCTCGTGCGCTGATAAGTCTCCGACTGGAGAATTGCCCGCATCAGCGCCTTGAGATCGAATTTTTCATCGGCCAGGAATTTCGCGGCGGCCGACAGGAGTTTCTCGTTGCTGGCCGGGTTGGTGGCTCGCAGGTCGTCCACCGGGTCCACCAGGCCAACGCCGAAGAAATTCTTCCAAACACGATTGGCGATGGAGCGGGCGAAATAGGGATTGTCCGGAGACGTAAGCCATTCGGCGAGCGCCTGGCGGCGATCATTCGGGTCATCCAGCGGCAGCGCGTTGCCGTCGAGCGGCGTGGGCGGCAGTGCCCGGCCGGTGAGCGGCTGTACGACGTCGCCGCTGTTCGCAACGAAGATGACGCTGTCGCCTTCGCCGGAACCGGTCTTGGCGCGGACGCGGGCGAAGAGATTGGCGAAGCGGTAATACTGCTCGTTGGTCCACTTCTCCATCGGATGATTGTGACACTTGGCGCAATTGACCGACATACCGAGAAACGCCTGCGTCGTCGTCTCGGCCATCAACCGCGGATCCTCGTGCAACACATAGAAATTGCCGGCGCCATTCTCCAGAGTGCTTCCCTGGGTGTTGATGATCCTGCGAACGAAAACGTCCCAGGGCGTGTTGGCCGCGACGTTGTTGCGGATCCAGTTGTAGTAGGACCACATCGCCGGTGTCTTCAGCTTCTTGCTCTGGACGAGCAACAGGTCCGACCATTTGTAGGCCCAGTAATCGACGAACTCAGGGCGTTTCAGCAGCGAATCGATGAGCCGGTCGCGGGCGGTGATGGGAGCGGCGGGATCACTCCGCTCGTTGGCGCACTCGGCGAGGAACGCGCGGGTTTCTTCCGCGGTGGGCAGAGTGCCAATGGTGTCGAGGAACGCCCGCCGAACGAATTCCGGGTCGCTGCACCTCGGAGACGGCGGGAGGTTGAGGCTTTGGAGTTTTTCCAGGACGAGGGCGTCGATGAAATTACGGTTCGGTGCCCTGGCAAAAACGGACGGAGCAACCTTGTTCGTGTAAGGCACGGTGACCGTGGCGATGGCGATGCGGCTGAGATACCAGGCCGTGATCGCCCCTTCACCGTTGCCGACGACGGTCACTTTGCCGTCTTCGCCGACATTGGCGACGGATTCGTTCGCCGAGGTGTACTTGGTCCAACGCGTCACGTCCTCGGTGCGGCCGTCTGTGAAATGGGCGCGCACCGTCAATGGCTGCGTCGCACCTGATTTCAGAAGGGCGTGGTCCGGCAGGATATCGAGGCGTTCGATCCGCGGATCTTCCTTGCCGGGTCCCGGCGCTCCTGCGGCAATCCATTCGGCAAGGATCTTGTATTCGAGCGAATCGACCTCAAACTTCTTGCCGCCCTTGTGAGGAACTGCGCCGGTTGGTTTGAGCAACAACAAGCTGCGGCCGGGATCAGATGGAATAATGCGGCGGCCAAGCGCCTGCCGGGTGAGCGACAGATAATCGCCTTCGTCGTCGTAGCCGCGGAGTGAAAGCCGGAAACCATTTTGGCCCGCCGCGGCACCGTGGCAGGCGCCGGAACTGCAACCGAACTTGGCGAGGACGGGCTGGACGTGATTGCGAAAGGTGATGTTGGTGGTGGCAAGAGCGTCCCCGGACGTAACGCATACAGCGATTACGACCGAGAGATTGCCCGCGAAACATGCGAAAAGACGCGAAAAATTCATGGGGCAAAAGAATCGGCCGCCCGTGTGACCGACAGGGGGATGTTCATGATTCATTCCCATTGCAATTAGCTGCAAATCATTCTTCTTTCGCGCACTTTCGCGTGTTTAGCGGGCCCCAAAAAAGCGTATCCCGGAGCAGGCTGCCCGCGAAACACGCGAAATGACGCGAAAGGCTCATAGTGTGAAAGATTCAGCGGCACCAGGACGTCGCGTATTCACGATTCGTTCCCACTCAAGCTGAGGGTGATGGCCGAAGTTCATGAGCAGCCCGAGCTTGAAACCAGTGGCGCTGAGATAATTCAGAACTTGGGCGCGATGTTCGTCAGTTAGTCGATCGACGGCTTTCAACTCGAGGATAATCTTTCCGTAGCACACAAGATCTGGTTCGTAGCCCTTCGCCAGGCGGCGACCGCGGTAGATCAGTTCGAGCGTGGGTTTCGGTACGAACGGGATATCCAAATGGGCGAGTTCGATCTCCATGCACTCCTGATACACCGGCTCAAGGAACCCGCAGCCCTTGTCCTTGTACACGTTGAAGCACCCGCCGACGATAGCGTAGCATTCGTCCTTGTAGATGAGTTCTTTGTCCATTAGCTGGAGATCCATTCTTCTTTCGCGCAATTTCGCGTGTTTAGCGGGCCTCAAAAAAAGCGTCTCCCGGAAGCAGGCTGCCCGCGAAACACGCGAAAAGACGCGGAAAATTCATGGGACAAAAGAATCGGCCGCCCGTGTGACCGACAGGGGGATGTTCATGATTCGTTCCCATTCCAATAAGGCTGCCCGGGCAATACCCGCCGACGATGGCGGGGATTCGTCTTTGTAGATGAGTTCTTTGTCCATTAGCTGCAGATCATTCTTCTTTCGCGCAATTTCGCGTGTTTAGCGGGCCTCAAAAAAAAAGCGTCTCCCGGAAGCAGACTGCCCGCGAAACACGAGAAAAATTCATGTTTTCGCGGTCGCTAAAACAACTCCCGGATCGGCTGAGTCCCGTAATCCACCAGTGGAAACGGGCGTCCGCTCGGCCCGGGCAGTTCGGTCGTCAGGTCCAGCCCGAGGCTGTGGTAGATGGTCGCGACCACTTCGGACGGTTTGACCGGGCGTTCGACGGGGTAAGCGCCAATTTCGTCGCTCTTGCCGACCACCCGGCCGCCCTTCACTCCCCCGCCGGCGAAGTAACTGGTCCAGCACTGCGGCCAGTGATCGCGTCCACCGGCCGGATTGACCTTTGGCGTGCGGCCGAACTCGGCGAGGTTGCAGACAAGCGTGTTGTCCAGCATTCCGCGCTCGTGCAAATCCTCGATCAACGCGCTGTAGCCCTGGTCGTACATCGGCGCGACGATCTCTTTCATTCCCTGAATCGAGGTAAACGGTTTCGAGCCGTGGATGTCCCAGGTGATTTCGTCGAAGACGGTAATGAACGTGTTGATGGTGACGAAGCGGACGCCCGCCTCCGTCAAACGCCGGGCCAGCAAACAGCATTGACCGAAGCGCGTCAGGCCGTAGCGCTCGCGGACCTTCGCGGGTTCCTTCGTCAGATCAAAGGCCTCGCGCGCCTTCTCGCTCGTCATCAGGCGATACGCCGCCGCGAAACTGGAGTCCATCAAATCCGCGCTCGGGCTGGCTTCAAAGTTTTTCACTGTTGCATCCACAACCTCGCGCAACTCCCTCCGCCGTTTCAGCCGCGCCTCGCCAATCTCCTGTGGCGGCAGCAGGTCGGGCACCTTGAAATCCTTCTGTGACGGATCGGCATTCAGCACAAACGGATCGAATGATTTGCCGAGAAACCCGGCGTCCTGGCCGTGCGGCAGGTTGCCGCCCGTGGGTCCCATCGGTTCCGGCAGAATCACGTGAGCGGGCAGCTCGTTGCGACGGCCCGCGAGGTATTCCAGCGCGCAACCGGCATGAGGCGTGTTGACGCCACCGGTGAAGAGCCGGCCCGTCTGCAACATTTGATGGCCCGTGTCGTGCACCGCCGCCGCTGTGTGATAGCAGGTGCGGATCAGCGAAAACTTGTCCGCCAGTTTCGCGTGCAGCGGGAGAATCTCCGAGATCTGAATGTCCGGATTGTTCGTCCTGATCGGTTTGAACGGCCCGCGGATTTCGCGTGGCGCATCCGGTTTCATGTCGAAGGTGTCGAGCTGGCTCGGCGCGCCGAGGTTGAAGATCATGATCACCGACCTTTCATCGCTGCCGCCTTTGACCGCGCCCGCGGCCTTTAGCGCCGCCAGGTTGGACAGAGTGAAGCCGATGGCACCGAGCGCGCCGACCTGGAGAAAATCGCGACGCGTGATACCGTCGCAGGTGGTGATCGAACCTTTGCCGGAGACTTTCAGCATAGCATCATGCGCTCACACGGGGTTTTGCGCTGATTAAACTACTCTGGGGCCAATCCTCCGACAATAGACAATTGCGCCAAAGAATATGTAAAATCCTTCAGCAAGATCCCCAGCGCCGCGTCTTCAGGTATCGGCTTGCCACCGGCCGGGTGGGGAGTCGTCTGCCCCACAGAAACCTTTGAGCATCCGGTCGGGTGCGCGGTCCAATAAGGGACTTGTCCGGCGAGCGAAACTTAAGCGAATGACTGGTAATATCACCAGCCACCGAACACAGATGAAGAGAGTCCGCGCCATCCTAATCCTTGCGCTGGCAGCGCCGATTGTGCTGGGACTCGCCTTGTTGGCTATTCACGGGCTCGAACCCTCGTATCAGGGAAAGAGACTTGGCGCCTGGCTGGAGGAGTTGCCGGCGAAATCAACGGTCCCCGCACCGGGTTCGGTCATCGGTGCAAGTTCCCCATCGCCTCAATTCGACCCAACCGTGGAGGCGGCCTCCGCAGCAGTTCGACAAATCGGGACCAATGCGATCCCGACATTGCTTGATCTCCTGCGGCGCCGCGACTCGCGATTTAGGCTGGCGGTGACGTCCCTCCTGTCGAAGCAGTCCTTGATCAGATTCCGTTTCGCGAGGGATTATGAGTTAAGGGCGCGGTCGCTGGCGGGATTTCGCGCTCTGGGTCCAATCGCTGCCCCGGCGGTGCCAAAGTTGCTCAAACTCTACCGCGAGCGGGACGATCTCCGACGCGAGTTGCAGGACGCTCTGGCAGCTATCGAGCCCGAGTCGGTGCGGGGATTGGCGGGGGAGCTTGATAGTCCGCACGTCGAACGGCGGCTGGATGCCGCTCACATCCTGGGCGACTGGTTCGGACCATCTGCGGAGCCGGCAGTCCCAGCCCTCGTCAGGCGGCTCGAAGAGGACAAAGATACCCGCGTCCGACAACGCGCAGCTGTGTCTCTGGGACGAATCGCTCGGATGCCCACCCTGGCCGTTCCTGCTCTGAGGATGCGCCTGAACGATCCGGACCGTCTAGTGCGTGTCCTCGCCATCAATGCAATCGCCGAATTTGGCTCCGCCGCCGAATCGGCTGTGCCAGAATTGGTGAAGCGCCTCGAAGACGAAGACCTCGGCGTGCGACGATGCGCAGCGTCCTGCCTTGGTAAGATCGGCAGGCATCCCGACCTGGTCGTGCCTCAACTCACTCAGCGACTCAAAGAAACAGACGGATCGCTGCGGATTGTGACTTTGGATGCGCTGGCGAAGTATGGGCCCGACGCCAGGTCGGCCGTGCCCGAAGTGGTGAAGCTCTTGAACGATTCGTCGGCTGAAATTCGGTCTTTCGCTTTGGGCGTGTTGAAACGGATCGATCCGTCCCTCGCTGCGGCAACCGCGCGCGAGTAAGCGTTGAATCGCTGTCAGTTCCGGAGGGCGACCGGTCCCCGGCCGCAGCAGCCGCGATTCACCCTGACGTCAGTGTTTGTTCTATTCCGGCTGGACACTCCGTCCCCCCGTTTCGGTTTACTGGCTGCGCCGCGTTGTGGAAACGAGCAGCTACTCGTACGTCAAAACCACGTTACCACCTTGAACCTGGATCGAGGCGATCCGGTGGGAGGAGCAGGAGCGCAGCCGATAGAACTCCGGCCGGCTGGGCACGGGAATGGTGACGGTCTTCGCCGTGTCGTCCACGGTCGCGTTCGCATGATCAGCGAATGTCCCGTTCACGATCGACGAAGATTGCAGCACCGGCTGTGAGTCGGCTGGGATCGGCGCCGAGAGCACGCTGTTGATCCAGCTTGCGCGGGAGGAGATGCGCGTGGAGTAGAACGAACCGGACTGGCTACTCGGCAGGTCGGGTGTCAGCGTCCAGGTTCCCGCGGCATTCTTCTCATAGAGACCCCCTTGGTCGAAGATGGCGGCGTCGAAGCCGTTGCCGGTATCGGTGGTGTTGTAGGGGCCATCGACGGCGAAGTTGATGCCAGCCAGTTTCCACGTGGCGCCGTCCCGGACGAAAACGGCTCCGGCGGAGTCGCCGACCGAAAGGTGACATTCATTCGGGCCACCGGTAGCATCGAATGTGGCTTGCAGGACTTCGCCGATGCCGGCATCGCCGAGCGCCCCATCGCCGTTGACGACGCTTGCCACGACGTTTTCGCCCCAGCGCACGATCCCGTCCGCGATTCCCCACGACCAGCCGTTCGTTTTCACGGCTCCGACCAGGTTCGTCGTGGTCACCGTTGGACCGCGTTGGGTACCCCGGCCAAAGACGACCAGGTTTTTTCCGACCTCAGTGCTGTTGGTGTAGAGCGGGGCAAAAGTCGGGAAACTTCCGCAAATGCGCCAGATGCGCAGATCGGTATCCGGGTCATCAAAGAGAGCCGTGGTCGTGTAGGGGACGCCGTTCCAGACGAGTGCGTCGCCGACCGATCCGCCGACATGCGCGGCGGTGATGAAATACTTCGGTGCGATGGGAGTGCCGAGGAACCCCCCCCACAGACCTTGAAACTGCCACCCGCTGTTGGTCAGGGCGCCGCCGGGCGAAGTCGTGTTGTAGGCCGGGTCAGCGGTCGAATGGAAGATGATCGCGTTGGCCGGGGTTATCAACAGTGAGAACACGGCCGCTGTCAGGAAGGAGAACAGCGGAGCTTTCTTGTTGCGCCTTGCCCGCTTGAACCGCTGGGCCTCACAGAGGCGCGGTCCGGACCGCGGGTCTATAACCCGCAGCATGGCCGGTTCATGGAAAGGTCCCGGATATCGAAGTCCCGTCGCCGCCCTGCCTTTTCGCATAGACCAACTCATACCTGCCCATGTGCAAAAGTCATACCAGACGGACCACGGAACGGCATGATTGCCCGGCAAATGGGCTTCGCTGCCGTGAATCCGCCGCTCCCGCCCGGGTAAAGGAGACTTTGGTTGCGCTACCTTGCATTCGCGGCACGAACCAGTTTCCCGAGATCTGCCACCGCCTCCTTTAGCGACGCAATCTCTTCGTCCTTGCGCCTGAGCTCGTGCTCGAACTTCCGGGCGAGCGCCTGAATGGCGGCCAGCGCGACGCCGTCGGCGTCCACGGCAGAAATTGCCGTATCGCTTTCGCCGAGATGGAATGCGGCCCTAAAATCCTGAGCCGACGGACCCAGGTGTCGCACGTCCTCACTCTGGGTGCGGTAATTCCATGATGGGATCGGCAACCCAACCAGCTTGCGAAGAATCTCTGCTCCATCAACAGGCGTAAGATTCTCCTTGGCGTTGCGATCGCTTAGCGACGACCACGAACCACTCCCCGGAGCGAGCGCGGCGCCGGTCACGGGAGCGCCGTTTGCGTCCACGCCGGTCACCAGACGCACGCCGCCGGTGGCGCGTGCGATGAACTCGTTATTTGTGCTGGAAAGGAAATCTGCTTCCGTCGCGTCGGCCCACACGAATGTTCCCCGGTGGCCCGCTTTAGCGCGCCGCCCCGCGGCGAGGCCGTACGCTCCGCCGGCCTCGTTCAGGATGCCGCCTGGAATGACGGCTCCTTCCGCGTTCGCCAGGATCGCATTCGAGGTGCCTCCGCCAATGGTGGAGTGGAGCGAATTGGTGCCGATGAAGTTCATCCTGCCGCCGGCGATGGTGGATCTCCAGGCGTTTGCCTCGATCAGGTTGTTGCCCCCGCCGCCGATCGTGCAGGTGATCGAGTCTTCGCCAATCACGTTGCCAGCGCCCCCTCCGATGGTCGAGAAGCGCGAGCCGGCGCCGATGATCTGCTGAATTCCCCCGCCGATTGTGCCCGAATGCCCGGCAATCACGTTGCTCCAGCCGCCGCCGATGAACGAGTGATAACAGCCCTCCGCAATCGTGAGTTGCGAGCCGCCGCCGATCGTCGAGCGGAAGGCGTCGTCCATGATCGTGTTGAAGGAGCCGCCGGCGATAACCGCATCCGAGTCGAAGAATCCGATGCGATTTGAAAAGCCGCCGCTGATGACGGACGAACTTGCATTGGTGTCAATGTAGTTGGCGACGCCTCCTCCGATTGTGGTGTACTGCGCGCGAACCTTGTTGGCCCATTCCTGAGTCGGTCCATAGTTGGCGCCCCCGCCGGCGATCGTCACACCGACTGCTCCGTTGGACACCGAGTTGTCCGGACAGCCGGCGATGATGTTGAAATGGCGGCCGTTCGTGCCCGGTTCAATGCGGAGCGCGCGGAGGTTATTGGCCTTGAGTTCCAGCGGCTGGTTGTCGGTTGTCCCCAGGAACTGGCCGCCGGCAGTGGTGCCCGAGTTGCCCGTCAGGCCCCAGGACGAGCTGTCGAGAGTGAGCACGTTCTGATTGGTCGAGAGAGTCAGATTTGCGCCTCCCAGCAATGTCACGTGGTCGGTGAGACCGTTCAACGTCTTGACGACCTGGCCGGGCGCAATCGTCCGTTCGGTGACAGCGCCGTCTTGAATCGCAACACCAGCCACAGCGTTGGAGGCTACGTTATTGGCGGTGACCGCCGTCAACGCCGTGTCAGCATTCGCGGCGCGCACCGCGTAGGGCGCGGCCAGAATCGGCTGGCGCGGGGTCAGGAGGGTGAACGCCGGTCCTCCATTGGTGCGGACGGAGAGTTCCAACCACCGGGCAGAGCCGTCGAAGACCGCCGGACCAAAATCAAAGGTCGTCATCAGAAGGCCGTTGCTTACGACAACGCTGATGTTGGTCACGGCGTTGCCGACCTGAACGCCTGCCATCTCGGAGTCGAAGAGCGCCGCGACGACATCGTACCGTCCGTTGGCCGGCGCGCTGTCGTCCTCGAGGCGTCCGCTGTAGCTGAAACTCGAACTCAATGGCGTTGCGAAGACGGCCGTGAGAGAAGGCAGCAGGATGGCGAACAGGATGAATTTGCGAGTGGTTTTCATAATCGACCTTTAGTTCAAGAATTACTCACGAAGGGGTGAGGGGAAGGAGGCAGCCGAATATCCGCGCGGCGGCGGGATTCTGAGATGCGCCCCGCGCTCGCTCTCATTTCCCGATTACCTTCACGACGGCCGTCGAGCCGGGATACTTGTCGCCCGCGACCGGTTCGGCGCGGCCGCCAATGTACTTCGCCAGGAATGCTTCCGCGCGGGCATTGAAGTCGATGCGGTTTTCCGGCCGGGCAAAGCCGTGGCCTTCGTCCGGATAAAGCACGTACGTGACGCTGCCGCGGTTTTTCTCGATCGCCTCGACGATCTGCTCGGACTCGGCCTGTTTGACACGGGGGTCATTCGCGCCCTGGCCGATCAGCAGCGGACGCACGATCTTGTCCGCCTTGAAGAGCGGCGAGGCGTTCTTGATCAATTCGGCGTCCTTGGGATCGTCCACGTTGCCCATGCGAACGTCGAACATCGAGCGGACTGGCTTCCAATAGGGCGGAATCGAGTTGATCAGCGTCTTCAGGTTTGAGGGACCGACAATGTCCACGCCGCACGCGAACTTCTCCGGTGTAAACGTCAAGCCAGCCAGAGTCGCGTAGCCGCCGTAAGAACCGCCCATGATCGCGACCTTCTTAGGGTCGGCGTAGCCTTCCTTGATCGCCCAATCGACGGCCTCAATCAGATCCGTGTGCATCTTGAGGCCCCATTCCTTGTTGCCGGCGTTAAGAAACTTCTTTCCGTAACCGGTCGAGCCCCGGAAATTCACCTGGAGGCACGCGTACCCGCGATTGGCGAACCACTGCGCATAGGAATTGTATCCCCACATGTCGCGTCCCCACGGTCCGCCGTGAACAAACAGCAACATGGGCAGGTTTTTGGGAGGCAACCCGACCGGCAGCGTAAGATACGAATTCAGATTCAAACCATCGCCCGATTTGATGACGACCGGCTTCATCGGCGCGAGTTGCAGACCTTCGAGTTTCGGCTGGTGAACGAACAGGAACGTTCCTTTCTTCGCCGCGCGGTCCCAGGCGTAGTAGCGCACCGGTCCGCGGTCGGAAGTGAACGCGACAAGCCAGGTCACATCCTTGTCGTCCCGGTTTACCACGGAAAAATCGCCGTCATGGAGTCCGGTAATGCCGTCGAAGTCGGCCTTCACCGACGGATCAACCACCGTCCACTTCGCGCGGCCCGGCGCGAACGAAACCGCCTCCACAACGTGTTTCTTTGGATGAACCAGGACACTTCCGGCATCCACTTCGTCCGATGACGCAATCACTTTCTCCGCGCCGGTGGCGATGTTCTTCTCCACCACACGCGCCGTGTCGGAACCGATGGAAGAGGTCAGAGTCACGCTTTTCCCATCGCCCGTGAAATCGACGAAGTTCAGAATTTCGTCCGGACCCACCTTGATCCAGCTTTTCCACGGCGACTTCACGTCGTCGCGGATGCGTATCTCCGTGCCGCCGTCCGGGGTCTGGATTTGGGCGCCGCGAACCTGAAACTTTGGATCCGCCGCCCAGCCGGCCACGTCGCCGGGGTTTTCGGTATCGAGGACCAGGGCGCCGGTTTTCAGTTGGAGCCGATGCACGTCGAACAACTGACGGTCGCGCAGGTTCATTTCCACCAGCATCTCGTCGGGGAAATTGGGATCGGTGGCGGTGACTTGCGCGCGGACTCCCTGAAACGGCGTGTAGTCGCGAATGTTGCCGGAGACCAGATCGACGCCATAGACGTGCCAGTTCTCGTCGCCGTCGATGTCCTGCATGTAAATCACTGTCTGGCTGTCCTCGGC
>JGI10216J12902_102545302_pt1 | contig 16590 bp, 13 predicted proteins | sample KanNatreferecore_FD_12902 | JGI IMG/M metagenome (IMG submission 12902)
AAGTTCTCCGTGTCGCGCCTGATCGGTGCGCCCCCCGGCTACGTGGGTTACGAGGATTCCGGAACGCTGACGAAGGCGGTGCGTCGGAAACCGTACAGCGTTGTGTTGCTCGATGAGATCGAGAAGGCGCATCCGGATGTGTTCAATATCCTGCTGCAGGTTCTCGACGAAGGTCACCTCACCGACAACTACGGTCGCGTGATCGATTTCAAGAACACCGTCGTGATCATGACATCCAACGTCGGCGCTCGTGACATCACCAAGGGCCGCGGACTTGGATTCCATGCGCCCGACCAGAAGACGAACTTCGAGCGGATCGCCGAGAAGGTGAAGGAAGAGATGCAACACACCTTCAACCCGGAGTTTCTCAACAGACTCGATGACGTCATCGTCTTCCATCCGCTGTCGCAGGAGAACATCGCCGAGATCGTCACGATCCTGCTGAAGGATGTTCAGAAGCGTCTGGGCGACGAAGAGCTGACACTGAGGCTCACCGAAGCTGCGTCGTCGTTCCTGGTGAAGCACGGCTACGACGAGAAATTCGGTGCGCGGCCACTGAAGCGCGCGATCCAGAAGTTCATCGAGGATCCGCTTTCGGAGAAAATCCTGCTGGCCGAATTCGCGAAGGGCGACGAGATCGAGGTGGATCTCGCTCCCGATGGCGAAAAGCTCGAGTTCCGCGTTCTGAGCGGTTCGCCCAAAGCCTAAGAGCAACACCCGCCTCACACGAACGGGGCTGTTGGAGAGAAGCAACTCTCCAGCAGCCCCGTTGTCTAATCAGTGTACTCGCTCGGCGCGAGGACCTCGCCCAAACTGACTAGTGTATATTTGTGTGATGCGGAAAATTGCTTCACGTATGCTGGCGTTTACAGCGCTCAGCGCGGCTCCGTTGTATGCACAACAGACCGCGCCGGGGGCCTGCTCGACGCCCGAATCAATAGTTGTCAGCGGCAGCATCCGAAATGACACAGCCGCGGTTCGGTCGACCGCAGGGCTGTCGACCGGAAGCCAGCTCGATGTCCATGACGTACAGGGCGGAATCAAGGCGCTCTACGCCACCGGTCAGTTCGACGACGTCCAGATCATATGCCACGTCTCGCCGACGACCGGCAAGGGGTCGCTCGTAATTCAGGTCAAGGAACGGCCACTTCTGACCGATTACAAGGTGATCGGCGCAGACCGAGTCTCTCCAAAGGATGTGAAGGAGAGATTGGCCTTTGCCACCGGGAGTCCGGTCGACCCGGGCAAAATCGCCAAAGCCATCGCCAGCGTTGACTCACTGTACGAGGCCAATGGATACTATCTCGCGAGCGTGAAGCCCGAATCCACAGTCACTGACGGGAAGCTCTCGATCAACTTCAAGATCGATGAAGGACGGCGGCTCGCAATCTCCGGAATCCGCATCAACGGCAACACCAAGATTTCCGATGCCGACATCGTTGGCGCGATGGAAACGAAGCCGGAAGGATTCCTCTGGACTCGGAACGGCGAGCTCGACGACGCGAAATACGCGCAGGATCTGGCCGAGAAAATCCCGCAGCTGTACGCCTCCCGCGGCTACATCGACTTCAGGATCCTCAAGGACACCCTGATCGTCGACCGCGCCAAGGGCAAAGGATTGATCGATATCACCGTCTCCGAAGGGCCGCGCTACACTGTCGGCAACTTCGAGGCGATTGGAAACCGCCGCTTCTCCACCGAACAGATCAACCTGTTCTATCCGTTCGGCAACAACCAGCAACCGACGGTAGTTCAGAAAGCGGCCGGTCTGATCCGACGCAGCTACATCAATCCGCCCAATACTTTCGATCAGGCGAAATGGGACGAAGCGCAGCAAAAGCTGATGGAGGCGTATAACGATGAGGGATACATCTACGCCAACATCCGCCCGGTAGTGGAGAGAATTCCCAGCACGGACTCTGTCCGTAGGGTCAACCTTCGCTGGGAGATCGATGAACGCTCGCCGGCCATCGTCAATCGGATCGAAATCGCCGGTAACGACTACACCCACGAATCGTGCATTCGCGAGCAGATCGTTCTGGCGCCGGGTCAGGTCTTCAACCGCAACTATCTGATCCGCAGCTATCAGAACATCGGCAATCTCAATTTCTTCGAGACGCCGATGCCGGCGCCGGAGACTCGTCCCAGCGGCGATCAGGGCGACGTGGATATCGTCTTCAACGTCAAGGAAAAGCGAACGGGTAACATCAACTTCGGCGCATCGATGGGTCAGGGCACCGGACTTGGCGGCTTCATCGGGCTGGATCAGCCGAATCTTCTGGGTCGGTGCAAGCGGGCGCAGCTCCAGTGGCAGTTCGGCCGCTTCATCAACGACTTCAACGCCACCTATAGCGATCCCAACATCAGGCAGTCCCGCATCTCCGGCAGCTTTACCGCGTACCACAGCCGCTCGCGCTACAACATCGCGGACCTTGGCGGAATCATCAGGACCGGCGGACAAGTCCAGCTCGGCTTTCCTGTCCCACAGTCGATCTACACGCGCCTGTTCGTTTCATACGGGGGAGAAAAGGTCAAGTACACGAGCGATGGATTCCTGAGCACAGTTGCTCAGTCGTGCAGTCACTGTTTCCGCTCGACCCTCGGGCTGACGGCGCAGCACGACACTCGAACCGGCTTGCCATTCCCGGCCGATGGCGGCCTGCAGTCATTCAACGCTCAGTTCAACGGCGGGCCGCTGGGAGGCAGTGCTGCGTTCCAGCGCTACACGACAGAGTTGCGCTCCTATACTCCTGTCGCACGAATCGGTGGGAGTCTGCTTGGCGGTGAGCCAATGATGTTCGTCGTTGGCCTGTCCACACGTGCTGGTGCCCTGTTCGGGAATCCTGGTCCGTTCTTCTCGACGCAGGCCTTCGCCCTTGGCGGCACGCAGTACGGAGAGCAGCTGCGAGGTTACGACGAGTTTTCGGTCACACCTTTCGGCTTTGATCCGCGTGGCGACCAGGCCCAGGCGAGTCGGGCATCATTCGGCAACGCGTTTTTTGTGGGGACTGCCGAGCTCGGTTTGAGGATCAACCAGTCGCTCTACTTGAACACGTTCTTCGAAGGCGGCAACGTTTGGAACAAGCCGCGCGAGTTTGACCCGACGCGTCTCTTCCGGAGCTTCGGCTTTGGAGCTGCCACATTGAGCCCGCTCGGACCTTTGGGTGTGGATGTTGGGTATGGATTTGACAAAGTTGACGCACAGGGGCGGCCGGCACCGGGCTGGAAGCTCCACTTCAAACTGGGACAATTCTTCTAACACTGGAGTCATAATGCGAGTGCTTCTCCGTGCGGGTACCATCGCACTGGCCACATCGCTGATTCTTGTCGGTACAGCAGGAGCACAGGCATCGCAGGCTCCGCCGCCGTCCGCCAAGATCGGCTACATCAATTCGGCGATGCTCCTTCAGCAGGCGCCGGGACGCGCCGAAGCCGAAGCGCAGTTCGAAAAGGAAGTGGGCGTCTACCGCCAGCAGATTCAGCGGATGGACGACTCGCTCCGCACCCTGATGGCGGCATTCGATCGGGATGCGCCCAAGCTCGATAGCGCCGCGCGCGAGGCACGCCGCACATCGATCGGTCAGCGCGAGGTCGAGTACCAGGGCCGCGCTCGCGGGCTCGATTCGACGATGCAGGCGCGCCAGGCGCAGCTGGTCAAGCCGATCATGGAGCGCGTGCAGCAGGTCATCGAGGCGATCCGTGCCGAAGACGGCTACGCCGTGATTCTTGACGTCGGCTCTCAGGTGAGCGTGGTCGTCGCCGCGGATAAGCGGCTCGATCTCACCGACAAGGTGCTGGCACGACTCAAAGCGCAGGGACCCCCGCCCGCCGTGAGCGGTGCGATCCCACAGCCCGCGGGAGTGACTCGGCCCAAGAAGTGACGGCCTCCTCGAACTCCAAGACTTCAATCAGCGGTGATGGTGCTAGCACCATCACCGCTGAAGCTATCGCGGCACTCGTTTCCGGTGAGTTGATCGGTGACGGCAACGTCGTGGTAAGTGGTGTCGCGCCGCTCGATCGAGCCGACGCCAGCGAGCTCAGCATTCTGTCGAGCGGCAAATACGCGAACCTGATGGCGACGACGAAAGCCGGTGTGGTGCTCGTCGACCCCGAGTTCCGTGAGGCTCCTGGGGCGCCTCGGGCGCGAATAATAGTGAAGCAGCCGCAGGAGAAGCTGCTCTCATTGCTGCCGAAGCTCTACCCGCAGGAATCGACAAAACCCGAAATCGCGTCCACGGCGCGAATTGGAAAGGGTGCCAGACTCGGCCAAGGTTTGTCGATCGGCGAATATGCGATTATCGGGGCAACCGCAAAGCTGGCGGACGGTGTCATCATAGGTGCGCACTGCGTGGTCGGGGATGGAGTTTCCATCGGTGAAGGCGCGCGTCTGTGGCCGAATGTGACGATCTACTCGGGCGCGACGATCGGCGCACGTACGATCGTCCATTCGGGTGCGCGCATCGGATGCGATGGCTTCGGCTACGTATTTCGCGATGGCACGCACCAGAAAATTCCGCACGTCGGGCGCTGCATCATCGGAGATGACGTGGAGATTGGCGCGAATACCACCATTGACCGCGGCAGCATCGATGACACCGTTGTCGGGAACGGAACCAAGATCGACAATCTGGTGCACATCGCCCACAACGTTCGGATCGGGGAGAAGTGCCTGCTGATGGCGCAAGTTGGCGTGGCCGGATCGGTATCGATCGGTGACGGAGCAATCCTCGCCGGACAAGCGGGTATCAGCGGACACCTTACGATCGGAGCCGGCGCCCGTCTGGCAGCGCAGGCGGGAGTCTTCGGCGACATCCCGGCGGGCGAGACTTGGTCTGGCTATCCCGCAAGACCTCACCGCGAATCACTTCGCGCTTCGGCCGCATTGTTTAAATTGGCCGGGATGATGCGCCGCCTCGAGAAACTTCTCGGAGAACCCGAATCCAGGTGAGTCGAAGGACCTTGGCGCGCTCAGCGGCGCTGGAGGGAATCGGCTTGCACCTGGGCGTTCCATGCCGGCTGACGTTTCAGCCGGCGCAATCGAAGCAGGGAATCGTCTTTCGTCGCACCGACTGTCCGGACCTGCCACGGATCCGCGCCCACGTCAGCGAAGTGAGTGGTAGCGACCGCCGGACGCAGCTGGGCAAAGGCGATTACGCAGTCCATACGGTCGAACACGTTCTCGCTGCCGTCACCGGAATGGGTATCGACGATGTGACGATCGACATGGATGGACCAGAACCGCCGATTCTCGATGGCAGCGCGGCACCGTTTCTTGCCGCACTCACCGACGCGGGTCTTGCGTCAGTGGATGGCGAGCCGGACTTTTTGGATCTGAGCGAGCCGGTGCGAATCATCGATGGTGCTTCCGTCTACGAAGCCTATCCGTGCGAGCGGCTCGAGCTGGACGTAACGATCGAATTTCCGCACCCGCTGATTGGCAAGCAGTCACGCCGCTTCACCATAACCGAAGAATCGTTCGCCAGCGAATTGTCGAGGGCGCGGACGTTCGGCTTCGTTCATGAAGTGGATGCTCTTCGCGCCAAGGGGCTTATCAAGGGCGCGTCGCTCGACAACGCCGTAGTACTGGACGACAGTGACATTCTGAGTGGCGACTTGCGTTGGGCCGACGAGTTCGTGCGACATAAAGCGATGGACTGCGTCGGCGATCTGGCGCTGGCGGGGGCCCGGGTTCGCGCGCGCATAGTAGCGGTGAAGCCGAGTCACCGCGGAACGGTGACACTTGTTCGTGAGATGGTGAAGGCCGGCCGAAAGGAGAACGGGATGTATACGATAGAAGACATCATGAAGGTTTTGCCCCACCGCTACCCGTTCCTGCTGGTCGATCGGATTCTCGAGATCGAGGAGAAGAAACGGATCGTCGGAATCAAGAACGTCACCATCAACGAGCCGTTCTTCCAAGGACACTTTCCCGGGCATCCGATCATGCCCGGCGTGCTCATCATCGAGGCAATGGCGCAGGTGGGCGGGATGCTGCTGATGGGATCGATCGAGGATCCGGAGAGCAAAGTTGTCTATTTCATGTCACTGGATAACGTGAAATTCCGCCGGCCCGTGAAACCTGGAGATCAGATCCGTTTCGAGCTAGAGATGACACAGCTGCGCGGTACCGTCGCCAAGATGCGCGGCGTGGGCAAGGTCGAGGGTGAGGTCGTCGCCGAGGCCGATATGGCAGCGATGGTGCGCGACCGATGACCGGGCCGCGGATCCATCCGTCCGCGATCGTCTCACCTGACGCCGAGATAGCACCAAATGTCGAGATCGGTGCGTACGCAATCATAGGTGAGAACTGCACCATCGACAGCGGATGCGTCATCTCGGCGCGAGCGACGCTGGAGCGAAACGTCAGGCTCGAGAAGGACGTGCAGGTAGGGATCGGCACGATTCTGGGCGGCCTGCCGCAGGATCTGAAATTCGCCGGCGAGGAAACGACGGTCGAAATCGGTGAGGGAACCGTAATCCGCGAGTACACGACGATCAACCGTGGAACGGCGCACTCGTTCAAGACGACGGTGGGGCGCAACTGCCTTCTCATGTCCTACGTGCATCTGGCTCACGACTGTCACATTGGAAACAACGTGATCCTTTCCAACGTGGCCCAGCTTGCCGGACATGTAACGGTCGAGGACAAAGCGATCATTTCGGGGCTGTGCGCGGTGCATCAGTTCGCGCGGATTGGCCGTCACAGCTTCATTGGTGGCTGCTCGCGCGTATCGAAAGACATCCCGCCGTTTCTCAAGGCGGTCGGGAATCCCGTGAAGCTCTATGGGCTGAACACCGTCGGGCTGCAACGCAGCGGCATGGACGAGGCGACGATTCGCGAGCTGAAGCGCGCATATCGGCTGCTGTTTCGATCGGATCTCAACGTCACTCAGGCAATCGAGCGGGCGCAGAACGAGCTCGAACCGCTGCCGGAGGTGAAGGAGCTGATCCGGTTTGTCGAGGCGAGCGAGCGCGGGGTTGTGATTTGACGAACAATCCGCGCGTCGGCGTAGTCGGCGCGGGCAGCCTCGGATTTCACCACATAAGACTTCTGCGCGATCTCCCCGGCATCCGGTTCAGCGGTTTCTTCGAGCTGAAGCCCGCGCGAAGAGTGGAAGTAGAAAAGGAGCTGCGAACGCGGAGCCACCCGGACCTGGAGTCGTTGCTTGACGAGTCCGACGCGGTCGTCATCGTCGTTCCGACGTCGGCACATTTCTCCGTCGCCAGCGCTGCGATCGAACGCGGGAAGCACGTCTTCATCGAGAAGCCGATTACCACGACGCTCGAAGAGGCCGATGCTCTTCTCGAGCTTGCGCGGGTAAAAAGTGTTCTTATTCAGATTGGTCACATCGAGCGATTCAATCGTGCAGTGCGGGCCGCGCTCCCTCACGTAAGAAAGCCGCGCTTCATAGACAGTGAGCGACTGGCGCCGTTCAGCCCCCGAGGTTCGGATGTCGCAGTCGTGCTCGATCTCATGATTCACGACATCGACCTGCTCCTCACGCTGGTGGGTTCCGAGGCAAGCGACATCTCGGCCGTTGGAGTGCCGGTGCTGACTCCGATGCTCGACATCGCCAATGCACGGGTCACGTTCAAGTCGGGGGCCGTCGCCAACATCACCTCGAGTCGCATCTCGAGAGAAAGGAAGCGGAAGATCCGGATCTTTCAGCAGAGCGGATATCTTTCGCTCGATCTCGGCGCCGGGACCGGCGAATTCTTCCGCCTCCGATCGGACATTGATCCTCTCGCCGTGCGCTCGGCGCCGGCGGACATTACGGCGTACGTCGATCGAATCAAGCTCGAGGCGCCGGAGGGAGAACCGCTGAAACTGGAGTTGGAGAGCTTTGCAGCCGCTCTCAAGGGTACCGGGCCGGTGGTGGTCACTGGAGACGAAGGAAGGCTTGCGCTGGGCGTTGCCCTCCGGATCGTGAAGGAGATCGAGCTGACGCTGCCGTCATTGGTCGGACACGCACACCATCATGCGTAGAGTGTTGTTCGTCGCCGGAGAGGCTTCCGGCGACCTTCACGCAGCTGGAGTAGCAGCCGCACTCAGACGCGTTCGACCCGAGCTCAATCTGGCGGCGGTTGGCGGAGCGCGCCTGGCGGAGCAGGGCGTCGAGCTGATTCATCGCGACAACCAGCTCGGCGTAATGGGGTTCATCGAGGTGTTGAAGCACGTGCCGCGACACTTCCTGCTGTTGCGCGGCATTCGGCAAATGCTGGAGCGTAAGGAGATCGCGCTGGTAATACTCATCGATTATCCTGGATTCAACATGAAGGTGGCGGCCGCTGCCAAGGGCGCTCGGGTGCCGGTGCTCTACTACGTGACACCGCAGGTGTGGGCATGGGGCGCCGGACGTATTCCGAAGCTCGCACAGCTAATCACCAAGGCCGCGGTAATTCTGCCGTTCGAGGAGCCGCTGCTGCGTGGCTACGGAATCGATGCGACGTTCGTTGGACACCCGTTGCTCGATCGTGCGGTCAACATGCCCACCAGACAGGAAGCGCGCGAAGCGCTCGGTCTATCGCAAAACGGATCGGTTCTCGCGCTCTTTCCGGGTAGTCGCCAGCAGGAGATCGATCGCCACCTCGAGGATTTCGTGGCGACCGCCAAAGAGCTGCAGCGCAGGATACCCGGTTTGCAGGTGCTGGTCAGTGTAGCGCAGACGGTCGCCCTGGACTCAGATCGTTGCCCATTTCGACTGGTTCACTCGGCATCGCTCAGCGTTTTGCGGGCAGCTGATGCCGCGCTCTGTAAGAGCGGAACGACCACGCTCGAGGCGGCGATCGCGGATTGCCCGCTCATCGTCGCCTACCGCACGGGACGACTCTCATTCGCGCTCGCCAGAAGGCTCGTGAAAGTATCGAACATCGGACTGGTCAACGTAGTCGCGGGTCGAGAAGTTGCGCGCGAATTCATACAGGACGAGATAGTTCCGATGACAATGGCGGACGCAATATCGCAACTGCTGTCGGCCAATAGCCCGCAGCGGCACGCACTGCTCGCCGGCCTTGCCGAAGTACGCGCCAAGCTCGGTTCTCCGGGCGCTGCAGAGAGAGTCGCGCGCATGGCTAGCGAGCTAGCCGGCCCACAAGGATGAGCACAGAGGACGACGAGGCTTTCGGTTGGCAATCACGCCTGGCGCTGCTGTTAGGAAGGGGTTTCCTGAACGTGCTCGGTCGAACATGGCGGTTCCGGGTGCTCAACGGCGATGCTCTCGAAAAGCTCAGAGCCCGGAAACGAAGCTTCATATTTGCCCTCTGGCATGGTCACCTGCTGCCGCTGCTCTGGTACCACCGCGATCAGGGCGTCGTAGTCCTGATCAGCGAGCATCGCGATGGTGAGCTGGTGGCGCGGGCCGCCAGCTCGCTTGGCTTCGGATTGATTCGTGGTTCGACCACGCGGGGCGCCGGTCGCGCACTAATCTCCATCGTTCGTGTGCTTCAGGCCGGCGGTGAGGTCGCGATTACTCCGGACGGGCCTCGTGGACCGCCGGCAAAGTTTGCTCCGGGAGCGCTGGTCGCGGCGCAGAGATCAGACTCGTTCATTCTCCCGGTTGTCGCAGTAGCGGATCGCGCCTGGCGCCTGAAAAGCTGGGATCGTTTCCTGATCCCGAAACCCTTTGCGCGGGTGACGATCGCGTACGGCGATCCTTCCAAGGTATTGGGGAAAACTCCGCGCGCGGCGGCGAACGAGGGGCCGCGCTTCGAGGAGCTGATGAGCGAAGCTCTCGGAATGGCAAGTGGCTGAACTGCGTAAAACGCTGGAAACTGTCTGGACGGGACGGGGTAAGCGCGCGCGCTTTTACCGGGCGTTACTCTCCCCAGCGGAAGCGATTTACGCAGCGGTAATCATCACCCGGGAAAAGCTGTACGACTGGAATTTTTTTCGAGCCGCCGACTTCTCGGTCCCGGTCCTGAGCATCGGCAACCTTTCCGTTGGCGGCACCGGCAAGACACCAGTTGCGGCGTGGTTCGCTCGCAGGTTCACGGAAAAAGGCGCCGCCGCAGCGATCGTTCTGCGCGGGTATGGCGGCGACGAGATCATCGTGCACGAGCGACTCAACAAAGGAATCCCGGTGATTGCCGAGGCCGATCGCGTCCGCGGAATCCGTGAAGCGATAGCGCAAGGTGTCGATGTCGTTGTCCTCGACGATGCGTTTCAGCACCGCCGTGCACGAAGGGACGCGGACGTACTGCTGGTGAGTGCGGACGCCTGGACCGGCAGGCCACGACTTCTTCCCGCCGGGCCCTGGCGTGAGCCGCTTCGTGCAGCCAGACGGGCAAGTCTCGTCATCATCACCCGAAAGACAGCGGAGTATTCTGTCGTCGCCGACGTCAAACGAGCTCTCGCGAACGCTGCGCCGCGCGTGCCCGTTTCAATCGCCCATCTCGCGCCTGGCAAACTGGAGAGTACTGCGACCGGTCAGTCCCTTCCGCTGCACGTGCTGCGAGGAGCAGATCTCACGGCGATTGCAGCGATCGCGCAGCCGGAGTCGTTCTTCAAGCAGCTGACGGAGCTCGGAGCGGTGGTCCGTCCTTTCAGCTTTCCCGACCATCACGCCTTCACACCAACAGAAGCTCGCGCTCTGGCAGCCGAAGCGAACAACTCCGACTTCGTCGTTTGCACTCTAAAGGATGCCGTGAAACTGGAGTCACTGTGGCCTGCCGAAGCGGGGTCATTATGGTATGTTTCACAGCGCTTGCGAATCGAGGATGGTCAGGAGCACATCGACCGTCTGCTGGAGGAATTATTGCCTCCGCAACCTGAAAAGGATCTCCCGACACACGGCTGACATTCGACCTCATGGCGACAGACTATCGAATCCCCGCCCATAAGCTAGTCAGACCCGACAAGGACCGTTTCCTCGACGAAGAGAATCCATTCGAGGCAATGATGTCGCGCTTCGACAAGGCCGCGGAGCTCCTCGACCTCGAGCCGGGCATGTACAAGGTTCTACGACAAGCCGAGAAGCAGATCATCGTGTCGATTCCGGTGATGATGGACAACGGCCAGGTCGATGTGTACGAGGGATACCGCGTGCTTTACAACACGTCGCGCGGACCGGCGAAAGGCGGCATACGATTCGACACCCAGGTCACGCTGGAAGAAGTGAAGGCACTCGCCGCGTGGATGACCTGGAAGTGCGCGGTGGTCAACATTCCATTCGGTGGCGCAAAGGGCGGCGTCAAATGCGATCCGCTTTCCATGAGCGCGGCCGAGCTCGAGAAACTCACGAGGCGCTACACGTCGGGAATCATCAACATGCTCGGCCCCGATTCCGACGTGCCGGCACCGGATGTCAACACCAATGAACGAGTGATGGCATGGGTGATGGACACGTACTCCATGCACGTCGGGCACACGACTACCGCGGTAGTGACGGGCAAACCAGTCGAGCTGGGTGGATCGCTCGGACGCCGCGAAGCGACAGGACGCGGCTGCATGATCGTGACGAAGGAAGCGTTGCAACATCTCGGCATGCCGGTGAAGGGAACCACCGTCGCAATCCAGGGATTCGGCAACGTCGGTTCCGTCGCCGCTCAGCTGCTCGCTCGTGAAGGCTGCCGGATCGTCGCCATTGGCGATCGATCGGTTTCGCTGCACAACGCGAGTGGCATCGATATCGACGACGCCATCGCTTACGTGAAGAAGCACCGGTCGCTCGAGGGCTACACCAGGGCGGAGGTCGTATCGGGAGCGGATCTGCTGACGCTCGATGTCGACGTATTACTCCCGGCGGCGCTCGAAAACGTCATCACGACGCGCAATGCCGGCGATATCAAGGCGCGGATCATTTGCGAGGGTGCCAACGGACCTACGACCGCGGCCGCAGACTCGATTCTCGACGAGAATGGAGTCTTCGTGATTCCGGACATTCTCGCCAACGCCGGCGGCGTCACTGTCTCCTACTTCGAGTGGGTGCAGGACCGGGGCGGATACTTCTGGCCGGAGGACCTCGTCAACGAGCGGCTGGAGACGATCATGCGGCGCAGCTTTCACGACGTGCTCGACCTTTCCCGGCAGCGTCGCGTCAACATGCGCACCGCCGCGTACATGCTTTCGATCAGCAGAGTCGCCAGCGTTCACAGACTACGCGGCATTTACGCCTAGATGCGACTGGTCGTCGCGGTCGTTGGTAAGGCGCGCAATCAGGCGCTGGGCGAAGCGATCCGGGATTACGAGAAACGAGCGGCGCGGTACTGGCCGCTCGATGTGCGTGAGGTTCGCGAAGAGCGGGCAACGGGAGTTTCAATCGAAAGGGTGAAGGAGCGGGAAGGATTGCGGCTCGCCGAGAGCGTACCTGAGAGGGCGCAGAGGGTTGCGTGCGAGATTGACGGGAGGTCGTTCAGCTCCACGCAGTTTGCCGACTTTCTGCAGGCCGCGCGCGAACAGGACCGTGACGTCGCGTTCCTCATCGGGGGAGCGTTTGGCCTGGCGCCGAGCATGAAAACGGCGTCGACGATCAAGCTGTCACTGGCCCCGTGGACGCTGCCCCACGAGATCGCGCGACTCGTGCTGGTCGAACAGATCTACCGTGCCGGCACGATCGTGCGTGGCGAGCCTTACCACAAATGACTCTCGTCGGCGAAGATGCCCCGGCGATGCAGGGCTCGGGCTCGCAGGAGGCGGACTGGTTCGAGGAGTGGTTCGGTGAGGACTATCTCCGTATCTACCATCACCGCGATGAGGAAGAAGCCGAGCACGCGATCGAGCTGATTGTCTCCAATCTGCCCGGCCGTCAGATCAATTCCGTTCTCGATCTCGGATGCGGCGCGGGCCGCCACACCAACGTCCTGTTCGAACGGTGGTGGACGGTCGGACTCGATCTCTCAATGGCGCTGCTTCGCGTTGCAAGAAAGGAGTCGCCAGACGCGCCTTATGTGCGCGCCGACATGCGCGAGCTTCCTTTTGCGGACGAGAGCTTTGACCTGGTCGTCAATCTCTTCACCAGCTTCGGCTACTTCGACGACGATGGCGAGCATGCACGGGTACTCGGCTGCGTACGCGCGGCCCTGCGTCCCGGCGGGACCTTCGTTATCGATTTCCTGAACGCCAGTCAGGTGCGTAAAGACCTGGTTCCTTACGATGAGCGTTTCGAGAACGGCGTCACGATCGAGCAGAGGCGAACGATTACTCGGGACGACAGGTTCGTCGAGAAGACGATCAGGTTGCGCGAGCGGGGTCGGGAGTACATGGAGCGTGTACGATTGTTGAGCGCAGCCGATCTCGAACGGATGCTGAAGGCAGCAGGGTTCGAGGTGTCCAAGCGGTTTGGTGACTACAGCGGAGCCGGCTGGTCGGAAGACTCACCCCGGGTGATACTGTTCGCGAGTCGCCGATGAATCCTCGGGTCGTAACTCAGGCGCTCACCGGCAATCCGCTCGCTGTTGCCGCAATCTCCGGGAGTATTCCTGGAGCCTGGTATGAGCGATTACGCGCAGACCCGGCGTCATGGCGGGATCGAATCGACGCAGTTCGGTCGGAGTTCAGTGAGCAGTGGCTGGAACGGCTTGCGCCGGCGATCGAGGCGACGGGAAGCGCGAAGGAACGACTGGAAGCGGCGAGCGCGGGAAAGGGTGTGGTTGTCACCACGGGTCAGCAACCCGGCCTCTTCGGCGGGCCGATCTATACTCTGTCAAAAGCCCTGAGCGCGCTTGCCATCGCTGACGCTCTGCAGGAAACGACCGGGACTCCGGTAGCGCCGGTATTCTGGGCAGCGACCGATGACACGGACTTCAAGGAAGCAAGCAGCACCGTCGTCTCGGTTACAGGCGGGGCCCAGCTGCTGCGCATCGATCATCCGGAGGCACTTGGACGTCCGATGGCGTCAATGCCGCTCGGCGAAGTCTCCGCCCAATTGGAGGCGCTGACGCGCGCGGCTCGATCGACCATAGACACGAGTCCCATTGAGCTGCTCGAGCGGTTCTATCGCGCAGGTCAGACAGTAGGATCCGCCTACGTCTCTTTCATTCGCGCCTTGTTTGCGCCGCTTGGCATCGCGGTGATCGATGCGTCGCACCAGGCGACACGGGCGGCTGCCGCTCCTGTGCTGAGCGCGGCACTCGAGAAAGCCGAAGAGATTGCGCAGAGGATTGGGGAGCGAAATCGTGAGATCGAGGGGGCGGGATTCGCCCTCCAGGTTCAGGACGTACCAGGACTGTCCCTCGTTTTCAGTACGGCATCGGGTGCGCGCAAGCGGATTCCAATCAAGGCAGCGCGTAAACAGAAAATCTCGGAGGATCTTGGCCCCAACGTGCTGCTCCGTCCGGTTGTCGAGCGAGCAATTTTACCGACAGTTTCATACATAGGCGGGCCAGCGGAAATTGCTTACTTCGCCCAGATCGCCCCGATCGCGGATGCACTCGGGGTTGGGCGACCGGCAATTGTGCCGCGATGGTCGTGCACGATCATCGAGCCGCACGTCGAGAGAATTCTCGAGAAACTCTACCTGCTTCCGGAAGATTTCCGCGAGCCGTATGAAGTAGAAGCGCGTATAGCACGCTCACGTTTGCCGAAGCGCGTCCTCGATGAACTAAATGCAGCGAGGACCCTGATCGACGAACGACTGGACGAGCTAGCCAAAGCAGTCGGCGAGGAAGGCGGGCAAGTAGGTTCGTCGGTCACCGGTGGCTTGCGTGCAAATCTGATGAGGCGTCTCGATCGATTCGAGCGGCGCTTGATTGGCGCAGCGAAAAAGCAGCACGCCGATCTCATGCAGGAAATTGGCACTGCGCGCGGGTCGCTCTATCCGCTTGGTAAGCCGCAGGAGCGCGCGCTCAACTTTGTTCCGCTGCTTGCGCGCTACGGCACCGGCCTGCGTGACGAGATGCTGGAGCACGCAAAACAGCATGCGATGCACCTGGTCGATGGCAACGCCGTGCCGCAGCGGCTGGAAGGAGCCGTTTCCGGACGAGGAGGTTCGTGAGCAAGCCGGAGGACGACGCAAGGAGGCCGCAGTCGATGCCGGAGTTGTTGCCAGCCGAAGCCGACGAAGTGACGGAAGCGGCACCTCCAATAGAGCGCCGAGAGACTCCACGAACAACCACGGCAATTGACCGATCAAGGGGGGCAGCACTTCTCGTTGCCTCTGGAATTCTTCTCAGCCGCCTCGCGGGTCTGATACGACAGACGATGATGGCGCGCTACCTTGGCGCTGGGTTCGCCGCTGACGCGTTCAATGCGGCTTTCCGGATTCCGAATCTCTTGCAAAACCTGTTTGGAGAAGGCGTGCTTTCCGCGTCGTTCATTCCTGAATACGCCGGTCTCCTTGGACGGGGGAAAGAGACTGAGGCGACTCGTCTCGCCGGCGCAGTGGTTGGAATGCTGGCGCTCGTCTCCTCGGTGATCGTGGCGCTTGGTGTGGTTACGGCGCCGTGGCTGGTAGCTATAATCGCAAACGGCTTCACGGGTGAGAAACGGGAGCTGACAGTTCTGCTGACCAGAATTCTTTTCCCCGGTGCAGGACTGCTCGTATTTTCGGCGTGGTGCCTCGGCGTGCTGAACAGCCACCGCCGCTTCTTCATGTCGTACACGGCGCCGGTAGTGTGGAACCTCGCGATGATCGCGACACTCGTGTTCTTCCACCGTGGCCGCAGCGAGATTCAGCTTGCCATCTACCTGGCATACGGATCCGTTGTCGGCAGCGCTCTTCAGTTCGCAATCCAGCTGCCGAAGGTATTTTCGCTGGCGCGTGGGGTCAGGCCGCGACTGACCGCGGCAACGGAAAGCGTTCAAAACGTATTTCGAAATTTCGTCCCGGCGTTCATCGGCAGGGGAGTCGTGCAAATCAGCGCGTACGTGGATGCATGGCTCGCGAGCTACCTCGGGAATGGAGCCGTCTCCTCATTTACCTACGCGCAAACCATCTATGTCCTTCCGATCAGCCTCTTCGGGATGGCGATCTCGGCGGCGGAGTTGCCGGCGATGTCGCGCGCGGTCGGCACCACGGCGGAAATCGGAGCGTATCTTCGAGTTCGCTTGAGCGAGGGGCTCGACCGAATCGCGTTTTACATAGTTCCAAGTGTGGTGGCGCTCTTCGCACTCGGTGACCTCATCGTTCACCTTCTGTTCGAGAGCGGGCGATTTCAGCGCGGCAACACTATCTGGGTCTGGCAGATACTCATTGGATCGACGGTTGGACTGCTTGCATCCACCATGGGCCGGTTGTACTCGTCGACGTACTACGCGATGCGTGACACGCGAACGCCGCTTCGCTTTGCTGTCGTGCGCGTGGTGCTGACGACGCTGCTCGGCTATTTCTTTGCCCTCGTGCTACCGGGATTGCTGGGTCTTGATCGAAAGCTCGGCGCCGCAGGCCTTACAGCATCGGCGGGAATCGCTGGTTGGGTCGAGTTCTATCTCTTGCGCCGCGAGATGGACAAGAGAATTGGGCGCACGCGTCTGATCCCCGCGCGAACGGCGCGCCTGTGGATGGCGGCACTCATTGCCGCTGCACTCCCCTGGATCTACAAGCTGATCATCGATCGCGGTGCGCCATTTCTCTCGGCGCACGAAACCATCGTTGCCACGAAGCTGATGGCGGCCGTTCTCCTCGCAGTGTATGCGGTGACTTACCTCGGAGTCAC
>JGI10216J12902_103365531_pt1 | contig 16560 bp, 12 predicted proteins | sample KanNatreferecore_FD_12902 | JGI IMG/M metagenome (IMG submission 12902)
CGACCACTCCAAGCCCCGCGCCCGTCTTGTCCGCTGCTCCGAGGGCGGCGGCTCGCTCCACAAACCGGCCGTTCCCTAGATTTACGTATAGCTCGTTCGCCTGAGTCGGGTATTGGTTCGGCGTGCATCCGTGCTTGACGCCTCCCGTCTCACAGAATGGCATTGCCGGATCGTAGCGCACATAGTTGGCAACGTAGAGGTCAAGCTGTCCGTCGCGATTAGAATCCAGGAATGCGCAGCCCATCCCCCAGGCTCCCGGTCTTCGAAGGATGCCGGCAGTCTTCGTAACATCGGAGAACCGGCCGTCTCCGATATTCCGGTAGAGCCAGTTCCGCCCGAATCCCGTCACGAAGAGATCGGTGCGGCCGTCGTTGTCGTAGTCTCCGGCGCAGCACCCCATGGCGTAGCCGTCTATGTGGATTCCGGATCGTGCGGTTACGTCCTCGAAATCGGGGCCTTTGTTTCGGTAAATCCGCGAACCCGGTTCTTGAACTGTCTTACGAAAGTCCTGGCCGGCGTTCACAAGAAACACATCCAGCTTTCCGTCGCTATCGAAGTCCAGGAAAGCACAGCCGCTCCCGAGCGCCTCAACGATTGTCAGCGGCAGACTGGACCCGTGCGAATGATTGAAGCGGATACCGCTCTCCGCCGCAACCTCCTCCAACCGAAACGGAAGCGAGTTCACATTGTGTACGGCGGCCGAACTAACTGAAAGTGACGATCGGTTACAGCCTGATAACGCAATGGTGATGAAGGACGCCTGAATTGCGACGGACGCCCAACGATGTGCTGAGAGAATCACGGGGCGGATTCCGGGGCTGAGCCAAAGCGCGCGAATACCCGGGATAGATTTGGCAGCTTGGGGTGTGTGGGAGCGCCTTCCTTGATCTGCCGATATACGAGCTGAGCAAGGCCCGTATCTCCCGACTGGAGGTAGATCTCAACGAGGCGCGCGCGCGAATCCCAATCACCGGGGTTGCGGGAGATTCGCTCTTCCAGCCGGTTCTTCTCCCGACTTCGCATTGCCAACTGGTGGAATGCGCGCGCTACTCGGTCCGCCTCTTGTATTTGGCCGGCCGCGCGAAGGGCGCGTTCGAGCTGATTCATCGCGGCTGTATGACTGGAAGAGATCCTTAGTGCGCGGCGAAACATCTCGACCGCCTGCGCTGGTCTCTTCTCGCGCATCGTCGCACGTCCAAGGTCATACCAGACGTCCGGGCTCTGGGGGTCTGCCTTAGCGGCTCTTTCGAACAGTCCACGCACTTGCGCAAGATCGGATTCGCCGATCGAGCGTTCAAGGCGCATCCGTCCGAGTGTGGTCAATGCGTCCGCATTGTTCGGGTCATCCACAAGCGCTTGAGTCAGCTCGCGCTCGGATTCATCATAGCGAGTGCGGGCATACAGAATCTTGCCAAGTCCTACGCGCGCCGGAGTGTGGTTGGCATCTACCTTAAGCGCATCTCGATAAGCCTGTTCAGCTGAAGCCTGGTTTAGCGTGCGCTGGTACGCTTCACCCAGGTCACACCGCGTAGACGGATTATTGGGTTCGAGCTTGACCGCTCTCTCTAGCTCTTTCACCGCAGAAAAGGGCATGTGCGTTGCGATGTACAGGCGCCCGAGATTGGCGCGTGCGGGCGCGAAATCCGGCTGCGCGGTCAGCGCTCCGCGAAGAGCGACCAGGCACTCATGATAACGCTGCTGAAGTAGATAAGAGACACCGAGGTCGTTTAGCACGTCTGCCCGAATGGGGTCCTTCTCGAGCACAGCCACGAATTCGCGAACAGCTTCAGGCTGCCGATCCGCCCGCGCATATGCTAAGCCTAAGTGGTATCGACCTTCGATATTGGCTGGCTCTTTCTGTACGAGGCTTTCCAACGCGGGCATGGTAAGCGCGCGCAGACGCCGTTTTTCGAAACGCGCGAGGAGCCCAGGAGCGTTGACGGCCAGCGCCGCTAAGGCGAGCAGTACGACAAGCCTCAGAATCCCTCGCCGATGTCGGTATGTCCGGTTAGCGGCTTCCGGGGGGGAGTGGTCGGCCGCCGAGGATATCTGTGATCTTCCAGCCATTATCCGTCATTTCCAGTCGATATTTGGTCGGCTTACCCTTGGCGTCGGGCACAGTTACCGTCGCCGAGCCATTCCCCAACCGGGTGAATTCCGTCTTTAGAACCTTCCCACTATTCGGGCTCAGGTCAGCAAAGAGAAATTGCATTGTTCCGGGCATGGCCGTGACCGAGTATCCAGCCCATTTGCCGTTCTGGTTAACGGTCTGGTAGCCGCCTGCAGCCAGGAGTTTGTCGGTCGTTGCCTTTTCGCCCTTCTTGCCGGCCTCCAGGAATTGGAGCACTACACGCCCGGGCGCGCCGGAATCCCACATACGGAGCCGCGCGTAGCTCGATATGTCTTCCTGAAAGTAGGCGGCGCCCATCAAGATCAGGATAAGCCCGACCACAATGGAGTACTCGATCAACCGTTTTCGCTGCTTGCGCGGCCAGGATAAGCCAGGTTCGGAAGCGGATTGTTCCGCGAGCTCAGGGGATAGGTTCGGCACGGGAGCCTCCACAAGTAAGAGGTGCAACGTCGGCCGCTGGGTATCGCGTAACCGCGCCGTGACGAGTGTTGACGAGACACTTCCAGCAAAGTGGCAATTGCCGACGTCAGTCCCATTCTACAGCAATCGTCGATTCCCCGCAATACAGTTCCGTAGCTTCCCACCTCATTACCTATTCGGCATACGCGATTGGCTGTTCCGATCGAATACCCGCATACTCGTGAAAGCCGTCTTGTAGGATCGAGGCATAGTCTCTTCCATAAACGTTTCCGATTTCGACTCTACCCTCGCGCACTGTTCGAATTTGACCCCGTTGCCTCGGCATTTTGCCTAGGATAAGACGGCTTGCATGTCAAATATACCAATTGCAATGTGGTTGGATTAGACGTCCGCGCGCATTTCCGATTCTTTCCCCGATTTGTTTGAAGCCATCAAAAAATACAGGATGAATGTCAGTTATGAAGTTAAGAACGCCATTCAAGTTTCATCGAACGGCCATTGATCGATTGCGCCTGCAAGTCTCTATCGGTTTTTGCCTCCTCGTCGTCTCGGCATTGCCCGCGCTTGCTGCAGACGGCCCCCTGGTTACCTGGGGCGCCGACGCTTATAAGCTGGTAAGCGATACCCCCTCTGGGACTTTCTCCGTGGTCGAGACTGGAGGGACTCTGAGCGTTGGAATCCGGACGAACGGTACGCTCGTCTCTTGGGGAGCGGACGACTATGGTCAAGTCAGCAATAGTCCGCCCGGGACCTTTTCGGCGGCTGCTGCCGGCACGCAACACGGTGTAGGGCTACGGACGGACGGCACGCTTATCTCCTGGGGAAAGGACATCTTTGGGCAGGTAGGCAGCACCCCATCCGGCACCTTCTCATCTGTCGCGGCCGGATCGGAACATAATGTTGCGAAACGGACGGACGGCACGCTCGTTTCCTGGGGATGGGATTACTACGGTCAGGTAAGCAACACTCCCGCAGGGACCTTTTCAATGGTCGATGCAGGCGGGGCTCACGGCGTGGCGATGAGGCCGGACGGTACGCTCATCTCCTGGGGCTGGGACAGTTTTGGCCAGGTAAGCAACACGCCGTCAGCGCCGTTTTCGGCTGTCTCCGCCGGAGGATATCATAGCGTGGGGATACGGACGGACGGCACACTTGTCTCATGGGGAAACAATCAATACGGCCAGGTAACAAACACTCCGTCCGGAACCTTCTCGGGGATCGCTGCCGGAGGATATCATAGCGTCGGGATCCGAACGGACGGCACGCTCGCGTCATGGGGCCGCGACGAACATGGTCAAGTAAGTCATACCCCATCCGGTACTTTCGCGGTTGTCGCTGCGGGCTTTGACGGGAGCGTAGGGATGCGGACGGATGGCACACTTGTCTCTTGGGGCGGCGATTTCTTTAAGCTCCAGGGCAATACACCTTCCGGGACCTTCTCGTCGATTGCTACGGGCCTGTATCACATAGTGGGGATACGGACGGACGGCACGCTCTTCTCTTGGGGTGGTGACTACAACGGCGAGGTCAGCAACACTCCGTCGGGGACTTTCTTGTCTGTCGATGCCGGTTCGGGCCACAACGTCGGGATACGAAGCAACGGCACGCTCGTCTCCTGGGGCAGCAATGTATTTGGCATGGTAAGCGGCACCCCGACAGGGACCTACTCCGCGGTTTCCGCCGGATCAGACCACAGTGTCGCGCTACGGACGAACGGAACGCTGATCTCGTGGGGAGACGACTCTTTCGGCGTAGTAAGAAATACTCCATCCGGCACTTTTTCGGCAGTATCCGCCGGGGGATATCACAGTATTGCGATTCGGCCGAATGGTACACTGGTCTCTTGGGGACTAGATATTGAGGGCCAAGTACGCAACACCCCATCGGGGACATACATGACGGTCGCTGCGGGTACTAATCAAAGTGTCGCAATTCGGATGGATGGCACGCTCGTATGTTGGGGTAGCAACCGCTATGGCCAGGTAAGCAATACGCCTTCTGGGACCTTCACTGCGGTTTCTTCCGGAATTTGGCATGTTGCGGCGATACGGACGGACGGCGCGGTTGTTTCCTGGGGAGACGATATCCATGGTCAAGTAAGCAACACTCGGCCCGGGAGCTTCGCAGCGGTCGCCGCCGGGGGATACCATAATGTGGCGATCGAGCGGCTACCATACGCTCTTTCGGCATCTCCTTCCATCGTCAATGCCGGGGCGGATATCACTGTCAGCTTCACTGCTCCCTCCGGCAGCACCCTCGATTGGGTCGGGTTGTACAAGGTGGGCGATCCAAATACGAGCTATGGACAGTGGCGGTACACGAATGGAACCACCATAGGTACGATGAACTTCACGGCGCCCAACGTCCCAGGGCAGTATGAGTTCAGGTACCTGCTAAACAACGGCTATGCCGACGTTGCTAGAAGCAACACGGTTCAGGTTAGTGGCAGCTCACATACGCTTACGGCGTCGCCGGCGAGTGTGGGACCCGGCGGGCTGGTCAATGTGTCGTGGACCGCCCCGGCTGGCAGCTCGGCCTTCGATTGGATTGGCCTCTATCGCGAGGGAGATTCCGAAAACCGAAACTGGATTCAGTACCGCTATACCAACGGCGCGGCGTCGGGCACTTTAGGCTTCAACATGCCCACAGAGCAGGGTCGGTACGTATTCCGCTACTTGCTGAACAACGGGTACACCCACATAATAGAATCCGCGGCCGTCACGGTCAATCCTACTTCTGCGTATTCGCTCAACGTCACTCCAACGACGGTAAGCGTCGGCGGAAGCGTGACAGTGAATTGGACTGCCCCGGCCGGCACCTCGTCCTCTGACTGGATCGGCCTCTACCACGAGGGCGAGACCGAGAATCGAAACTACCTCGGGTCGCACTGGTTCTATACGGGCGGCACGACGTCTGGCAGCCGTTTGCTGACAATGCCGACGACGCCGGGTCGCTATGTATTTCGATACCTTCTCAATGACGGCTACACCCACAGCGCGGAATCCGGCGTTGTAACGGTGCAGTAGGCTGCCTCTAGGGTTGCTGTCCTGATTCCACCGGCCACAGGCACAACTCAGGTTAGCTTTACACTGTATCCGTGATTCGGCTATACTCGTTGGGCTGCTCCGATCGAACTCTACCAACCGGGCGCGGGGGGCCGCGTCCGTAGATAGGAACACCAACGATGCGGATTCTCTGTGCAGCGCTTCTGTTGCTCGCCCTCCCCGTTTGCGCGGTCGCCCAGCGCGATCTCACCGGTCCCGACCGCTTTCCCCAGTTCCGAGGCCTATCGGGATTGGCCGGAGGTGGATTTGGCGTCGATCCGGACGGGAGGGCATCGCTGACGGGAGCCTCGGCTTTTTCCACGCCTATTGCCCACGTGCTGGGCCACAGCCAGTGGCGGCTTGGCTATGGGTTGATCAGCCGGAATAGCAAATTCACCCTGGACTTCGGGGGTGGCAACGGTACCGGCGTGATCATGTACGGCCATAGCCTCAGCGGGTGGAATGTTGCGGTCTCCGACATGATTCTGAGCAACATCGGCGACCAGGCGTTCAATCTACAGGCGCAGTGGGTTCCGCTGCAAGCCTCCCGCGTCCAGTTCTCCGTCGGAGTCCAGGATATCTCGGGAAAAGGCGGCTCCTCCGGCACGGGGATTCCCGGCGACGGCCAGGAATCGCGCTCGTTCTTCGGCGTGGCGACCTTCAAGGCAACTGAAGGTGTACGCCCGTTATGGATAAGCGGCGGAATCGGCTCCCGCAGGTTCAAGAACGGATTCGTAAACGCCAGTGTGTCGGTTGCCGACCCGGTGCGAATCTGGGGCGAGTATGACGGGTTCGACGGCAGCTTCGGCGTTCTTCTTGCGGCGCGAAGCGGGTCAGGCGAGAAGCCGGTCGAGTTCACGCTGCTCGTAGGCATCGTCAAGAAGTATCCGACCATTGCCCTCGGAATAGGCTTCTGAGCGTGCCCGCGGAATGATCCCTATTCGACGAGGAGTTTGAGGACATGCGCTTTTCCAGACTGACAGTCGTTCTGGCGGCCGCGGCGATACCGCTTTCCCTCACCGGATGCAACGGAAAGAAGGATGGCGCACCGCCGGCCAAAGACCGGGAGATCGTGTTTGTCTTCAAGGTCGACGGTCTGCTCTACGGCGACGCCTGTAAGCGCGGAGCCCAGCAGGCCAGTGACGAGCTGGACGGGGTGACCGTGAAGTACCTGGCGCCGGACAAGGCGGACGCGGGCAAACAGCGGGAGATCATCGAGCAGCTTATCGCTCAGAAGGTAGCGGCCATCGTCATTTCACCCAACGATGCGGAGGCTGTCCGACCAATTATCGACAAAGCGACTGAAGCGGGCATCAAAGTCTTCACCTGGGATTCCGATGCTCCAAACTCGAAGCGGATATTCTATGTGGGCGCGGACGACGTGGGAATCGGCGTGGATGTCGCGAACCAGCTGGCGAAGGACATGGGCGAGAAGGGGAAAGTACAGATCGTCAGCGGCGGCCGGGCTGCCGACAATCTCAATGCTCACGTAGTAGGCTTCGAGGAAGGCCTCAAGAAATACCCCGGAATCACGCTGGTGAAGCCGTACATCTACAACGACGACGATAACCAGAAGGCCAGGTCTTTCGCGGTGCAGGCCTTCCAGAAAGACCCCGGAATCACCGGCTTCGCCTGCGCCAACTCGCCCAGCCCTCCGGCGGTAGGACAGGCCGTAACCCAGCTTAATAAGATCGGCCAGGCGAAGGTGTGGGGATTGGCGCTTCCCAGTGAAACCAAGCCATACCTTAAGTCCGGCGCTGTCAGTGGTCTCATTCTGTGGGACCCGGCCAAACTCACCTACATGACCGCCAAACTGGTAAATGACTATCTGGACGGCAAAGAGCCGGCAGACGGAATGGATTTTCCCGGAGTGGGGAAGCTGGCCAAGAAAGGCGCGCAAGTCGTCATGCCTACAACCATCATCACGAAGGAGAACGTGGACGAGTTCAACTTCTAAATCTCAGGCGGTCGGATTGAGAGCGGGGGCGGAAGACGGCGATACGCCGCTTCCGCCCTCGGCGCGTCTCGGGATGGACGCTAATGAGGATTCGTGGTCGCCTGCCAGCCGATACCGCGAGCCGATAGCTCTGTTCCTTTTGCTATTGTTCGCAGGCGTGCTTCACGGCCGCAGCCTCTGGATCGGTTACATGGCCGATGACTATGACCTGATCTACGCGCTCAACCGGCCAAACTACTCTCTCCTCGAACCGCTCCCATTCGGCCGTGGGAGCTACTTCCGCCCCACGGTTATGCTCAGTCTAATGTTGGAGCTAAGATCCGGTGGCGGCCCGATGCTGCACCACGCCGTTAACCTCGCCATCCACCTGGTGAATGGCGCCTTACTGTTCGTCATCCTCCGGCGATTGCGGGTAATTACGCCTCTGGCCTTTTCATTTGTATTTCTGTTCCTTTGCCATCGATCGAGCGTTCCGAACGTGTACTGGATCTCACCTCGCGCGGAGACCCTGGCCTGTATGGGATACCTGATGACCATCCTGGGCATCCTGGGTTACTCCAACCGGCGCTATGCCTTTCCCACGATCCTTTTGACTATCTGCGGCGTGATCCTCGCCTTTCTCTCTAAAGAGTCTGCGGTCTCGCTTCCGCTGGCGCTTCTTCTTCTCTGGTGGTTCACGAAGTCGGACAATCCGGGCGCGGATTCCGGTAAGCGGCGCTCCGGATTGGCGCTCGTTATCAGCAGTGCGGCTCTCTGCCTCATATACCTGGTCTATCTGGCGGGTCGATTTTACTTTCGACAGGGGGGCTTACCTATCGCATCCATCGGTGACATGGCCGCAGGAGTCACGAGAGGCGTTGTATTGCTGCTGGTGCCGATAACGGAATCCGGTTTGCAGTCTCTTTCCAGAAACGTCCCATCGGTCGCTTCTGTGATCGGTCTAGCCGCACTGGCTGCGGTGATAGCCGTTCTCGCGCGGCGGAATCTGCGCGGAGTTTTCCTCGTGGTGGGGTTGCCGCTTGTTTCGTTCCTTCCCATACTCTTGGTTCAGGGGGGCGGTGGAGCTCGCGTGCTTTACCTACCGGTTGCGCTGGTCTGCATCGGAATTGGAGCGGCAAACAAGTCCACGGGTCGCCGTTTGGCGTTCAGCGCCGGTGCGCTGGGCGCACTCATGGCGGTTGCAAGCTTCATGACCGGCTCGGATTGGGTACGTAACTGGGCGCTTGCGGAATCATGCTGCCGCGACTTCCGGCGCATTGCGGGCGTACCTCCAGATGCCCCGGTGGTTCTGGTGACTACCCCCCGGCAGAGGGGTGACGCGCCGGTATTGAGCAATGACGCACGCGCATTTCTCTACTACTGCCGGAATCGGCGCCCCGGTTACCTTCAGAATCTCGAATCGGTCGCCGAGGTTGTGCTGGTCCATTCCGCCGCCGAGTTCCCTGTAGTGGGTCAGCGGGTTGCGGATTCCGCAACGATCGCATTTCGGATCGAGCCAGAGGAAGGTTGGTTCATTTTCCCGGCGGCGAGATCTCGCCGATTGGAGGCTGGGGACACGATATCCATGGCCGCAGGGCAGATACGAGTGCGTCAGTCCTCTTCCGGTGAAGGCCTGGTTACCGACTTTGGCATTGTGCTTAATCCAACCGAAACGTCGACTGAGCGGATTATCGTTGAGTTTACGGGAACCGGATTCCGCTGCATTCCGTCCGACTAGGGAACGCGTATGGGCGGACTCCGTTGGACCGTCTTTACGACCTGCGATCTTCTGAGTGTATAATATCCAGCCCGTTCTGAAAGCGGTCCCCCAGAGAAAGCAATATATGGCTGCCCTCAGCTGCCCGCCCGGACGTGGGCGAAATGGAGGATACATGATGAGACCCCTATTCTGCCTGCTCGCACTGGCGCTCCTGTCAGCGTCGGCGCCTACGCTTGCGCAAAAGGTCGAGAAGCCGGTGGAAACGGCCTACGTCCTGGGTGCGGATGACGTTCTGGAAGTCAGCATAACGAATCACCCCGAGCTGAACCGCACTATCATGATTCTACCGGACGGCAAGATCACCTTTCCGGAAGTAGGCGAGCTGATGGCGGCCGGTAAGACGACGAATGAGCTTGGCTCCGAGATCAAAAAAGGCCTTGACCGGGTACGCAACAACGTCGTCGTCAGCGTGTTGGTAAAGGAGATTAAGTCGCGCCGAGTTCGCATTGTCGGCGCAGTGAAATCCCAGGGGGCATTCGAGCTTCGTCGCCCATTAAAGCTCATGGACGTAGTTTCGCTTGCAGGGGGATTCACGAACAAGCCCCAGAAAGTTCGCGGGCGTCTAAGCCGAGGCACCGAAACGATTCTGCTTGATATTACTAAGGCGGGAGAGAATCCAGGCTCCGAGGCCAACCTCGTCCTCGAGCCCGACGACATCATTCTCGTTGACGAGATCGAGCCGGTTTATGTGTTCGTCGCCGGCCAGGTTGACCGGCCCGGTCGATTCGAGCTTGAGCCGAACACGACGCTACTCTCGTTACTGCTGAGCGCGGGCATCAAGGACGATGCGGCGGTGTCGAAGATTCACGTGCAACGCGGGACCGTGCCGATTCAGCTCTCCGGCCTGCGAGACGCCATTCGGGCCGGCAAGCCGACTGAAGAGCTCCTGAAATTCCAGCTCATGCCGGGTGATCAGGTGTTTGTGCCCCAAATGGAGGCGCGCTACTCCGTGATGGGAATGGTCGGCAAGCCCGGGCAGTTCCCTCTGCCTGAAACAAAGGAAGTCACTGTCCTAGAGGCCCTGCAGTTGGCCGGGTCGGACATACCCGGGCAGGCCGACTCCAGCAAGGCTGGCATTATTCGGCTGAAAGACGGGGCGCCGACGCTGATTCCGGTCAACTTTGACAATATGCTGAAGAAGCGCGACCTGTCGCAGAATCATGCTTTGAAGTCGGGTGACATTCTCTACGTTCCCCCTAAGGGCAAGAAAGGCTTCCAGTGGGGGGACCTTCTGAGTCCGCTCACGGCCCTTGGAGTGCTCGGATTCCGGGTATGGCGGTAGCTGCGCTAACTGCTGCGGCGACCGTTTCAGCGTCCATTGAGGAGAGTATTCGGGTCAAGCAGGCGGTACTCGAGCGAATGATACCGGATATCTGCCGAGCGGCGGAGTGGATAGGCGAATGCCTGCGTGGTGGAAACAAGGTCCTTCTTGCTGGAAACGGCGGCAGCGCGGCCGATGCTCAGCACGTGGCGGCTGAATTCATCGGCCGGTTTGAGCAGGAACGAAGAGCGTGGCCGGCGATTTGTCTCAGTACGGACACTTCGGTCTTGACGGCGATCGGCAACGATTACAGCGTCGATCGCATTTTTGCCCGGCAAGTGGAAGCGCTTGGGGCGGAGGGAGACGTTTTCCTGGCGTATAGCACCAGCGGCAACTCCTCAAACATTGTGGAGGCTGCGAGAACCGCTAGGGCTCGGGGTATAAGGGTGATCGGTTTTTGCGGAGAGACTGGCGGGGAACTGGCGGAGATCGCGGACCTCGCTCTCTGCGTACCTTCCCGCCGGACAGCCCGGATTCAGGAGTCGCACATTACGATCTCACACGCGGTGTGTGAGGTGGTGGAATTGGAATTGGCGCGGCTCGAGCGCCATTTAGTGACATAGGTTCGATAAGGCGGTCGGGAGGAAGCCTGGCTCCTCCGGACTCGTTCCACGATGAATGCGCCGGCCAGAATGGGCCGGCACCGGAGACCCAAACAACATGCCCGAAGACTATGGTACGCAAGCGTCTGAAATGACTGTCCGTGATTACATGGACTTGCTTCGGCGCCGCAAAGCCATCATCATCCAGACCTTTGTAGTCGTCGTCTCGGTTGGCCTGGTCATTACCATGATGGCCAAGCCACTCTATCAATCCTCTACGTCCATACTTGTCGAATCCAAGCGGTGGAACGCATCCCCGTCGGAGACGCTCGGGCCGTTTTCCCACATCTTTGCGCCCGATCTCGGCCATGGAGTGGACACGCAGATCGCCGTCATCACGGGCCGAAAAGTCATTGCCGCTGCTCAAAAGAATGCCGGTGTCACGGGCGTAAGCGTCAAAGCAGACCAGGTCGGGCAAACCGAAGTAGTCACGATCATCTGTCAGGCATACGACAAGCTAGCCGCCCAAAAAGTGGCCAAGGCCATGCCCGACGCCTATGCCGAACATCAGGCCGGGACGAAAAAGAAACAAGTGGAAACGATGTTAGATTTTGCCCGGGAGCAACTCCGAACCGAGGAGAAAAAGCTGACCCGTGCGCTCGACGACATGCAGAGATTCAAGGCGTTGAATCTGAATCCTGACGCTCTAATGCTGGCCAAAGCCGAAGCAATAGCGCAACATGACGAACACATCCGCACAGCCTACACCGACGCTGCAGCTGCAAAGGCGAGCCTGGACTCATTGGAGATTGAGAAAAGCGGAATTCCCAAGTTCACTGAAACGCCCATCGACAAATCAAATATAGAGAGCGAGCAGCAGATTCGCACGCAGATTGCCAACCTCCAGACGACGCGTGCCGCGTTAGCTCTTCGGTTCAAACCTGAACATCTTGAGGTCCAGCAGGTTGACGAGCAGATCAAAGACTTGAGGAAGCGCTTGACCGAGCTGCCGGCAACCATACGCGAGGTAACCACTGCGCCGAATCCTCAGATTCCGGAATACGACAGCAAGATCGCTGAAGCTCGAGCAATTCACGAATCAAGAAAAGCGGCTCTTGCCAGCCTGAAAGCAACGCGTCCAATTGCTGGCGCAGCCAGTATGAGCGCCGCGGACCGCCAGTACAACGAGCTCAAAAGGGACGTCGACAGCCTTCAGATGACCGTAACGGGTATGAAGCGGAGCGTCGAGGACCTGGAGATGCAACTCGTTGCTACTTATAAGCCGACAGCGGTCATTACGGAAGCAGGGGCCGCTGCGCAGATCGCGCCGAAGCCGATGAACAACTTCGTCACCACCGCGCTCATTGGTCTCGTGCTCGGAATCTGTCTGGCTCTGCTGCAGGAGTACCTGGACGACCGGATCAATTCACCCGAAGACGCCCGCCGGCTCCTGGATGCTCCTATCCTCAGCTATGTGCCTCTGGTAGACCAGCCGGACGCGCGCCTGCTCAATCGCTCGTCCGGGGGTGGATCGCTTCTGGAAAGCTATCGGGTTATGCGCTCGAACGTACAGTTCGCGACCGTGGATTCCCCCACAAGCTCGATCGTCGTCACAAGCACGTCGCCAGGAGAAGGCAAATCGGTCACCGCGACCAACCTGGCGATCGCCATGGCGCTCGACGGGCGCAAGGTGATCCTGGTTGACGCGGACCTTCGGCGGCCTACTCTTCATGAGAAACTGGAGACGGAGCATCGGCCCGGATTGACCAACGTTCTCGTTGGTCGAGCCTCGCTGGAGGAGGCGCTGAAGCCCACATCCGTTCCCGGGCTGAAACTCCTGGCGTCGGGCCCCCTACCGCCGAATCCGGCGGAGCTCTTGAACTCTCGCGCAATGGCCCAGGTACATGAATCCCTCCGGGAGTTGGCCGACGTGGTTATCTTCGATAGCCCGCCATTCCTGGCAACGGCCGACGCGCAGGTGCTCTGTTCGCTTACTGACGGTGTGATCTACGTAGTGCAGCTCGGGGAGGCCAGAAAGGCTCCTGTCAAGCACTCGTCGGAGCTCATGCGACAGGCCCATGCCCGAGTGCTCGGGGTCGTCTTTAATAAGATCGACCTGCGGTCTCGCCGAGACGACTACTACTACGGCTACTACCGATACTACAACTACTACCATACGCCTCAGGTTGAGGATGGGAAACCGCGACGCCGGGCGACCGAGGAGTTCGAAGCCCTCGCCGCCGGCGGTCCGGTCCACCCGGATATGAGGGATACCGAGGACCGAGAGTCCTGAACCAGAGGACGGCGAGCGATCCCTGCCGTTCCGGTAACCGGAGCTGTCTGGCTGGGATCGTCGCGTCCAGTTGACTTCTCGAGGAGTCGCCAACGTGACCCATCCGATCGAAATGCGCGAGAAACCGCCTCTTGTAGCCGTGGTCGGCTGCGGCTATTGGGGCCGGAATCTTGTCCGCAACTTCAATCAGCTCGAAGCGCTCGATCTGATCTGTGAGCCCACGCCGGCGGGCGCTGAGACTGCCCGCTCACTCGCCCCCGAGGTTCCGGTTGTATCGCGGTTCGACGACGTTCTGGACTCTGACGCGTCGGCCGTTGTCTTATCCACGCCAGCCGAAACGCATTACGAGCTTGCAAAGCGAGCGCTAGAGGCGGGAAAGGATGTCTTCGTGGAAAAGCCGCTTGCCCTCAATGCGCATCAGGGCTCGAACCTCTTGCGGCTTGCGGACGAGGGCCAGCGCATCCTGATGGTCGGCCACGTGCTGGAATACCATCCGGGAGTGCTCAAGCTTCGCGAGCTCGTCGCAGGCGGAGAGCTCGGTAGGGTCCAGTATATCTATTCGAACCGGTTGTCGTTTGGAAAGATACGGCGCGAGGAGAATATCCTTTGGAGCTTCGCGCCGCACGATGTGGCGGTCATACTGCGTCTAATGGGCAGCATGCCGTTCCAGGTTAACGCCTGCGGCGGCAGCTACTTGCACGCCAACGTTGCGGACGTTACGGTCACGAATCTCTTGTTCGATAACGGCGTCCGGGCGCACATCCATGTCTCCTGGCTGCACCCCTTTAAGGAGCAGCGCCTCGTGGTGGTAGGTGACGCGGCGATGGCCTCTTTCGATGACGTAGCCAAAAGGCTGACTGTCTATCGCCACCATGTCGAGGAAAAGGGTGGCGAGACGATTCCGGTACCGGCAGTTGGCGAGGACGTGGAATTCGCTTCCGATGAGCCGTTGAGGATGGAGTGTAAAGCGTTTCTCGCTGCCATAAGCTCTCGAAGGCCACCCATTACTGACGGCGCAAGTGGTCTGAGGGTGCTGAAGGTACTCGAGGCGGCCCAACGATCGCTGGTGACTAACGGTGAGCCGGTAGCCCTTCCAATCGAGACGTTCAACGGTGTGGAGGCCGGACTCTCCTGGTGAGCGAGCGAGAGTATTACGTACATCCATCCGCCTATGTGGACGAGCCGTGTGATATTGGCCCCGGTACGAGTATCTGGCACTTCTGCCATGTTATGAAGGACGCGCGGATCGGAGCAGGCTGCATCCTGGGACAGAATGTCTTCATCGCTTCGGGCGTTGTCATCGGAATGAACGTAAAGATCCAGAACAATGTGTCGATTTACGCGGGGGTCGAGCTCGAGGACGATGTCTTTTGCGGCCCGGCATGTGTATTTACAAATGTCTCTAATCCGCGCTCCCAGATCGTAAGACGGGATCAGTATGCCGGTACGGTCGTACGTCGGGGCGCCACCATCGGGGCGAACGCTACCATTGTCTGCGGGCATTCCATCGGCCGATATGCGTTTATCGCAGCGGGAGCGGTGGTGAGGGAAGATGTGCCTGATTATGCGCTCATGGTTGGCGTCCCGGCGGTCTGTAAGGGTTGGATGAGCCGGCATGGCCACCGGTTGAAGCACGCCGACTCGGAAGGGAAGTATGAGTGCCCGGAGAGCGGCTGGCGGTACCGCGAAGTCGAATCCGGATTGCTGCGCTGCCTGGATTGGCCGGAAGATAAACCGCTGCTCGCTTCTGGGGAAGAGAAAGGGAAATCGTGAGCTTAACGAGCGAGGCGCTTCGCGTGAACGTGACGCCGGTGCCACTCTTGGACCTGAAAGCGCAGTACGCGACGATCCGGGACGAAGTGCGCCGGGCACTGGACCGCGTCATAGAGTCGCAGCATTTCATCCTCGGTCCGGAGGTAGAAGCGCTCGAACGGGAAGTCGCCGCGTACTCGAGTTGTGCACACGGGATAGGCGTTTCGTCCGGTACTGACGCGCTCCTTGTATCACTGATGGCCCTCGGAATTGGTCCTGGCGATGAAGTCATCACAACCTCCTTCTCCTTCTTTGCAACGGCCGGCGCGATAGCCCGACTCGGCGCTCGCCCCGTTTTTGTCGACATCAATCCGGTGTCGTACAACATGGACCCGCATTCGCTGGAAAAAGCGGTTACTTCTCGAACCAAAGCGCTTATTCCGGTCCACCTGTATGGACAGATGACCGAAATGGATTCGGTGATGGAAGTGGCTCGGCGCCATGGATTGCGCGTTGTCGAGGACGCTGCACAGGCGATCGGAGCAGAATATAGGCGGAACCGGGCGGGATCCGTCGGAGACCTGGGCTGCCTGAGCTTCTTTCCTTCTAAGAACCTCGGCGGATTTGGCGATGGCGGAATGGTTGTGACAAACGATCCGGACCTCGCGGATCGCGTTGCGCTTCTGCGCGGCCATGGCTACCGGCCGAAGTACTACAACAAAGTTGTGGGAGGCAATTTTCGTTTGGATCCGCTGCAAGCCGCCGTGTTGAGCGTAAAGCTTCCGTACCTGGATGGCTGGACGGAAGCTCGTCAGCGAAATGCCGACCGGTACCGTCGTCTATTTCACGACGCCGGCCTCGCCGCGGATTCCGTCGATTCGGGCGGCCAGCGTGACGATGCGATCAGTCTCCCGGAGGAGACGGGCCAAGGGCGGCACATCTACAACCAGTTCGTAATCCGCTCGTCGAATCGCGATGCCTTGATGGCCCATTTGAAGCAGTCTGGAATCGGGACCGAGATCTACTATCCTGTTCCGCTCCACCTTCAAGAGTGTTTTGCCGGCCTCGGATACGGGCCGGGTGACCTGCCTCACAGCGAACTCGCCGCCCGCGAAACGCTCGCTCTTCCGATCTATCCGGAGCTCACCGTCGAAATGCAGGAATCGGTTGTAGAAGCGGTCCGGGGTTTCTACCGTGAGCGGCGTTATTCATCGTGAAGGTCGCCTCGGTCCTTGGCGCGCGTCCGCAATTTGTGAAGGCTGCTCCGCTCTCGAGGGAGATTATCGCGGCGGGCCACGAAGAGCTCCTAATCCACACCGGGCAGCACTACGATTACCTCAT
>JGI10216J12902_100259332_pt1 | contig 16545 bp, 15 predicted proteins | sample KanNatreferecore_FD_12902 | JGI IMG/M metagenome (IMG submission 12902)
CGATCCGGGCGCCCGCGTACGCCTGCACCACCGGGGCGGCCGCGCGGATCCCGGGAACGGACCGGACCCGCGCCAGGAGCCGCTCGTCCAGCCCGCTCGAATCACCCACCACCTGCAGGTTCGCCTTCCCCGTGACGGCGTCGACCGTCTGCGAGAACGCGGTCATGGCGGAGTGGTTCGCCAGCCGGATGCTGACGAACACCGCCACGCCCAGCGCCACCCCCAGCAGCGTCAGGACCGTCCGCCCGCCCTCGTGGAAGAGATGCCGGAACGAAACCCACCGCCAGACGGCGTTCACGGTCCCGGGCCCTGCGGTGCAGGTTCAAGGTTGAAGGTTGAAGGTTCCGGGTGGACGGGAGCGGACGCGGTGGACTTGGTGGACGCAGTGGACACGGCTCGGGTTGTTCCAGGTTCCAGGTCGGAGACGACGCGGCCGTCGCGGAGCTCGACGACGCGGTCTGCGACGGCGGCGGCCTCACGGCTGTGGGTGACCAGGAGGACGGTGACCCCGTGTACCTCCCCGAGCCCCCGCAGCAGCTCCAGGACCTGGTCCGCGGTGCGGGAATCCAGGTTGCCGGTCGGCTCGTCCGCCAGGACGAGAGCCGGGTTGTGAATGAGGGCGCGGGCGATCGCCGCGCGCTGCATCTCGCCGCCGGAGAGGGTGTGCGGCCGGGCGGAACGGCGTGAGGTCATACCTACCTCGTCGAGGAGCGCGTCCGCCCGCTGCATCACCGCGCGCTCATTCTCCCCCGCCAGGAGGGCCGGCAGGGCCACATTCTCCCGGACCGAGAGCGTCGGCAGCAGGTTGAAGAACTGGTAGACCATCCCGAGCCGCTCCCGCCGGAGGCGGGTGAGGGCATCATCGGTAAGACGGCTCAGCTCTACGTTCTCGATCCACACCTCCCCGGAGGTGGGCGTGTCGATGCCCGCGAGCAGGTTCAGGAGCGTGCTCTTCCCGGAGCCGCTCCGGCCCACCACGGCGAGAAGCTGCCCCGTGGGGATCTCCAGGGAGATGCCGTCCACCGCCCGGATCAGCTCCCCGGCGAGGGCGTACTCCTTGACGACGTCTATCAGCCGGACCGCGATGGGGCGCGTAGAGGGCGCCGCTTCGGTCGACGTCGATGGGCCGGGAGCCGAGGGAGGGTGCACGGACTCATCCTATCCTCCAGCCGGGCTTTTCCGTGCACCAGAGGCTCGACCAACCCGCGAAGGCGGGTTTCGCATGCGCAGCCCCACGGTTTCCAACCCGGGGGGTTATTCCGGGAGCGCCTCCTGCTTCGGCTCCGGCAGGAAGAAGCTGAACGCAACCGCGATAACGTACAGCACCGTCGCGACGATGCACGCCGCGAGGGAGACCTGCACCGCGTTGCGTACGATCTGGCTGGGACTGTCGCCGGGAGGCATATAGCTCGCCAGGGTGGTCGTGATCAACGCTCCGGATGTCCCCAGCAGGCGCCCCCCGATGTTCGCGGCGAAGCTCTCCCCGGTCCCGCGCAGGTGCACCGGATAGACGCGCGGGAGGTAGTTGCCCCAGAAGCTGAACTGTGCCACGTTGAAGAACCCGGCCGCGAAAGCGCCGTAGGTGATCATCTCCAGCGTCAACCCCGGAGCGTAGAAGAAGATGATCGGGATCAGGATCGCGCCGGGGATCTGGAAGATCCAGAGCAGCCGCCGCCGGCTGACGATCCAGACCGCCAGCAGCGCCAGGGCTACTCGCCCGAGCAGCCCGCCGCGCTCCTGCCACGCCTGGACGCCGGCCACGCTCTTCTCCTGCGCCTGCCGAGCTAGGCGGGCCGCCGCGGGGTATGCCTTGAGCACGTCTTCCTGCTGTTCGGGCGGGAGTGCGCTAATCTCGGGGAGCGCGCGGATGGCGTCCGCTCTCCGCGCTTCCGGCATCCGGAAGATGGGAAGCATCTTACCGGCAAGCTGGCCCTGCTGCGGCGGCGGGAGCTGCTGGAGGGGCGGCATGTTCCGGATGAACTCCGCGCGCGAGGCGCCGGTGACCTCCCGGAGCCCCGGCACGATCTGCGGAAGCTGCTGGATCGCCGCGAACGCCACGCCGTACACCGCGGCCATCATCACGGTGCTCACGATGGTCGTGCGCTTGAGGTGCGGCGCGAAGATCTCGCCGAGGCTGGGCCGCCGGAGGGTCCCAGCCGCTTTCTTTTCCGCCCAGGCCGGGGACTCCGGCAGGAACGGCCGGATCAGGATCAGTGGAATGGCCGGGATGACGCCGGAGAACTCGAGGTAGCGCCATGCGTCGTGGGTGCCCAGGATAGCGGGTAAGTCGGCCGCGCGCGGGACGAGCCACTCGTAAAGCCCAGTCACCGCTACCCCGCCCAGCGAGGCCGTCGCCTGGGTCCAGCCCAACACCGCCTCGCGCTGCTTCTGCGCGGGAAACAGCTCCGCCAGCCACGCCACCGCCGCCACGAACTCCACACAGACCCCTACGAACGCCGCGCAGCGGAGCACCAGCAGCATCACCAGCGAGGTAGAGTAAGCGGCGCCCAGGGACCCGAACGCATAGATCAGGATGCTCCACACCAGCACGCGGCGGCGCCCGAAGAGGTCGGTCAGGTATCCGCCGTAGAGCCCGAAGATCCCGCCGCACACGGCGGGCACGTAGAACAGAAGGCTCACCCAGCGGCGGAACTCCTCGCTGCCGGGCTGGAGGTGCTCCAGGGACTCGATGGCTCGCGGGATGACCAAGGGCGCCATCAGGAGCACGTAGGTATCGAACATGAACCCTATCGCGGCAATCACGCAGATGAGTGCGGCGAGGGGGGTGAGACGGGAGGCCGGCGTCGGTTCAGGGGGAGCGGACATAGTCAGGAAGCCTGTTCGGAGCGGGGCGAGACGCCGCAGCCGCGGCGCGGCCTACTACCTTTCGGCTCGCTCGGCCGGGATACCTCGCCGAGAAGGATGAAGGCGGAAGGATGAAGGCCGAGGGATGAAGGATGAAGGGGCGGTGATCTCCGTAGCAACTGGGAGGAAGACCGTGACGCCCCATCCTGACGAGCCCCGCGAAGAGTTCCATCTGCCCATCACGCTGACCGTAGGCGAGCGGCAGATCGAGGTGCCCCTGGTCGTACGCGTCACCTTCCGCGAGCTGGCGGGAATCGTGCGGGATCATCTGGCGAAGGGCACCGATGTCTACGGCGCCCTGCTGGAACGCTACGCGGAGAGCGTCGGCGTGAACACCAAGCCGGCCCGCACCAAATCCCCGCCCCGCAACGAGGCCGGCACAAAGCGCCCGCGCCCGCGAAAGCCCTCCACGGAAACGCCATAGCCGTAATGCAGCACCTCACTTCTGGCGCGTTCCCCTCACGGGTTGAGTTGCTCGATGTCCGCGCACTGTCGGGAGCAGCCGAATGTCGCGACCTATCCACGTGATGAACTCCACCTGGGCCGACCTGCTTGGCTGCGGAATAGAGGACCTGGAGCGACCCGGCACGCGGATAGTCCCGGCGAGCGACCCCGCCTACCACGGGGCGCAGCTCTTCCGGCGCGGAGCCGCATGCATCGTGTCGGCCCCGCCGCCGATGGTGTCGGAGATCGCCAGATTGGTGGAGCTCCAGGAGCCGGACGCGGTCTTCGATCCCACCCTCCTCCTCGAACTTTTCGCTGCCCGGGTAGAACGACTCATCGGTCCCGCCTACCTGGGCTATTTGGAGCCGGAGGAGTTTCGCCCGGCAGACACCCGGGGCACCCGTCTCCTCACGGGTACCGACCGGCCTGCCCTGGACTGCCTGGCAAGCGCGTGCCAGCGCACTGAGTGGGAACACAGCGGCATCGAGTGGGGCGCCGCGCCGCTCTTCGGCTGCTTCGTGGAGGGGGAGCTAGCCGCGTCCGGAATCCTGAGCCTCTGGCGACCGGACTTAGCTCACGTCGGGATCCTCACCCACCCGAGCTATCGAGGCCGGGGCTGCGGAAAGGCAGTCGTCAGCGCCATGGCGGCGTACGGGCTGGCCCACGGGAGGACGCTCCAGTACCGCACTCTCCTCGCCAATGAGCCGTCGGTCTGCATCGCGCGCTCACTCGGCTTCCATGATTACGCCAGCACCCTGGCCGTTCGATTCCGGTGACGCGGGGTTGAGCCGAGTGACTGGGCAGTTCCCCGGACGAATCTGCCTCCTACTCCGCGAACCCCTTGAGAAGCGGAAAAGGCTCATCCGAAGCTCTCGGTGTTCTCTGTATCTCCGTGGGGAAAACCGCTCTAGCCGACCAGCTCGGCGATGGGCTCCCGGCGGTCCAGCAGGTACTGGGGGCGCCCCGAGCGGTCCTCGACGAGCGTGCTGGCGACGTCGATGCCCAGGTTGTGGTAAAGGGTCGCCACGATCTCCTGCATGTGGACGGGCCGCTCGACCGCCTCTCCGCCGATGGAATCCGTGGCGCCGATCACCTGGCCGACTTTCATCCCGCCGCCCGCCAGGAGGGCGCAGCTCACCTGCGGCCAGTGGTCCCGCCCCGCGTCCTTGTTGATCTGCGGCGTCCGCCCGAACTCGCCCCAGGCGATAACCGTCACGTCGTCCAGCATTCCGCGCCGGTCCAGGTCTTCGATGAGCGCGCTCAGGCACTGGTCCAGCTTGGTGCCGTGGTCCCGCACCAGGTCGAAGTTCTTGCCGTGGCTGTCCCAGCGCCCGAAGGAAAGGCTGACGCACCGGCACCCGGCCTCCACCAGCCGCCGCGCCATCAGCAGGTGGTCATTCACGGTGGGTGAGCCGTCGTACTGGTACTTGTAGGGGCGCCCGTCCCCGTAGCGCTCGCGGAGCTTCGGGTCTTCCTTGCTCAGGTCCAGCGCGTCCGCGATCTTTGTGGAGGTGAGGATGTCGAACGCCGAGTGGAAGCTGGCGTCCAGCGCCTGCACCCCGTCGTCGTGGTCCAGGTCCTGCCGGGTGCGGTCGAGAGACTTCAGGAGCCGCCGCCGGTCCTGAAGCCGCCCCAGGGTGATGCCCTGCAGCTTCAGCCCGGGACCGTTCTCGTAGGCCCCGACGAGCTTCTCGGTGCTTTCCGAGGGTTTGTCGCCGGTCATGAACGGCTTGAAGGGCGCATACGGGGCGCCCAGGAAGCCGGGGCTGCCGGAATCCGACCAGCGCCGCTCCCGCGTGGGCGCCGCGAGCCCGATGGCGGGGGGCACGGCCGGATCGACCGCGCCTTTCAGCTTCCAGGCTACCGATCCGATCCCCGGGTAACCGCCGACGGACTGCATCACGTTGCGCCGCCAGCCGGTCATGCACTGGTAGGCGTCGTGGTCTCCGGTGCAGCCGACGACGGAGCGGATCACGGCGTACTTGTCGGCGAGCTTCGCCAGGTGCGGGAAGACCTCGCAGACCTCGAGGCCGTCCAGGTTCGTCTTGATCGGCTTGAACTCGCCCCGGATCTCGGACGGCGCGCCCATCTTCAGGTCGAACATGTCCTGATGCGGCGGCCCGCCGGCGAGGAAGATGTTGATGACCGCCTTGTGCCGGCTGCGCTTCCCGGCGGCCGCCTCCGCCCGCAGCACGTCCGCCAGGGAAAGCCCGGCGACGGCGGGAAACGCAAAGGCGCCGATCTTCAGGAAGCTCCGCCGCGAGAGGCCGTCGCAGAACCGCTGCTTTTCGCCGTAGATCGTCAGCATCGTAGTGATCCCGGGTGCCGTGATACCGTTGAGTTCTGAGCACGCGGAGCGGTTCCGGTTTCGCTCTTTGTCACGGTATCTTACCCCCGCTAAGATCCACTCAGCACGCAATAGATGACGCGTGAGCAGCGAAGGCGCGCCGATGGAGTTCCCTACGCGGCGCGACGAGGGCGTGACGGCGCCCGGCGAAGCTGACCGGCGGGCGGACAGCGACTGTGAGGGCCCGTCTTCGTGGTAAGCTGTGCGTAGTGTGGTCCACAAGAGTGACTGCGAGCCCTGAATGCCGATGAAGCCTCTCAACCGCCCGGTTCTCCTCCTCGCCGCCGTCCTTGCCTCCTGTGCCGGGGCCTCGGCGGATCTCGCCGCCTACGTGGGAAAGAACGACCAGGAGTTCCGCTGGACCAAGGGCTCGGAGTCGACGGTGGGTGCCGTGAAGGTCGTCAACCTCAAGGTGCAGTCCCTGGTATGGCGCGGGATACCGTGGAGCCACACCGTGCAGCTCTTCATCCCTCCCGCGATGAAGCACCCGAAGACCGCGCTGCTGCTGATCACCGGCGGCGATCCGGGGCTCACGGGCGCGGCGCTCGGCACCGCCTTTTCGCAGCAGGTCGAGGCGCCCGTGGCCGTGCTCTACAACATCCCGAACCAGCCGCTGCTCGGCATGCGGGAGGACGACCTGATCGCCCACACCTTTCAGGAGTACCTGAAGTCCGGCGACGACTCGTGGGTGCTGCTCTTCCCGATGACCAAGAGCGCCGTCCGGGCGATGGATGCGGTCCAGGCCTATTCCCGCCAGGAGCTGGCGGCGCCCATCGAGGACTTCGTCGTTACCGGCGCCTCCAAGCGCGGCTGGACCACCTGGCTCACGGCCGCCTCGGACAAGCGGGTGAAGGGCATCGCCCCGATGGTGTTCGACAATCTGAACTTTGCGAAGCAGATGCCGCGGCAGCTGGAGCTGTGGGGCAAGTACAGCGAGCAGATCGAGGACTACAGCCGGCGCGGGCTGCAGCAGAAGATGGACACGCCCGAGGGCCGGAAGCTCACCTCCATGGTCGACCCCTGGTTCTACCGGCGCAGCCTCACGATGCCGAAGCTGCTCATCAACGGTGCGAACGACCGCTACTGGTCCACGGACTCCACGCGCCTTTACTGGGACGACCTCGCCGGCGAGAAGTACCTGCTCAGCATCCCGAATGCCGGCCACGGCCTCGAAGACCGGGCCCGCCTTCTCGGCAGCATGGCGGCTTTCTTCCACGCCGTCGCCGCGGGCAAAGAGCTTCCGAAGCTCAGTCACACGCAATCGGAGACAGGCGGCAAAGCCAGGCTGACGGTCCGCTCCAACGTGAAGCCGGTCGAGGTCCGCCTCTGGGTGGCCCGCGCGCCGGACCTGGACTTCCGCCCCGTGAAGTGGGAGTCCCAGCCGATGACGGCCTCGGGCGAGACCTACACGGGCGAGATCGATCTTCCCAGCACCGGGGGCGCCGCCGTCTTCGCCGAGGCCGCCTACGAGATCGACGGCCGGCGCTTCACGCTCTCAACCCCTTCCACCGTGTACGGCAAGCGCCAGTAATGCCGCTCCACCTGTCCACCCCGGTCCACTCCGTCCACCAAGCTCATCAGAAAGGAAAGAGGAGCAAACAGTTATGATCAGCATTCGCAGTCACAGAACCGCCCTCCTGGCCGCAGCGCTGGCGCTGGGATGGAGCGTCCGAGAGGCACAGTTTGCCTCCGCGCAGGGAAAGCGCGTCGCCAGCCTCACGATGAACGCGGCCGAAGTCCAGATGGGCGACCACACGAACGCCGGCAAGAGCGCGGGGAAGGCGGGCGTCTACTTCCAGGGCGAGACCGCGGGGGCGAAGACCCTGCAGGTGGGCCGCTTCCTGCTGGAGCCCGGCGCCACGCCGCACGCGCCGCACCAGCACGTGGATGAGGAGGTCCTTATCGTGAGCCGCGGCTCCGGCGAGGTCTTCTGCAACGGCAAGACGGTTCCGGTCAAAGCCGGCGCCGTGATGTTCGCGGATACGAACGTCAGCCACGGCATCACCAACACCGGGGACCGCCCGCTCGAGTTCTACTGGGTGAAGTACGTCCCGGGCAGGTAGGGCGTTGGGCGTTGGGCGTTGGGACCGAGGGTGCGGAGGTTGGGGGCGGCGTAACCCGCGCAGGCGGGTTTCGTATGGTCAGCCCTGCGGTTTCCAACCCGGGGCCGGTTTCCAACCCGGGGGCTGGCTTTCGAGGGAGCGGTAGGCGTGGAGAAGCGCAAGGTCCTCATCACCGGAGCGGCCGGCCGCATCGGGACGGCCTTCCGCCGCGAGCACGGCGATCGGTACGCATTCCGGCTGGTCGACCGGCGGCCCGTGGAGGCGCCCGGGGAGCACGAATGCTGGGTTGCGGACCTGGTGGACCTGAACGAGGCACGGCGCGCCTGCGAGGGGATCGATACCGTCCTCCACCTGGCGGCGGATCCGAATTCCCGGGCCACGTTCTACGACACCCTGCTGCCGCTGAACGTGCTGATGGCGTACAACCTGTTCCACGCCGCGGCGGACCAGGGCTGCCGGCGGCTGGTCTTCGCCAGCAGCATCCACGCGGTCAGCGCCTACCCGCTGGACGTGCAGATCCATCCGCTGGACCCCATCCTGCCCGCGGATCTCTACGGCGTCACCAAGTGCTTCGGCGAGGCGCTCTGCGCCTACTACGCGGCGCGTGAGGGGCTGAGCTGTATCGCGGTCCGCATCGGCGCCGTGGGCATCCCGGCGCGGGTGGAAAACTCGGACGACCCGCGGATACTCGCCCTATGGATCAGCGAGCGGGACCTCTCGCAGCTCCTCCACAAGTGCATCGAAGCGCCGGACTCCGTCCGCCACCTGATCGTCCAGGGCGTCTCGGACAACCAGTTCAAGCGGATGGACATCAGCAACGCGCGGGAGATCCTGGGCTACGAACCGCAAGACAACGCCTTCCGATTGAGCTCGAAGGTCCAGATCGCCCCCCGTCGGCCGGACGAGCCCGACGTCTAGTTTCCGCGCAAACCGCAGGCGGCCTTTGAGGAATGGCTGATGCCGGTGGGCGGAGCTCGGAGAGAGCCCGGCGGCTCGCTCGTTCGACCTGAGGCGCGCACCATCACCGCGCACTACGCGTAGGGACGACGCGTGATCGGAAGATGGCGAATACGGGCTTGCCAGGAAGCGCTACAGGGCGGCGCGGCCAAGGGCGATGCGCTCCAGCATCTCTTCGATTCGGACGAGCTTCACCCGCGGCCGGTTCTGCACCTCGCCCAGCGCCAGCTCGTGACGGTCGAGCACCAGCCAGTCCGCCATCGTCACATAGCGCACTTCTCGTTCTTGCAGGAGCGCCTCAACCGCTTCGGGTTCGCCCTGCGGGGCCCGCGCCAGGTTCGGGGAGTCCTCGAGAAGCGAGCGCACCGTCTCGACCGAGTCGACCTTGTTCGTTCCGATCAGGCCGCTGGGGCCGCGTTTGATCCAGCCGGTCACGTACTCCCCGGGAGTCACCTCGCCGTCGCGCAGCACTCGACCCGCGACGTTCGGCACGACGTGGGCGCGCGTGTCGAAGGGTACGCCGGGGAGCGGGAGCCCTTTGTAGCCGACCGACCGCAGCACCATCTGCGCCGCCAGCGTCTCATACTCACCCGTACCGACGGCCCGCTCCCGCTCGTCGAGGCGGTTGCGCTCGATCACCACCTCCTCGACCTGCCCGGGGCCGCGGAGCTCCACGGGCGAGACCAGAAACCGGAGGTGAAGCCGGCGCGGTTTTCCCTCCGGCGGCTTTGCGGCAAAGGTGCGCAGCAGCTCCAGGTTGCGCTGTGCCGTGCGGTTTTCCGCCAGCGCGGCCTCGCTCGCTGCGTCCAGCACCAGCTCCTCGGGCTTCACGAGGATGTCCGCGTTCGGCAGCTCCCCCAGCTCCTTGAGCTCCTGAGGGGTGAACTTCGCCTGCACCGGCCCCCGCCTCCCGAGGACGTAGATGTCTGCGACCTGGCTCCGCGCGAGGACTTCGAGCGCGTGGTCGGCGATGTCCGTCCGCGCGAGCTCGTCCGCGGTTTTGGCCAGAATCCGGGCCACGTCTACCGCCACGTTCCCAACCCCGACTACGACGGCGCCGCGCGCATCCAACGTCATCCGCACCATCGCGGCGTCCGGGTGGCCGTTGTACCAGTTGACGAACTCCGTCGCGGAGATACTGCCCGGCAGGTCTTCACCCGCGATGCCCAGATTCCGGTCGCTCGCCGCGCCCACCGCGTAGATCACGGCATCGTAAAGGCGACGGCAATCGGCGTGGGTGAGGTCGCGCCCGAACTCGACATGCCCGAAGTAGCGGACCTGCGGGTTGGAGAGCGTCCTTTCAAAGACGTTGATCACGGACTTGATCTTGTAGTGATCGGGGGCGACGCCGTACCGCACCAGCCCGTACGGGGCGGGCAGGCGGTCGAAGACGTCTACGCTCACCGGCCCCTCGCATTGCTTGAGGAGGGCCTCAGCGGCATACATCCCCGCCGGGCCGGAGCCTATCACTGCCACCCGCAGCGGACGGTCGCTCATCTACACCTCACACTCTCGCTCACCTCGCACACCAGGCGGCGTCGCGAGACGCCCGGCTCCAAGGATGATTCCCGGGCTGCCGTTCGGTGTTTGCCAGGGTTCGCCCTTCGTCGTTCCGCCCGGTGCTTCCCACCAGCCGCGGCTATCTGCTATTCTCTCTGGGCCGGCGGGACGCCGCTGGCCGGCCCCGACTCCGGCCCCCGAGTCCCGACTCCTGACCCCGAATGACCGTTCCTCTGAAATGGGTCCCGCTCGCGCGCGAGGTGGACGTTCCCGAAGGCAAGGCCGCGCTGGTCAAGCACCAGCGCACCGAGATCCTGATCTTCCACACCGGCGGAGGGTGGACCGCTTACGACAACACCTGTCCCCACGCCGGCGCCCCGATCTACCCGGAGCACTTCGACGGGGAATGCGTCACCTGCGTCTACCACGGCCTCCGGTTCCGCGCCAGCGACGGCGCGTGCCCGGACTGCCCCGGCTGGGAGTTGGAGGCCTATCCGGTGAAGGCGGAGGCGGGGGAGGTGCTGGTGGGGTTCCAGGACTTTGGAAGCGACCAGTGATCAGTAATCAGTAATCAGGTACCACGGAGTGCCTGCGATGAACTACTGATGCCCGACTGACGGCTGATCACTGATCACTGATGACTGATCACTGATGACTGTTTGGTGACTGGCGCTCCCATCCGATGCGTCGGCGACGACGGACCGCACGACGGGATCGGCCACGTTGAGCCGGCAGCGGATGGTGCCCCACGTGCTTTCCGGCAGGGGGCCTTCGTGGTCCAGCTCCAGGATTCCCTCGTCGCGCAGCAGCAGGAACCAGGCGAGACGCTGCCCTGCCCATGCGGTGGATGGCTGCCGCTCCGCCAGCTCCTCGTCCACCTTGGCGAGGGGAACCCAGCTCCGGAAACGCTGGTGGTACTGGGCGACCCGGATGATGGCGTTCCGGGTGTTCAAGGCATCCAGGACGATCGGCTCGTCCAACTTCAGGCGGCAGCCGGTGGTGAAGTGCTCCTTCTGCGGGTTCGGGTAGCTCTCCGTCACCAGGGCGCCGAGGCTCTGCAGGGCCTGCAGGACTTCCTGCAGCTCCTCGCGCACCATGCCGTCCAGGGATCGCCGCAGGGCGGTCATGGACATCCACGGCTTGCGCTGGCGGGTGATGAAATGGTCGACGGCAAGGATGGCCCGCTCCGCGGCCAGGCGCGTACCTTCGACGGCCTCGGCGGCCACGGCGCGGGAGATCGGGTGACGCTCGTTCAGGCGGAGCGCGGTGACCGGGTAATCGGGGTTGACGAGGTTCGGCTCCTTCGTCATGGTGATGGCGCCGTCGTGGATGAGAAAGTTGAGCCACTCGTCGATGCTCGCCTCATCCAGCCGGTAAGGCGGCCGGCCCAGCCACTGGTCGCGCCGGAGCACGCTGCGGAGGAGCTTGAAGCTGACCCAGGGCATCTTCTGCAGCATCTGGTGCAGTAAGCGGAGGCAGCGGTCCGGCACCTCCACCGCCGCGCGCGATACCGGGTGTTCGGCGTTCGGACGGCAGGTGGTCACGCGGATGCTCGGATCGGCCCGGTGCGGCTCCTGCTCCACGACGAGCATCCCTTCCGCCTTGGCCCGGTTCAGCCACATCAGGACGTTGGCCGGCGTGGGGCCGAACTCGTCCGATTCCGCCAGGGAGGCAGCCAGCTTCCGGAAGGCGATCTTGGACCAGTGGTGCTGGCGCAGGAGGCACTCGATGCGGTAGACCAGGCGGACCCAGGGGGCCAGGCGGGCGCACTGTCCTTCGGCGCTCAACAGCGGGACGTCGAACGGGCTGCCGCTCTCGCGCGGGGTCACGGCTTCGGTGACCGAGGCCTGGAGGGGTTTGAAGACGACGCGGTCCGAGCGCCCCGTGCGGGGGCGCTCCCGGAACGCGTCCCGAAGGGACAGCACCGTCGTGAGGCTTTCCGCCCCGCTCGCGGCGGCACGGACATCGGGCGGGATCTCCTCGGCGTCCTCCGCCCAGAGCAGCGTCCTGATGCCGCGGGCCCCCGCGGCGCGTACCACGTCGCCCAGCCAGGGCGCGCTGGTGCACAGGATCCACGTGCGCGGGGCTTCGACTTCGCCCGTAAGGGCCAGCAGCTCGTCCCGCAGAACGGTATCGTGGAAGCCGGCTGCCGCTCCCGATTCCTCCGTCTCATCGTGCAGGGGGGTCGTGCCGGCGAGCTCCAGATAGGGCGCGGCACCGGCGCGATAGACCCGGGCCGTGACCACCTGGCCCACCAGCTCGGCGCTGCGGAGGAGCGCCTGCCGGACCGTAACCAGGTCGCCCGGCGAGTGCAGCCGCTTCAGCGCGCCTTCCACGTGCTCCCACTCTGCGAAGACCGCGACCGGCTGTGCTGTGGTAAGCCCGAGAGCATCCGCAAGGGCAGCCGCCCGGGTGCCCTCGGGGAGAATCCCGTTGGATGCTCCACCCGGGGCCCATACCTCCACCGTACACCCGCACTCGTGGAGGCACGGGATGGCGCCGGCCGCCCTATGCGGGTGGGCCGCCATGATCACGTGCTCGACGTCCGGGAAGCGGCGCGTCAGAGCGCCGATCTCGTCGGAGTCGGGCTCCCGCTCCAGCCGACGGATCCCCCAGCGCTCGAAGGCGGCGACTGCTTCCGAGAACGCCGGATCCGGAACCCAGACGCACGCCGCGTACTCCTCGAACCGCAGGGAAAGCTGGCGCTGGAGGGCGTGCGCGATCAGGGGCGCGGAAAGGGGGGCAGGCCCGTCGCCAAGGGAGCGCCCGTCGCCGGAAAAGTCCGGCCAATAAAGTACTAGCAAACAATCGGGCATAATAGGGCAGCGAAGCCCCGGCGCGCCCGCAATGGATGGGAGACGCCCGTCCCCCGGTGGAGCGGCCAATGAGACGGGTGGACGGCGCACGCACAAAACGGCGGTCGCGCACTACCCCGTGCTAGAGACCGTTCGCCATCGTCCGGACAGGCACCTGCCTCCCGCAGGGGCACACCCGCTTTTTTTGCGGCTTGGGTCACTGAGCGATGGGACCACTGACACGAAGTGTGGGAACTCACACGACTCGTGTGGGGCCCGCCCGCGCAACCGGGCCGTCGTCCTGCCAGATTCATTCCTGGCGAAAGCCGGAAAGGCGGTGCGCGGTGCTGCGGTGTGCGGATTGTTGGGCGGCGAACCCGGATGACAGGACGGTGTGCCACGCGTGCGGCGAGTGGCTGCGGCCCGTGGCGTACGGCACGCCTCCGAGCCCCGACGGACGGAAGTTCGGATGGGTGGCGGTGGACCGGGGCCTGCTGAGCCCGGAGCAGGTGGCGCACGCCATGGCGATCCAGTTGATCGAAGACTGCGCCAACCTCCCTCACCGGCCCCTGGGCGCGGTCTGCCGCGACGAGGGATATCTGACGCCGGCACAGGTGCAGGAGGTCCTCGAATCTCAATGCCGGATGACGGCGCACCGGGCTGCCGGAGGCCACACTTGCAGCGGTCCGACCTCCCGGGCGGCGTGAGCCGACGGAAGGCTGCCGGAAGGCTGCCGGGGCTGCAGGCAAAGATGCGTGTAGCGCCCGGCGACGGCGGGTATGAGGTCCGTGAGGAACCGTATGCCTGAACCCCCGCTCAAGAAGGTAGAGTGGAAGATCTTCGGTCTCGCGCGCTCGGATGCGTCCTTGAGGGCCGCCGCGGGCCAGCTCTCCGCGGGCTACCAGTGCCTTGTCTGCGGCCTCCGCCGGATGGAGGAGTTCGTGACCGGCGGGGATGCGTGGGCGGAGGAGCTGCTCAAGGCGTACCGGGACGCCGCGCACTCGTACCAGCGCGACCATGGCTACCGGCCCGGAGATGAGGCCTGCGGGCCCCGGTCGGCAGCCCGCCAGCGATAAATGCCGCGTTGGTTCTCGTGGAGCCGGGTAAGAGACCCGGGGTCCTACGCAGACGGACCATAGAAGTTACACCAAACAGCCGAAGGGGCCGCTCCGCTGGGGCGGTCCCTTCTGGCGCGTGTACGCCGGGGTCGCCCATTCTCGGATAGGTCTTGCGGCCCAGAGCGATCTCTCGGCTTTCAGGTCCGCGGACCCACTGCCGCCGGGCGAAGAGGGGCGTACGCTCGTGGAACACTGACGTCCCGTTCACTCACTCCTCCGAGGGCAAACCCATGGAGCAGCCCGGTATCCACGAAGACAGCGCCGGCTGGATCTTCTTCGTACACCTCGCCTTCGCGATCTCCGTAGGTCTTATGTGCGCCGGCATCTACGCACTCCCGGTAGACCTCTGGATCCGGGGCTACCTCGCGATGGGGCTCTTCTTTACCATCAGCGCCACCATCACACTTTCCAAGACGCTGCGCGACCGCCACGAAAGCGAGAAGCTCGTCAACCGCCTGAAGCACGTAAAGACGGAGAAGCTGCTGCACGAGTTCGAGAAGGCATAGCGCCTCGTCGAGAGGCGCCCGGCGCGGAAGGAGGCTATCCCTCTGCGCGGGCAGAACCCTTAACGCGCGCGGGTCGTGGGTATCTACCCTGAAGGCCCTGCCGCGATGACATACGTTTTATGCCTTCCGTCGTGGGAATATCGTTCCGGCCCGCCGGCCGGATCTACTCGTTCGACCCCGGTGACCTGGAGCTGAAGCCGGGTTCGACCATCGTCGCCGAAACGGCGCGGGGGGTCGAGATCGGCTTCGTCAAACAGGGGCCGAAAGACATCCCGGCCGCGCAGGTGGTGGCGCCGCTGAAACGGGTGCTGCGCATCGCCAACGACGCGGACCAGGCGCAGCTCGAGGTGAACCGTGAGAAGGCCGACGCCGCGCTCGCCCTGTGCCGGGAGCGGGTGTCGGCGCGCGAGCTGCCGATGAAGCTGCTGCGCGCGGAGTACGCCTTCGACCGCAGCCAGGTGACCATCTACTTCCAGGCGGAGGGGCGCATCGACTTCCGTGAGCTGGTGAAGGACCTGGCGGCGCAGCTCCGCACCCGCATCCAGCTCCACCAGGTCGGCGCACGGGACGCCGCGAAGCTGATGGGCGGGATCGGCCCCTGCGGCCGGGCTCTCTGCTGCTCCACGTGGCTGATCGACTTCGAGCCGATCTCCATGCGCATGGCCAAGGAGCAGAGCCTCTTCCTGAACCCCACCAAGTTCAGCGGCGTCTGCGGCAAGCTCATGTGCTGCCTGCGCTACGAGTACGACCACTACCGGGAGACCAAGGCGCAGATGCCGGTCCTCGGCGGCGACGTCAACACCGAGGACGGCCCGGGGCGCGTGGTTGGCCATAACGTGATGAAGAACACCGTCATCGTCGGCCTGAAAGACGGCCGCGAGGCGGAGTACCCGGCGGAGGCGATCCAGCGGCCCGTCGTTCGCGGCTGCTCCGTGCTCCAGGGCGGGAAGTGCATCGGGGGCTGCAGCGAGGCGCGTGACCAGCAGGCGCAGGAGCCCGCGGACGACCCCGACGCCGACGCCATCGAGTAACCTGGGAGCCGGACGGATCGGACGGATCGGACGGATCGGACGGATCGGACGGGTCGGCTACTTTGCGGGGACCCGCTGAACCGCCGCGCCCGAGCCCCGGTAGATCTCGATCAGGTTCGCGATCGGGCCCACGATGAACAGCGCCAGGTACGGGGCGTGGACCGCCCAGGCGAAGCCGTAGAGGCTGCCCGCCAGCCGGATCGCGCACTCCACCGCGGCCACGCAGACGACCGTGGCGATCTGGCCCTGCTTCGAGCTCACGGTGGTCTTCGGGTCCGTGATCATGAAGAAGACGTAGAGCTGGTACATCGGCCCGGTGAGCGGCGCGATCTCCGCGAACAGCGGCTGGTGCGTCACCAGGGTGCGGAGCGCCCCGAACGCCAGGAAGGAGAGCACGTAGGCCACGCAGATGTGGAACCGCTTCAGCCGGGCGATGATGACCGAGCCGAGGACCCAGATGGGCACCATCGCCCAGAGCCGGTTGTCCCACTGGACGCTCAGGCTGGCGACGTAGTCGTGGGCCAGCAGGAGCATCATGGTGACGCCGAAGTTGGAGGGGTTCCAGATGTGCCGCCCCTTCACCCGGATCACGTACTTGGAGAGGATCGAGATGGCGCTGCAGAGCGCGAACGGCCACACCAGCGGCGAACGGATCAGGATCCCGACGCTGATCCCCGAGATGTAGGCGCTGGCCAGGTGCGGCCACTTGCCCGTGAAGAGCTTCCCGAGGATGATCTCAAGGCCGATCGCCGTGAGGATGGCCAGCCCTGTGTTCCACGGGCTCTCGAGCATCCGGTTGGTCAGCTCCCCGGCCAGGAGGATGCACGTGACCAGGATCGGCGCCACGTAGCGCTGGTCGATGCGGAAGCGGGGCTTGGCGGGGACGTCTTTAGCCGCCGTCGCTGTGGGAGCGGCCTGA
>JGI10216J12902_101183831_pt1 | contig 16544 bp, 13 predicted proteins | sample KanNatreferecore_FD_12902 | JGI IMG/M metagenome (IMG submission 12902)
GCGATCAAGGAACTCGCAGAACTCGGTCTCCTTGACGCGCTCGATCGCGTTGCTATTCGTACCTATGAGTTGATCTACACCAACCGCTTCGGACAGGAGCTCTGGCGCGAACTGCGTGGTCTCGATGCAGGCTATGACTATCCGCAGTTTTCCATTCACCGTGGCAAGCTCCAGGGTGTGCTCTATGAGGCGACACAGGCACGGATCGGCGCGGACCATATTCATACAGCTCATCAGCTGCACGATGTCGTACAGGACGAGCGTGGTGTCACCGCGACCTTCACTCGGCGCGATGGTTCGGAGGAGACCGTGACCGTACGTGGTGACGTGCTGATCGCGGCCGATGGGATTCATTCAACAGTACGCCGTCTCTTCTATCCGGACGAGGGACCGCCCACCTGGAACGGGATCATGGCCTGGCGCGGAGCCGTTGCGTATCCACCTTTTCTGACGGGGCGCTCGATGCTCATTGCCGGCGGGATGCAGGCCAAGCTAGTGCTCTATCCCATCACGCACCAGACGAGCACACCCGGCACCAATCTGCTGAACTGGGCGGTTGCTGCCAAACTCGGCGATGGCTCAGAACCGCCACCCCGGCGTGAGGATTGGAACCGCCTCGGCCGGCTTGACGAACTCTTGCCCCACGTCGAGGGGGTATTCCACCTCCACACCGTCGATCCCGTCGAAGTCATTCGCGCCACGGAGGAAGTCTACGAATATCCCATGTGCGATCGTGATCCCCTCCCAGGCTGGTCATTCGGCCGCGTGACGCTGCTGGGAGATGCGGCGCATCCGATGTATCCGGTCGGCTCGAACGGGGCGAGTCAGGCGATCCTGGATGCGCGCTGCATAGCGCCGCTCCTGGCCGAGACCAAGGATGTCGTGACGGCGCTCAAGGCGTATGAAGCCGCGCGTCTGCCTGTAACGACGAAGATCGTCCAAGACAACCGCGCTGGCGGGCCAGAGCGGGTCATAGACGTGGTGGAGGAGCGGGCTCCCAACGGTTTTGCAAACCTTGCTGAGGTCGCGAGCCATGCCGAGCTCGAAGCAATCGTTAAGGGCTACTCCAAGATGGCAGGCTTTGACCAAACTCAGGTGAACCGTTAGGTCTCCCTTCTGCGTACGCGCCGAGCCGGCTCGGCGAGACTGAAGGACAGATAACGGGCCACTTTCACCTTGGCGGCATAGTTTGCTGACGCCTTGTGGTTCGAGCTGCATGGGAACGCAACGACGTAGTATACGGTTTCACGCGTAGCTGGAAAGTGCGGTGGCCGCTGGCGGCGCGCACACCATCAAATTCACCGAGGCTTGCCTACGAGAATATGCGCTGCAGCCCAAACCCGTGTACTTGGTGGCAGCCCGCGACGCCGCCGAACGCGTGGGGTCAATTTAGTATGACAGGAGAGAGGTATGAGTGAGATCACCTCGAAGCGCAGTCCGCTGTATGCATCCTTGCCAACGATCTACGACCATCACGACCAGCTCTGGGCCGGAACGCCAGCGCACTTTCTCGAGCACCTCTATAACGACTTTGACTATCGGACCGACGATGTCTGGTTAAGTTCGTATCCCCGATCGGGGACCGCCTGGAGCTATGAGGTGCTCTACGCCGTCCTCTACGAGGGCGACATTACGGCGTTGCAGCATGCCCAAAGCGAGGGCAAGGTCCTGAAATTCCTCCCTATCGAGATCGGCAGTGCGGCCGGCGTATCGGAGCGTATCACCTCCTGGAAGGCCCTCCCCTCACCCCGCGTCATCCCCACGCACGTACCGTTCCGGCTGTACCCCAAAATGGTGTTGGAGCGCCACTGCAAACGGGTATATGTCGTACGCAATCCCAAAGATGTCGCGGTCTCTTTCTATCATCACCACCGTTCGCACAAACTCCTTGGTCAATATCAAGGGACCTGGGACGACTTTTTCGAGTGTTTCCTCAATGGCCACGTGATCTACGGGAGCTGGTTTGACCATACGTTGGGGTGGTGGGCCAACATCCAAGCAAGCGCGGGCAGTGTGCTAGTGCTGCACTACGAGGACATGCAACAGGACTTTGCCCCACACATTCGCCGGCTCGGCACATTTTTGGGCAGGCACCTGTCCCCGCAGGCCGTGGCAGCTATCGCAGACTATGCGTCATTTGAGAGCATGAGGGCGAACCCGTTCGCCAATCGCGAAGGGAACCCCATGATGGATTTCTCCATTGCCCGCTTCCTGCGGAAAGGTGTGGTTGGAGACTGGAGGAATCACTTCACGGCAGAGCAAGACGTGCGCTTTAAGGCAGTATGGGAACAGAAGATGGGCGGTACTGCACTGTCTCAGTACTTCTCCATGTAGGCTCACAAAGTACATGGAGGGCAGGCTCGCACACGCCCGGGTTCCGGTAGCAGGCGAGCTTTGGCATGCGATGGCAACCAATTGAGTAAGCGGAGGAGAGGACCTACGCTCCCTTGCCAACTCTCGCCAAGAGGTGCCCTATGCGTTTTGGCATCTATGCCAGCGGCGTGGCGGAGAGGTTCCGCCACATCACCTATGACCAGTGCATCACAGAAGAAGTATGTCATCACACAGGGCCCAAGACGCGGTAAAGGTCTACGGCTTCGGCAAGATTTTTCAGGTGTTTGCGGCCGAGGCGCTCTACATGATAGCGCTGACCCAGGCGGCGGACGGTCTCTGGACCGACCAGGAGCTGACCGGCCTTGGCAGTGGCTGCCAGACGCGCCGCCAGATTGGTTACCGGGCCGCTCGCCGTAAAGGTCCAGCGAGTCCCTTGGGCACCCTCGAAGCGAGTCGAACCGACCAGGGCAGGCCCCGAGTTGAGACCCATATGGATAGCCAGCGGCGGCGCGCTGTTGGTCCGATTGAGCGCTTCGGTGGCGCCCAGTAAGGCGAGCGCAGTCTCCACCGCCGTGACAGTATGCGCCTGCACGTCGGTGGCCTGGAAGATCGCCATAAAGCCGTCTCCTGTGGTCTCATTGATATCACCGCCAGCCTCGTGAATCCGGTCCAGGAACGTCGAAAAATAGCGTTCGACCAGCCGATTCAGCACCTCCAGAGGCAACTGCTCGCACAGGCGCGTATAGCCAGTGATATCGAGAAACAGGACCGAGACATCTTGCGCGTGTTTTGCCAGTTCCGGCGCTTCAGGATTGCTGGCGACGAGGCGCTTGACGGCCTCTGGCACGAACTTCGCGAAGTGGTCTTTCGCCCGGCGCAGCTCGCTGAGTTTCTGATCAACCGTGTGCTTCAGGCGCAGCGTGGTCTGCATACGGGCCAGTAATTCGCGCTGATTGACCGGCTTGGTGAGGAAATCTTCCGCCCCGGCCTCGATCCCTTTGATGCGATCCTCGAAGCCATCCAGGGCGGTCATGATCACGATGGGGATGAGCCGCGTCTCGTCATCCCCCTTCAGGATGCGACACGCTGTCAAGCCATCCATGATCGGCATCATCACGTCTAACAAGATGAGGTCGGGCGCCTCCACGGCGACTTTTTCCAACGCCTCGCGCCCGTTCCTGGCGCTCATCGTCGTGTAGCCGAGGTCCTCCAGCTCCTGCTCCAGGTAATCGACGTTAAAGGGTTCGTCATCCACAATCAGAATCTTGGCTGGACCTAGCATGGCTTGTCCTCCCACGCGGCATCCCGCCTACACCTGTCCCAAAAACTTGGCGAGCTTAGCGAACAGTAGGTCTTCGTCGAGCGGTTTGCTGAGATAATCATTACAGCCGCTTTGCAAGGCCCTCTCCTCATCGCCTGTCATCGCATGGGCTGACAGAGCGATGATCGGGATGTCGCACAGCGCAGCATTGGCTTTAATGCGGCGGGTCGCCTCCCAGCCATCGATGACGTGCAGCGACAGGTCCATGAGGATCAGGTCCGGGTGCGCGTGTTCCGCTACCCGAATGCCCTCGACGCCGTCAACTGCCGTGAGGACTTCATAGGTGTCCTCCAGGAGTTGCACCACCAGGTCCCGGTTGAACTCCACATCTTCCACCACGAGGATCCTTTTCATGTTCTTATCCCTCCAGTAGCGGGCCACGGGACGCTGGGAGTATGCTCCACAATTCCTGCATGAGCGTGTCGCGGCCCCACCCCTGCTTCTGGATCACGGTACGCACACTCTGCTCGAGCCTGGCGTAGTCAGCGGCCGTCAGCGTTTTGGCCGTGAGGACGATAATTGGGAGCTGATGATACTGCGCATCCTGCCGGAGACGCTCAATAACCGCAAAGCCGTCCAGGCGTGGCATGAGCAGATCCAGCAAAAGGATGTCGGGCCGCTGTTGGGAGATCGCCTCGAGAGCCTCTTGGCCGTCCGCCGCGGCCACAATCTCATAAGGTTCGCCTTCGAGGAACTGGCGTATCAAGTCTACGGTCTGCGTATCGTCGTCTACGACCAGGAGGCGGCCGCGCTGCGGCGGGATACGTGTCAGTGCCGCCAGGATGGCCTCTCGGTCAAAGGGTTTGAGCAGATAGTCGAAGGCCCCGAGCTGATAACCCAGGGCTTTGTTATCCACAATCGAGAGCACAAGGATGGGAATGTCTCGGGTCGTCGGGTCTGTCTTCAACTCGTGCAGGAGCTGCCAGCCGTCCGTATGCGGCATGAGGATGTCAAGCGTGATGGCCAATGGGCAGAGGGCGCGCGCTTGCTGCAGACCTTCCTCAGCACTCGTGACCCCAACCACACGATAGCCCGCCTCGGTGAGGTTCTCGCGCAGGAGATAGATGACATCCGGGTCGTCGTCGATGACCAGGATGACCTTGTCAGACTCTGGCGGGCTGATGCTCTCCTCACGAGAGGGTATGGTGGCGACGCGTGTGACCAAAGGGGCAGCGTCATAGTGCAGGGGGAGCGTCACGGTAAAGGTCGAGCCGACCCCAAAGGCACTCTGCACCGTGACATCTCCGCCCAGGAGTTGGGCGAGGCGACGGCTAATCGACAGGCCGAGGCCCGTGCCGCCATACTGCCGAGTGGTGCTGCTATCCGCTTGACGGAATTCTTCAAAGATATGCTCTAACGCCTCGGCCGGGATGCCGATGCCAGTATCTGTCACAGCAATCGTGATCTCTCCGTCGTGGTGCCGGGCGGTGATGGTAATAGTACCTTCCTTGGTAAACTTCACCGCGTTGCTCAGCAGGTTCATGAGGATCTGCTTCACTTTATCCTGATCTGTGGCAAGCAGCGGGAGGTCAGTGTCGGTCGCTTTCACGAGACGGATGCGCTCGCCCTGCACCATAGGCTCTAGCGTGTGGAGACACACATCGACCAGGGCCTCGAGCTGAAAACTGACCGGATGGATCTCCATGCGTCCAGCTTCGATCTTGGAGAGGTCGAGGATATCGTTGATGAGTGTCATGAGGTGCTCAGCGCTAATTAAGATCTTCTCCAGGTTCTCATACTGTCTCTGTGGCAGGAGTTCCTGCGAACGCCGCATGACCAGCCTGGTGAAGCCAATAATGGCGTTCATGGGGGTACGGAGCTCGTGGGACATATTGGCCAGGAACACGGACTTGGCCTGAGTGGCAGCCTCGGCTGTTTCTCGCGCCTTGTGCAATTCTCCCTCCACCCGTTTGCGCTCTGTGATGTCGCGCAGCACGCCGGTGAGAAATTTTTTGTCACCGGCCTCCAGAAGGGAGAAAGAGACTTCCAGGGGGAATTCCCGACCGTCTTTGGTGTACCCTGGCAGCTCGACGTTGTGCCAGTGGGGCAGATGACGCTGGCCGGTGGTGAGATAGCGCTGCAGCCCGGCCGTATGCGCGTCGCGGAGGTGTGGGGGCATAATCGGAGTCAAGGGTTTCCCCAGCATCTCCGCTTTAGTAAAGCCGAACATCTGCTCGGCGGCGGAGTTGAACTCGCAGACCAAGCCTTGCTCATCGAGGGAGATAATGGCATCGGCAGCAGCATTGATAATGTGGCGGTATTTTTCCTCGCTCTCCCGCAGGGCTTCCTCCACCCGCTGGCGCTCGGCGATTTCGCTCTCCAGGCGGCGGGCACGCTGGTCCAAATCCGCCGAGCTGCGCCGCAGCCTGCCGATTGCCAAGGCCAGGCTTGACAGCCCCACCCCAGCCATGACTGCCATCAGGGCAAAGGTCCCCCCCAGACCCACCCGGGTCTGTGCAACGGCTGTATCCAAGGGGAAGACGACCTCTAATACCCCGCGTACGTCTCCCGTTTTCCAGTCCATTTTGGGACTGGCAGGGTGCGTGTTGTGGCAATTGACGCAACCGGGGCGCATCAGGTCCGCCGTTGCATAGCGCAACGCTGGGCGGCCCTGGACCTCCTCAACACGGTGGAAGGACGTGGTGGGATTGCGCTGCAAGGCGTCCCAGGCTGCCTGGCCAAAGGCGTCGCGCAGACCGCCCTCCGCGCGACGTGCCGGAAATGGATACGGGCTGTACAGACGGACCTGGGCTCCGGCCTCATGTGCGCTGATACGTTCGCCCAAGAGCATCGTCAGCGTCACCGGCAGCGGGATAGCCCCTGCATGGCTCATGTAGTCGTGCGTTATCTCGATGCCGCGTGGTCTGACGATCTCCACCACCTCAGAGGTGTAGAGGGTGCGAAACTCAGTCAGGGCCTGGGCATACAGGGAGGCATCCTGCAAGGCGATGGAGGTGATGAGGTTCGACTGCAGACGTGCTACATACCACAGCATGCACCCCATGCCGAGACAGAATAGCAGCAGCAGCACGAGGATGGTCCGCTCATGCAGCAGGCGGACGCATGCAGCCACGGTGTGCGCCACAGCTTGGCGCACGGTATTCATGCTCAGGGCACGGCTGGCTGGCTGCATCTCACGCCTCCGCTTCGCCCGCTGTCTCTGCCTCGACGAGCACACGGGTGATGAAGGACAGCAGGGTCGCCTGCGACGGTCGATGGGGTGGTATCGCTACAACTCCTACCCCTCGCGTCGTCCTGACAGACTACACAGAGGATACCAGTGGGGGGTACGCGCTGTCATAAAGGTCTCGTAAAAGTGTTGTAAAGTTGCTGTAAAAATTGTCAACGGGGCGCGGGAGCCCCGGCCTGTCCTCCTCATCCTGGCCGAGCCGAAACCTCCACGCCCAGTAAGAGGAGCTCAGCGCTCCTCCTGCGGTTGAGGACCCTCTTGTTCTTGTAGACGCTCGGAGTACTCCCGCAGCTTGGACGCTTTGGCACGCAACTCCTCACTTTCCTCCCGCAGCGATGCGCTTAGCACACGGACTTCCTCAATGGCTTCCTGCAGCAACTCCGACATGTGCATAAAGGCATCATGACGTCGAGTACTGTTCCCCGGCTCCGTGGCGAGTAAATGGAGTTCCAAGCGCTTTCTGCGGGTAGCGTCTATCCAGTCCTTTACTCGCTCGAGCGTGATGGGCTTCTCCGGTCCATGCGATGACGTAGACATGAAAAATCTCCTTTATTGTCTTTTGTGCGGATTTTATTATGGAGAGTAGCTTTCCACTTGTAGGAATTTTGGTTGCTGTACGCGACTGGAGGACACTATGAAAGACGGCTATAAGGTTATCGACATGGATACCCACGTCAACCCCTCCATCGAGGTCCTGGAAAAGTACGTTGATCCAGGGTTCAGAGCTCGGCTTGCAGAGCTGAAACCGTATTACAGTGTGCGGCAGCGGGCCCGGCCCGATGGGACGATCCAGACCTCCAAGACGATTACCGTGGCACCGATTCCGTACGACCGATTTCCAGGCGAAGCCCCGCGTGCGGAGCACACCACTGCCGTGCCCGGCGCGCGCACGGCCTTAGAGGGCCGGGTCATCACCCATCACCGGATCGCCGTGCAGCAGGGCGCCGACGAGGAAAACGCCGCCGGCCGCATTGCCGACATGGACTTAGAGGGGCGCGATATCGATTTCATCTTCCCGGGCACCTGGGCCGCGAGTTTGACCGCGCTCGATGTCACTCTCGCAGAAGGATTTTATCGGGCCTATCATCGGTATATGCACGACTATACGGCCATAGCTCCCGACCGCCTGAAGAGCGCCGTCCAAGTCCCTGGTGCAGACGTGGCCTGGGCCGTGCAGGAAGTCAAGGTACTCGCCCACGAGCCGTGGGTGGCGGCAGTCTGGATCCACCTCCCTGAAGGCAAGCCGATCGATCATCCGGATTTTGAGCCCTTATGGGCCACGATGAATGAGCTGGACCTGCCCCTCATCCATCACAGTTTCTTTGTAGAGCCGCCGTATTTCCCCGGGTATCGCGATATCTGGGGGAACGCCGCCGTCGCCAGGACAGCCGCACATCCCTGGGGGGCGGCCCGCTTTTGCGCTTATTTGATCGTCTCAGGGATTTTTGACCGCTATCCCAATTTCCGGGCGGCTGTGGCGGAGGTCGGGCATGGCTGGCTGCCGCAATGGGTCATCCGCCTGGGGCAAATGATGCGCTATGTTTCAGGTACCACCCCCGCGTTGCAATACACTCCCCTCGAGTACGTACAGCAGGGGCGGTTCAAATGCGCTGCCGAACCCTTTGAGGGACCCGAGATGACCAAAGCTTGTATCGACCTCCTGGGAGACGGCGTCTTGATGCACCAATCGGACTACCCCCACGGGGAGGCCTATTTTCCAGATACAGCGGGGATGGTAATCCACTGGCCCATATGGTCTGTCCTGGGGGAGCAGGCCCTCCGGAAGCACATGTACGACAATGCGTCCACCTTCCTGCGACTCGTCTAAGCTGGCGTTGCCGGGAACACGTGCGGCAGTACAGACTTGGGGACAACCACCCGCATGGTATACGGGGGGTTGCCCGCCAGCCCCGTGCGGACGTCTGCCGCACAGGCCAGCACCATCGCCGCCTCCGTGTCATCGATCCCTAGCGTATCCACCAGGAGGTCTGCCATGCTCTGCACAGCCATGTTCGTAGCCGCTTCCATGGTCTCTCCTTCTCCTGTGGTCATCACCTCCGTGGCGGTCGTGACCACCGGTCGGCGGACCGTGAAGCGCTCTTCGATGGTGACGCGGAAGGTGGCGTCGACAGCACATTCGACCGCGGAGGCCGTCACCTCCCCGTCACCCATGGCAGCGTGACAATCGCCAATCGTGAGTAAGCCACCCGCGTGGAACACGGGCAGATACACGGCCGCGCCAGTGGTGATCTGGGTGTTCCCCATACTTCCGCCAAACGCCCCCCGGTCGTTGCTGGGCTTACTCCCTTCCTGGGGAGCCACACCAATGCGTCCCAGCATCGGGCGCAACGGTAGGGTGACGCGATCGTTGAAGACTACCCCCGCCGGAGTAAGCCGCACCCGAGTTTTGCGAAATGCTGGGATGCGCGTGCCCAGCGGGCCACGGCCAGGGGTCGCACCAATCCAGCCGTAGTCAAGCGGCATGGTCACATCAAGCACCTCAATCTTGAGCGTGTCGCCGGGTTTGGCACCCTCGATGTACACCGGACCCGCCATCGTTTTGAGTATCTCCATGGCCTCTGGGGAGGAAGCCGGCCCCTCGTAGGTGGCGAAACGGTCGTTGGTCTCCATCACGAACGGCTCCCCCGGCTGGACCCGGAGCACCGGTGCATGCGCGGCGCTAAAGCTGGTACAGAGTTGGTCTCTGGTCACTCTTTTCATGCCAGGTTCTCCTGTGCTGTCAGGACATCCCCACGCGCTCGTGGCGCCGGCTCAGTGTAGCAAGGCCTCTAGGAGAGGTCAACGGGACGGCGGCGCATGCGCCGCCGTAGCTGCCCTGGCAGGGATTGAAACATTTTTTGCTTCGTGTATATCATCTCAAGAGGTCTCAAAGTCGTAGCTATCCTGGCAGGGATTGAAACGAAAGAGAGGATGATGCACATAACCCAATGGCTGCAGCGATGGATCACAGCCCGCAGGCGAGCACGACCGCCCAGGCACCTCTGCATGACGTCTGTAGAGCGCCTCCTGCTCCTTCTGGGAGCGCTCCTCCTCCTCCTGGGGCTGTGGCAGGCAAGCCACGCTGAGCATGCCGCGTCCCTGCGCTGGATGCGGGGCTATCGCAGTGCCGACGGGGTAGGCTGCTGCTCAGAGCACGATTGCATCCCGTGGCCCGTGGCCCTGCTCCAGCTCAGCGGGGATGAAGCGACGGTCCTTCTCGGTGACACCGTGCTCCAGCTCCCCGCCAAGTCCGTGCACGCGACGCAGGATGGGCAGACCTACTGGTGCTGTCAGACCAATACGGCGGGACGCTGCCCGGATGTCCCCACCCGCGCGACGACACGCTGTGTCTTTTACACGGTGGGGATGTAAGGCCACGGCTGGGCCGCATGACCGCGCCGGAGGGCTCCTGCTTTATCCTGCCGGATAAGGCACCGGGAGCAGTTGGTCCGAATCCAGCGTGTCCGCGTGCCACAGGTCGAGGAGTTTTTTGACAACGGGACCAGGTTTGCCGTCGCCTATCGGCTGACCGTCCCATTGCACGATAGGGGCGACCTTAATTGAACTGCCGAGCATCAGCATCTCCGCAGCGGCGCGGGCTTCTGCTACCGGCAGGTCCGCTACTTTGATGGCACGCAAGTCGCCTTGCTCCACCAGGCGTTGCGCCAGTTGCAGGACCCGTTGCACGGTAATGCCGGTCAGAATGGCGTCGAAGGTCGGATGCCACAGGACGCGATCGTGCGTCACACAGGCAACATTCATGTTCGAGCTCTCGCCCACCAGGCCGCGATGGTCAATAAAAATGCCATTGTCGGCGCCGTGATCCTTGGCTTCCATGATGACGAGCGCATTGGGCAGGTAGTTGGTCGATTTGACGCGCGCAAAGAAGGGGGGCTTGATCGGCACAGTGCTGGTGACGACTTTCACGCCCTCCGTATAGGACCGCTCAGGCTCGGGCTGAGCTCGGAAGATCATCACGTAAAAACTACTGCTCACACACTCGCCTGGCGCCAAACCAAACCCGCCGGGTCCGGCGGAGAGCCAGTAGCGTACCGACGCCTCGCGCTGACGGCTGGCTGCAGCGGTGTCAATGATGATCTGCCGCAGTTGTGCCGGGGTATGGGGGAGTTGTAAGCGGGCCATTTCGGCGGAGCGCAGCAGGCGTTCGAGGTGCGCATCAAGCTGGTACAACTTGCCATTGACGATCATGGCTGTATCGAACACCGCGTGGCCACGATGCACCATGTGATCGTCGAGCGGCAGGACCATAAACGCCGGGTCGGTGACTATGCCTCCCAGGACGCTAGAGTACATGGCGTGGAAATTGACGGCCTTGGCATGCACAGCGTGTCGCAGGCGCGCGCTGGCTTCATCAGGGGTAAAGACGGGGGTCGACCCGACTGTTGGCATATGTGGTCCTCCTTTGTGTGCACTCAGAGGTATGTAGGCATGGCCCACACTGTATCGCACTCCACCATGGAACGCAAAGCTGGCGTGGCTCATGCAACACGTCAGAGCGCTTGCAGCGCCTGCTGCACGACGCGCCGTACTTCTGTAGCCGTAAAAGGCTTACTGAGACGCGGCGCTCCAACCTGCTCCAGCAGCCGCGTGGTCTCGGCGTTAAGCGTATCACCGGTCAGGAAGATGAGGCGCGGTAACAGGTGCGGATAGTGTTGTGTTAACTCCTCGTAGAGGCCCATGCCATCGAGTTCGGGCATGCGCAGGTCACTCAGGAGCAGGTCGTAGGTGCGCTCGCGGAGTTTTTCAAGGGCCATACGTCCGTTCGCCGCGGTCTCCACCTGGTAACCATCACACTGCAAAAGATACTCGAGGGCACTAGTGATGCCAGCCTCATCGTCCACGACTAAAATCGCCCCTTCCTGGGGCGTCGCCAGGGTTTCGACAGGAGGCGGGGCTAGAACAGCTACGGGGGCATCCTCGACTGGCAACTCAATCCGGAACACAGCCCCCTGTCCTGGGGTACTTTCCACGTGGATCGTACCGCCATGGCTCTCAACAATCCCCTGGCACAGCGACAGGCCGAGGCCTGTCCCCAGGCCTAGGGGTTTGGTGGTGAAGAACGGTTCGAAGATGTGCTGCTGCAGGTCGTGTGGAATACCCGGGCCTGTATCAGCAATGGTGAGCTGCACGCGGCGACACGCAGCATCTGCTGCAGTGGAGATAGTCAAGCGCCGTGGCGTGGCCACAGCCTGCATGGCCTGCTGCGCATTGGAGAGAAGATTCACCACGACCTGCTGGAGCTGATGCGGATCAGCCCAGAGCGTCGGCAGCTCTGCAGCCAGGTGGCAGTCCACCTCGATATTATCCACCTGCAGGGAATAGGCCAGTAGTTCCACAGCTGCAGCAACGACGTCGTCGAGCCTCATGGACACCCGCTCTGGCGCACGCTGCCGTGCCAGGGTGAGAAAACTCTTCACGATGCGCACACTACGCTCCGCCGCCTGGGTGATCTTCGCAGCGCGCTCGGCCAGAGGGCCAGTGCCGGCCTCTTCTCTGAGGAGGTCGCTCTGCACCATGATAATCGCCAGGGGATTGTTCAGCTCGTGCGCGACGCTGGCCAGCAAGGACCCCATGGCAGCGAGTTTCTCGCGCTGTAAGAGCGCTTCCTGTTGACGTTGCAACTGCTCTTCAGCACGCTGGCGCTCAGCGATTTCACGCTGCAGCTCCTGGTTCGCGGACGCCACTTGCCGCGCCCGGGCCCGCGTCGTATAAGCCAGATGCCCCACTGCCGTGAGCAGCACCGCCATCAGCATCCCGCCGGCCAAGACCCCATTGGGGAGGAATGAGTGCTTGGCCAGCAGCAGTCCCCGCGTCGGCCAGACTTTGATCTGCCACCTGGCTCCGTAGAAATCCAGCAGGGCTTTTTGCCCCCACTCGCGTTCGTACTGTTTCCCAGCAGAGGCCCGGCGATAGAGTTCCTCCTTGCCATCGAATATGGCAATCCCATAGCCAGGCGCGATGTTGTCGAGAGCGGTATCAAGGAAGTTCATGAGCCGAAAGGTGCCAAGCAGGAAGCCATCGAACTCAGTGCCCACGAAGAGGGGGACAGAAACCTGGAATCCTGCAGCGTCCTCACTGAAGCCGAGAGCCCGCGTGATCATGGCCGTGCGGTTCCCGCCGACCAGTTCCAGGGTCCGCCGGCGCTGTTCTTCGAACCCCAGATCGAAGTCTTGCGCCGTTTCATTGCCCGTCAATGGCGCGACCCAGCGCACGTGGAATGATGGATCCACCCAGACCATCGCCTGCGAACTGGGGTACAGGCTCACGTACAGTTCTGCATCCGACTCCCAGGCCTCCTTCTCAGGCTTGCCACCCCTCTCCCACCCCCTGGCCATCCGTACCAGCGGTACGACACGCGACTCCATGCGCGCCACAATCTGGCGCTGCACGCTGGCGGCCTGGAGGCTAGTCACCCCCAGAATGTGCGCCCGTTCCTCAACCAGCAAGGCTTGCCAGAGGCATAGCGTCGCCGTGGCAATGCTCAGCCCTACCAGGGCTATGCCCCAGCGCGGCGCCCAGGTGGGATGCACCTTCCCCTGGCGCCACACGCCAGCCGTGAGGCCGAGGCCGAGCAGCATACAGCCGACTGCGGTATGCACCGCCAGGTCAGTGAAAAACGCCCACCCGTGTATGCCTTTGACCTGCACCAGGTAGCCAAAGCAGGCCACCAACCCCAGCACCACGACCACGACACTGCCCAGACCAGTGAGCAGCAGGGCCCGTACCCCATGCACTGACGTGCGCATGACCACGACGATTGCCCCGAGCAGCATGAAACACAGGGCCGTGTTCAGACTCATGCGACCAGGATGTGCGGTCGCCATGGCGATGAAGTGTTGCATGAAAAGCTGGTCTATGCCCAGGTCGATATCACCCAGGTACTCACTGAGTGTCAGCACCCCCAGGAGCATCACCAAGGCACCACATACCCCAGCCAGACGACCCCAGCCACCCACCAGCGCGAGCACGCCACAGCCGCAGAGCAGGAGCCCGAGGGCAGCATTATATTGCATCGGGGCAAAGGTAGGTATCATCTGGAGCAGGTGGACATTATGCGTATGCCATCCTAGCAACACGAGTAGCCCCAAGACAACTGCGAACCCCCCGGTCACGAGCATGACACTATGGGCTAAATGCGTAGGGAGAATCCGTATCAGCCTTATCATAGGAGACCTACCTTTCCACACCTACAGCAGTGACCCGGCTAGAAACAATAAAAACGTTTGCATCTTTGCATAAGTCACGACAAATTGCCAGACACTTGCTCTTTCTTTCCGCGTCGATCATGCTACAATAGCCAGCACCCACGAGCACGCTTCTGGAAAAGAGGGGGCCAGAGACGATGGCAGCGCCACAGGATCGAGTAGTGTCTATACAGTTGCCTCTGGAGCGGCACGCGAGAGAACCGGAGTCTCTCGAGTGTGCAGCCCGTCTCACGATGTTGAGCCGGCTGGCAGGGGCGCTGGCGCACGAGTTCCGTAATCCGCTGACGACGATCTTTTTGCATGCCGATATCCTCGAAGATGCGCTGCGTCGCTTGGAGAGTAGTCAGCACCCGCAGCTCTTACACTTTCTGCGGGTGATGCGGCAAGAGGTGGAGCGCATTGACGACCTGATACAGCAATACTTTTGGCTGGCACGCTTGCCGGACCTCGAGCGTCAACCAGAAGACCTGGGCGTGTACATTGACGCCTTTGCCCTGGAGATGCAGACATTCGTAGCGGCCCGTGGCATCACGCTGGAGGTGGAAGGCACGCGTGGCCTGGGCCAGATATTGCTGCACAAACAAACCTTCCGCCGTGTTGTACTGCATCTGCTCCACAACGCCGTCGAAGCGATGCCGCACGGTGGTGTTCTACGCCTACGCGGCCAGCGCCTGGAGCATCAACTGTGTCTTGAGGTAAGTGATACGGGCTGTGGCATGCTCGCTACACAGCTCTGTGGGCTCTTCCAGCCTTTTCAGACGACGAAAGCCGGGAAACTCGGTCTGGGCTTGTATGTGGCGCATGAGATTGTCACAGCGCATGACGGTGCGATCGAGGTGGGCAGTATCCCTGGTGTAGGCACGACAGTGCGCTTAACCTTTCCGGCGTGCCCTGGTTCTGGGCCGACATGAGACGTGCGTGCGATAAGGAGCGAGAACCCCATGGCCAGCATTGTGGTGGTGGATGACGAACCCAAGACCCGCGACGCGCTCGAGTTCATCCTGCGCCAAGAAGGGTACGCTGTGTGCACAGCGGCGTCTGGGTATGAGGCGCTCGACCACATGCGCACTGGCGAGATGGACGTGCTCCTGAGCGACGTCAAAATGCCGCACATGGATGGGCTGACCCTCCTGCGGCACGTCAAAGCGCACGCCAGCGGTGTGGTCGTGGTCATGATGTCCGGGTATCACGATGTCGCCGCAGCCGTGGAAGCCATGAAGCAAGGTGCCTTCGATTATCTCGTCAAACCCTTTGGCAAAGACGACGTGCTGCGCACGGTGCAGCAGGCCTTGACCGTGCGTGCCCTCCTGGTCGAAGACTTGCTGTTGCAACGCCAGATGCGCGACGATTTTACCAGCGCCAATGTGATTGGTTCCAGTCCGCCCTGGCGCCGGGTCTGTGAGATAGTGCAGCAGGTGGCCCCGGCACGTGCGACGGTGCTGATCACTGGGGAAAGTGGGACGGGCAAGGAACTCATTGCTGGCCTGTTGCATAGCCTGAGCCCGCGAGCGGCGGGACCGTTCATGACCCTCAACACCGCGGCCCTGCCGGCAACATTGCTGGAAGCGGAGCTGTTTGGCTATGAAAAGGGCGCTTTTACGGGGGCCCAACAGCGTAAACTAGGCTGTTTTGAGTTGGCCGACGGCGGTACGCTGCTGCTGGATGAAATTGGCGACATGCCATTAGAAATCCAGGCGAAGCTGTTACGAGTATTGCAGGATGGGACGTTTGAGCGGCTCGGGAGCAGCCGCACGTTACAGGCTGACGTGCGGATCGTCGCAGCGACGAATAAAGATCTGTCTCAGGCCGTCGCGGAGCAGCGTTTCCGAGCTGACCTGTTCTATCGTATTCATGTCATTACGCTACACTTGCCCCCCCTGCGCCAGCGCCGTGAAGACATTCCCCTGCTGGTGGCGCATTTTCTGCGCAAGTATGCGCAGCAAAACGCCAAAGCGATCACGGCCATCGCGCAGCAGGCGCTCCAGCGCTTACAGGCATACCCCTGGCCAGGCAATGTACGTGAGCTCGAAAACGTCATCGAACGCGCTGTCGTTCTGGCCCAGGGACCCGTGATTGGGGTTGAGGATTTACCTCCTGAGCTGCAAGACCAGGAACCGGTGTCCGTGCCAGAGCATCATGTTGTCTTATCCGCCGATGCTACCCTCGCCCAGATTGAACGAGAAGCTATTGTGCAAACGTTGCAGCGGCATGCTGGCAATCGGCAGATTGCCGCCCGCGTTCTGGATATCGGCCTGGCCACACTGTACCGCAAGCTCAAAGAGTACCACCTGGCCTGAAGCTCCCTCTCCCAGCGGGAGAGGGCGGGGGGTGAGGGGCACACTTACCTGGGGAGGTTTTTCATACATGCTTCTTTTACAGCAGTATTGCACTCCTCCCCCCAGCGGGGGGAGGTTGGGAGGGGGCTGTGCCGTGCAAAGCGGCACATGGGAAGGTAGCAATACCGTAGGGTGTA
>JGI10216J12902_100811492_pt1 | contig 16536 bp, 9 predicted proteins | sample KanNatreferecore_FD_12902 | JGI IMG/M metagenome (IMG submission 12902)
ACACCCGGCGCGACCAAGGCCGCCATGCTGCGCGGACGAGAACCAAGCACGTTGTAGACGTCGTTCAGCGTGTCGTGCATCGGCGCCTGAAATCCATCGCAGTTCACCTGTTCAACCATGTGCGGGAGGAACACCGCGCCCTGGTTCTGCGCTTCCTGGATCATCCAGCGCAGCGCAATCTGCGACAAACCGCATTCGAGATAGCCACCACCAACGTCGGAGTGCACGCCCGGAAACCATACCTGCTCCAGGGTCTGATTGGGTTCGGGCTCGGATTGCCATAATGACGCGTTGAACGGCTGGCGCTGCTCGTCGATGGCAAGCGCATGTCGCGCGCAGATGACGATGTTGCTGAGCGAGAGATTATGGAAACGATTGCTCAACCTCGGAAAAAGCCATTCGAGGAATCGCACGATCAACCCACCGCCTTGCGGCACACCGAGACTGCCGACCGTATCCCATACGCCCAAAAACTTGACCTGCGCTCGAACCGGTGCGGATCGGCCCTGTTGTTCGACGCGGAATTTCTCGAACCGCTGTCGCCCTTTGGTGTCCGTCGGCTCGACTTTCCGCCCCTGATAATGCGCGAACGCCTCGTCCACCTGTGTCCATGACGCACCCGGTATCAGGCCGCAATGGGACATCATCGCGACCAAGCTGCGCGCCGTGAACGCGCCGCGCGAAAAACCCACCACGAAGATCTCGTCACCCTCGCGGTAATGGTCGCACAGCCACTTGTAAGCACTGCGAATGTTACGCCGCAGCCCCACGCCAAACGCGCCGCCGAGCACCTGGTCGAAGAACCCACCCGTCCCGACACCGGGGTGGTAGTAGACGAGTTGCTCGACGCCGTCCTTCGTCACCCCGCGTTCCGCCGCGTTGGCGAATTTAAGAACGTTGGTTGGCGCGAGCAGCCCGAGCTCGCGTTGGTTAGGCCGGTTCCAGGTTCCATCGCAACAGACGAACAAACGTTTCTTTTTCTTCGTTTCCATGCCCCCTCGATTCCCTTATGAAATTATGCTTTGCGCCGGGCAGTATCCGGGGATGTCGGCCCCGCGACAAGGGTCACCATTGGGCCGCATTTTCATGCAGTTAGAGATGATAGACGAGAAAAGAAGTCGCACCGGCACTGCGCCGATGCGTATTAACAATCAAATGATCTACCTATGGGTCTCGGTTTGAAATGTCACAGTGGTAAAAGTGTTTGAACGCAGGCGCGCGCTTTTTGGTTTTCTACCTGGATGTGCACAAGCCGAAACGCCAATCTCCCATTCCCGATGCTGGCCGGCACGCGGGATTCCTGTTCTGAAAACATATGTTTCTCTTTAGCGCTGGTTCTATAGATAGGAAAAAGTGTGCAGCGGATTTTCCGACCGACGTACGGAAAAAACTGGAATGGGGATTAGCGCGCCATGGACAACGCGCTAAGTTGGTCTAACTAGACATCGTCTAGTTCTATCGCGCGATGATGCCGTAACAGTATCGCTCGCTCGTTAGAATTACTACATACATGCGATTTGCGATGCCGTGCATTTTATATATAGTGTCGGTGCTATCGCCGTGCCCATCTAGAAATCTGGAAATCACAACTATATAAAAAGGAAATCACATGACCACTAAATCGAAACGTCGTGAACAAAAATACCGCCATCTCACCACCGCTGCCGCTTTCGTCGCCGTGACCGTTACTTTATTCCTCGCACCCACCGCGGCCTGGTCCGGCGAGTGGTGCGACCGGGAATTCAGGCAATGCCGCGTGGATTGCGAAGTCCAATTCAACCAATGCAACGATCAGATTTGGGATTGTTCCGCCATCCTCGAGCAGTGTAGCGAACGCTGCTACATCCAGTGGTTCACTTGCGTGGAATAGTCCGCTAACAGCAAGTTATACAAGTCAGGCGGCCCTACATGCCGGCCTCGGTTACAGAGGCCGGCATGCTGTTGCACCGCGTCTATCCCGACGAGCAGGCGTGGTAGTCGTCGTCACAGTGCGTCCTGCAATCTCTCTTTTCATTGGCATTCTCGGTCAGGCACTCACTCGCACCGTTGCGGCTAGTGGTTTCGGTACATTCTCCCACATTTTCGTTATAGCGATCGTCGCATTCCTCTTTGCAAAAAGCCCGATCGACCATGCACCACGTGCTCGTTGACCATACTGCTTCCGGCGCGACGGCGAACGTCGATGCGATCGCCGCGACCACGGCTGTCTTGATCGCGATGCCCTGCGGAATCATATCTGACCGATTAGAACGACTAGTCATTGTTATCTCCTCTCTCTAGTGGTTTATTTGTACCAATTGGCTGACTAGCATCCTTGCCGTAACGCTTGCGCGCAACTCATTACGATGAAGTAACTCTGTGCACTATATGGGCAAAAGGAAACTGGAATAAAAAAAGAACGTGATCCCGGGAGAGTGCAGGGATCAACGATCGGCCGCAGGCATTCACTGACGTAACCCTTGTAGCCCACACGTCAGCGGCGGCGCACTACTCGCCGCGGAAGAAACGGCGGCAACCCACGAGTTGCGGTGCGCGTTTTCTCACTACCAGTTGCCGTGCCCGCAGTTGTTCGCTTCGTTGCTTTCGTGCACTGTGTTAGCACTGTCCAAGCAAGCGTTCACCGTCGAGCTGATGAGCGGTCTGCCGCTTTTTCCGAGCGCGCCGGTTTCCACGGTCACCGTCGTCATTGCGCCAGGCGCCAAAGCGCCGACAGCGCCATTGATGGAACCGAACTGGCAATTACTCGAGCTTCCGGGCGCAAAGCGCGCGGCGCAGGAAAGCTTCACGTTGGTGGCGCTTGCAGCGCCGTCGCCTGCGTTGCGCACGGTGATTACCGCCGGTTTGCTCGGCGTCGATCCCGGTGCCACCGACACGATGATCAAATCCGGTTTCACCACCTTAAGATTTTTCGGATTCGGCAGCGGTTGCCCCGGCAACGGCGTGCCGAACTTCGTATCGGCCTCGGCCGAAACGACGACCGTCATCCACGTTGCAATCGCACACAACACCATGGCACCGCGATTGAAAGAAATAGTCATGCTCGCTCGTCCCCTTACGTTTTTGTGTCTCGACTTAACGACTGCCCGCGCGAACCCTGGTAATTACCGTCCGGGCACGCCTTCCGGCATATTGCCCGGATTCACGCGGTTGCCCATGCCGCTTTGGATTTGCTTCGGCGCACCCATGCCGCGCGCTTCGCCGGGATTCACCACGGTTCCGCGACCGAGCGACTGCCCGATGCCCGGGCCCGCGTTGCCATTGCCACCGCCGGTGCCCGGATCGCGACCGGGGTTCGTCCGGTTCGCGCCTGTTCTGGATGGACCGGTCGGCGTTCCGCCGCTGCCGCGCGATTCGTCAGTTGGCGAAAGTCCGACCAGGCTCTTGTCCTTACCGCCGCCCGGCTTTTCACCACCGGCGGGTTTCTCACCGCCCGCGGGTTTGTCTCCACCGGCCGGCTTGTTGTCTCCGCCCGCGGGCTTGTTGTCGTTCGGTTTGTTACCGCTATTGGTATTGCCGCTATTCGTGTTGCCGGTATTGGTGTTGCGCGCGCCCTGCTCGCCCGGCTTGTTTCCGCCGCCCTGACGGTTGTCGTTGCCCATCGGCTTGTTGCCGGCGCCGATATTCATGCCGCCCTGTTTGTTGTCGTTGCCCGGCATGCCGAAACCGCCTTGCTTGTTGTCGTTGCCGCCGGGCTTTCCGAGGCCGAGCCCCTCGCCCGGTTTTTGTTTGTTGTCGTTACCTTGCCCGCCGATGCCGAACCCACCCTGTTTGTTATCGTTGCCGCCCGGTTTACCGATACCAAAGCCGCCCTGTTTGTTGTCGTTCCCCGGAGCGCCGATACCGAAACCGCCTTGCTTGTTGTCCGAGCCGGGCTGGCCGAGTCCCATGTCGCCGCCCGGTTTTCCCATCTGCTCACCGGGTTTGCCCATGCCGCCCATTCCCTGGCCGAGGCCCTCCTGCTTCTGCATCCCATCGAGTTTCTGTCCACCCAGACCGTCCATGTTCTTCTGCAGACCGCCGCCGTTCTGGCCGAGTCCGCCCAATTGCTTGTTGTCGGTGCCGCCGAACTGGCCGCCCGATTGATTCATACCCTGCATTCCCTTGTTGTCGTTCGAGAGCTGCCCGACGGGCGCCTTCTGTCCTGCCGGCGACTGGCCGGTGTTCTTGTTGCCCATTTGTACCGCGGGGGCCGGCTGACCGGACAAAGGCTTGTTCTGTTGCGCAAGACTCGCGGAACCGGTGGTGACAAACACGATGCCGATGAAGCTGGGAAGCAGGTAACGTTTGATCATGATTTTGTTGTGCCTATTAAGGGGGTAAAGCGAGATCATCTTATGGTATGTCGGAACAAAACGGGTAACGGTTCACGGCTCGATACCGTCGTCCCCCGCGAGATCAGGAACATGCGACACACTTCTTTCCCCGCTTCTAATTGCCTGTCGTTTCGCGCGGTCCTGCCTTCGGCTATTCTGGCCATCGTCCCGCGCGCCTACTGCTTCACTGATAAATCGACCCATGTCCGATAAGCGTTTCGGTGAATTCGATTACGTGATCGTCGGCGGCGGTACCGCCGGATGCGTGCTGGCGAACCGCCTCTCGGCCGATCCCGACGTCACGGTGCTGCTGCTCGAGGCCGGTGGCAGCGACGATTGGATCTGGATCCGAATCCCGGTCGGTTATCTGTATTGCATCGGCAACCCTCGCACCGACTGGTGTTACCACACCGAGCCCTGCGACGGCCTGAACGGGCGCAGTATTCTTTACGCGCGCGGCAAGGTTCTCGGCGGCTGCTCGTCGATCAACGCAATGATCTACATGCGCGGCCAGGCGCGCGACTACGACGAATGGGCAGCGCTGACCGGCGACGCCGGCTGGGCGTGGAAAAACGTCCTTCCCGTGTTCCGCCGCAGCGAGGACCACTGGCGCGGGTCCGACGATGCGCACGGCGCGGGTGGGGAGTGGCGCGTCGAGCAACAACGGCTCGACTGGGAAATACTCGATGCGGTCCGCGACGCAATGGCCGAGTGCGGCATCCCACCGACCGAAGACTTCAACCGGGGCGATAACGAAGGCTCGGGGAAATTCGAGGTCAACCAGCGCCGCGGCGTGCGACACAACGCGGCGCGGGGATTCCTGCATCCTGTCAGAAACAGGAAGAATCTGACCGTCATCACCGGTGCGCTCGTTAAGCGCGTGCGAATCGACGGCCGCCGTGCAGCGGGGATCAAATTCGAGCGCAACGGCGAAGTATTCTATGCAACGGCGCGCGCCGAGACCGTGCTCGCGGCGGGCGCGATCGGTAGCCCGCAATTGCTGCAACTCTCGGGCATCGGGTCCGCCGCGCTGTTACGCGAACACGGTATCGCTGTCATACACGATCTCGCCGGCGTCGGCGAGAACCTGCAGGACCATCTTCAATTGCGCATGGCATTTCGCGTGAGCAACATCCTGACATTGAACCAGCTCGTGCACAGCTGGTCCGGCAAGGCGCGCATGGCGCTCGAGTACGCGTTGTTCCGCACCGGCCCACTCACGATGGCGCCGTCGCAACTCGGTGCCTTCACCCGCAGTGCGCCGCACCACGCAACCCCGAACATCGAATACCACGTGCAGCCGCTTTCGCTCGGCAAGTTCGGCGATCCGCTGCACCCCTTCCCCGCGTTCACCGCGAGCGCGTGCAATCTGCGCCCCACATCGCGCGGTCATGTGCGGATCGCGCGCGCCGACTCGCGCGCAGCGCCGGTCATTCAGCCGAACTACCTCGCGACCGAGGAGGACCAGCAAGTCGCCGTCCAAGCGCTTCGTTTGACGCGCCGCATCGCAAAGGCGAATGCGCTTACGCGCTACGCCCCCGAGGAATTCATGCCCGGACCGCAGTTCGAGAGCGACCGCGACCTCGTCAAAGCGGCCGGCGACGTCGGCACCACGATTTTCCATCCCGTGGGTACCTGCAAGATGGGCCGCGCCGACGATCCAACGGCAGTGGTGGATTCGCAATTGCGCGTCTTGGGAATCGAACGACTGCGCGTGATCGACGCCTCGATCATGCCGACCATCACCTCAGGCAACACGAACTCTCCAACCATCATGATTGCCGAACGGGGTGCCGAGATGATTAGTGAAAGTCGGCGTCGGTGGTAAGCACAACGCGGAGGTCCGACACGAATTTAGAATGAATTTGGAATGAGCGTGCTCGATACGAAGAACTAACTACGACTGAAAGGATATTTTGGATTCACTATCTCGATTAGGGCTTCCCCTAGTATCAACATCAGAGCAAGGCACAGAGCATTATAATTCCACAACGATTCAAGATTGCGCCTGAAGAACTTAATGTACAGAGTACAAACGTACGTCGGAGACAACGAAACGTGAGGCCGTGCAACCCATAAATATCCGAATGGGTGACCTAAAAAAACCTCACCTACATTAAAAAAACCAATAAGGATAACCACCATGAAACAACCCATCACAACGCGTTCTTTGTGGTTGGTCGTCATTCTACTTTTGCCGGTTCGCAAATTCTTACGCACGAGACAAAATGCCGTATACCTCGCCCTTATTGCGTGGGGGATACTGAGCGCGCTGCCGGTGAATACGGCCTTCGCCCAGACCCTCCAATGTCCGGCGACGGCGCAATGTACCGGACCCTTCCCGTGCGTTAGTCCCAGTTACGTCTTCAATGTGCCGTGTTGGTGTGAAGGTGGAAATGTGTTCGTCACGGAATGCGAGATCGGTGGGGAAGTGCCCTTTCCACCGCCGAACTGTTGTTGGATGGCCTGCCGTGTCACGGTACCCGGGACCCTCTGTGGAGGAGTTGAGCCACCGACGACACAATCCTGCACGATTGAACGGGTCGCGAATGCGAGCACTGCGGGTGCGGGCAAACCCTCCGCCCCAAAACCGCCAACCAGCGTCGGAGAACCGGTTAGCATTACCACGGGCGCCGTTTTCTTCACACATATTGATGCAAGCGTCGGCGATCTTATTTTCGCGCGCTCGTACAATAGCGACCGAGTATTAAACAGCGACGCATCCCGCTACGGAGTTTTCGGGCTGGGATGGAACAACAATTTCGAGTCACGCCTCATTGCAACGGAGCGGAGGCTGGAAGCTAGGACCGAACACGGCAATCCCCAGTATTACTTCGATAGCGATTTAGACGGCATCTTCGATTCCGTCCTGCCCCATTCGATTGAATCGTGGATCGAGCGGACATCCAGCGGTTACAAGCGGATTTTCCGTGCGGGAGGCGAGGAAAGCTACGACGCCGCAGGACGGCTCGTCTTGATACGCGAGCGCTCGGGTTTGACGACGACGTATGCGCGTGACATCGAAGGTCGGCTGTCTTCGGTGAGCCGCCTTGGACGCAGCCTGAGCGTGGATTACGTCGCCGGGACGTCGCGCCCGTGGCATGTCTACGGTCCGAACAACATCTTGCTCGCCACCTATACCTACGATACCCAGAATCGCTTGGACAAAGTCGAATACCCGGGCGGCAGTGGGTATCAATACAGTTACGATCCGATGGGACGTATCCTGACCGTCAAAGACCTCGAGGGCAAAATGATCGAGGCGCACACTTACTATTTGGATGGTCGGGCACGCACCTCGGCGATCGGCAGTGACATCAAACGATTCAGTCTTACCTATCAGAATAACCAGACTGTCGTGACCGATAGCGTGGGAAATGTTACGACCTACGATTACACCACGATCAAGGGTATTCGGATGGTGACGAAGGTGACGGGGCCTTGCTCTTCTTGCGGCGGCCGCGGCGGCGACCTTCAAGAGTGGACCTATGACGACAATGGGCGGATCAAGAGTTACAAAAACGGCGAAGGTGATCTGTCCACGTATACCTATGATCTCGTTACCGGCGATCTCCTCACCGAGACCCACTATCCAAACTCGACGACTAGTTTAGTCACGACCTACACCTACCATCCCGACGGACGTCTCGCAAGTCGCACCGATCCACGCGGGGCTGTCACTACGTGGCGCTACGAAACCGTGATGGGTGAGGAGAAGGAAACCACGACTGAATCCGTCAACGTCGGGGAGACACGTACCACTGTGCAATGGCGCAACGCTTTGGGGAAATTGCGATTGATCATAGACCCGCTTCAACGCCAGACAAAATTCTTCTATACACCGCGAGGGGATATCGACGCCGTTCAGGACTCCGCGGGTAAGACGACTCAGTTTAATTACGACGCGTTGGGCAATCGCACCCATATCATTCCACCGGTGTCGTCGGGTGCGAAAGCACCGATTTTAGAGTACAACGTGCGCGGTCAAATCGAGCGCATCATCAATCCGACAGACGCATCGAAGTTCACCCGCATTACCTATGACAAGGGCGGTCGCCGCAAGACCATCCACGACCCCCTGAATCGCGTGATCGAGTATGGTTACGACAATTACGGCAGGCTCAAGACCGAAACCCACCGTCGCGACGCGGCCGAAGGACCTCCCTTAGTCACCGCCTTTGATTACGACAATATGTCGAACGTGACGCTCGTGCGCGACGCCCGCGGCAAGGAGACAAGATCGGAATACCTACGTAATCGCCTATCGGTATTCCGTTATCCGAAAGACCCTGGAGATGTCGTTCCGCGCGAGGAAAAAACTACTTACGACTTGGCCGGTCGCATAAAGACCTTCACCGACCGGCGTGGTGTGGTGACGACGTTCACTTACGACGGCATGGGACGGCTTAATGAAAAAACCTATACCGGTCCTATTAGCGCCGTACCCGTTACCTACACCTACGACGAAGCGAGTAATCTCAAAACGATCTCACAAATGCCGTCCGCCCTCGCGATGACGTATGACTTGGCCGGGCAACTCACTCAAGTGTCGGATGGAAGTTCGCTCATTAACTATGCCTACTTGCCGGACGGTCAGCGCAAATCACTAGGCATTGCCCAAACTGGATTCGCGCTCGACTATGACTATGACGACGCAGGTCGCCTCTGGCATATCCGCCACGGCGCCGACAGTTTTAGTTTCGAATACGACGACGCCTCGCGACAACGGTCTCGTACCTTCCCCAACGGAATATCTACCGCCTACACGCCGGATGCGCTATCCCGGTTAGAGCGCCTCACGGTCAGTCGTGCCGATCAGACCCTTCACAACATCAAATACGTCTTCGATGACGTCGGCAACCAACGGCAGAAGACGATGAACGGCGTCACCGAGGACTACGGCTACGACAGTCTCTATCGCCTCGACACCGTTCGCCGAGGCGCGACGCTCACCGAAGACTATGGCTACGACCAAGTAGGTAATCGCAAAAGTACCCTCGCTCGCCCCGACCCCGACACGTGGGTCTACAGCGATCGTAACGAGCTGAAGAGTACGTCGGCCAACTATCAATACGACGCCAACGGTAACCTGGTGTACCGAGCTGACGCGAGCGGTATATGGAACTACGAATGGGACGTTGAAAATCAATTGACTCGGGTCCTCTTAAACGGGTTCGAGGCGGTAAGATTCAGGTACGATCCGTTAGGCCGACGTATCGAAAAGACACTACCCTCTCCGTCTATGGCGATGGATGGGAGCGCGCGCCATCTTTATAGTTACGATGGTGCGGACCTCATCCGCGAGACGATTTTGGCCAATCGGATGCAACGCCAACGTCAGTACATTCACGGTCCCGATATCGATGAACCACTCGCCGTCGTACGTGAAGCACTCTTCAGCAGAGGCATACGTCAAAACGAAGGCGCGGAGTACTACCATGCCGATGCGTTGGGCTCGATCGTCAGTGTAACGGATGCAGCCGGCAACACCGTTCAGAACCGAAGCTACGATGCTTTCGGGAACAGCACGAGCGGTCCCATCGGTTCGGGGTTCGCGTTCACCGGTAGAGAATGGAATCCCGAAATCGGTCTCTATTACTACCGCGCTCGTTACTACGATCCAATGATCGGGCGCTTTATCAGTGAAGATCCGATTAAGTTCGACGGCGATATTAATTTCTATTCGTATGTCGGGAACGATCCTATTAACTTTACGGATCCGAGTGGGCTCCGTTGGCGTCCCCAACAATATGGCAATCGGATACATACTCGTATCTACCTTCGTCTAGCGTATGCGGGCAAGGCAGCAATGAGAGGTATTGGAGCGAGTTCTGAAGCAACATTTTCGTGGGTGAAGTTATGGACTCCGGGCCCAGCATCGGCCTTCGATAAGTGCATGCTCGATTGTTACGACTCCACAGCAGCCGATCCGTGGTTTACGGACGCCGCATTTATGGCTGCGTCGTTGGTCAACTTTGCATTTAGAGGCCCCCAAACACCGTTCACCGAAACCGTGAAGTCGCGTATTGCTTGGTGGGCAGGTCAGAACTGCGTTTGCGCAGCTGGATGCGCTGTTGCTGCAAGACCATCAACGTTTGTTGAAGACGGTGGGTGGTTCTTGCGTGAGGAGTGGGTGCGTGTTCAGAAGCGCATGCGTGAGTCTGATGCCGCATGGTAACGTTCAGCGCGATTGAGCAAAACTCGCTTTGACGTGATTTGATGGGAAACAAAAGGGGATCGGAGTGATTTATGTAAGGATCACCCGATCCCTAGGGTGATACGTCGCCCCGGTTTTTTTTCGGCTTGTTGCTCCGCGCGCTGTGGCCGGTAAACCACCCTGCTAGCCGCACTACAATTCGCCGCTCACTTTCAGAACCCAGCGCATAATTTCTTCGCCCGACGCGGTCGGAGCGCCGACGTGCGTCGCGTCCGGCTCGTAGAGTTTCGTGAGCGGATGGCTCGGGAGCGAACGGAACATAGGCTGTTTTACTTTCAGCAGTCCCGGATAGTCGCCAGTCGGAACAATGTATAAAACAGGTACCTCAGGAATCATGGCCTTCAGCGCGACGTCCTGGTTCATCGCGCCTTCGGGATCGAACCAGCTCAAGTAAACGTTGGGTGTGGAGCGAACAGGAAACGTTCCTTTGGCCCCCTCGAAATCCATGAACGTGGTTTTCTCATCGCCCTTGCCTTCGGCGATCATTTTGCGCGCAAGCGTCACCCACTCGCCCAGTTTCTGGCGAAAGAGAGCGTTGCCAACGTGCCCGCCCGGCGCGATGGCGACTATTCCGTCGACCTTATGCTTGCCGCCGAAATAAAGTGCGAATACGCCGCCCTGACTATGCCCGGCGACAAACACCTTCTTCGCGCCGCGTTTGCGCAGTGCGTCGAACGCCGCCACGACTTCCTTTTCCGCGACGTTGACGTGAACGTCATACTCGCGGTGTTTCGACCAGGGCATTTCGAGACTGGTAACCAGATAACCTTTGCTCTGCAGCGATGAAGTCAACGCCGACACCAGTCCGCTCGGTAAACCACCCTTACCATGCATGACCACGATGCCGATTTGCGAAGGTAAAGCCTGCGCATTCGCCACGTCGGCCACAGCCACTGCAAACAACATTAACGCCGAGATAAAGAACCGGCATGCTTTCATAGCAACAAGACGGGTTGATTTCTTCTGAGTCATAGGCGCCGAAGTGAGTCCGACCTCTTTTAGTTTATGAACCCATCAAACGCGGGGGCCTAGGCCATAAACGCCGAACGGCGATACCAGTATGTGAAATCAGCGATAGCCCAGGAGCGCCCAACTGTATCAATCCACCGTTGGAAACGCCCGAAAGAGCGGCCTTTCGCCGCAAAAATCCGAGATTGCCGCGATCCTTATCCCCCACCGGCCAAGACCCCGGATGGCATTATTTTTGCCTTATTTCCCAGGGGTTTCCAACGATGCACAAACCGAAACGCGAAAAACACCTGACGAGCCTGATCGTTACATCAGCCGACTGGCATTGGGAACAGGACGATCAACTGCGATTCGTATCCTTCCACGGGTCGCTGGAGAACAGTACCGGCTGCAAACCCGAGTCTCTCATCGGTAAACGACGTTGGGACGTGCCGCGGTTAAATCTCACCGAGCAAGACTGGATCCGTCATCGCACGCAACTCGAGCGTCGCGAAACGTTCCGCGATTTTGAGATGTGCCAGATTCGACCGGACGGCCGCGAAAGCTGGGTTGCCGTGAGCGGCGCACCGGTTCTACGCCCGGACGGGCGCTTCGAAGGTTACGTCGGTATCGGCAAAGACATCACCACACAGAAGATGGCCGAGCAGGCACTGCGCGAAAACGACGCGCGTTTTCGTGCGTTAGCGTTGTTGGCGTCGGATTGGTGCTGGGAACAGGACGAACAATTCCGTTTCACGCTTTTCTTCGGCGCCTTCGAACAAAAAGCCGGCTTGCGTCCGGACGAGTACATCGGAAAAACACGCTGGGATCGGCCGGCGCAGAACTTGACCGACGAGGACTGGGCGCGTCATCGGGCACTGCTCGAACGACACGAACCGTTCAAAGATTTCGAGATCGCACGCATCGATGTAAGCGGGCGTCTGGTTTGGACGTCGACCAGCGGCACGCCCATTTTCGATGCGAACGGGAAATTCAAAGGTTACCGCGGTATCGGCAAGGACATCAGCGCGCAAAAGGCAGCCGAGCTCGAGCTTCGCGAAAGCGAAGAACGCTTCCGCGTTCTGACCGAGCTCTCCTCCGACTGGTACTGGGAGCAGGACGAGCATTTCCGCTTCACCTCGCTTACCCGGGATTCTCGCCACGGCGCCAACAACACCAACAACATCTCCATGGTCGGGAAGCATCGCTGGGACGCGCCGTGGGTCAACATGACACCGCAAGACTGGGAACGTCACAAGGCCCAGCTCGAGAGACATGAAGTATTCCGCGACCTGGAACTGTGCAACCGGAAAGCCGACGGACAGTTGTTGTGGTGTTCCGTGAGCGGCGCACCGATATTCGATCGAGACGGCAACTTCAAAGGCTATCGCGGTCGGGGCAAGAACATTACCGCCAGAAAACTGGCAGAGCACGAGCTGCGTAACAGCGAAGCGCGCTTCCGGGATCTGACAGAGCTGTCGTCCGACTGGTTCTGGGAACTCGGTCCCGATTTGCGCTTCACCGACATGCATGGTGGCGCGAGCGACGGCAGGATGGAATTTTTGACGGAAGACTACACCGGGAAATTCCGTTGGGACCTGCCCTATATCGACGTCCCCACAGGCGTATGGGAAGCGCACAAGGCCGATCTCGAGGCGCGCCGTCCCTTTTTCGATCTCACGCTGAAACGGAGGTTGGCCGACGGGAGCATCAGCACTGTCAGCATCAGTGGCAAGCCGATGTTCGACAAAGCGGGCGTGTTCATCGGTTATCGTGGCGTCGGCAAGGACATCACCGAACGCACGAAAGCGCAGGAGCGGATCCAGTATCTCGCCACGCACGACGCCTTGACCGGCTTGCCGAACCGCACCATGTTCAGCGAACTGTTGAACCTCACCATGGAAACCGGTCGACGCTACGGACGCACGTTCGCGCTGCTATTCCTGGACCTGGACCGTTTCAAGAACATCAACGATACCTTCGGTCACGAAGCAGGCGACGAGTTGCTGATAGAAATGAGCAAGCGCCTACAGAGCGCGTTGCGCTCGAGCGACGTCGTTGCGCGCCTGGGTGGCGATGAATTCGTTGTGTTGGTTCAGGAAGTCGAAAGCGAAAAACAAATCAGCGCCATCGCGCGCAAGGTACTGGCCTCGCTGATCAAACCCGCGATGCTGATGGGGCATGAATGCCGCATCACGGCGAGCATCGGTATTTCGATGTTCCCGAAGGATGCGGATAATGAACAATCGCTGATGAAGAACGCGGACATTGCCATGTACCACGCCAAGGAAGAAGGCAGGAACAACTTCCAGTTCTACTCCGAGCACTTCAACGTACACACGCTCGAACGCTTGGCGCTCGAAACGAGCTTACGCCGTGCGTTGGAACAAGACGAGTTTTCGCTGCACTATCAAGCCAAGCAAGGCCTCAAGCACGGAGAAGTTACCGGCGCTGAAGCGTTACTGCGCTGGAACCACCCCGAGTTCGGCATGGTATCGCCGGCGCAGTTCATTCCCCTTGCCGAGGAAACGGGGCTGATCGTCCCGATCGGCCGATGGGTCCTTCACACTGTGTGCACACAGAGCATGGCATGGCAAAAGCAAGGCCTGCCGCCGATATGCATGGCGATCAATCTATCGCCGCGCCAGTTCGCCGATGACAACTTGGTAAAAGACATCGCCTTCGCGCTGCAGGAAACCGGCTTGCAACCGGAATTGCTGGAACTCGAGCTTACCGAGGGCGCGGTCATACAAAACGCCGAACGTGCCATCAAGGTGTTGACCGAGATCAAGAAGATGGGGATCCGCCTCGCTATCGACGATTTCGGCGTGGGCTACTCGTCGCTCGCGCAGCTCAAGCGCTTCCCGATTGACACGCTTAAGATCGACCGTTCGTTTATCCGCGACATCCCGAACGTCGCCGAGGACAGCGCCATCACCGAAGCTATCATCGCCATGGGCAGAACCTTGAGTCTTACCGTAATCGCTGAAGGCGTTGAAACGGCGGAGCAAAAGCAGTTCCTGAGCGAACACGAATGCGACGAGATGCAGGGCTACTTCTTCAGCAAGCCGATCGAGGCCGGCAAATTCGCCGAGTTCCTGCGTAAGCACCTCGAGGGCCAAGCCAAAAAAGTGGATGGGGAAGATAGAGCAGCGTAGGATCGGGGCGCCTACCTGGCGGTAAGTCGCCAGATAGGTCCCTTGAAGCTTATTTAGTTACTTTTGCATTTCGGCTTACCGTACTCGCACTGCTTTACCGCTTTCTCCCAACCGCCGTTAGAGACTTTACGGTCCTCCGTACCATCGGTTTGCGGATCCGTATACACGGGCGTGCAGTCCTCTTCTATACATTTTGAAAAGGCCGGACCGGCCGACAGCATGAACACACCCAACGACAATATCGACAACAGGTGAGTTGTTTTCAAAAAGCGCTCCTTGGTGAATCGTTTAAAAACCCGTGTCACGTTCTGATTCGTCAAGAACGCAGCATCGAGCTCAAGGAGTGCAAAACCCCGTTCGGACAACGCGACAAGGCATATGACATAGGCGTTGTCTCATACGTCGGGCGAGCGTAAAACGACGATCCCCCGGCGTCAGGCCTGTTTGACCAAATATGCCTGCTCTAACGAAATCTTCCCTTGCTCCGCCAACTGGATCGCGTGGCGCGTGAGATCGGTCATCCCGTCGGCGTTTGCCTGTCTGCGTAACTCGGCGGCGGGGCGCCCTTCGTTGATCAGCTGTCGCATTTCGGGCGTCGCGCGCATGAACTCATAGGCCAGTGTGCGTCCGCCACTGCCGGTGTTGTTGCACTCCTTGCAACCAGCACTGCGGCGGAACACCGTCGCAGTGCCAACGCCTAAACGCTGAGCCATGTCCGGGGCAACCTGTTCTGGTGCAAGGCAGTGCGGACAATTCAATTTGACCAGGCGCTGCGAAACGACGCCCAGTAACGCGGCACTCAGCAAGTACGACTCCACATCCATCTCGAGCAGCCGACCGATAGTGCTTGGGGCATCGTTCGTGTGTAGCGTACTCAACACCAAATGTCCCGTCATGGCGCTTTCCAGCGCGATCTTCGCTGTTTCCTTATCGCGAATCTCGCCGACCATGATAGCGTCCGGGTCGTGTCGCAAAATGTTGCGCAACGCCAATGCAAACGTGTAACCGGCCGCATTATTGACCTGGATCTGCTCCACGCCTGCGATCTCAGATTCGACCGGCTCTTCAATGCTGATGGTATGCAGATTCCGCTCGACGAGCTTTTGCAGCGCCGCGTAAAGCGTGGACGATTTACCGGAACCCGTTGCGCCGGTGACAAGAATGATTCCGGCGTTGCGATGCAGTATGTCGATGAAATCCGACAGGTCCTTCCCTTGAAAACCGAGCGCCTCCAGGGATTGCAGCCCTTTCGACTTATCCAACACGCGAATGACAACGCTCTCGCCATTTACTGTCGGTATGACGGAAACACGATAGTCGATCGTCCGGTCCGACGTCTTCAATCGGATGCGCCCATCCTGTGGACGCCTTCGCTCGGCGATGTTCATGCGGCCCATAATTTTGATACGGCTCGCCAGCGGCGGTAGCAGGTTCTTGCTGATGGAGTTCTGCACACGCAGCTCACCGTGAATCCGATACAGGATATCGACGTTTTTGGCACCGGGACGGACATGGATATCCGAGGCACGCAGGCGGACGGCGTCGAGCAACATGTTGTTAACAAACCGAACGATCGGTTTATCCTGCGCCTCGGCCTCGGCCTTCGAAACGGTCGCCCCTGTTTCTTCCGGTTCATCGTCGACAATCGACGCAAGGTCCATGTCTTCCGCCAAACCTTCAGTGCGTTGCTGGCCGTAGTACCTATCGATAGCCCATTCGATATCGGTATCGGTGGCCATCACGGCGTCGACGGTCATCTTGGTGCGGAAACGAAGCGCCTCGACGGGCTCCCATTTCATCGGGTCCTCGATGGCGAAGACCAGTCGGCCGTCGTGAATATAGAGCGGCATGATCTTGTGTTGGCGCGCGACGTCTTCGGGAACCAGCTTGACGATTTCAA
>JGI10216J12902_102753992_pt1 | contig 16531 bp, 13 predicted proteins | sample KanNatreferecore_FD_12902 | JGI IMG/M metagenome (IMG submission 12902)
CTCGCGCCCCGTCCCGCACGCGCCGCGGGCAAAATCCGCATCGGCTTCATCCCGCTCACCGACTGCGCCTCCGTCGTGATGGCCCACGAGCTGGGCCTGTATCGGAAGTACGGCGTGGACGTGGAGGTCACGAAGGAAGCTTCCTGGGCCTCTGTCCGGGACAAGCTGATCACCGGAGAGCTTCAGGGCGCGCACTGCTTGTTCGGCATGCCGTTCTCCGTCTTCACCGGCATCGGGGGTGCGGCGGGGACGGAGCTAAAGCTGGCCATGGTGCTGAACAACAACGGGCAGGCTGTGACTCTGGCGAAGGACCTGGCTTCGGTGGGGTACCTAACGCATAAGAAGCTGCCCGCCGCCCTCGCGGCCCTGGCGAAGAAGGAGGAGATCTCCTTCGCCATGACGTTCCCGGGCGGCACCCACGACATGTGGCTGCGCTACTGGCTCGCGGCCTCCGGCGTGGACCAGAGCAAGGTAAAGATCATCACAATCCCGCCGCCTCAGATGGTCGCGAACATGAAGGTCGGCAACATGGACGGCTACAACGTCGGCGAGCCGTGGGGCGGCGTGGCCGTGAAGCAGGGCATCGGCTTCACACATATGGCCACCCAGGACATCTGGAAGCACCATCCGGAGAAGGCGCTGGTGCTGAACCCCACGTTCGCCGCCACGCGCCGCCCGGAGGTGAAGCTCGTGATGAAGGCGATCCTGGATGCGTCCAAGTGGCTCGACAACATGGGCAACCGCCCCCAAGCCGCGAAGGTCATCGGCGGCCCCGGCTATGTGAACGCCCCGGCGGACGTGATCGACGCACGCCTGATGGGCGACTACAACCTCGGAGTGCCGCCCGGGCAGCACATGTACACGGACGACACGATGTTCTACCATCGCGGCGGCAAGACGAACTTCCCGTACTACGGTCACGCCATCTGGTTCATGGCGCAGTACGTGCGGTTCGGCTACTTGAAGGCGCTTCCCGACACGGCGGGAATCGCCAAGAAGCTGATCATGCAGGACCTCTACAAGGAGGTCGCCCGCGAGATGAAGATCCCCATCCCGGGCGATGACATGAAGCCCTTCACCCTGAAGCTGGACAACGCCAAGTTCGACCCCAAGAACCCGGCCGCGTACCTGGCCTCTCCCGTTGCGAGGACCAAATGATCGACGCCTCCTCAACCCCAACGGTGCCGCGCGTGAGCGCGCCGACGATGCCTGCCGGGTTGGCGGCAGCCGGACGCGTGTGCGTCCGGCTGCTGGTAGGGCTGCTCTACGGCGCGGGCGCCGTGGGGATCCTACTCGGCGGCTGGCTGCTGGCCTGGTGGCTCTCCGCCAAGGAGCTGCCGGCGCCCGATTCAACCCTCAAGGTACTCTGGGAGCTGCTCCGCAATCCGTTCTATGACAACGGGCCGAACGACCTGGGCATCGGGCGCCAGGTCGCGGCCTCACTTCTCCGCGTGTTCATCGGCTTCGCCGCCGGGTCCGCCGTCGCGATCCCGATCGGCACGCTGATGGGCAGCACGCCGTTCTTCAACCGCGTGGTGAACCCTCTGGTGCAGGTGCTGAAGCCGGTGTCGCCGCTCGCCTGGTTCCCGCTGGGACTGGCGACGCTGAAGAGCGCGCAGAACGCGACCATCTTCGCGATCTTCATCACCTCGCTGTGGCCGACGCTGATCAACACGGCTTTCGGGGTTAGCTCCGTCCCGAAGGAGTACCGACAGGTTGCGCAGGTGTTCCGCTTCTCGCGATTCCGCTACTTCGGGAAGGTGCTGCTGCCGTACAGCCTGCCGTACATCATCACCGGCCTGCGCTTGAGCATGGGCGTGGCGTGGATGGTCATCGTCGCGGGCGAGATGCTCTCCGGCGGCTCCGGCATCGGCTTCTGGGTCTGGGATAGCTGGAACGCGCTCAACTTGGACCGCGTCATCAGCGGGATCCTGGTAATCGGGATGGTCGGCCTGGCACTGGACCGCGTGTTCGAGCTCCTGCTGCGGAGGGCGAGCCATGCCGGTTAGCGCAGTTCCCGCACTTCAGATCGACGGCGTGGAGATGGCGTTCGCCACTCCCGCCGGCCCGTTTCTCGCGATACGGGACATCGACCTGGAGATCCGCCGGCACGAGCTGGTGACCTTCATCGGCCACTCCGGGTGCGGTAAGAGCACCCTGCTGAACATCCTCGCGGGGCTGGGCAAACCCACCTCGGGGCGTGTCCTGCTGGACGGCCTCCAGATCGAAGGCCCGGGCCCGGACCGCGGCGTCGTCTTCCAGAGCTACTCCCTGCTGCCCTGGCTGACCGTCTACGACAACGTCCGGATCGCCCTGGAATCGGTCCACTACCACACCCTCACGCGCGCGGAGATGAGCGAGCGGACGGAAGCGGTCCTGCGCGCGGTGGAGCTCTGGGACCACCGCAAGAAGCTGCCGCCTCACCTGTCGGGCGGGATGAAGCAGCGGGTGGCGATCGCCCGCGCCTTTGCCATCGAGCCGAAGGTGCTGCTGCTGGACGAGCCGTTCGGCGCCCTGGACGCGCTGACCCGCGCCGCCCTTCAGGACGAGCTGCTGAATCTCTGGTCCCACACGCGGCGCGTCGAGACGGTGGTGATGGTGACCCACGACATCGACGAGGCGATCTACCTCTCCGACCAGATCGTGGTCTTCACGAACGGCCCCGCCGCGACCATCGCGGAGGTCATCCCCGTGAGGCTGGAGCGCCCGCGCGACAGGCGCCGGATGGTGCACACCTCGGAATACGCGGACCTCAAGGACCGGCTGATGGAGCTGCTCGTTTGTGGCTCGAAGACGGCGCAAGCCGCCTGACGAGTGTCAGGCCCGGCACTCGGTTACGGCGGCATTTCGGACGCGTGACCGGCAGCACACGCAGGCTTCACCGAACGTTTACTCCAGCGAAACGGGTGAGTAACCCCGTCCGATTACCCTTACTCTCGGTAGGCGCGCGGTTATCCATCCTGCCCGCGCACCGGAGGGCCGGCTGTTAGCCCGCCAGCGGAGGGGCCGCGGGCTGACAGCCCGCGCTCCTTTGGAAAGGGAATCGAGACGTCTTGGGACATCTGCGTGAGTTTGCCCGGAGCGGTCACCCGCCGACGCTGCTGACCGCCTTCCTCTACTTCGACGTGAGCTTCATGGTCTGGGTGCTGCTCGGGCCACTGGGCACGTACGTCTCCGAAGACCTTCACCTCAGCGCCGCCCAGAAGGGGCTGCTCACGGCGGTGCCGCTGCTGGGCGGCTCCATCTTCCGGCTCATCCTGGGACCTCTCGCCGACCGTTTCGGCGGCCGAAGGGTCGCCCTCGCGGGAATGGCGCTCACCATCGCGCCTCTCCTCCTCGGGTGGCTGTGGGCGGATTCTCTCCCCACGCTGCTGCTCGTGGGGCTGCTCCTGGGAGTGGCGGGGGCCAGCTTTGCCGTCGCGCTTCCGATGGCGAGCCGCTGGTACCCGCCGGAGCACCAGGGCCTGGCTATGGGCATCACGGGGGCGGGGAACAGCGGAACACTGCTGGCGACCCTCTTCGCGCCGCGCATCGCCGAAGCCGTCGGCTGGAAGGGCGTGTTCGGCATCGCGATCCTGCCACTTCTGGCGGTCGCGGTCGCCTTCTACCTTTTTGCGAGGGACAGCCCGGCCCACGTCCCCTCCCGGCGCCCCGGGGAGTACCTGGAGGTGCTCAAGCAGCCGGATGCGGTCTGGTTCTGCGTGCTCTACGGCCTGACTTTCGGCGGGTTCGTCGGACTGGCGAGCTTCCTCTCCATCTTCTTCCGCGACCAGTACGGGGTTTCCAAGGTCCAGAGCGGCGACCTCACCACCCTTTGCGTGATGGCCGGCAGCTTCCTGCGGCCGGTCGGCGGCTACCTCGCGGACCGCCTGGGCGGCATCCGGATGCTTCAGATGCTGCTGGCAGGGGTGGTCGTGGTTGGGCTCGGCCTGGCGCAGCTCCCGCCGGTCGCCGCCGTGACCCTCCTGTTCTTCCTGCTGATGGCGCTGCTGGGAATGGGGAACGGCTCCGTGTTCCAGCTCGTTCCGCAGCGCTTCCCGCGAGAGATCGGCGTCGTGACCGGTCTCGTGGGCGCCGCGGGCGGAGTCGGGGGCTTCTTCCTGCCCTCCCTGCTCGGCGCGGTCAAGGGCGGAACGGGGAGCTTTGCCCTCGGCTTCGCGGGGCTCGCCCTTTACGCGCTTGTCTGCCTCGCGGTCGTCGCGGTTCGGGGCGGCGCCTGGAAGAAGGCGGCGGAAGCCGTGCCCGTACCGACGTAAGCCCCGGCGTTGCGGGACGGCGAGGACCGACCTCTTTGACATTTGACATTTGACATTTGACATTAGCCTCCGGCGTTAGCAGCGCCTTCGGAAGTACACGATGAGCAGCGAAACGCATCTGGTGGTGATCGGAAACGGGATGGCGGGGGCGCGCGTGGTCGAGGAGATCCTCCAGCGCGGGGGCCGGGACCGTTTCTGCATCACCATGTTCGGCGAGGAGCCGCAGGGCAATTACAACCGAATCCTCCTCTCCGGCGTTCTCAGCGGCAGCCACGACGCCCGCGATATCGTCACCCACCCGCTGGAGTGGTACGCGGAGAACGACATCACCCTGCACGCCGGGGAGCGCGTGGTTGGCATCGACCGCGAGCGGAGGGTGGTGGCCGGCGCAAGCGGGCGCGAGGTGCCGTTCGACACCCTGATCCTCGCCACGGGCAGCCGTCCGCGCGTGCCGCCTATCGAGAACCTCCGCGATCCCCACGGCCGCTTGAAGGCGGGCGTGTTCCTCTTCCGAAGCCTGGAAGACTGTCGTAGGATCTCGGATTACGCGTCCGGGTGCCGGCGTGCCGTGGTGATCGGCGGCGGATTGCTGGGGCTGGAAGCCGCCTACGGGCTGAGCCAGTTGGGAGTGGACGTCGAGGTCCTGCAGCGCGCGGGCCACCTCATGAACCGGCAGCTCGACTCCCCGGCGGGCGAGATTCTGAAATCCACCATCGAAGGCATGGGCATCTCCGTGCGGCGCGGGACCACCGCCATCGCGGCGCAGGGCGATGAACGGGTGGAAGGGCTGGTCCTGAACGACGGCACCTGCCTTCCGTGCGACATGGTCGTCATCGCATGCGGCATCCAGCCGAACGTGGAGCTGGCGGTGGAATGCGGGCTGCACGTAGAGCGGGCCATCGTCGTCGACGACCAGATGCGCTCCAGTGACCCGGCCATCTACGCGGTGGGCGAATGCGTGCAGCACCGCGGGCGCGTCTACGGCCTGGTCGCGCCGCTCTGGGAGCAGGCCCAGGTTCTCGCCGAGCATCTCACGGGGCGGAGCGAGGGCGCCTCCTACGGCGGGTCGCGTGTGGCGACCCGGCTGAAGGTCATGGGGATCGAGGTCACCGCCATGGGGCTCGTGGAGCCCGAGGCCGAGCACGACGAGGTGGTGCAGTTCCTCGAGCCGCGTCGCGGGATCTACAAGAAGCTGATCATCCGCGAGGACCGGCTGCTGGGCGCCATCTTCCTCGGGGACGGCGCCCGGGCGCCATACGCCACGCAGCTGTTCGACCGCGGGAGCCCGGTTCCGGAGGACCGCGCAGCTGTCCTCTTCGACCTGGGCGCCGGAACCAGCTTCACCCCGGAGACGATGGCCGAAGAGGCCACTGTCTGCCACTGCAACGGCGTGACCAAGGCCGAGGTCCGGGAGTGCGTCGCCGGCGGCGGCTGCAGCCTTCAGGCCGTGATGCGCGCGACCCGGGCGGGGACGGGCTGTGGCTCCTGCAAGGGGCTGGTCCGCGAGTTCGTAGAGCGGTTCCGCAAGACCGCCGATCCCGTGGGGGCCGCAGGATGACGGCGACCCACTGTCCCTACTGCGCCCTCCAGTGCGGCATGAACCTGGTCCCGGAGAACGGCGGGTTAACGGTGGCCCCTCGCCCGGACTTCCCCACCAACCGCGGCGGCCTCTGCGTTAAGGGCTGGACGGCAGCGGAGCTGCTCCGGCACCCCGAGCGCCTCACGCAGCCCCTCGTCCGGGACCGCAAGGGCGCGGCGCTGCGTGCCGCCACCTGGGATGAGGCGCTGGACCGCACGGCCGCCGCGTTCCGGGACGCGCAGCAGCGCTATGGGCGCGAGGCGGCCGGGGTCTTCGGCGGGGGCGGGCTGACCAACGAAACGGTCTACCTGCTCGGCAAGTTCGCCCGCGTGGCGCTGCGCACTCCTAGCATCGACTACAACGGCCGGTTCTGCATGTCTTCCGCGGCCGCCGCGGGCATCAAAGCCTTCGGCCTCGACCGCGGCCTGCCGTTCCCGCTGGCCGACGTCGCCCGCACGGACGCCATCCTGCTGGCCGGCGGCAACCCCGCCGAATGCATGCCTCCGGTGATGCAGTACTTCGACGAGCAGCAGCGCCGCGGCGGGCAGCTGATCGTGGTCGATCCGCGCGTGACTCCCACGGCGCTCGGGGCGACGCTCCACCTGCAGGTCACGCCCGGCACGGACCTGGCCCTCGCGAACGGGCTTCTCCACGTGGCGATCCGCGACGGGCTGATCGACGAGGACTTCATCGCCGAGCGCACTTCCGGCTTCGAAGCCGTCCGGCGGGTGGTGGCTTCTTACTGGCCGGAGCGTGTGGAGCGGGTCACGGGCGTGCCCGTGCAGCAGATCAACCGCGCGGCTCACATCCTCGGCGAGGCGCCGACGGGCATGGTCCTTACCGCCCGCGGTGCGGAGCAGCACAGCAAGGGTACGGATACGGCGCTGGCGTTCATCAACCTCGCGCTGGCGATGGGCAAGGCGGGAAAGCCGCTCTGCGGCTACGGCTGCCTCACCGGCCAGGGCAACGGCCAGGGCGGCCGGGAGCACGGGCAGAAGGCGGACCAGCTCCCAGGCTATCGCCGCATCGACAACCTCGCCGACCGCGTCCACGTCGCCGGCGTCTGGGGCATCGACGAACACGACCTCCCCGGCCCCGGCCGCTCCGCCTACGAGCTGCTTGCGAGCCTGGGGACGGAAGGCGGCGTCCGGGCCCTGCTGGTCATGGGCTCGAACGTCGCCGTCTCGGCGCCCCATGCAGGAGCCATCGACGAGAGACTCGGCGCGCTGGACTTCCTCGTGGTAGCCGACTTCTTCCTTTCCGAGACCGCCGAGCACGCCGACGTGGTGCTGCCGGCGGCGCAGTGGGCGGAGGACGAGGGCACGATGACCAACCTCGAGGGCCGCGTGATCCTCCGCCGCCGCGCCGCCCCGCCTCCTGAGGGCGTGTGGACGGACCTCCGGATCCTGTCCGCCCTGGCCGGGCGATTGGGATGCGGGACGGGCTTCCCGCCCGACGCGAGGTCCGCCTTTCAGGAGCTGCGGCGGGCCAGCGCGGGCGGCGCGGCGGACTACGCGGGCATCACCTACGAGCGCATCGCGGAAGAGGGCGGCGTCTTCTGGCCATGTCCCTCAGAGGATCACGAGGGCACTCCACGCATGTTCCTGGAGCGCTTCGGAACGCCGGACGGCCGCGCGCGCTGCCACGCCGTGGAGCACCGCCCGGCCGCGGAGGAGCCGGACGGCGAGTACCCGTTCCTCCTCACCACGGGACGGGTGATGCCGCAGTACCAATCCGGAACGCAGACCCGCCGCGTTGCCGCCCTGCTGGGCTCCATTCCGGAACCGCTGCTGGAGATCCACCCCGCGACGGCTTCCCTCTACCGGATCGGCGAGGGGGACGCCGTGCGGGTAATGACCCGGCGCGGAGAAGCGCGAATGCGCGCGCGGTTGACGCGGGGCATCCGCCAGGACACGCTGTTCGCGCCGTTCCACTGGGGCGGCGCCGGCCGCGCGAACCTGTTGACAAACCCCGCCCTGGACCCCACCTCGCGGATGCCGGAGTTCAAGGTGTGCGCGGCACGAGTTGAAAGAGTGATGGAGCCGGCGTGACGCGTCAGACTGGTCCGACCAGTCCGACGCGTCCGACGCAGGCGAGAGGAGCGAGTTATGGACGATCGAGAGCATCTCGTAGTGATCGGAAACGGCATGGTCGGCGCGAAGGTCGTCGAAGAGATCCTGGCGCGCCACCGGGGCCGGTTCCGGATCACGATGTTTGGCGACGAGCCGTACGGCAATTACAACCGCATCCTGCTCTCCAACGTGCTGAACGGGTCCCAGGCGGCGAGCGAGATCTTCATGAACCCGCTCGCCTGGTACGACCAAAACCACATCACGCTGCACGCCGGAGTGCGCGTAACGGGCGTGGACCGTGACCGCCGGATGGTCCGCGGCGCCGACGGAACTGAAGAGCACTACGACCGGCTGATCTTTGCGACCGGCTCCCGGCCATTCGTCCCGCCCATGGCGGGCGCGGACAAGAGCGGTGTCTTCCTGTTCCGCACCATCGACGACTGCGACGCGATCGCGGAGTACGCGGCGGGCTGTACGAAGGCGGTGGTCATCGGCGGCGGTCTCCTGGGGCTGGAGGCCGCGCGCGGTCTGCTGACCCACGGCGTCGAGGTGACGGTCGTCGAGGCGGCCCCCCACCTGATGCCGCAGCAGCTGGACGGCGAAGGCGGCGACATCCTTCGCGCGACGATGGAGAAGATGGGCGTCCGGGTCCTGCTGGAGCGCCTGACCACGCGTGTGTTAGGGGACGAGACCGTCACCGGGCTGGAGTTCCGGGAGGGCGAGATCCTCGACGCGGAGATGGTGGTCATCAGCTGCGGCATCCGTCCGAACAGCGAGCTGGCCCGGGACTGCGGCCTGCCCGTGGAGCGCGCGATTGTCGTGGACGACCAGATGCGGACGAGCGATCCCCGAGTCTTCGCGGTCGGGGAGTGTGCCCAGCACCGCGGGATGGTCTACGGCCTGGTCGCGCCGCTTTACGAGCAGGCGCAGGTGGCGGCGGACGTGCTCACGGAGGTGTCGCCGAACTCGCTCTACCTGGGCTCACGCCTCGCGACCAAGCTGAAGGTCATGGGTGTGGAGCTCGCCTCGATGGGCCGCGTGGGGGACCTACAGCCCGGTGACGAGGTCATCCGCTACGCCGAGCCGGCGGCCGGCGTCTGCAAGAAGCTGATCGTGCGCGAGGGGCAGCTCATCGCCGGCTACCTGCTGGGCGATACCGCCAACGCGGGCACGCTGACGGATCTCTTCCAGCGCGGGGCGGACCTACCGGAGAAGCGCTCCACGCTGCTCTTCCCCGGCGACGGGGGAGGCGCGGAGGACGTGCGGAACATCCCGAACGAGGCGCTCATCTGCTCCTGCCACCAGGTGCCGAAGCAAAAGATCCTGGGAGCCATCGGGAGCGGACGGTGCTCGATCAGCACCATCGCGGCCTGTACGAAGGCGGGCACCGGGTGCGGCGGGTGCAAGCCGCTGGTCGGGGAGCTGATCGACGCCTACGCGGGCAACGTCACGCCGGACCCGCGCGACAGCTGGTACGTGCCCGGAGTCCCCTTCGCGAAGCCGGAACTGGTCCGGGAGATCCGCGCGCGCGGCCTCAAGAGCGTGAGCGCCGTCTTCCGGGTGCTGGCCGGCGGCGAGGAGGACGCGGGCAGCAAGATCGGACTGGCGTCGCTGCTGAAGTCGCTCTGGAACGACGAGTACGAGGACGAGCGGGACGCCCGGTTCATCAACGACCGCGTCCACGCGAACATCCAGAAGGACGCGACCTTCTCCGTGGTCCCGCGCATCTACGGGGGCATCACCACCCCGGACGAGCTGCGGCGGATCGCAGACGTGGCGGAGAAGTACGAAGCGCGGATGGTGAAGATCACCGGCGGCCAGCGCATCGATCTCCTCGGCATAAAGAAAGAAGACCTGCCGGCGGTCTGGCGCGAGCTGGGGATGCCGAGCGGGCACGCCTACACCAAGGCGTTCCGTACCTGCAAGACCTGTGTCGGCACGGAGTTCTGCCGCTTCGGCGTGGGCGACTCGACCACGCTGGGCGTGGAAGTGGAGCGCCGCTACCAGGGCATCGAGTTCCCGCACAAGGTGAAGCTCGCGGCCAGCGGCTGCCCCCGGAACTGCGCCGAGGCGACCGTCAAGGACATCGGCTACGTGGCCGTGGACGATGGCTGGGAGGTCTACGTGGGCGGCGCCGCGGGCAGCCGCGTCCGGGCCGGCGACCTCCTCTGCAAGGTGCGGACGCAGGACGAGGTGCTGCGGGTCACGGGGCGCTTCATGCAGTACTACCGCGAGCACGGCAAATACCTGGAGCGCAGCCCCGCCTTCGTTGAGCGGATCGGCATCGAGAAGCTTCGGCAGATCCTGGTCGAAGACAGTGAGGGCATCTGCGAAGTTCTGGACACGGAGATCCAAAAGGCCGTCGACGGGTACGTGGACCCCTGGCTCGAGCGCGAGAAGCCCTATCACCCGGCGCAGTTCACCGGCCAGCTCATTCCCGAAGCGGCGCTGTTAGGGAGCAAGTCCTGATGGAAGCGGTGATGGAGGCAACCGAGGTCTGCCTTGGAGATGTCGAGAGTGTCCCGCTCGGGGAGGGCCGCGCCTTCTGTGTGAACGGCCTCTCCGTGGCCGTCTTCCGGCCGCGGGACGGCTCCCTCTACGCCGTCCAGGCCGAGTGCCCCCACCAGGGCGGGCCGCTGGCGGAGGGGATCGTCGGCGGGTGCAGCGTGATCTGTCCCCTCCACTCGTGGAAGTTCGACCTCGCGACGGGCGCATGCACCCAGGACCCTTCGCAGCGGCTGCGGACCTTCCCCATCCGCCAGGCCGGCGGCCGGCTCCTGCTTACGATCGTTTAGGTCCCGGCAGGTGCTGGCGCCTCCTCCGTACGAGTAACTCCTGGCGATTGCCGTGGGATGGCTTGGGAACGGAGGTTGGCGATGCAGCGAACGACGGCACTGGTAGTGGCGGCTCTGGTGACGGCCGTGCCGGTCCTCGCCCAGGGAGCGTTGATCCGCTCCCCCGTGGGCACGGGGGCGCAGGGTTATTCCGGCGACGGCGGGTCCGCGCGCACGGCGGAGCTGAACCAGCCGTTCCAGTGCAGCAAGGACGCCCAGGGCAACCTGTACGTCGCCGATACCTTCAACCACTGCATCCGCAGGATCGGCGCCCGGGACGGCCGCATTAGCACGGTCGCCGGAAACGGAACGAAGGGCTACACTGGGGACGGAGGGCCGGCGACGAAGGCCACGCTGAACGAGCCTTACGGGGTCCTCCCGGACCGCGCCGGCAACCTCTTCATCGTGGACCGTATCAACGCGGTCATCCGCAGGGTGGACGCCTCGACGGGAGTCATCACCACCTACGCCGGCAACGGGACGAAGGGTTACTCGGGCGACGGCGGTCCAGCGGCCCAGGCATCCATGAAAGAGCCCAACGCGCTCGACCTGGATCCGGACGGCAACCTCTACATCGCGGACGTGAGCGACAACCGGATCCGCAGGGTCGACGCGAAGACCGGCGTCATCACCACCGCCGCGGGGACGGGAAAGCGCGAGTTCACCGGCGATTTCGGCCCGGCCGCAGCCGCGGGCATCCAGGGAGCGCGCGGCGTCGCCTTCGACCGCGAAGGGACCATGTACATCTGCGAGCGCGAGGGGAACCGGGTCCGCAAGGTGGACGCGAAGACCGGCGTCATCACGACCATCGCCGGCACCGGCGAGAAGGGCTACTCCGGCGACGGCGGCCCCGCCCCGGCAGCCACCTTCAACGGGCCGAAGTGGATCCACGTCGGGGCGGACGGTAACGTGTACGTGGTCGACACTGAGAACCACTGCGTGCGGCAGATCGACCCGAAGGCGCACACGATCCGCACCGTCGCGGGCGGTCACAAGGGCCCGGACGGAGACGGCGGCCCGCCGACGAAGGCGGGGATGGACCGTCCCCACGGCTGCTGGGTGGACGCGGAAGGCAGGCTTTACACCGCGGACACGAACAACCACCGGGTGCGGATGAACCCACTCCGGTAGAGACTCCCGATGTTCTACGCGGCGGCCGTACTCATCAGTTACGAGGTGTTTGGGGCAGCGGGCGCCCTCGTCGCGCTGGCGGCCGTCACCTCGTGGGGCTTCATGGCGCGGCGGAGCTCCATGCGGACGCTGCTGGCCGGTGCCGCGCTGTTCGATCTAACGGCGCTCGGCGGTCTGTTCCTGCTGCTGCGCGTGTTGCGGCCGGACGGCGGTTTCGCCGCCAGCGTCCTCCTGGCCGTCACGGCGGGACTCCTGGCGGCGGCATCCCGGGCGCGGGTCGGCTATCCGGAGTGGTTCCTCCCGGTGCGCGGCATCCACGCCCGCAAGCTGACCGCCGCCCTCGCGATCCTCGCGGCCGTGGGGGCCTCTCCGCTTGGGTGGCTCGCGTCGGAACTGCCGAACCAGCCAGGCAGCCAGGGAGTGCCGGTATGGGTCTGGCTGATCGGGGCGGGCTTGCCCGGGTACTTCGCGCCGTTGTGGCAGACGTTGGTCCACGGCTGGGAGGGAGAGGAGCCTAGGCTGGCGCCGCCGCAGGTAGGCGGCTAGGGTGTTTACCCTGGGCTATTTCTTCGTGAGCTGCCTCGGGCCGGCCGCGATCGTAGGTTTGGTCGCCCTGATCGCGATGGAGTTCGCCGGGGGGTTCGTGGCGTCTCGGGATGGAGCTGGACGGACATTGTTTGCCGGTCTGGCCACCCTCGATCTGGTCGTTCTCCCCGCCTTCTCTCTGATTGGTCTCCTGTTCTTCGTTTCACGTAGAGATGCTTGGCCCGAAGTTCAGAAATGGGCCATCAACTGGCTGCTCCCGTGGCTGGCGGGCGCGGCGTTCGGCACCGGGATCATCGTCAAGCTCTGGCGGCGGACACCGTGGCCGGAATGGGTGCTGCCGCTGCGGGGCCGGCACGCGCGGCGCTTCCTGGCGGCCGCGGGGATCACGCTGCTCGTCGCAGTGAGCCCCTTGGGCATCGGGCTGGGGTCGATCCTGTGGGGGCCCGCGGGCGGCACTGACGTACCGTGGGGGTTCTGGGTGCTCTTTGCCGGGCTGCCGTTTTATTTCGCGCCGCTGTGGCACGTGCTCGTGAACGACTAAAGATGTTCACCCTCACCCTGTTGGCGGCGGCCTGCCCGGGGGCCGTAGCGCTCACTCTCCAACTGCTGGTAATGGAGGTGGCTGCGGCATTCGTGGCGCGGCGGCCCGGTCCCGCGCGCACCGCCTTCGCCTGGCTGGCGGTGGTGGACCTCGTCCTGCCCTCTATGGCCTTCCTCGCCGCCCTCCCGCCCTCGAAGCTGTTCCCATGGGGCGCCTGGCCTCTCTACGTCCCCGCGGGGGGCTATGCGTGCGGCGTTGCCTTGATGCTCGCCGTCTGGCGGAGGGCTCCCGGATCCAAATCGATACTCCCGCGCCGGGTCCTGGCCGCGCTTGCGCTTGCCGTGGTCGTCGGCGCAGGCCCGGCGGGCTACCTGGCGGTGCGGTTCATGCCGCTGCAGCCGTGGCCTCAGGCGTCGGCGCTCTGGGGACTTTTCCTGGGCACGCCCCTTTATCTCGCCCCGCTTTGGGATGTCCTCGTTCGTGGGTGGCGCCCCAAGACTGCGGCGGACCTGCCCCGCGGAGAGGATGAGCCGTGCTGACTACGGGACTTGTGAGGGGCTGCTTCGGGCCGCCTGCCCTTCGCCGTTCTCATCCGCCTGTGTGCCGACTGCAGAAGATAGACTGCGCCGCCGGAGGTGCGAGGGTAGACGCGTGTTCCTGTTAGGCTTGCTTCTCCTTGGAAGTCTTGGGCAGCTAGCGCCGCGGCTAGTGCCGGTGCTAGTCCCGGCGGGGGCGGTCCTGCTGATAATTCTGCAGTACGTCGCGGGAGCACTGGCCAGGCGTGAGAGTCCCGCGAGGATGATCTATGCGGCTCTTGCCGCCGCGGACCTATTCGTGCTGCAGTTGATCTCCCTGGCGTGGATCGCGCTGGCAGGTCCGGAGGGATCACGGTATCTGGTCCCCTGGCTCGTGGCCGCGTCGGTCGGTGGGGGAATGATCATTAAACTGGCGCGGGGCACGCCCTGGCCCGAATGGCTCCTGCCGCTGCAGGGCATCTACGCACGACGGCTCCTTGCCGCGCTGGGAATCGCTCTTCTCGTGGGAGCAAGCCCGCTCGGCTTCTTGATTGGTGCTGCACTCCGCGTGCCGGTCGGCGGTGCGCTGCTCCTGACCTGGCTCCTCGTCGCCGGCCTGCCGTGCTACTTCGCGCCGCTCTGGCATACGCTGGTGACCGACCCGATGCAGCCCTAGGCGAGCACGGGTTCGATCACGTGTCCGTGCACGTCCGTCAGCCGCCGCTGGATGCCGTTGTGGTAGTAGGTGAGCTTGGTGTGGTCGAAGCCCAGCAAGTGCAACACCGTGGCGTGGAAGTCGTAGATGGTGGTGACGTCCTGCTCGGCGCGGTAGCCCAGCTCGTCCGTGGCGCCGTAGTGGTTGCCGCCCTTCACGCCGGCGCCGGCCATCCAGACGGTGAAGCCGCCGGGGTTGTGGTCGCGCCCTTCGCTGCCGGCCTGGTGCGTGGGCATGCGGCCGAACTCGGTACACCACAGCAGCAGCGTGTCCTCCAGCATGCCGCGCTGCTTCAGATCCTTGAGGAGCGCGGCGGTGGGCTGGTCCATGATCGGGCAGTGCCGCTCGTAGTCCGCCTTCAGGGTCTTGTGGGCGTCCCAGTTCAGCATGCCGTCGACCTGCGCCGCCGGGCCGCCGCAGTAGAGCTGCACGAACCGCACGCCCCGCTCCAGCAGGCGTCGCGCCAGTATCGCGTTGCGGGCGTAGCCGGCCTTGATCGGGTTATCACTGTCCGCTCCGTAATGCCGGATCGTCGCGGCGCTCTCCCGGGAGAGATCGGTCACTTCCGGCGCGCTCAACTGCATCCGGGCGGCAAGCTCGTATGCAGCGATGCGGGCGCTGAGGTCGGTCTGGTCCGGGTGCTTCGCCAGGTGCCGGCGGTTAAGACCGTCCACGAAGCTCCGGATCTCGGCCTCCCCCTCGGGGGTGGCGCCGGACGGCGGCTTCAGGTTCGCGGTGGGCCGCTCCGTGTTGAAGGCGGTCCCCTGGAACGAGGCCGGAAGAAAGCCCGAGTTCCAGTTGGCCGGACCGTTCGGCGGCATCCCTCGCAGGTCCGGGATCGCGACGAAGGCCGGCAGGTTGTCGGTCGCCGAGCCGAGAGCGTAGGTCGTCCAGGCGCCGATGGAGGGAAAGCCCTCCAGGATGAAACCGGTGTTCATCTGGAGCATCGCGGGCCCATGCGTGTTGCTGCGCGCGGTCATCGCGTGGAGGAAAGCCATGTCGTCGACGCACGACGCCAGGTGCGGGAGCAGGTCCGAGACCCACTTGCCCGACTGCCCGTGCTGCCGCCAACCCCAGGGGCTCTTCATCAGGTTCCCGTTGGCGCCCTGGAAGGTGACGATCTGCTCGCCGGACATCTTCTGGCCGTGCCGCGTGATCAGCTCCGGCTTGTAGTCGAAGGTGTCGAGCTGGCTCACCGCGCCGGGGCAGAACACCTGGACCACGCGCTTCGCCTTGGGAAGGAAGGGGGGGCGTTGGGCGTTGGGCGTTGGGCGTTGGGCGGCGCGGGCATCCTGGGCGAGAAGGCAGGCGAACGCGATGCTGCCCAGGCCGGTTCCGAGGTTGCCCAGGAACTCGCGGCGGTCCAGCCAGCGGTCCGCGTGCAGGGCGCAGTCGTGGTGCTTCATCAGTAGTAAAGGAACTCGTTCGCGTTCATGAGCGCCCGGCACAGGGCGTCGAGACCGCGAGACCTGACCAGGGACACCGCTTTTGCCTCTTCATCCCGGTCGGGCTGCCGTCCCAAGGCGAGGAGGAAGGCACGGCGGGCCTGGGCCGGCGGCTGGTCTCCCGCTTCCTTCCGCAGCCGCTCCGCGAGGAAGCCGGACTGCTGGGCCATGAAGGGACCGTTCAGGAGTGCCAGCGCCTGGAGCGCGGTGGTGGTGCTCGCCCGCCGGGGGGAGCGCTGGGAGCTTTCGGGGCAGTCGAAGGTCCCGAGCAGCTCCTCCCGGATGCCGCGCGCCGGCTGCCTGTAGACGGTCCGCCGCCACGTGTCCGGCTCGTAGCTCTCCATCGGCTCGTAGATGGCGACGTTCACCACGCGGTACTTGAAGAGCGGATAGCTGGGGCCGCCCATTCGCCGATCCAGCTTCCCGCTCACGGCGAGGATGGCGTCCCGCAGCGCCTCCGCCTCCATCCGCCGCAGCGGCATCCGCCAGAGCAGCCGGTTGCCCGCATCGCGCTTCAGACCCTGCTCGTTGGCCGCGCTGGACTGCCGGTAGGCGTGGGAGGTGACCATCAGGCGATGGAGTTTCTTGAGCGACCAGGGGTGTTGGGGTGTTGCGGTGTTGCGGGGTTGGGGCGGGTTACCCCCATTCTCCCACTCCCCCATTCTCCCATTCAGGAATGCCCACGCCAGCCAATCGAGCAGCTCGGGGTGGCTCGGCGCCTCGCCGTTGTTGCCGAAGTCGCTCGGGGTGCCCACGAGGCCGCGGCCGAAGTGGTAGTGCCAGACCCGGTTGACCATCACGCGGGCGGTGAGCGGGTTGCTGGGATCGGTGAGCCACTTCGCCAGCGCCAGGCGCCGCGAGCCGCCGTCGGGAGGCGCGGCGCCGCCCTCCGGCAGG
>JGI10216J12902_100316887_pt1 | contig 16517 bp, 18 predicted proteins | sample KanNatreferecore_FD_12902 | JGI IMG/M metagenome (IMG submission 12902)
GATATCCTGCTGCTCGACGAGCCGACCAACCATCTCGACATCAACACCATCCGCTGGCTGGAAGAGCTGCTGAACGCGCGCAACAGCACCATGGTCATCATCTCGCACGACCGCCATTTCCTTAATAGCGTCTGCACGCACATGGCCGACCTCGATTTCGGCGAGCTGCGCGTGTACCCCGGCAATTACGACGACTACATGACCGCCTCGACCCAGGCGCGCGAGGGCCTGCTCGCCGAGAACGCCAAGAAAGAAAAACAGATCGCCGAGCTGCAGACCTTCGTCAGCCGTTTTTCGGCCAACGCCTCGAAAGCCAAACAAGCGACTTCGCGCAAGCGCCTGATCGACAAGATCGAGTTGGCCGAGGTGAAGCCGTCTAGCCGCGTGAGCCCCTTTATCCGCTTCGACCAGGACAAGAAACTCCACCGCCAGGCGATGGAGTTGGTGAACTTAAGCAAGGGCTTCGATAACAAGCCGCTCTTCAAGAACCTGAAGCACATTGTCGACGTGGGCGAGCGTATCGCGGTCATCGGCCCGAACGGTGCCGGTAAGACTACGTTTCTGCGTACGTTGATCGGCGAGCTTAAGCCCGATACCGGTGGCGTCAAGATGTCAGAGAGTGCCAGCATCGGTTACTTCGCGCAGGACCACGCGGCCGATTTCGCCACCGACATGAACTTGTTCGACTGGATGACGCAATGGGCGAGGCCGCAGGACAAACACGAGCAGGCGATCCGCGCCGTGCTCGGCCGTATGCTGTTCTCGCGTGAAGAGAGCGACAAATCGGTTAAGGTTCTCTCGGGCGGCGAGCAGGGGCGGATGCTGTTCGGTAAGCTGATTCTGCAGCGCCCGAACATCATGATTCTGGACGAGCCGACCAACCATCTCGACATGGAATCGATCGAGGCACTAAATCTCGCGCTCGAAAACTATCCCGGCACGTTGATCTTCGTCAGCCATGACCGCGAGTTCGTATCGTCGCTCGCGACCCGTATCATCGAGCTCGGCCCGAAAGGGGCGATCAACTTTGGCGGGACGTACGAGGAGTATTTGCAGAACCAGCAGCGTGCTGCGATCGCAGCGGCGCGATAAGGTTGGCGGAATCTGCGCTCGATGAGCGTCTGCGGCGCTCGCGGCACGGAGCGCAGGGACTGCGCGAGAGCGACCGCCAGAATGACGTCTACGGCCTACCGGAAAATCCCGTGCGCCCACCCGTAGTAAACGGCCGATCCCATGATCGCCGTTGCAATTAACGGCTTCACCAAACGCGACAGCTCTCGCATCTGCACTGCGATGGGCGTCCTCTGGTAACGGAAACTTTGCGCTGCCGTGGTGCTGCCGGTGCGCGACGTCGTGAGGCTGGTGAGCGAGGTAACGACGTTGTCGCCGTCCTCGGCGTCCGGTTTTCCCGTGATCTCGGCGTTGATGTGGCAGGCGCAACCCATGCCCTCGAGCATTTGTTTGTAGCGCAGCGCGGGCTGCATGTCGGGGGGGCGTTTGGCGAGCAGGTCTTTGCCGCTCAGCAGCAGCGCCTTAAGTTTCTCAGGCGGTTTTTTCGAAAAGCGGGCGAGCGACAGCGCAACACCGTCGGCTGAATGTCCGGGCAGAACGCCGCGGATGATGATTCGGTAGTTCGACATCTAAAGGTCCCTTTGTGCGTATCTGCCCAATTAAAAGCAACGTCTATGCCAATCAAAGACCTAAGTGGATTGAACCCAGAATTCGCCGGCAAAACGGGGGTTCGGGCGGCGCCGATTAGCTTTAGAATCCGCGCATGAAGAAACTAAAGCACGAGGCCGAGCTGGTGAAGGCCGCGATCCTGGCCGGGATGCAGTACGGCGAGAAGCGGGGTGCGGTGGTGTTCGAGCCGACCGATTCGGCGAACGAGAAGATCCTCTTTATCTACCGGCTGCTGGTGCACGACAAGCAGATCCACCCGTTGCCGGAGGATCAGGTGTCTCAGCAGACCATGAAGCACAAGCTGGCACTCTGGTACGCCAAGCAATTGCCGGCGGATCATCCGTTGTTGAAAGAATAGTTTCCGCAACATCCCCTCTCACTTTCATGGCGCCATCAGTCAAGCGCAGCTCTCACCGTAAACGCCGGCGCTCCTGGTTTTCGTATCTCTGGCCGGGGACTCGGACGCGCCGGCGCGTGGTGCGCAGGTTCCTGACGGCGCCGTGGGGCGTACGGGAGACGTTGACCGTAGTCCTGGTGATCTCGATCTGGTTCCTGGCTAACGGGATTTATCAGATTGTGCGTAAACCGACGGAATTGTACTTCCCGGTGAGCGAGGCCCTGTTCAAGGCGCCGGCGGAGACCTGGCGGACGTACGGGTCGATCTTCCGCGAGCATTCGACGGCGGTGATGACACCGCCACTGCTCGCGGCGCTGGCGCAGGTGGAGGGGTCGGGGAACCCACTGGCGCGCACGTATTGGCGATGGCAGGCGACGTGGAACCTGTTCGAACTCTATCGGCCGGCGTCGAGCGCGGTCGGGATGTTCCAGATCACCGACGGGACGTTCCAGGAATCGAAGCGCTACTGCATTCACGATCACGTCGTGGCGACGGATGGGCCGTGGTACAACCCCGCGTCGTGCTGGTTCAATATCCTCTACATGCGCGTGTTGCCGTCGCACTCGGTGGAGATGACTTCGGCGCTGCTGGATCACCAAATAGCGATCATCCTGACGCGTCTTAAAATCGATAAAGCGAGCCTGCAGCAACAACAGGACCTGGCGGCGGTGATTCATCTGTGTGGCGCCGGGACGGGCGATGCCTATGCGCGGCGGCGGTTCACCCTGCTGCCCGGGCAGCGCTGCGGCACGCACGACGTGCGCGTCTACCTCGGCCGGGTGAACAGCATGAAGCGGGAGTTCGAGCGTCTGGCGCTGGCGGACGAAGAGCTTTAGTCGTAAAACGACGACTTTACGCGGTTATTCAGCGGCGATGGTTTGGTGATTATTCCCCAAAACCTTTGGCGCGAAAGTTGTATATAAATCACATAGAGCGTAGAGAAAACCGTCATGGACAAGTTGGACAAACGGCAACTACTGCAGTCCGTCACCCGGCTGGTGGAAAAGCCGGATATCCGCGCGCTTGAGCTCTCGCTCGTTGCGACGCTGGAAAAGCTCATCAAGGCGACTTCGGTACGGGTCTGCCAGCTGCACCCCGACCCCGATTCCGCCGACAAGCGATTGCTGATTTACACCGATTCCTACGAGCGTGTCCCGTTCGAGCGCGAACCCGCTTTCGCGGAGTCCTTGAAGAAAGAAGACAAGGTTGTCGTGACGGGGGACAAAGGCATACTCGTTGTCCACCCCATCAAGGCGCGACGCGAGATCGTCGGGTTCCTGGTGATCACGTGTGAGAAGGACGACGCACACGACCACGACGTCGTCTCCATCCTGCTCGAGTTCTACAAAAATTACGCCTCGCTGCTCTACGACAACGAGCGCGACGTGCTGACGGGCCTGCTCAACCGCAAGACCTTCTACGAGAAGGTGCTGGAGGTGATTGGTGCACAGCGCGACGCCAAGGCCGGTGAGGCGAAGAGTGCCTGTCTCGCGGTGATCGACATCGACCACTTCAAAAAGATCAACGACGTGTATGGGCACCTGGTGGGCGACGAGACGTTGATCCTGTTCGCGCGCTCCATGGTCGAAGCGTTCCGCGGTGGCGATCTGCTGTTCCGGATGGGCGGGGAAGAGTTCGTGGTGGTGCTGAAGGACGTGGATATGGGGAGCGCGCTAGTGGTGTTGGAGCGCCTGCGCCGCATCATCGAAGAAAGAGATTTCCCGCAGCTCGGCCAGCTTACGGTGAGCATCGGCGTTTCCCAGGTGTTGGTGACCGATCTACCCATGAACACCATGGATCGTGCCGACAAGGCGCTCTACTACGCGAAGGAAAACGGCCGCAACCAGGTGCGCGCGTTTGAGAATTTAGTGGCGGAAGGAAAGTTGAACGTGGTCGAGCGTAAGTCGGATATCGAGCTTTTCTAGTAGTACTTCCGGGCAGTACTTCATTGCCCCCAGGCGCCCTTGCGCGGCATACGCCGTTTCAGCCACACCGGCCACAGCACACCCACACCGAACGCGAACAGACCCGTGGCGAACGGGTGGTAGGCGAGGCGGGGATAAGTGTCGTAGATGTGCAGCAGGAAGTGACCGCAGGACATCCACAGGAACAGCAGCCAGGACCAGGTCAGCAGGCCGGCCTGGTCGAAGAGTACGACGGCGCATAAAGACGGACAGATAACGCCGAACGCGTGCATGGCGGCGGCATGGTATTTGAGAAAGTGGTTTTTCACGTTTATCCCCGTACGGCCAGTTAGGTGCTCTATGACCCCTTCACCGGGGTTCTCGGTAAAGCGTAGCAGCGATGAGCGCGTCTTCCAGGCTGTTGGTCGACTGCAAATCTACGGGTGGCGCCTCGAGTTTTTGAAGACCCTAGATTGCGGCTACTGAACCCCGATAATGCCGGCGGCGAGCCGTTGTTTGTTAGTCGGCACCTGGAGCGCAAAGAACCTGCTAGGGGCGGGGTTATTAATTTTTCCCGCGGTTTAGGCACGCGCGTCCATTACAATCCGTCCCATGACTATCCAAACAAAGGAAAAATGAGCAGCAAATCCAAAACAGAAAACCTAGCTGTATTCTGCGATTTCGAGAACATCGCGCTTGGCGCGCGCGAGGCGAAATACGCGGCCTTCGACATGCAGAAGGTGCTGGAGCGGTTGCTGCTGAAGGGCACGATCGTGGTGAAGAAGGCGTACTGCGATTGGGATCGTTACAAGGAATTCAAAAAAACCATGCACGAGGCGGCGTTCGAGCTGATTGAGATTCCGCATGTGCGGCAGTCGGGCAAGAACTCCGCGGACATCCGCATGGTCGTCGACGCGCTCGACCTTTGCTACACCAAATTGCACGTCGACACCTTCGTTGTCATCAGTGGCGACTCGGATTTTTCGCCGCTCGTGAGCAAGCTACGCGAGAACAACAAGGTAGTCATCGGTGTCGGTGTGAAAGGATCGAGCTCGGACCTTTTGATTTCTAATTGTGACGAGTTCATTTACTACGACGATCTCGTGCGCGAAACGAAGAAGACCGGCCGCAGCCGGCGCGCCGCGCCGTCGGTGCCATCGCCCAAGGCGGGCAACGGCGGCGACAAGAAACAGGAGGCGCTCGATCTCGTGATGGAAACGATCGAAGCGCTGGCCCGCGAGCGTGGCGAAGACGAGAAGATCTGGGGTTCGATGGTGAAACAGGCCCTGAAACGCCGAAAGCCGGGCTTCAACGAGAGCTACCACGGTTTTCGTACCTTCGCCGAACTGCTGGAGGAGGCTCAGAAGCGCAATCTGTTAACGCTCGAACACGACGAAAAGTCGGGTGGTTATATCATCAAGGGCTTCGCTGGCGACTAAATAGTGCCGACATGAGCTCCGCCGACCACTTGTTTTTCATCGCGGCGCTGTTGGCGGCGCTCGGCTGCGGCCTGATCGCCGGCGTTTTCTTCGCCTTCTCCACGTTTGTCATGAAGGCGCTCGAGCGGGTTGCGCCGAGTTGCGGCATGGCGGCCATGCAATCGATCAACGTGGTCGTGCTGAATCCCGTGTTTCTCGGTGCCTTCGTTGGGACTGCGCTGGTCTGCCTCGGCGCCGTCGCGCTCGCCTTCATGCACTGGGAGAGGTCGGGTGCGATTTTCCTGCTCGCTGGTGGTCTGCTTTACCTGGTCGGGACGTTCTTCGTAACGATGGCGTTCAACGTGCCGAGGAACGAGGCGCTACGTGCCGTCGACGCGAAGGATCCGCGCGCGGCGAGCCTGTGGGCCGCATACGTCCCGAGCTGGACGCTATGGAATCACGTGCGCACCGCGGCCGCGTTTGCGGCGACCGTCGCGTTTACCCTGGCGCTCGCGGCGAAGGGCGGATGAAAAAGTTGAAACGGGAAGGCGATGAAATCCGTATAGACAAGTGGCTCTGGGCGGCGCGCTTTTTTAAAACGCGTTCGCTCGCGGTCGAGGCGGTGGTCGGCGGGAAGGTCAAGCTGAACGGCGAGCGCACGAAGGCGGCCAAGATCGTGCGGATCGGCGACGAAGTGCGCGTGCAGAACGGGCCGTACGAACACGTTGTGCGCGTGCAGGCGCTGTCCGATCGGCGCGGACCGGCTTCGCAGGCGGCGCTGTTGTTCCAGGAGAGCGCCGAGAGCCGAGTCGCACGCGAGCACCTCGCCGGGCAACTTGCGGCGACGCGCGTCGTTTTCGAGCGCGGGGAGGGGCGGCCCACCAAGAAGGCGCGCCGCGATCTGATCCGCTTCAAGAAAGGTGACGTGCGATAGTCGGTATTGCGGCCAGTGTATCGAGGCGGATAATGAACCGTTTCGTGGACGAACGAGTCAGCCCCAAGGAGAATTTCATGCAGCGCATTACGTTTGCATTGCTCGTTGTCGGATTGACGGCGGTGGCCGCCGCGTGGTCGCAAGGTCAACCCACGCCGGAACCCGCTCCTGCCGCGCGCCCGCCATTTGCGGTGACGCAGGTCGAGGGAACGAATAACGTTTACATCTTCCGTTACGGCAATCATCAGGCGATGTTTGTCGTCACCGATGCCGGTGTGATCGCAACCGATCCGATCGGCTACGGACGCCAGCACGCGGTGGTCACTTATATCGACGAGATCCGGCGCATTACCAACAAGCCGATCAAGTATCTGATCTACAGCCATCATCACTACGATCACATCGCAGGTGGCGAGCCGTTCAAGAAAGAAGGCGCCCGGATCATCGCGCATAAGCGCGCCAAGGAACGTCTCGCCGTCATCAAAGATCCGGCGACGCCGTTGCCGGACGAGGTCGTGGACAAACGTCGCGTCATCACGCTCGGCGGTACGACGCTCGAGCTCACGTATCTCGGCTTGAATCACTCGGACAGCACGCTCGTGATGCGTCTGCCGAAGGAGAAGATCCTGTTCGCGGTCGATTTCCTGCCGGTCGGCCAGGTACCGGGCCGCGGCATGATCGATTTCTATCCGGTGGAAGCGGAGGAGTCGATCAAGCAGGTGCTGGCGATGGACTGGGAGCGTTTAATTCCGGGCCACCCGGGACCGGGCGGGCGTCTCGGCACCAAGGCCGACGTGAAGGATCAGCTCGAGTTCCTGCAATACGCGTCGAGCGAAGTGAAGGTCGCCGCGCGCCAGGGTAAGTGCTGGGAACCGGCGGAGAAAGAGATGAAGCTGCCGAAGTACGAGAGCTGGCCGAACTATGAGCAGAACCTGCAGTTTGTGATTCGGCGTTACTGCGGTTATTGGGGTCGCGGGACCTGAGTATTTTTCCTCTCTCCCTTCATTAGAGTTCCCTCTCCCCTTGCGGGAGAGGGTCAGGGAGAGGGGTGCCATACATGATCAAACGCTACCCTTCTCTCCGATCCTCTCCCGCAAGGGGAGAGTGGTTACGTAGGAAGGATCAGTCCAGTCGATTCAAACACTAATATCGATGTGCCCGCGCTTCGGATTGAATGCGACGCCCGCGAACACGTGGTCGCGCAGGAAGCTGTACTTGGTGTGGATCGTCTCCAGCTTCTTCGGGTTGCGCATGAACATGGCATAGCACTCGGCGAAATCTTCGAGTGGGTCCAGCGTGGCATAGCGCGTGACGTGGCGCGAGTCGGGGTTGATCAGCGTGACCCACTTCTTGCGCAGCGTGCTTTCGAGCACGCGGTCGAACACGTGATGGCCGATCTCGTGGAAGAGGATGTGCTCCAGCTCGTCGGGATCGTCGAAGCTGAATACCAATATCTGGCGTTTGTCGTGCAGGAATACGCCCTTGCTCTTGCGCGGGCAGTTGCTCGCCTGCAGCTCGTACGCCGACGGCGTCTCCCAGTCGGGGTCGTAGATGATCTCGTCGAGCCCCGTCAGATGAAAATCCGGCACCGACTCGATGGTGGAAGCGATCTCCTCGATGCGTACCGCGGACTGGCGCGAGAACCCCGATACGAGCACGCTAACGGAGCGCTGCGGAAGGTCGCGGTCCGACGCTGTTTGTTGTTTGGTCCGGGTTTTCATTGACCGCTCAATCATAACTCGAAACAAGGAGCGAGCGGCCATCCCCGCGGACAGGGGAGTGTGAGACCGCGACGAAGGGCTTTCTAAACGGACGCGCGCAATGCTTCCGTATAGCTACTTGCGAAAAGCGCTCTGTTATCATCGCCCTTATGTCGGCGATCATCCGCGTTTCTGAGCTCTCCAAGACCTACGCCTCCGGTTTAACGGCGCTCAACAACATCAACCTAGACATCCGTCGCGGCGAAATCTTCGCGCTGCTTGGACCAAACGGCGCGGGCAAGACCACGCTGATCAGCATCGTCTGCGGCATCGTGAATGCTTCGCAAGGGACGGTCACGGTGGACGGGCACGACATCAAGCGCGACTACCGCGCGGCACGCTCGCTGATCGGCTTGGTGCCGCAGGAGCTGACGACCGACGCCTTCGAGTCGGTTTGGGCAACGACCTCGCACAGCCGCGGGCTTTTCGGCAAGGCGCCGAATCCGGCGCATATCGAGAAGGTGTTGCGCGACCTGTCGCTCTGGAACAGGAAAGACAGCAAGGTCATCACGCTTTCCGGCGGTATGAAGCGGCGGCTCCTGATCGCAAAGGCGCTGTCGCACGAGCCGAGGGTGCTGTTCCTGGACGAACCGACGGCGGGCGTGGACGTCGAGCTGCGGCGCGATATGTGGAAGCTCGTGCGCGGCTTACGCGAGCAGGGCGTCACCATCATCCTGACCACGCATTACATCGACGAAGCGGAAGAGATGGCGGACCGCATCGGCGTGATCAGCAAGGGTGAGATCATCGTAACCGAGGACAAGGCCGAGCTCATGCGCAAGCTCGGCAAGAAGCACCTCACGCTCCACCTGCAGGAGGCGCTCGCCGCCGTGCCGGCCAAGCTCGCTGGTTACCGTCTGCAGCTCGCGAACGGCGGCAACGATCTTGTTTACAGTTACGACACGCAGGACGAACGCACCGGCATCGTGCCGCTGCTGAAGGATCTCGGCGATGCCGGCATCAAGTTCAAAGATCTCGAAACCGCGCAGAGCTCGCTCGAGGACATCTTCGTGAGCCTCGTGAGGGAGAAGCGATGAATACGCATGCCATCCGCTCGATTTACAAGTTCGAGATGGCGCGCACCGGGCGCACGCTGCTGCAGAGCATCATATCGCCGGTGATCTCGACCGCGCTTTACTTCGTGGTGTTCGGCGCCGCCATCGGTACGCGCATCGAGCAGATCGACGGCGTCCCCTACGGTTCCTTTATCGTGCCGGGGCTGATCATGTTGTCGCTCCTGACTCAGAGTGTGTCCAACGCGTCGTTCGGTATTTATTTTCCCAAGTTCACCGGGACGATTTACGAGCTTTTATCGGCACCGGTGTCTTATTTTGAGATCGTCGTGAGTTACGTGGGCGCGGCCGCGACCAAATCCATCATCCTCGGAGTGATCATCCTCGCGACGGCGTGGTTCTTCGTGCCGCTCAAGATCGAGCATCCGTTCTGGATGGTCCTGTTCCTGGTGTTGACCTCGGTGACGTTCAGTCTGCTCGGTTTTATCATCGGTATCTGGGCCGATGGTTTCGAGAAGCTGCAGCTCGTGCCACTGCTTATCATCACGCCGCTTACGTTCTTGGGCGGCAGCTTCTACGCCATCGACATGCTGCCGCCGTTCTGGCAGACGGTGAGCCTGTTCAATCCGGTGGTGTATCTCGTGAGCGGTTTCCGCTGGAGCTTCTACGGCATTGCGGACGTCAGCATCGGCGTGAGCCTGATCGCGACCTTCGGCTTCCTCGCGATCTGCCTTGCGATCGTGGCGTGGATATTCAAGACAGGATATCGGTTGAAGAATTAAATAAGCAGTGCCGTTTTCTGGATTCCGGCCAATCCATGGCCGCAACGACGATAGCGTTTTCACATCCCGATCGGTCCTTGACGCCCGGCGATCCGCTGCTAGTTTCTTGCCCCATGCCCGCGATTCGTACGCAGTAATCTCAGGCTCGGCCGGTGGTTCTCCCCATCCGTCCCGGGTCTGGGCGCGGGACCCATTTCCTTGCGTAGCGAGAACGACGACGCTCGATGCGCTACAGTAGCGACTCGCCGTCCGGCATCGACACCGGTCCGGTTTTCCCCACCACAGGCATCGCTCTTGAACGCGCGTTTTGCGGTCTTCATAGCGGTCGTTGCGACCGTGCTCAGCCTCTCCGCTTTCTACGTCGGTGTGCGCTTCGTCTCTTGGTCCGAGTGGGCGGGGCGCCACGAGGCTATCGTGTGGTTCACCCTCGCGATCTTCGTCGCCCTGCAGTTTCTCGGACCGATCTTGTACCGCTCGCTGCCGAAACACGTCAATTGGTTGTTCGTGGTCCATTGGGTGATTTACACCTCGCTCGGCGTTTTCGCGAGTATGTTTCTCTACATCGTCGCGGCCGACGTCGTCGCCGGGCTCTTCAGTTTCGTGTTTCCGACCGAACGCGTCATCGAGATCGAGTCGCTCGCGGTGGCGGCGATGGTGCTGACGACCGCCGTGGTCGGCAGCATCACGGTCGCGCTCGGACCCCGGGTGTATCGGGTAGAGATTCCGCTTGCGGGACTACCGGCGGCATTCGACGGTTTCCGTATCGTCCAGCTTTCCGATCTGCACATCGGCCCGACACTCGGGCGGCGCTACGCGCAACGCTGTGTGCGCATTGCGAACGCGCTCGATGCCGATGTCATCGCGCTGACCGGCGACTTTGTGGACGGTTCGGTGGCGCAGTTGAAGAGCGCCGCCGCGCCGTTGAAAGAGCTCCAGGCACGGCAGGGCGTTTATTTCGTAACCGGTAACCACGAGTACTACTGGGACGGACCCGCTTGGGTCGAGGAATTCCGGCGGCTCGGGGCGCGGCCGCTTCTGAACGAACACGTCGTGCTGCGCAAGGATGGCGGCGAGATCGTTCTCGCGGGTGTTACGGACTATTCAGCCGGCCGCATTGCGCCCGGACATCGCTTCGACCCGATGCGCGCGGCGCAAGGTGCGCCCGCGCAGGCGCTCAAGATCCTGCTCGCGCATCATCCGAAGAGTTACGTCGCGGCGCAGCAGGCGGGTTTCGATCTGCAACTCTCCGGTCATACGCACGGCGGACAGTTCTTCCCGTTCAGCATCTTCGTGCACCTGTTCGAGCGTTACTACAAGGGGCTGTACCGGATCGGGAAGCTCTGGCTCTACGTGAATCGCGGCACGGGTTACTGGGGACCACCGCTGCGCTTCGGCGTGCCGTCGGAGATCAGCGTGATTACGCTCAAGCGGGCGGGATAGGCTCTGTTACCGCGTCGGGGTCCGGTTTTTGCTCGAGCGTGTCGCTCAAGCGGTCGCCGCCTTGCATGATGGACTGCCGGATCAGCGCTTCGATTGTGTTCAACAGCTCGCCCTCGGTTGCGGTCTGCTCAAGCATGGCGATACCGAAGGAGAGCGTAATCGTGATCGGCGCTTTGCCGGCGAGCGAAAGCGGCGTGATTTTGATCTGCGCCTTCAGGCGGTCGGTGAGCTGGCTCGCGGCGGTGAGATCGCATTCGGGCAGGAACGCGAAGAAGTGGCGGTTCTTGTCGATCGCGAGGATGTCGGTCGGCCGCGTCTGGTCGAACATCCAGTGGCCGATGGCCTCGAGTACGCGCAGGCCGATGCCGATGCCGTGTTCCTTCACGATCTGCTCGTGCTTGTCGACCGCGAACGCCACCATGGCGATCGGCCGATTGTTCAGGCGGTAACGCGAGGCGAGGCGCGGCAGCATGGTATCGAGCCAATGCTGGTTGTGCAGCAGCGTGAGCTCGTCTATGTAGCTCGCCCGCCCGGCGGAGCCGCGCGAGCGCACGCCGACGTAAAGGCAATTGTTGCCGCGCAGGTAGCTCGCGAGCAGCGCGTTGTAGTTGCAGGCGAACGCATGCGAGCGCTTGGCGAACTCCTCGAGCAGCGTCGCGTCGACAGCGAGGATCTGCGAAACCTCGACCGCGATCACCGAGTGTTTCGAAGGATTCATCACCAGCGCCGAGTGCAGGCCCGTGGAATGGCCGACGTCGATCAGCGCGGTCGGTCGTTTATCGCTCGTGGGTGGGTACAGGCGCAATTGGCCTTCGAGCACGAAATAAACCTTGGTGTTGAGCTTGGTGGCGGCTGTCAGGACGTGACCGGGGATGGCATAGATCAGCTGGCAGCGCGATGCGAGCGCGGCGAGCTCCTGTGGCTCGAGACCACGGAAGAGCTCGACCTCGGCCAGGTCTTCTGGCGTTGCCGTTTCCGTGCGAGTGGCGTCGAGCGTCTGCGGAGTTTCTTCGCGAAATGCCTGCTCGATAGCGAAATCGAGATCGACATCCGCGAGTTCCACGACCTCTATGCCTTCCGGCATACCGCCCGGGCTCAGTGGAGAGGGATTGGGCACTGCGATGGCCCCGTTGTCCTTATTCATTAAGATATAGGACATAAGCCCGGGTACCGCTACGGCGGCGTGCCCGTCTCGCGAATGAATTCAAGTCGTTAAACCGCGTTTGACGGCGAATTCGCAACGGCTTCCGTGGCTTGCGGCCGGTCGGGGTTATTCCGGCAAGAGCGTGGACAGCACCCGCATAACGTTGCCGCCCATGATCTTTTCGATCTCGTTTTCGCCAAAGCGAGCCCGCATGAGCGCGGCGGTGAGCTGTGGCAATTGGGCCGCGTCGATCGCGGTGTTCACGGCGCCGTCCCAGTCGGAGCCGAGCGCGACGTGGTCCGCGCCGGCGACGTTCGTTGCGTGGCGGATCGCGCGCACGATGGCGGCGACGTCGTTGCCGCCGGTGGCGGTGCCCCAGAAACCGATGCCGATCACGCCGCCCGTCGCGGCGACGCGACGCAGCTGATCGTCCGAGACGTTGCGCGCATTGTCGCAAGTGCCGCGCACGCCGGTGTGCGAGACGATGACCGGGCGCGTGGCGATGGCTAGCACGTCGTCGATGGTCGGCGCCGAGGCGTGGGCCAGATCGATCGCGATGCGCATCCGCTCCATGCGTGCGACCCAGGCACGTCCGAGCTCGCTTAAGCCCCCCTTGCGCGTGCCGTGCGCCGAACCGCCGACGTCGGTGTCGATGAAGTGGGTCGGCGCGATCATGCGGAAACCGGCGTCGAAGAGGGCGTCGAGGTTGTCCAGATTGCCTTCCAGCGCGTGCGCGCCTTCGAGGCTCAGCAGCGCTCCGACGAGGGGGCGTTCGCGATGTCGATCGAGCACGTCCCGCAGATCGTGTTTGCCGTGCACAATCTTGAGCCGGCCGTCGGCGCGGCGCTCGAGTTGGCGCAGCCGTTCGGCCTGATACAGCGCACGCTGGAGCAGGCTGTGCCGTGCCTTCGCAGGCCAGTCCTGGACTGCCGCGAGGAGCGTCACGTTGTCGCCCGCGGCGTCGTTCTTTTCGATGTTGATACCGCGCGGCGCGTGAGTGACGACCGAAAACACCTGCAGTGCGACGCCGCCTTCGATCAGCCGCGGCAGATCGACGTGGCCGATGCGGCTGCGTTTGAGCAAGTCACGTCCCCAGAGCAGGCAGTCGGCGTGCAGGTCGGCGACCGCGAGGCGGCGGTGCAGCTGCAGCGCCGCGTCCTCCACTGCAATGCCGCCGCGTTGCGACAGCTGGTTCAGGTAGTAGGCGACCGCGTGCGACAACAAGCGGCGCAGGGGGTTGGGCGACAGCGTCGGATCAGTGCCGGGGCTCACAGTCGTTCGCAGGAGGGCCGTCCGTGCATGGATTAAGTCTAAGACAGAGGGCGCTAGCAACGTTCCGTCATGAGCAAATGGCGGAGAAAGCGACCGGCGGGGCAATAAAAAAGCGGGCCAACGAGTGGCCCGCCTTAAACGCACGCTAGGCTGTTACACCCGCATGCAGCCGCCGTACAGGGAGGTAGTACGGGCTAGCGCTGCGAATAATACTAAAAAATTCCAAGGGAGGAAGGGGTTTCATTTTTTTGATGCGCGATGCACCGTCCTTGTCGTTTTCGTCGGAAAATACCGACGCTTTGTAGTTCGAAAGTTCACGAAAGGCGAGATACAAGTCTTGGTATTAAAAACGAAAAGATTCGTGTTGGTGGGTATCGCGGTCACGCTGGTTCTGGCGGTCGTATTCGCGAGCGGCCCGCGCCAGAGTTTGGTTTATGGACTGCGCGACGTCGCCTTACCGCAGGACCTGGACGCCTACCTGCATGCGTCGGAGGCGCGTGTGCAGGACATCAGGCCGGGCACGGAGAAGACCATTGTCTGGGCCGATCCCGCGACGAAGCGGCGCACGCCGCTTGCACTGGTCTACCTGCACGGCTTCTCTGCCTCGCGTCAGGAGATCGTGCCGGTGTGCGACCGCCTGGCGCGGCAGCTTGGCGCCAATCTTTTCTACACGCGTTTGACCGGCCACGGGCGCGACAGCGCAGCGATGGCGGAGGTAAGCGTCGAACGCCTGTTGCAGGACACGTTCGAGGCACTCGCGATCGGGCGGCGGCTTGGGGAGCGGGTGGTCGTCGTCGGGACCTCGACCGGCGCCACCCTGGCGACCTGGCTCATCGCCAACGGGCATGACCGGGATGTCGCCGCTGCGGTGATGATCTCGCCCAATCTCGGACTGCGCGACCCCATGTCGGAGCTGCTGTTGTGGCCCTGGGGTAGGCAGATCGCGCACCTCGTGGTGGGACCGACGTGGCGCTGGCAGCCGGTGAATGAAAAGCACGGCCGCTTTTGGACAAGCGAGTTCCCCGTGTCGGCGCTGCTGCCGATGTTCGGGCTGGTCCAGCTCGCGCGCACGTCTGACCTCGAAAAGGTGTCTGTGCCGGTGCTGGTGTTCTACTCGCCGCAAGACCGAATCGTCGACAGCGGCGCCGTGGAGAAACACTTCGCGCGCTTCGGTTCGCCGGCGAAGCGGCTGATCGAGATCAAGGAACCCGGCAGCGCGCAGCGGCACGTACTCGCCGGCGACATCCTCTCGCCCGGTAACACCGACCACGTGGTGGACCGTACGATCGAGTTCATCGCCGGGCTGCCGGCGCGATAGCGGCCGTCCATAGACCACTTTCCCGCCGGTCGGGTACGGGCGGCAGATGGGCGTCGCACTGTACGCCGGTACGGGGATCATCCCACGCTAGACTGAACTAGAAGTTATCTCGAGATAACCGTCATGACGTACAGGGATGGCCGGAATGACGGTTGATTTACCTACCTCATCGGGGGCGTCATGACTTGGTCCGCAACGTTGTTTCGTTCTTCGTTGTTGATGTCAGCCGTGATCGCGCTCGGGCTGTTGGCCGGGTGCGCGAAATCGAGCCAGCCGTATAGCTCGACAATTAAGTTGGATGGTTCACAGGAAGTGCCGCCGGTCACGACCTCGGCAAAGGGGACGGGCGAGATTACCGTGCTACCGAACCGCACCGTCGGCGGGCGCATCGTCATTGCTGATGTCGTCGCCACTGCGGCGCATATTCACGCGGGCGCCGCGGGTACCAACGGCCCGGTGGTTGTGACGCTGACCAAGTCCTCGTCCACCACGTTCACCGTGCCGAACGGCAGCAAGCTGAGCGAGGCGCACTACGCGGCCTATCGGGCGGGGAATCTGTACGTCAACGTCCACAGCGCGAAATTCCCCGGTGGGGAGATTCGCGCGCAGATAAAACCGGTCCAGTAGCGCGCTACACGCCCCACATCACCGGATTGTTCGTCTTATACGAACGTTCGAGCAACTCGATGAAAGGCGCGGCGCGATTCGCCAGACTCACATATTCACGCTCACCGCCTTGCGGCGTCTTTTCCATTTTGGGCGGATCGCCGTTGTGCGCGTGCGTCGACTTGTTGTCCGCCACCACGCGCTTCAGCTTGTCGATCGCGTCCGGCATCTGTTCGACGGTGATGACACCTTGACGCTCGGGGCTCTTGCCGATGATGCGCAGCATCTGCGTGCCTACATCGCCGAACATGATGACATCGCCACTGGCTTTGGATTTGAAGACGATCAGCATGGTTTGGTTGCTCCCGTTCCGTGCGGATTGGACAGGGGAAAGTGTGACGGATTCATTAGGGATTGTCTGTAACGGTTTTCCCTAGTTGTCAGACAAGCGTATCGCGCAGCGTTGACGCGCGTCCGACCGGCGGCGCCCGGCCGGCTTATACTTTTGTAACGACCGCCGCAATGGCGCGGACGACCTGATAAATAAAACAGCGAGGAGCTTATGGCATCGCGCGTGGTATACCGGGTATTGCCCGCCGGCTCTGTGTGGCAGGTGCGGCGCGGTAATTCCAAGAAATCGAGCAGCCGTCATGCAACCAAGGCGAAGGCGATCGCGCGTGCGAGCGACTTGGCGAAGAATCAGCCGCGTGCGCAGGTGATCGTACATAACGCCGAGGGCAGGATCGATTCCGACAGGCTTTACGAGGCGAGCGCCTATCGCAAGAAACGGCGCAAGCGTCGCGTCGCGACGCGTATCCGCAAGGGCCTGCGGCGCCATCGGCGCAAGCT
>JGI10216J12902_101166124_pt1 | contig 16510 bp, 11 predicted proteins | sample KanNatreferecore_FD_12902 | JGI IMG/M metagenome (IMG submission 12902)
GACATTATCACGTTGCCATTAACCGGACACAACACGGGGATTATATACGTTGACAACTATATAAGATGTATGGGAGTTTTGGGTAACTCATCATCGCCGGACAGAGATACGCAGCGAAGGCGGCGGTTCATCGACAGCTGGCAGACCCTCAAAAACGAGAAAATCCGCCTTGAATCTTGGATTATGCGATCCGAGTGCGATCCGGAATGTTGATAAATTTTTATTAATAGCGCGAGTCATTTCGGTTTTCGGCGTTCGCACCTTTAGTCGCTTAAGGCAAATTTATAGGAGCGTTAAAATTGTGGCAAATCACTACCTCCGGACTGAATCATGCAGCCAACTTGAGGCCGTCGAGTTGGCCTGGGACGGTCTCTTGCGTCTCGATAGCGGAACGGCTGACCGAACCCTTGTGGAGCCGCTCTTAGAATATTTCAGGCGTCATCCTGGCACCTGGGTTCTGCTTGGCGTGGAGGGGCTCGCCAAGTATCTCGCGCACTTTGATTCTGGCACCATTTCTTTCGAAGAAGCTACCGTCTCCAATCCGGGTGCGTTCAGCGAAGCCGAGTGCCACCGTTTGGCGACCATCGCCAGAGAGCGGCTGCATAGGGGTAACGCCAACGTTTTTCTGTGTGTGGTGGATAGATTCGACGCACACCGCATCCTCTCAGCGCTCCCGACTACGGCACGCGTTCACACGTTCGATGTGTTCAAGGAACTCATCGGTGAACGCATTCCGCCGGACGCGTGGCGGAAAAAATTTGACCATGTTTATCCGCTAGAATTGCCGACCATTGAGATCCGCAAGGATCTCGACGTGCTGCTTGTTGATCTACCTGCGCGCTCTCTGGCGCAGTTGCCGATCGGATTTGCATACGTCTACAAAGCGGTTCGCGAAGCCGGTGTCAATTTGCAGGCGATCGACGTCGACCTTATAGCTTACCACCGGTACCACTCGCGACGCTGCTTAAACTACGTGGAGCACATCCACAGCAATGGGATGGTTCATCCAGAAGATCCATGGCAGGCCGAGAACTACATCGTCTGGACCGACAATAAGTTCGTCGACTATTTTGCTGACGTTCTCGATGAACTCGCCGAAAAAATCATAGAAGCGAAACCCAAAGTTGTCGGCCTGTCGCTGCACCAGACCAGCACCGTATCCGTAACGCGGGTCGTGGAGCGGTTGCGCGAGGCGCTGCCAGACGTCTATATCATTGTTGGCGGGATGAGCTGTTACCAGCACTTCGTGGCGCAACGCATATTTCCTCAGGCTGACTACGTCGTTGTAGGCGAAGCGGACACCGTTGTCGGACCGCTCGTGGCCGCGCTAGCCAGAGGCGATCGACCAAGCGACGTGCCGGGCGTGGTTTCTCGCTACGACTCTGAGAATCGTGAGTACGTCGGCGCACCGCTGCCTCACAACCTCGATATCATAGGCGGGCCCGACTACGGTTTCACCAACCTGGACTGGTACGTTAACTGGAACGGTTACCGCCTGATGCCGCTCGTTGGCAGCCGCGGATGCGGATGGAGCCAATGCACGTTCTGTGCGGAGCGATTCAATTGGAGAGCCCGCACACCTGAACTGGTCGCCGAAGAAATCGAGTACTACACCGCGCGAGGGTTCCGAGACTTCGTCTTTAACGAGAGCGATTTTAACTCCAACCTCTCGTTCGTCACAAGGCTTTGCAATGAGATTGTGCGGCGCGGTATCAAGGCGAACTTCACAGCGCAGCTGCGCGTCGGTAAGGACTGTGACTTTGACTACTACAAGACGATGAGAGAGGCGGGTTTCTCATGTCTGAGATTTGGCGTGGACGGACTCTCTGAGAACACGCTCAAGCTGCAGCGTAAGGGCTACACCAAAGGCATGGTGATGCAGAATCTCAAGCATTGCCATGATGTCGGCATCTACACCGAGATCAACGTCGTTATCGGCGTGCCCGGAGAGTCAGATGAGGATATCGAGGAATCCGCTGACTTCATAATCCAGATGCAGCCGTACATCGGTCGGGTCGCCTTCATCAACCCTCTCATGATGTTCGTGGGCTCAGTGTATTATTTCGAACCGGAACGCCACAACATCAAGTTCCGCAGCGATAAGGACGAACTTTATCGACAATATTTCGTGTCGCTGCCGGACTCCTCCTGGTACAGCGAAGAGCCGTACATTGATCACGAGATCCGCAGAAAACGATTTTTTCGCATTGTGGAGCGAATACACAGCGTCGGCGTGCCGCTTGGCGCCTTCGCCAATTTTACCGCGGAGTACCGGAAGGAACACGGCGAGGATTCCCACACCGTCACTCAGCAACGGCCAGTTGACGCCGCAAACGGGATCCATCGGGCTGCGTCTGTGGAGACCCCGGCAGATCCGCAAAAGACGGAGTTCCAGAAGACGTTTTATGGCTCGTGGTCGACGGCGTTCCTGAGCGGGCTATCTGGCGACCGTCGCCTCGGATCGAATCAGAACGTCCATGTTGTGAAAATTAATGGTACGTTCTTCTTCGCCCAAGAGAGTGTGGTTACCAACACGCAGATCGTTACGCTCTATCCGGCGCCGCAACTTCTACGATCGTACAAAGGCTACAACCTGGTGGGATACCGAGACCAGATCCTTGGGGCACCGCTCGTGCTCGGCCCGTTGAACCTGGCCGAAGACGATGTACGCAGTGACCCGCGCATTGTCAAAGCACACACGCAAGACGAGGCGACAACCCTCATCGATCTCATCGAGGCGTCTCGCCATCTAGGTGACGAGCTGGCGGCGGTCGCGCCGCGCGTGGGAAGAAGCGCCCTCAACGTAATTCGGTCGTTCTTTCCAGTGCCGTCACTGCTACGGACCTACAAACAGTATAACCTCGTTGCCTACCGCAACCAGATCTTGGCCGCGCCTTTATCCATGGGACATGTCGATCTGAATCAGGATGCGGCCCGAGCCGATCGACGGATCATCAAAGGCGCTACAGAAGACGAGGTTGTCCGCCGTATCGACGAGCTGGAAGTCCTCGTTCACGCACCTGCCGAGGACGCTGAGGAGCCTCGGTCGTCCGTAGTTATGAGAAAAATCAACATGAAAGCCGGTGTACTCCTCAGGTGGGGAAAGTAGGTCGGCAATTGTCGCGTCCACGTTATGGGATTCTTTCCGCCTGGAACCTACGATCTGTTTCTGACGCACGCTTGGCGCTACACCGACGAGTGGCAAGGTCTCGTAGCGCTCTTGGACGAATACTTACCCGGCAAGTGGCGCAACTGGAGTCTGCCATGGCACGACACGTCCATTGACCGTTTCTCGGACGAAGGGCGAGTGCAGCTGGAGAAACTGCTGCGCGGCCACATCACTCAGGCATCAGGCGTCATCCTGCTCCCGGAAACCATGGAACGAGCCGAGGGGAGATTGTGGCTGGAAAAACAACTCGCTCTGGCGACCCAATATAAGAAGCCGGTCATCGGTGTGCTCCCACAAATCGGCGTCCCGTTCCCCAATCAACTGGTCGTTCACGTGAGCGCAATCGTTCCAAGAGATGCCTCCGTGATTATCGCGACGCTCGACCGGCTGCTGCAGGAAAAGGGTCGCGCATCTTGAGTCGGTTTGTTATGAGCGACGTCACGCCTGGCGTTCTGCAATATCTCGCTCCGAGGGACTGGAAGAATCACCTTTACGGCCTGCCGCCGAAGCGCTGGGAACGGTTAAGCAATCGGAGTTACTGGATCACCGGCGCCGGAACAGGATTTGGGCGCGCTCTCGCGGTAGGTCTCGCCACCGCAGGAGCGCAGATATTCCTTTCTGGCCGAAGGTCGGAGAAGTTAGAGGAGTCCCTTGAAGAAATGCGCTCTTTCGGTATCGACGTGATACGATGCAAGATTGTACCGTTCGATCTTACGAACTCTGACGAAATTCTCGAAGCGCGGAATTACGTCCAGAGTCATTGTAAGTCCCTACATGGCTTGATCAATAATGCCGCGGTTCCCCAGCGTGGAGCTTCTCGCTGGCCGCTTCAAGAGGAGTCGCGAGAGTTTTGGAATCATATTTTCAATGTTAATGTCACGGCACAATGGGAGCTCAGCAAGTTAGCTCTTCCCCACATGGTGAAGGGCGGTGAAGTTAAGATATTGTTTTTGACCTCGGCTGCAGCTTGGGGTTTCGCTCCAGGCTTTGGTCAGTACAACGTCACAAAGGCAGCCTTGAACAGTTTGGGCGCGAGTATGGCAGCGGAGTGCGTGGCTCGATATCCAACACTCGACGTTCAAATCAATATGCTCGATCCCGGAGAAGCGCGGACAGAAATGAACCAGGGGAGCAGCACAAGCCCGTACTCAACTGTCAGTATGGCGCTAATTCTTTTGTCACATCCGAAAGGTGGGCCTAACGGGAAATTTTTTCACCGTGACGGACGTCATCTTGAGTTCGGCAATTGTCGCGCATACGAGAAGGTGTTGCTCCGTCAAGAGTAAATACTGCTAACGGTAATCCGACGTCCAATTTAGACCGCAGTGCGGCAAAAAAGGCATCCTACGAGTGTCCGCAATTTTGGTTGTTCCGAGATCGTCGACAGCCATTCACTCAGATACGAACCAGAGATCTGTTTCGGCCATCTTGCTTTGTAGTGGGTCGACCTATTTTTTCGCTACGAGCGAGAGTTTCGTAGGTTCGACTCGGTTAGATATACTGGTTTAAGTTGCAGGCTACTCCGCACTTTGTTACTCATATCGCTATCGTCTCGCCTTCGCATCGGATGTGTTGATTCATATGACCCAATTGGATCGGCTGGTTGCCTTCGTCTTTAAACTGTACCGTTACCGCGGCGTAATTTGGGCGATGGCTAAACATGATGTTACGGCGCGGTATATCGGCACAATTGGCGGCGTGTTCTGGGCCGTTCTGCATCCTGCTCTAACCGTGGTTATTTACTGGTTTGTGTTTGCCGTGGGGTTTAAAGCCCAAGGCCCTGCGGGAATGCCCTTTATACTTTATTTTGTAAGCGGCCTTGTTCCTTGGCTTTTTTTTAGTGAAGTTTTGCTCTCTAGCACGAATGCCATAACCGCAAACTCGTCTTTGATAAAAAAAACAGTTTTTCCTTCGGAAATCCTTCCTTTGGTCCACTTCGTTTCCAGCAGTTTTAGCCATTTTGTTCTGCTTGTCATTCTATGTATCCTTGCCTGGTCCTATGGGTATGGGCTCAAATTTACGATCATACAGGTCGTTTATTTTTACGGCGCACTTGGGTGCTTTTTGCTGGGGTTGTCTTGGCTGCTCGGCTCACTTCAGGTGTTTCATCGTGATTTGAGTCAAGCGATGAGCGCGGTGCTTAGTCTTTGGTTCTGGTTGACGCCCGTGGTTTGGTCAGCCGAAATGATTCCATCGCAGTTCAAGATAATTCTTGAATTTAATCCGATCTACTATGTCGTTGAAGGATACCGCTCTATAATTACGGGAGTCCCTCTCTGGCTACATTGGCGAGAAACATTGTGCTTTTGGTTCGTAACAGCACCAATCTTACTGCTCGGAGCATTTGTATTTAGGAGACTCAAGCCTGAATTTGCCGAAATGCTTTAGGATAGTGCCACGAAAATGAATCGGGAGATTGCTGTTTCCGTACGAGAGCTGACCAAAAAATATCGTCTTTTCTCGACGCCGATGGAGCGTCTCAAGGAGTCTCTTCATCCATTGCGCAAGCGCTACCACAGGGAATTCTGGGCGCTAAAAGGCATCAATTTTGACATTCCGAAGGGCGAGGTTGTCGGAATAATGGGTCGCAACGGGTCGGGCAAGTCTACACTACTTCAGATCATCGCCTCTGTACTTAGCGCCACCTCGGGTGACATCACTGTGAACGGGCGGGTTTCCGCTCTTTTGGAGCTGGGAGCCGGATTCAATCCGGAGTTTACGGGGAGGCAGAATGTACTGCTAATCGGTGCCATCATGGGCGTGTCGCGTGAAGAGATGTTGGAGCGCATGCCCGCTATCATGGCGTTTTCGGACATCGGAGAATTCTTCGATCAACCGATGAAGATTTATTCATCGGGTATGTTTGTACGGGTTGCTTTCGCGGCATCCGTGCACGTCGATCCGGATGTTTTCATCATTGACGAAGCCCTTGCGGTCGGGGACGCTAAATTCCAGCACAAGTGTTTTCAACGTTTAGCTGATCTGAAGGCGCAACATAAGACTGTGATTTTGGTTACTCATAATGCCTCGCTGGTGACAAGCTACTGTGACCAAGCGTTCTTGCTTGATAGTGGGCAATTGATAGCCAGTGGTGATCCGGGGCACGTCGTTGATAAGTATTATGCTTTGCTTTTTGATAATACGACTAGCCCCCATACCGTCACCCCCGAAAATCTAAACGAGACTGAATTCGTCGGTTGCCAAGCTAAGAACGAATTGGGAGATATCGTTGATCCCTCAATAACCGACGATCTTTGCCACACACGACGAAGCTATAACAAGAATGAAGTCCGAATTTGTAACGGGGCCGCGAGGATCGTAGATTACATTATCGAATCGGCAGGGCTTAGCGACGTTACGAACATTCAGTTCGGCACGCAGATCGGCCTTTACATTAAAGTATTGTTCTGTAAAAACGTTGAAATGCCCGTAATCGGTTTCACTTTCAAGACATTGGAAGGAGTGGAAATTTTCGCAACGAATACGTTTCTCATGCGAAAAAAACTCAAATCCGCATCTCTAGGGCAAATCTGTTTGTATAGATTTTCGTTCTCACTCCGAGTTCGTCCCAACGACTACTTTTTTGACATCGGGGTAGCTGAAGTGGATGGAACACGGGGAGGGGCAGTCCTGGATGTCCGACGCTCCATAGCCCATTGCGTGGTTTCCCAGGACACTGAGCGATCATTCGATGGCTTTTTTGACCTTGCGCCGAGCTTTGAAATCTTGCGAGAACGATAAAGCGTTTTCTACGTGCACAGTATGTCTGAGAAGCAATTAATTGAAGCTCTCTTAACCGGTAGGCCTTACTTCGGGCCAGTCATGCGCGCGATGCAGGGACCCCCGGTGCGACACAAATATCTTTGCTCCATTGCACAGGCGGTTGCACAAAAGAAGAAAAGGGGGCGTCTTCAGATTCTTGAGATTGGATCTTGGGCCGGCGGATCGGCCATTACCTGGGTTAAGAGCATGCAAACAATTGGGAGAAAAAGTCTGCTGACCTGTATTGATCGTTGGCAACCGTATTTCCACGAAACTGTAGATATTGAGCCGCACTATAGAGAGATGAACGATGCCGCGACTGGAGACAAGATACTAAAATTGTTTTTGCATAACATTCGCGCAGCGCGTGTCTCTGCAAATATCAAATACATTGTTGGTGACACGTGTGATATTCTACCGACGCTTCCAAACGCCAAATTTGACATTGTTTACATCGATGGGGCGCATGACTACCAAAACGCGCGCGCGGACATTCGGGAAGCCAAAAGGCTGATTCGGAATGGTGGAATAATCTGCGGCGACGACTTGGAGTTGCAACGGAATGATGTTGATGAGATGGCGCACAGGTCGGCGGTCGATCTGAAAAAGGATTATGTTTACTCGTGTAAGGCGGACGCGTATTACCATCCTGGCGTGACCGAAGCTGTCGCCGTAGAATTCGGGAAAGTATCAAATTGGGAGGGAGTATGGGCTACGAGGAAGCTCGGTTCGCAATGGACGAGAGTGGAATTGGATGCCGGAACTCAAGAGATTCCTGAACATATCAAACAATCTGTCGCGGCTCTGAACGATAGTAAAACGGAGCAACCGGTACTTGTCAGTGCGACCGATAGCTTTAACCTTCTGAAGGGTCAAGGGCGTTTCTTGGCGATAGCCAAGGGATTGGGACCAACGGAACTTTTTACCGAGCGTTTAGGCGAGCGGGAGCTGGCTCCTCTGTTATTTTTGGGAGAGAGTCTTGCGGAAGTTCGGGAGAAGGCTCTGGTTTTCGAAAAAGAGACGGCTGCGCCTGACGTTAAGTTAGTCGACGAGGTTGGGCGATACAACATCGTCAGGGCAGGGGAGCGTTTTCTGGCCATCGCTAAGGAGCTGGGGCCGTTGAATCTTTTTCAGGAGCGTGTGGGAGAGCGGGAGTTGTCACCGCTCTTGCTCAGCGGACACAGCATTGAAGAGGTTCGTAAGAAGGTGATGGAGGAGGAGTCACGTACAGCATCTCCAATTGCTGAGATGGTGGGAGACACGGCTGAGTACAGTTTGGTAAAGATGGCGGATAGATTCTTAGCATTGGGGAAGGTGTTGGGGCCAAGCCGTCCAATGATCGAGCGATTAGGCGAGCGCGAATTGGCTCCGTTGTTACTTTTGGGTGAGAGTCTAGACGCAATTCGGCAGAGGGCTTTGGCTTTCGAAAAGGAAACGACTACGCCCAGCGTTGAGCTAGTAGACGAGATCGGCCAATACAACATTGTCAAAGCCGGGGAACGTTTCATCGCTGTTGCAAAGGAGTTGGGGCCATTGGACCTTTTTCGGGAGCGTGTAGGAGAGCGAGAGTTGCCACCGTTGGTTCTTATAGCCACGGACTCTACTGCTCTTCGACAGAAGATTGAACAATTGATCACAAAGACACCTCAACGTTCGGACGACTCATGACTCTAAACGATGCGCCGCTTTTTTCCGTCATCGTTCCGACTCGCGGCCGGCCCGAGGGGTTGCACCGTCTTTTGGATAGCTTCAATGCAACCACGGCTCACCTTCACTCGCTGGAAGTGATTATCGTTATTGATTCGGACGACTGCGGCACAGTGGAATTCGTTTATGACGGGTTTCCGTTGCAGCGGGTCGTTGTCGAGCCTGGCCTGAATATGGGTGCGTTGAATATGGCCGGGTATAAGGCGTCCAAGGGTCAATATGTAATGCTCTTAAATGATGATGTTATTGTCCGAACGCGAGGCTGGGATGAAAAAGTGTTGACGGCCTTCAAGTCGTTTGCCGATGGTATTGTTTTGGTGCATGTCAACGATAGAATCTTTGAAGAAAAGCTTTGTACATTTCCGTTTCTCTCCAGGACATATTGCGAGCTTGCCGGCGGTATCTGCCCGAGTGGCTACGTGCGTTATCGCATCGACGATCATATTTATAATGTTTTCAATTTACTGTCGGTGATGGGCAAAAATCGCATTCTCTATCTGCCCGATGTGGTTTTCGAGCATACGAATCACGTTCGTACAGCCGCTGGCGGCGTTGAGTACCGGCCGGATGAAACGATTCATGAAATCGACACGATTCGCTTTCACGAGCTTCTTCCAGAGCGCAAGCAGCTGGCTCTTAGGCTTATGGCTCGTATCGATGAAGAGAGCACCCGTGACAAATTCCGCATTCGACAGAATCTCTTGCGGCCCATCGTTGACTCTGTCGCCCTGCGCCGGCCGGAATATGTTCGAGAGTGGTCGGACGGGAAGTTTTTATCGAGTGCTACTACTCGCGTGACAGTCGGGATCGTATCGGCCAACCTTCGGGCCGATCACGCGCGAACGTGCATCGATCTTGTCAAGAAATTCACAAGTAATTTTGATTTGGTTATATTGGATAACAATGGACGAACCAACTTCAATCATCCGCACGAGATGAATAAGCTGTTGTCCACATGTGATACGGACTATCTGGTGCTTATGGATGACGACGTGTTTGTCGAGGCGGGATGGCTTGATGGGATGCTTCGTTGTATTACGCCTTCGGTGGGGGTTGTCACACCGCTCCACAAAGACCGCGATGGTAAGCTCTCATACGCCGGGGTTGTTATGCGTCCTGATTACTCGGGACATCATGCTCATAGTTTCGAGGCCTCCCGTCAGCCAACGAGAATTCAAACGCTTTGCTCCGCGATCGTACTGATTGATATGTCGAAATGCGGAGCTATACGGTTCGACGAGTCGTATTCAAAGTATTTTCTCGACATTGACTATGGTTTAGAGGTCTGGTCGGCAGGTTTTGAAGTAGTCTGTTCGCCTTACACCATGGTAACCCACGTCGGAGGTGGAACATTACAGCAGGGAAGTGCGCTCTCCAACGAGTTATTTGAAACGCAGCGGCAGTATTTTGTGCGAGAGTGGGTCGAGACAGGCAGGTATCAGAAGATAGAACAGAACGTTTGGAGCAAGGTCCCGGAAATTCAAATTCTCCTGAGTATCGCTCCCCAAGTCGATGCACTAATAAGCCAGCCGGATGAAAATCGTGAACTATTCAGGACGCGGGCGCTCACCCTCTTTAGGTCTATCGATGCCTATCCAGCCATTGCGCATTGGGCCTACCAGCGTATTTGGGACGCCGCCGGAACCCAGCGACCGCAGATCGATGATCCTGAATTGGGACATCTTGGATTTCTTCTCGGTTGCACACCTTACGCTGTCGTTATCGAACAGAACATCAACGGGATGGATATTGTTCTTCACAATACAAATTATTTTGCCATTCCCCCGGCTGAAGGAGTCTTCGATTATGAACGTTTCATTAACGGAGATTATACTCGAAGGTACCAAGCGGAGAGCCTGGACGTTGTTAAAGCCCGAATTCGTGCAGATGTGCCGGGTGTTTTGCCAGTTAAGAATCGGCCTAATAACCCGATTCTCATAGAGCAGACCGGTAGCGGGTTCAATATCATATTGTTTAACGGTGGCTACTATGCGATCCCGCAGGGAGAAGGTGCTTTTGATTACGAACGTGTCGTAAGAGGCAACTATAGCCGAAGCTATACAGCTCATAGTATTGACGAACTCAAAACTCGGCTGGGCTCAGAGATCGAGAAAGCGCGATTCGGATCGTGGAGACTTGCTACGAAATCAGTTACAAAGCAGATTGTCAAAAGGGTTCTAACTTCGGTTCTCGGTCTTGAAGCTTTTCTTCGAATTAGAGATTCCTATTTGCGGGTTAGGGCAGAAAAGCCTACGTGCGTTGCGGCTTTGTGGTTAGGGGCAAGACTCGCTTTAGCTCATGGGCTCCGTGCTGTGTGGGCCAAATCGAGTCATGCGCAGTCCGGAGTCAAGAACTTCGTAAACGCATCGACCCCGGGGCAGAGCAGATTAGGAGCTGTGGAAGACGCAGATCCGCGACGCTGGCTCAGTGCAAGTCCGGTACTCCTAGTTGAATCAAACTATCGCGGCTATTCTATTCATCGATTTGAATACAAATTTATCGCGCTGACTGAAACCGACGGTCCTTTCAATTACCAAGATTTCAAGCAAGGCAAGTATGGTCGGTGTCTGATCGCGCACAATTTAAAAGAGGTGCGTGCCGCTATCGATCGGCTGGTGGAACGTAAACTGACGAATCGTCCTTCAAGAGCATTGGTTTTTGCCTGTCTGCCGGCACTACGTTTGAAGCCTCTTCTTGAACACACACATCCCCACAATTCAACGACATTGCTCGTGGGAAAGTCCTCTAAGAAGGAAAATTGGGAAAGCTACGATACCATCTCAGTGGACCAAGAGACTATCGATGATTGGGCGAGAGCGCAAAATTTACGCGCAATGGACCGAGTAGCGCAAAAGATCCTGAATGAAAAATTTGATTCGATAACGATTCCATACAGCTTCCCGGAAACGTTCAGCAATAATTCACTCGAAACGGTTGCCTCTAAAATCTCAGATTGCGTCGAAATTCTAAATTCTTCCGGCGAGCGCAGACAGTATCGAGGTGAAAACCTCCACCGACTTGTTTACAACAAGGCATACCTTGCCAGTATGTTTCAGGTTGTGCCACCGCCGCATGGCAAGATCATCTTAGAGGCTGGCTGTAGTGACGGCCTAGTCTGCGATATCCTTGCCATGGCTGGAGCGGAGAAGGTTGTTGGAATTGACGTCATGAAGACGGTGGGGTGTAGCTTTCCCCATGATCGTATCCAATACCACATAATGGATCTATCTTGCATGAATTTCACTCACCAAATGTTCGATATCGTTTACTCGATTGCGACGTTCGAACATGTGGCCAGTCCCTACCAAGCACTTCTCGAGATGCTTCGAGTCACCAAAGTGGGTGGCTACGGATATATCCAGGCTGGGCCGCTCTACCATTCTCCGTTCGGACACCATATGTTCGAATACTTTACAGACTACCCTTGGATACATTTGCGCAAATCAAAAGATGAAATTATTTCCTGCGCCAAGCAGCGGGGAATAGACAAGTCAATTGAGCAAAACTTATCAATGACGTGCGAACAGTATATCGACGGCATGCTGAGTATCGATCACGTGAATGGTCTTCTCCTTGAAGAGTATCGGCTCGAGGAATTCAAGCGGCGCGATGATATCGAGATACTCAAATTCGATATTAGCTATGAAGGGGGCGATTTATTGAAACCAGACATTACTCGGGAAATTCCCAGTATCCAGGCCGAAAGACTTGTTGAACACGGGTTCGAGATGGTCTTTCGTCGCATTGGCTAAGACAGTGAAATTGAACTTTAGCTTCAGTACTGTCAAAAAAACATTCTTCAATTTGCTTTTGCGCACTTCAATCTTAATTCTCCGAAACTCAGGATCATCTTGCTTGATTGCTCTTGCGACGGTCCACATTGTTGATTATCTAGATCGTTAGACCGTTCTCGAGTGAAACCATGAAGTGATTCGGCTAGAGTATACACGGCTTCGATGGCCGCGCGGGGATTACAACCGAGCGCTGATAATCTTGCGAATGTGAGAGCAAAATAGTGTCGAAGCTTGGCAACGGTACTTAAGGGTGTCGTCAAGAGGATGCTGAGATGGAATTGAACAACGCCGCCCGGTGCCCACAACTCTGTAACTCAACCCCAAAATGCGCGCAGTTAGTGTTTGGGAGCAAAAGTGCAGATTGTCTTTAGGAATAACCAGTTAATATCGCCTCAGGTGAGCATCATTCTTCTGGACTGGTCTTGTCGAGAGAGTTTTCACATCTTCGATTATCTCCAAAACCAAACCGTTCCGAGAGATCAATACGAGGTCGTTTGGATTGAGTACCACAACCGCAAGGCATCGGAAATCGAGAAAAAGCTAAGGCAGTGTGAACTCGCCGGGAAACCGCCAATTCTCGATCAGTGGGTGCTGATGGAAGTCCCTCAGGATGTCTACTTTCACAAGCATTTGATGTACAACACGGGAATTTTTCTGAGTCGGGGGCGGGTGGTGGTGGTCTGCGACTCGGACGCCATGCTGCGAGAATCTTTTGTGCAGACGATTCTCGACTCGTTTGAAGAAAATCAAAATTTAGTTTTGCACCTGGACCAGGTTCGCAACAATGATAAGCGGTTCTATCCTTTCAACTACCCGTCGATCGACGATGTCATTGGCGAGGGTAGCATTAACTGGAAAGACGGTAAGACTACCGGCTTATGGGACATGGAGGATATTCTTCACTCGCGCAACTACGGCGCCTGCATGGCCGCGTTGCGGGAAGATTTGATCAACATCGGCGGCGCGGATGAGCATATCGACTACCTCGGTCATATTTGCGGTCCGTACGACATGACGTTCAGACTGGTCAATCTGGGCCGAAAGGAACTTTGGCACCCGAGTGAGTTCCTCTATCACGTCTGGCATCCCGGCCAAGCGGGGGAGAATAATTATTTGGGTCCGCACGACGGCAAACATATGTCGACGACGGCGCTGGGAGCGCGCAGGACCGGTCGAATCTTGCCGCTGGTCGAAAATCCCGCCATCAAGCAGTTGAGACTCAATGGCGGATCGAACTCCGACCCGTCACTCTTGGGACGATTAGTTTCACCAGAGACTCTTAATGGCTGGTCCGTAAAACAACTCAAAAAGAATAAACGCTTAGTCTGGAGGGAATGGTTGTCGCCAACGGGCGGATTCCGCCAGAGGCGGTTGTCCAAGGCGCTTTTTAAAATGGCCGCAAAGCAGTTCTGGATAAAACTGACCAAAGTGCCCCGACAGCTCAAGTCGCCGAGGGTGGTGCTGCAAAAAGCCGTCAATGCCTGTTATTTTTTAAAGAATGTTCATCAGCACAATCTTTATATTGCGCAGCAGTCACGACTGATTCTCGAAGATCTTGCAAAGCATGGGACAACCCAGATATCTCTCTACGGCACAGGCGATATTGCGGAAATGCTCTACGGCCTCACCGACGACATGCCACTAAAGATCCAGTCCGTTTACGATGATTTCGGGGATAAAGTCTTTTTGGGCTTTGATGTTCAGCCGGTCACCGAGTGCGTGAAGAATACCGGCAAGATCATCATCGCTGCCATGGTAGGAATAGACGAGAAGATCGAACGCTTGATGAAATTGGGCGTGGATCGCGAAAGAATCGTGACTCTGCAGTAATGGAAGACACTATCGACATATCTTTGCTCGTCCCCACCCGCGGGCGTCCCAAGTTGCTTCAGAGATTATTCGACAGTTTGGCTGATACGACTTCGCGATTGGCAAGAATCGAGATTGTCCTTTATATCGATGACGATGATCTGCCGACCCATGAGGTCACCCATCCTTCGCTTCAGTTAATAAAACTAATCAAGCCTGCCGGCGAAAAAATGGGCCGTATGAACCAGCAGTGTTATGAGGCGAGTCGCGGACGTTTCGTGATGTTGATGAATGACGACGTGGTATTCCGCACAAAAGCCTGGGATGGGCGTGTGTTGGACGCATTTACCCGGTTTCCTGACGAGGCGGCGCTGGTCTATGGCAACGATCTGCATCAACAGGAATCGATGGCGACCCTGCCGATCGTGTCGCGCGCCGTTTGCGACATCATGGGCGAAATCTGTCCCAAGGACTACCTGAACGTCTACATCGATGTCCATTTGTTTGATGTCTTCAAAAAATTGGCGAAGCTCGGTTATTCCAGGACCGCGTATCTGGAAGACGTCATTTTTGAGCACCTGCATCACGAAGTCGGCAAATCGTCGTTGGACTCGACCTACGTGAAAAAGAACGAACAGTTCGATGATTTGTTGTTTATCAATTTAGAGGACGAACGCTGGAATCAGGCGAAAATGTTGAAACGGTACATCGACACGACCCCAAAAAAAGGACAAGTGACCAGCGCCTGCGGCACCGGCGAGAGCCAATACGATGACAAGCCCGGCGGCGTCAAAGCGTTTTTGAAGCGAATGATTTCATCCGCTTTCCATCAAGATTCGTAAGCTGCCCGGGTTAACCGCATGCCTCGTGACGCCATCGGTCATTGACCAGGTATTTGAGAGTAATGTTTTTGTGTTTTGATGGGAGTCTAGCCGCCGCGGCTGAGCAAGAAGGCCTGAGGTTCGTGGAATAGGCAGGCGGTATTACGCGGTGAACAGGTTATGTAATAAAAGGAACGGCGTTGCCGGGCACTTCATCTCGGGAGAAGCTGATTCATAGATACGTCGCCAACAGGGTCAGCCTTATTGTCGTTAACTGGAATGGCGAGGAACTTCTCAAACCTTGCCTGAGTGCTCTGTCCAACCAGACCTACGCCGATTGCGAAATTATCCTGGTCGACAACGGATCTTCCGACGGCTCGGTTGCTCTCGTTAAAGAAAACTTTCCCGCGGTCAAAGTCGTCGAGCTCCGTGAAAACAGAGGTTTCACAGGCGGGAACTCTGCTGGGTTAAAAGTCGCAAACGGGGAATTCATTGCGCTCGTCAACAACGATGTCCGAGCCGAACGAGATTGGCTCGAAAAGCTACTTCAGCCAATGCTTGATGACCCAGGTATTGGAAGCTGCGCGTCAAAGCTCACTATTGATGGCACGGAAGCTATCGATAGTGCCGGTGACGGCCTGACTACCGGAGGCGTGGGGTTCAACCGCGGACTCAAAATAGATAGAAAACATTTCTCAATTTCAGAGTTGATATTTGGACCCTGTGGGGCGGCTGCCCTTTATCGGCGCAGCATGCTTCAAGAGATCGGCTTTTTCGACGAAGAGTTCTTTCTCTATGATGAAGACATCGACCTTTGCTTTCGCGCTCAACTGGCCGGCTGGAAATGCGGGTATGTGCCTGACGCGGTGGCGCATCATAAAGGTAACGCAACAGCGGGGAGACTCAGCGATACCCACGTTTATTATCACACACGCAATTTGGAGTTCGTCTGGATCAAAAACATGCCGCTTGGCTTAATGCTCCGACTCGCGCACCATAAGATCATTCAGGAAATCGGCGCTTTTTGCTATCTTGTGCTTCGCCACGGCAAGGGGTCCGCGTACCTGCGCGCCAAACGTGATGCGCTGAGGATGCTACCAGGAATGTGGCAAAAGCGAAAAAGGATTCAACGGCGCCGGCGGGTGGCGAACCGTTACGTCCGAAGTCTGCTGACGTCGGTATTTTCTGTCGAATGGATCCGGCAGAAAATCGTGCAGTTTGTGAGAGGGTAACGCGTGCGTAGCGATCAGTCGAAGATCTCTGCTCTAATAGCATCCATGACTTTGGCGGCGTTGGCTTTATGGGCTTGCGGCGGCGGCGAAGCAAGGCGGTTGCCCGATTCTGGCTTCGCCGTTGAATTTCTCGAGAATACTATTCCGAACCGAATGTCGGCGGGAAATGACATTGCCGGCGACGTGGTTATTCGCAACGTCAGCAAGAACACTTGG
>JGI10216J12902_100620123_pt1 | contig 16453 bp, 9 predicted proteins | sample KanNatreferecore_FD_12902 | JGI IMG/M metagenome (IMG submission 12902)
GCAAGACGGCTGACAACATACGCCGGCATGCTGGCGTTGATCTCGCCCGCCAACTCGATGAACCGAGTGGTTGTCCCGTATTTTCGGGCAACCCAGGTCAGATAGAACGGATCGATTGGAATGCAGTGCCCGCCGAGACCCGGACCGGGGTAAAACGCTTGATATCCGAATGGTTTCGTTTTCGCCGCGTCGATGACTTCCCACACATCAATGCCCATTCGGTCGTAAAGCACCTTGAGCTCGTTGACGAGCGCGATGTTAACGGCGCGATATGTGTTCTCGAGAATTTTGCACGCTTCGGCGACCTCGGGGGACGTCACCGGCACGACTTTTGGGACGATGGCGCCATAGAGCGCGCACGCGACGTCGCGACTGCGCTCGCACAGTCCGCCGACAACCTTGGGAATGTTCTGCACCGAGTGGGACGCATTTCCCGGATCTTCGCGCTCCGGGCTGAAGGCGACGAAGTAATCGACGCCCGCACGCAGTTTCGTCGCCTCAAGGAGCGGCAAGACATCGTGTCTCGTCGTCGTCGGATACGTGGTGCTTTCCAACACAACCAATTGACCGGATCGGAGCGACTTGGCGATTTGCTCGGCCGACTTCACCACGTAAGTCAAGTCCGGTTCGCGAGCCTCCGTCAATGGGGTTGGGACGCAGATGAGAATCGCGTCTGCTTCCGCGAGCCGTTCAAATCGATCGGTCGCTTCGAAGCCACTCGACCGCATCGTGCGAATGGTGTCATCGGGGATCTGCTTGATGTACGATTGCCCGGCGGCGAGCTTGGCGATCTTGGTCGAGTCGACGTCGAAGCCGAGGACTTTGAAGCCCTTGGAAGTGAAGGCGCGGGCCAGCGGCAATCCGACGTAGCCCAGGCCGATGATGCCCACGCGTGCCGCTTTAGTGCGAATCTTCTCAAGCAATCCGGAATAGGTGTCTTCATTCACAGTCGCAATTCCCATGGGGCTAAAACTCCTTCGTAATCGCCAGCTCAAAATTCGTTGATTCAATGGCCCTAGACCGTTACGGGTCTGCAAACAGAATCAAATATCGCCGCAAGTTGACCGGTCTGAAACTCCCGCGAATACATCTGAATGTCGCCAGCATTTACGTTCGAGTCGGCCGAGTCCGCTGCATGCGATTGAACTGCGTTCTCAAGCCAGGCGGCAATGGAATCGACATCGCGTGGAACGAATCGACTCGCGACCGGGCAGCCATCCAACAGACTCCAGGCTTCGCCTTGTGGCATCAGCGCTAGGATTGGTCGTCGAGATGCCAAATATTCAAAGAGCTTGGCCGGCACGACTCGTCCGGCGCCCGGAAGGTCAGAGAGTAAAAGCAAGAGTGCATCGGCCGACGCGACGAGTCCGAGCGCCTTGGCGTGATCCATGTAGTCGTGAACGGTGACGCGGCACGGCAGCTTTCCCATCGCTTCGACAACATCGACTTGATTCCCGGTTCGACGGCCGACGAGCACGATCTCGAGCCGCGCGGCCAAGTCGGGGCGCTTGTCGACAAACTTGCGTGCCGCATCCGCGAGCGGAGCGATCGACGTCAAATTCCAGAGCGTGCCGGTGTAGACAACGCGAAAGAGCGAACGGTCGCGCTCCGGCGTGTGGATGTGGGCGAAGTCATCCGGGTCGTACCCGTTATAGATCCACGAGATCGCCGCCTTGCTTTTCGCCCGTCGGCACTGATCTTCCAGAGCCGAAGCGCTCGCTTGAGTCGTCGCGATGACGGCGCTTGCCGAGCGAAGCACGCGGTTCTGCATGCGTCGCTGCACGATTCGGGAAAACCGCCCGATCTTTTTGTTTTCCCAGTAGGCGTTGCTGATTGTCCATTCGTCTCGGTAGTCGAGCACCACCGGCACGTTGGCAAAGCGGCCAAGACGCCGCGCGATTAAGAAAGTCGAGAACGGCGGCCCGCTGGCCAGGATAACATCGTGCTGTCTCTCGCGGAGGATGCGTTTGCCTTCGCGGACTGCATTGGGCATCCACAAAACTTGTGGGTCCGGCTGCAGCACGAAATTGCCGGCGCCCCGAGCCAGACGCCCAACGCGCGCTTTGATGCCGCGCTTGGGTCCAGCGCCCGAGCCGACCGATGCCTTCATTGCGTAACCAGGCTCCAGCGAGCGAGCGCGATGAATCGCCGTCCCTTCGGGGATGTCGCCATCCAAGCTGTGATCGAACAACGGCACCGAGGGATTGGAGACCGTCAGTACAGTTGGCTGCCAGCCGTACTTGCCAAGATACTTCACAAACTTCGTCACACGCTGGACCCCAGCGCCACCGACCGGCGGAAACGGGTAGGTGATCAGCAGCACGCGTCGAGCGGACGGCAGGCTTGAGTCGATCGTTGCGGCGGGTGAAATCACGGTTGGCTTTATTGGGCGAGGGCGGCGTCCCGTTTCTGGGCCACCGACCGCAGCAGTTCTTCAAGTTCATCCACGGCAGCTTCCCAGCTTCGCGGAGTAATCGCGGACCCGACCGGCCGACTCAGGGACTCGCGGATCCCGCGTGCCATGTCCGATGCATCTTCCGGCCTCACCAGGCAGCTCTGTCCAAATTGAGCGATCTCCGGAATTCCCCCGACATTGCTCGCAACCCACGGGCATCCGCACGCGGACGCTTCCAGCAGCACGTTGGGCACACCCTCGGAACGGCTCGGCAGCACGAACAGGTCGGCCGCTCGATACCAATCCGCCAATCGCTCTTGCGGCAACGACCCAAGAAAAGTCATTTGGGATCCAATGCCCAGTGCAATTCCCTGTTTTTCGAGAGCTTCTCGAAGTTGACCTTCGCCAATGATCGTCAAGCGTGCCGAAATACCACTGGCATTTAGGTTCGCCAAAGCATTGAGAAGTACATCAATGCCTTTCACTGGAAATAGGTTGCCAACGAAAAGGAGAAGCGGCGAGTCTCCCGTCACGCTAAGGCGTTTCCGCGCGGCATCCTTATCACCCGGACGAAACACCTGAGCGTCGACTCCATTGTAGATCAAACGGACTTTTTGGGAATCGACTCCGAGCGCGGAAACTTGCTCAACGAGATCGCGGCTGACGGCAATGACCGCGTCGGCACTTCGAAGGGCCTCGGCTGTGCGTCGCAAGCGAGCGGGATATAGACCCAGGAGCTTAACATCGGAGCCATGGACTTTGACAACGACCGGCAATCCCGATTCCCGCGCCAATCGAACCCCCGCCCAGCCATCGGGATAGGCCCAGGAAGCTAATACGACATCCGGCTGGAACTCTTCGACCGCCCGACGAAATGTGCAGCGCACAGAGGCCAGAAAACAATGTCCATACCAACTGCGAAGGATGCGCGGCGGGAAGAGATATCGCGGGTATTCAACGTCGAGGCCGTCATACTCCTGCCTTCGGTCCTTTGGAAACTTCACCTCGCTGTTCCGTTTCGCCTTCCACTCATCGGTCCAACCGATCGGTACGATGACACGGACTTTATGTCGTTGTCCTAAAAGGCGAAGTGGGTGGCGATTGAAGGAACCGCGTGTGGGGTACACCGGCGAGGGGTACAGGTTCGTCATTACGAGAACGCGCATGTTGGACGAATTAGGCTTGGGTGGCTGGATGCGAGGCGGGTGAAACCTTACTGACAACCACGCGCTGTTTACCGGCAGCAGTTAATGGTATGTCGGCGACTTCGGCGATCTCAAGCCGAACGTCTGGACCCAGGTAGTCGGCGATGCCGGAAGTCACGGCGGCTCGGTCGAAGGTTCCGCGATCCTTACGGAGCACCAAGTCTACGCGGACGGCATCCAACTCTTCTTGAGTGACAAGAAAGCGTTCAACGGCCGGAAAGTCTTTGAGAAAGTGCGGGAAAAACAATCCGGTCAGGACCCGGCCGGATGGAGTTCGCAGCATGTCGGCCTGCCGCCCCGCCACCTTGGTAAGCATCGGCAAACCGCGTCCGCAGTCGCAATTCCGAAAGCCGGCGATGGCACGATCTCCGTTCATGTAGCGAATGAACGGCATCCCGTAATTCGTCAGATCGGTGACGAGAACATTTCCTTCCTGTCCGTCCGGCGTCGGACGACCGTCATCGTCGGTTACTTCAATGAGCAGATTCTCCGCGGTCAAATGTAGGCCCGTATGACGATCGCAGTCGGCGCCCATCAGCATGACTTCGCGAGATCCATACGTCTCGAACACGGGAGCCCCAAAAACTCGCTCGATGAGCACGCGCTGGAATGGATGGAGCTTTTCCGCACCAACGATCAGGCTTCGTGGTGAGAATGGGACCAGTTTTCGGTCAGCTATCTCGCGGGCAAAGTAATAGAGCGCCGACGTATAAGCGACAATTGTGTGCGGCCGGCATGCATTGAGTTCAGAGAGGATATCGGGAACGTTTTGTTGGCTAAGCGAAAAAGAACTGACCACGGTACGGCGATGAACCGCGTTATACATTCGGTCCTTCCATCGCTGCTTCCGTGTTCGAGTACCGACGGCGACACCCCATAGGAAAAACTGTCGGGTGCCAGGGCCGGCGCCGGCCCAACCATATCCCCGATACGTCGCCGCCTCGCGACGTTCGTGGCTTTCGACATTGAGGTCGAACTGCAACGGTACTCCGCTCGATCCGCCTGTGGCCTTCGAGATAATCTTTAGCCCCGGCTCGGTCGACCGCATTTGTTGTCGATGGCCATGAATCGCCTCGCGAGTAGTCACCGGCCACTTGGCGAAATCCGCCAATGATGAAATTGCTTCGGGACGTAACCCGAGTCGTTCCCATTCTTGGGAGTAGTGCGGGCAATGCTTTTTCGCGTAGGTCAAGAGCCGTTTAAGTGAGTCGAGTTGTTTCTCTGCCAGTTCCGCCGGCGACAGCCACTGGGATCTTTCGAGCTCCGCCAAATAACGAAACGTACGGCGGCCGTGAAGGATCCGCTCGTGGAATGGCAGCAATAATCGTCCATACAACGCGGTCAACATCGATCAAGTCCGCTCGTAGCCGTCTTTCGCCTGATCATAAAGTAGTTCATAGCTGGCAACCGTTTGACGAATATCGAACATCTCGCGAACGCGCTGTCGCCCGGCGGCGCCCAGTCGAGCGCGCAACGTCGGATCGCGCCATAACTTGAGGATTGCAGCCGCCAGTCTTTGGGGATCCGCCGGCGGCACCAGGAATCCAGTCGACCGATCCGCAATCACTTCAGGATTTCCGCCGACGGCCGTCGCAATGACCGGTAGGCCCGCAGCCATCGCTTCCAGAATCGTCAGCGATATCCCCTCGGTCAACGACGACAATACGAACATCGATCCCGCCGCCATCAGACCGGGAATGTCCTTCGTCGGCCCCAACAACTTGATTGAGTTGCCAAGACCAAGCGAACGAACCAGTTCGTGGATTTGTTCTTCGCAGACCCCGCCGCCAGCAAGGTGGAGGCAGAAATCCGGCGATTCGGCAACAACCAATGCAGCCGCGCGAATGAGCGTGGCGTAGTCCTTTTCGGGGCTGAGGCGGCCTACTGCGATCGCCGGTCCGCCTCTTTGCGGTTCCGCGGCGCTAAATCGTGTTGCATCGATTCCATTCCAGATGGTCCGCAGTCGGCTCGCCGCGAATCCTTCTTTGGCCGTCAGTCGCCGGCTATCGTGCGAAACGCAAACCACCATATCCGCCAACTGACCGCCTACGCGTCGGAGCCAACGGTCGCGATTGCTCTTCCCAAACGACTGGCCATGCCGTGAATGAATGATGCGCTTCACACGAGCCAACCTCGCGGCGGGGCCCGCGTAGAGAAGGGCTCTCGTGTTGTGGGTATGTACCACCGACGCGCGAAGTTTTTTGAAGAGGTTCCTGAGTTTGACTATGCCTGTCGGACGCAGCCCTTCGCCAAGTTCCATCGCAGTTACCGGCCACCCGTGCGATTCCAGTTCGGCCGCAACCGGACCGCGACCTTTGAGCGACACAAAATGCAGTCGAAATCGCGTGCGATCGACGCGTCGCGCGAATTCGACAAGCAGTTTTTCCAAGCCGCCGTAGTCCAACTGGCCGGCGACATGGACGACCGTATGCAATTTGGATGGCGGAATGTTCTTGTCCGAATGATGCCAGTCAATAGAGCGAGTTTCATCGTCGCGCGAGTCGTGCGACAATCGGCATTCAAATGTTATGATGTGAAGCTAGCTAAGGCTATCCAACGAGTTCTTGCCATTCTCGCCAATTACAAAACGTCCGGACCGAATCGGTCCGGACGTCCAATTCCAACTAGATTCTCCGCCCAAACCGCTTACTGAAAGCCATCTGATCCGTGGTATCGACGTCGCCGTCGCCGTCGGAATCGAACGTCGCCAGCGACGCCGCGTCCGTCTGACCGAGGGCCGCGTTGAACGCGATCTGATCGACGTCATCCACGGTTCGGTTTCCGTCCACGTCGCCGAAGAAGCGATGGAATCTCGTCACATGCGGAGCGACCATCCGATTGGCTAAATGATCAGCTCGATGTACGCGGCCAGGCAACACTTTTACCAACCACTTGCCGTCACGAAGCGAGCCGCCCTCCGTCCCCGCTCCGCTAAATGTGATGATCACCTTGGTCTTGCCGTTTTCCTCTATCACTTGCCACTGTTGACCCGGCTTCAACCCATCGCTGCGAAGAACGAAAACGGCCCGTGGATCGAGCGTTACCAATCGATCAAATGTCACCGTGACCGACGTGATCCGCGACCGTTGCGCGTCGCTGTCGTTGATCACAACCGATTCGACCTTCGGTCGTGCGAGGACATCGAGGTTCACGTTCGCCGTCTCTGAAGCAAATGTGCTTGTTTTTGTGTGATACGAGAACGAATCCGGGCCAACGTATCCCTTGTGGGGGACGTACCGGAAGGCGCCGTTGGTCGCCATCACGAGTGTGCCGTGCGTCGGCTGCGTTTCGACAACGACCGTCATGGGATCCTTGTCGGCGTCGGAATCATTCGCAAGCAAACCCGATGTCGAGCTGACTGAGAACGTGCTATCCCCGGCGACCTTGTACGAGTCCGCACCCGCGAGCGGCGCCGAATCCTCGACCGTGATCGTCACCGTCGTCGGATCGCTATACGCGACGCCGTCGAACGCGCGATAGGTGAACGTGTCTTGCCCCGAGAACTTACGGCCCGGCTTGTAGACGAACGAGCCGTTCTTATACAGCGTCACCGTTCCGTGTGCCGGCCGATCGACGATCAGGGACTTCAACGGCAAGCCGGTGGGCGATAGATCGTTCGCCAACACGCCGACGAGCGCACCGACACTCAACGAGCGGTCGTGGCGGATCTTATAAGCGTCCGGATTCGCGATCGGGCCGGGGGTTTCCACGGTGATCGTCACCGTCGTCAGCGGCCCTTCCGTGACCCCGTCGCTCGCACGGTACGAGAACGTATCCGTGCCGAAGTAGCCGTTGACCACGTATGTGAACGAGCCATCGGCGTTGAACTGCACGGTGCCGTGCGACGGATTGCCGACCAAGATCGCCGTCAGCGAATCGCCGTCCGCGTCGGTATCGTTCGCGAGCACGCCGCTCGCCGCCGAAACCGTCGTCTCACTATTGAATTTGACCGCATAGGTATCGGCGCTCGACGACGGCGCGGTGTTCTTGACGTTGAGTGTCACGGTCGCCGCCGCGCTGGTGTAGGTACCATCCGTCGCGCGATACGTGAAGCTGTCGCTCCCCACATAGTGTGTATTCGGGGTATATGTAAACGAGCCGTTGGCATTGAACTCCAACGTCCCGTGCGATGGCCCGGTCACGAGCACCGCCGACAGCTCGTTGCCCAGCGGCGAGTCGTCGTTCTTGAGAACGCCATCCACTGCCCCGATCGCCAATATGCGGTCGTGCAGCACGTCATACGAGTCGGGCTGCGCGACCGGCGTCGTGCCTTGAACATCGATCGTCACCGTCGTCAGCGCTCCGGTCGTCACGCCGTCGCTCGCACGATAGGTGAACGTATCGACGCCATCGTAATCGCCGGCCGTGTAAGTGAACGAGCCGTCGGCGTTGAGTTGCACCGTACCGTGCGTCGGATTGGCGACCAGGACCGCCGTGATCGCATCGCTGTCCGCGTCGGTATCGTTCGAAAGCACGCCATTCGCCACCGCGATCGTCGTCGCGCGATTGGCGCTGACCGTATAGGAATCGGCGGTCGATGACGGCGCCGTGTTTGTCACCGTCAGCGTCACCGTCGCGGCCGTACTGGTCGCGACGCCGTCCGACACCTTGTACGTGAAGCTATCGGACCCGGCGTAATGAGCGGTGGGGATATAAGTAAACGAGCCGTTGCTATTGAACTCGAGCGTCCCGTGCGAAGGTCCGTTGACGAGGATCGCGGTCAACGGAGCGCCACTCGGCGAGGAGTCGTTCTTCAACACGCCGTCCGCGGCGCTGATCGGCAGGCTGCGATCGTGCAGCACGCTGTACGAATCCGGATTCGCCGCCGGGCCCGCCGTCCCCGCCAGCACCAGCACGCTGCTTGCGCCGGCCGCGGTGTCGAAGGTGATCGTCCCTTGACTGCTCGCCGTGAATGTCCCGAGGACGACGCCGTCGACCTTGATCTGATACGCCCCGCCGGGGGTCAAGTCGGTGAGCAGATGCTTGACGGCGTTGGTGCCGTTGAAGTTGTAACCGACCGTTCCCGCCGCGAGATCAACGGTGCCGTCGGTGCCGAACAGGACGACATAGCCACCCATCTGCACGCCTTCCATGCGCCCGTCGCCCGACGCGACGCGAACGGTTGCGACCATCGACGTCGTCGTCGATGGAGCGGTCTGGAACGCAGTCGTGTAACGGACATTAGCAGAGGGATTGGCGTTCTTGGTCGTCACGCGGTGAACTGTCTTGCCATTATAAGTAACGGGCGCAGTGACCGTCGTGATTGGTTGACCAGAAAAAGTCGCCCCGAATAACTTACTCGAGCCGACCGAGTCGACCCACTTGTTGCCTGAAATAGTGGGAGCAGTCAAATGATGCCAACGGAGTTCTTTGGGAAAGTAATCTTTGACTGTGCCTGCCCGATCGTGAACGATCGCAAAATCAGGTCGAAGGTAAACGACTTGGCGAGTAAGCTGAGTGGCGGGTCCGCCGCCGCCTGGGTTGTCATTTTTTGAATAGGCTGCTTTGTAATCGCCAGCGATGTATACGAGATCATCTGTCACTTGATACGCTGTCGTAATGACTCCAGGACTGCCGTACCAAAATCCCATGTTGTATCGGTAGTTTAGATAGCCCTCACCGTTATCGTCGATCGTTACTAGGTTACTGTATCCGGTCTTGCTCTTAATATCAGTATATTGCAAGGCGCTTGTTGCATTAATTAACATCGCATCGGAACCGCGATTGAGTTGCAACTGTCCTGGCGAATAGGATTGGTGATCAGCACCTACCGTGTTGCCAAGCTGAAATGAAAGCCATGTGGAGTTGTACGACCAATCCGCGCGAGCGGTCACGAGCCCCGTACCTTGCGCGCGGTATTGTAATGGCATTGACGGCCATTCCGCAGTCGCCGCGCTCGAATCTCGATAGAGAAGATCCTGGAAATCAGACGTCTGTGCGCCCGGATAATTCTGGATAATGTAGTTCGCGTAAGCGCGAGCGTTCGAATCGTTGGTGGTTTCAGCAAGTAAGTAGAATAGGTCTTTGTTCGGCAGAGGCGTCGGGTAAGTATACCAATCGCCGGCATCATATACAGACGATCGAGTGGGCTGTCCTTCGATCAAATGATGAATTACTTCGGTCGCCCATTGGCGTTCAACACTCGCCGTACCCAGTCCCGCTCCCTCGAATGCCAACCCGGCAATCAATACGTTTCTCGCGGCCATTTGACCATAATTCCACCCTTCCGCCCAGAATCCGCCTTTCAAGCTCGCGTCGTTGTTTTGGAGCGTCGGGATTAGATAGTTTTGTCGATAGGCGTTCATCTCGCCGACTAGCCGCGGCCCATTCGCATTGCCTTGATTCGATAGCGCCAAGGCCGTGAGCATTCGGCTGACATAACCGCCAGCCCCGTAATTGCTAGCCGGGGCATTGTTGAAATAACCAAAGTCACGAACGTAGTCGGACCATTTGGTCAATAGACCGGCTGTCTCGGCCTTTAAGGCAGACGAGTATCCGGCGTAGTCTGACAACCAATCAAAGCCAAGCGCGACAAACTTTCCTAAATAGCGTGATGTGTAGGTGTCATCGATGTAGATGGAGTTAAATCCGCCATCTCCCGAGCTGGTCTGCTGGAATGCAAGCCCGGATCCCGATGGCGCGTTAGCGCCGTAAACATATTCAACGAATACGGCTTGATCGGTCCGAGGCGCGGTCGTCAACGCGATCGTGTTGCCGCTTAGAGTCGCCGCGACGGCGGGTACACCATACGGCGTTGTCATCGTCAAATAGTAAGTTGACCCAGGCGACGGTTCGCTGCCTCCGGGCGACCAATCAATGAAATTGTTCCGAAGCATCGAATTATGGAGCCAATCGGATCCTTCCGTGTAGCTCGGGGATCCGTCCGACGTATTGCTCACTTTGAGATAGAAGCTGTACCAATCAGCAAGATCGGCCGAATTGGCACTACCGTGGACAATGGCTTTCGTCCACACATTGCCCAAGTACACGCGCAAAGAAGTCGGCACGATGTCTGTATGTGGCAGCGTAAATGTCTTCGTTGTGCCGTCCCCACGTGTGAGCAATTGTCGGGTCATCCAGTCAATTTTCTGAAGGTCACGAAGGCCCGACTTGAGGATCGCTAAGGCCTTGTCGGCATATTTTGAAGCGGTCGCAGGATCGGAAACCTTCAAAACTTGATAGCCCAGGGAATAATCAGCTATAGCGCCTAGTGAACCACCTTGGTAATCGCCGCGACTGAGAATTTGCGGTAGACCTTGATCGAGTTTCGTTTTGAACGCTTGCCACTGGGCTGTGTTAGCAGCCGCACTTTGGCGAAGCTCAGCAAGTGAGTCATCAGAGAGAAGCACAAGGCTTGGGTTGTCGCGAGCCTCAAGAGATTCGACTTGAAGCCTAGTCTTGCGCGTACGGGTCTTTCGGTGCGTCATGGCATCTCGGCGGATTTGGTGTTTCGATGCAACCACAACTTCGTGAGGGGACGGCCCGGGCGCACACGTACCCAAATGCTCGGAAGCACAGACTCGAACAGACTTGTGTCAGAAACGACCCAGGATCTAACCGACTGCGTTAGCACCAGAGGGTGCGATGGGGCGAAACACCTACAGCCGGACTTTGGATCGGCTCGGGATCAAATCCCGATGGAGTTCCTTAGACCGATTTCCAGGCTGTGACAAACGGATTAATCGATACAATCGCGCTAATCGAAAGAAAAGGCTGAGTCGTGGCTGTTATTCATTGCGCGGAGAAAAATGAATGAGACAGACCGTGAGGATTCAGGTCTCATGAAAACTGTGGATGGGTGATTCAGCCGGCGGCGGAGGTTTGGGGGCTTGAAATTGACTGGGTTGGATTGGTCTGGCCTTGAATCTTTGAGCGACGTCGTGCATACCGAAGGATAGTCTCCGGTGAGTGGCTCCGAACGAAATAATGCAGCCAATTCTGCGGTCTGCGAACGCCGAACATCGGCATTCGATTGTACATCAGCTTCAGCAGGTACGACCGAGGTGGGTCGACAAGAAATGTGTCCCGTCCTCCTCGCTTGAACCAGAGAGCCTCTGAAAACCCGGAGGCCATGACAAAACAAAGCCGACATCTCCTCATGATTTCAAGCTCAAGTCCCCAGCTTAGTCCCTTCAAATAGCGGCAGTCACCGTTGACCGGCAATTTGAGCTGCGAGAATTTGCAGTCGGTTCGTTCGCGATTCGAGTCGTCCACTTTCAGGTTCATCCCTGCAATTAATACCGTTGCCCCGAAGTGATCAACGAAATGCTGAAGTAGTGCGCCTTTTGTCGACCGTACAACTTCCTCGGGCGGCTGTCCCGCCGGGGCTATGTATTGGTTAGTGATGCGGTAGCGCCACAAAAAGCCGACAGTAAACTTATTTCGCAATAGCTCTTCCGAAACGTCGTTTTGTTCCATGCAGGAGGGAAGTGCTTCCTTACCAGCAGCGCTCAGGCCAACATCGCATAGGGAAGGGTCCCTTCGCCAAACTTTGCGAATCCACGTCCAGGGCTTGTTAATTGTCTCGAAGTCAAACTTGCTACGAATCTCCGCCGGCAGCCGATCGAGAATGTCGGCGCGCAGCTCTGAGTCGCGAATTTGAAACTGCAGAAAGCGGTCAACGGGAATCTCCGTTATCGCTTGAGCAGGGTAAACTTCGTCTGCGAAGGATGTATCAAATACAGCGAGCTCCTTTCGCCTTGATTCCGTCGCAAAAAAAATGACTAGGCGCTGATCGGGGTTCATTTTCTTGAACCAGCGCAGCGCGATCATTTGCTCGTAGTAGTCGCCATAGGCGCCGTGCAGAATACTACCGACAGTCGGTTTCATCGCGTTTACTCTTTGGCGTGCAAATCCATAGTTTGGGAAGGAGGCATAATAGCTTCAGACGTCCGAACGAGGCAATCTCAGAAACATGAGGAAACGGCCAGTACCAAAGCGAGCGAAAAACTCGAATTGCGGCGCGCCCATACATTCCGGTATCTCGATACATGAGCGCCGCGCTCCACGCGGCGATGCTGGCCACGCGCCGTCGAAGTACCGGTCGACCCCGAACGTTTTCTAGCTTGAATGCTCTGCGAAGGACCTGCTTTTCGGCTTCTTCCATCTTTTCTGCAGCGCGTGATGCGCTAGTGCCGTGGAGCCGGTACCACCAAAGGGGATCGCGCAACTTCATTACGCGGTATTGAGCCGTAATTCTTAGCCAAAGATCGCGATCCTCGGAATAACGAAGCCCCTCGTCGAATACGCCCACGACATCAAAACACTCCCGACGGACGATCACTCCGCATGAACCGAAACGGGGCTTGATTAGCAATTCGTCGAATTCAACTGGATCCGCTGGCGGATCGTGAAGCGATATCTCGGGCCAATTCCCCTTAAAGTCGTAGAAGTGGTTCGTTACAAGCATTCCCACATCAGGATGGGCCGACAAGTACGCAACTTGGATTTCGAGTTTTCGCGGGTGAAACATGTCATCCGCATCGAGAAACGCAATCAGCTCGCCACGTGCGGCCCTAATACCATTATTGCGGGCCCTCGAAGGCCCCGAGTTTTCCTGATAAAGATAGCGAACTCGGTCGCCAAACACGCTAATTCGATGGTACGTATCGTCTGTACTACCGTCGTCGACAACGATTATCTCAATTGCCGGATATGACTGGGCAAGCACTGAGCCGACTGCATCAATAATGTACCTACCGTAGTTAAAAGTAGGAATCACCACGGATACGAGAGGTTTGCAAGGGAAGTCAACGCATGTCATGAGTGGGTGCTCTGCATCGGCGGGCTTTGTCGTTTCAGTTTTCCAACATTGTTTCGCACGGCGCTTAGGGTCACTTTAAGACCTTCAATAAGGCCCTTCCCAACAGCTCCGAACCGGATCGCCTTAACGCATGCTCCCAAGGCTAGCCAAGAATCCCCGTTCCGGCGATGGCTATAGCACACGTCAAGCAATTCCTTCGACAAATTGCCACGCACTCGTCGAATCAAGAATTCTTCAGTTGACGAACGCGCACGAGACAAAGATAACTGCTGACGCAAGAGTTGAAGTTCACGCTCGAGAATCCAAATAGTCTCTAGGCCCGTCCGCAAGTTTTGTTTGGTCATGTTTCCGGAATGCGATCTCCAAAAGTAGTGCACCTCGTGTACAAATCCTACTCGCCCAAATCTACTCAAACGGCAAAGCAAATCATAGTCGTTCGTTATTCGCAAGGATGAGTTGAGTGGGCGCACATGAGCCCACGAACTTCGCCGAATGATGAACCCTGGAAAGCCTATAAGGAATTGGCCGTTCGAAAGTAGCAAATCCAACATGTGCTCGCCAGAAACCACACCACACTCACCGGGTTTGCCAAGTGTATCGAATACTTCTCGGTGGCAGATCTGCCCACTCGATGATAAATGTGCGCATGCGCCAAAAGCATACGAAACGTCAGAATACTCGTCCAGAAGCGCACTTTGACGCTGGAATTTGTTGGGAAGAAGAATGTCATCTTGGTCTAGCGCAGAGAGATAATCTCCACGAGCATTATCGAATCCAACTGTCAGCGGAATGGCCGGACTTCCAGAATTTGTACTTAACCGGATCAACTTAACGGGAACGGGAGCATTATGGGCAATCTCGTCCACAACTCTTATCGTATCGTCCCGTGAGCAGTCATCTACTATTATTACCTCGTCCGGCAATCGTGTTTGCGTAAATACTGAGGCTAGGGTCGCACGTATGAACGGCGATGCGTTGAAGGTCGGGATGACGACACTTATCGAAGACATAGACTACAGTTTCCGTAGATAAAAACACGCTCGCCCGCCATCTTGTCGAGCATTTGCAGCTTTCGCTAAACGCTCAAATTCCTCAATTCGGTCCGGGTCAAAGTGGGATTCCAATGTTGTAGGTCGGCGAGTTACAGGATCCATCAGCGGAATGTCTGCCAGATAGAGTTCACTTCCCCAATAACCAAACCCAGAGTCTTCATATTGCATTGACTCAACACGTAATCCGGCCTTCTCCGCTGCTGCTTCGAAGCTCCGTTGCGAGTGGATCACGATATGCCGGGGAGGATCGAGTTCGACCCAGTTCTCGCGGTATCGGCGCCAGACCTCCGAAGACGCGATAGGGATTCGGATTAGACAAACGCCATCATCTTTCAAAACCCTTCGCATTTGTCTTAACATACCGATTTGATCTGGCATATGTTCCAAACTGTGATGACTCATAACTAGATCAAATCCCGTCTCCCCAAAGCAAGATAAAGTGGTAGCTAGGATTTGAAGGCGGCCGTCAGAGGAAGTTCTCGGGGCTACGAATGGATCGACTCCGACTGCTCGATGAAAACCCGCCTCCAACATCTCGTGAAGCAATTCGCCGGCGCCGCACCCGACATCCAATATTTTTGCCCGAAAACTTCGTATCGCCGTCGGCTTCAACATCCGGGATAATTTGTTGAAGTCTGCACTCGGGCGAATCTTTGATAAGAACCATGAAAGGGGTGTGTGTCCGAACAAATAGCCCGCATTCCGTCGCTCGGTCAGCCAACGACGAAATGCTGATTTATGGAGCCGAATACCTGGGGTCGAGAATGAGTAGTAGTCGCTTGGATAATATTGGGAAACGTCAGCGGGGATGTCGAGCAATCGAAGACAGCCGCAACCAGCACACTCAGAATACGTGAATCTCTCGCGAGTTCCGTACATCATTTCGCGAGCAGTCACTAAGTTTGCCGTCGAAGTTCCACAGAACTGGCAAGCGTCTGTGGCGAGCGCGATCGTCATCCGACAACCTTTTCCTTGTGCAAATTGGTGCTCCAATCAAGGAGTGGACGTACTACGCCGGGAAGTTTTCCCACATAATCTCCTCGCGCAGTGTCGCCCTCCAGCGAATCGATTACGCGGAAAGCAATTGCTTCGCGCTCGTACACGTGAACGCGAAATGGATCATAACTGCTAATGGCGACACCGACAAATAACGTTCCCTCCGAAAGGTAATTGCCAGGGATTTGCACCCTCGAACTGTACGTGCCGGCGGGTTTTGGCTTGCGGCGCCAAACGGGGTCCGTGTCGTGCAAGACAAAGGCACAGATTCCGTCCTCTGTGAAGAAGTGAAGATTCGGAACCAACACTTTGCCGCCGTCGAGGACCCGGTAGTCAACTTGGATCCAGACCGGTTCACGAATGTCCGGTGCGGAAGTTGTTTGACCATTCGCGTCAATAGCCGCGACACGAAGTAACTTCACAACCTCGTTTCCAGGCAAATTTCCGTGTCCGTCCCAAGTACGAGTGGCTCCAGTTCCGTCGCCGTTATGGATATAGAACCCAGCAACATCCGGGGACGCTCCGTCTTTCATCACGGTGCCCGAACCGAGTAGTATGCAACGGCGACATAGACGAGTGATGGCTGGCATGTTGTGGGAGACAAACAGAATAGTCCGACCACTGTCGCCAACTTCTTCCATTTTTCCGAGGCACTTTTTCTGAAAACCGATATCCCCCACTGCTAGCACCTCATCGACAATCAATATCTCCGGCTCTAAATGGGCCGCTACCGCGAATGCAAGGCGTACATACATCCCCGACGAGTAGCGCTTTACCGGCGTGTCGAGGAATTTTTCCACCTCGGCGAAGGCGACGATTTCGTCGAACTTGCGGTCGATTTCGCGGCGGCTCATGCCGAGGATGCTGCCGTTGAGATAGATATTCTCGCGGCCCGTCAGCTCCGGATGGAAGCCGGTGCCGACTTCGAGAAGACTGCCGACGCGGCCGTTGATCTCGACTCGGCCCGTCGTCGGTTTCGTGATCTGGCTCAGGATCTTGAGCAGCGTGCTCTTGCCGGCGCCGTTGCGGCCGATGATGCCGA
>JGI10216J12902_101404239_pt1 | contig 16451 bp, 12 predicted proteins | sample KanNatreferecore_FD_12902 | JGI IMG/M metagenome (IMG submission 12902)
CTGAAGCGACACCTCACCCCAGCCCTCTCCCCGTTCGAGGCGGAGAGGGAGTTTGCCCAAAAAGATATTTTCAGATTTTTGATAGATCGGGGCTGTTTCGGAACGTATTACTGGTAGGCAGAAATCACGTTTCACCCGCGGGAGCGGAACGCACGCGTGATTCGACTGCCGGCAAAAATCGGTGGTGGCTGACTCTATGAAAACTATTCTTTGGCTCGCGTTGGTGGCCGGTCTCTCCGTATTCCCGTCGGCGGCAAGGGCGGCAGAACCGAAGGTCTTCTTTGGCAATCTTCACGCCCATACCTCGTACAGTGACGGATCGGGCAAGCCCACTGACGCTTACAAGTACGCGCGCACGCGCGTGGATTTTCTCGCCATCACGGAGCACAACCACAAAGGCGCCGAGAAAGGAATCCCGAGCGGCAATCCGCGCAGGGACGGCATCATGATCGCGAAGGACCACGCTCTTTACAATGGGAGTGCATCGTCGTCGCTGAAGTCCGCCGCGAAGAAATACAACAAGGATGGCGAGTTTGTGGCGTTGTATGGCCAGGAGTTCAGCGTGATCGATTCGAGCAGCAAAAACGCGGGCGGCAATCACGTGAACGTCTTGGAGATTGAAGATGTGATTGATGAAGTGGCGGTGACGAACGGGGGATTCGGGCAGCTCGTTACATGGCTGGAGACGCACAAGGATTCAGAAGGCAAGCCAGCCATCATGCAGTTCAATCATTCCAAGGAGAGCCTGCGGCAGCAGAAGATTGAATACGGCATGGATGATTTTCCGAATTCCACCGAGTGGATCAAAGCGATGTCGAAACACGCCTGCCTGATCGAAGCGTGGAACGGCCCCGGCACGGTGCCGACCGCGCCGGACTTGAAGCCGGAGGTGTTCACGAATGATTACCTGCATTACCTGAATCTCGGTTTCAAACTCGCGCCCACGGCCAACCAGGACAATCACCTGAAAGATTGGGGCGACCGCACGGTGGCGCGGACCGGAGTGATCGCGGAGTCGAAGACGAAGGCGAACATTCTCGACGCGCTGCGCAAGCGGCACGTGTATGCGACGCTGGACCCGAACCTGAGTTTAATCTTTTGGGTGAATGGCCATCTTTGCGGGGAGGTGATCACGACGTTGCCGGCGGCCGGGAGCGAACTGAACATTGAGTTCACCATCAATGACAAGGACGAAGATGACGTGGACTATGAGATCGAAGTTTATTCAGACAAGCCGGGCGGCGCCGTTGCGACGATGGTTGAGAAAACAAGCGCGTCCGGGAACAGCGCGACTCGGCAGAAGCTGGAAGATGTGCCGTTCACTGGCGCGGACCAGTATGTGTTCTTCGTGGTTCGTCAGTTGGATGAGGACGGGAAAGCGGACATGGCCGTAACGGCGCCAGTGTGGTTCGAAACGGCTGGTGCGGAGCCTGCGGTCGTAGTGCCAGTGGCGGGAGGATTGGACGAGTCGAAGTTCGTGGCATCGGTGAATTCAGGTTTGTATCACGTGTCGGACGAATGCATTTCGGCCAAGGCAATCAAGCCGACGAACAAAATTACCGGCCCAGCGGCGGCTGTGGGAAATACGCTGCACTCGCCCTGTCCCATTACCAGTAATTGAGCGCACTCGTCCGCAACGACACGCACGCATTCAGTATCGCTCCGCACTGGCGAGCCAAGGCGGGGCGGCAAGCCATGGGTAGTGACTGTTGACAGCCCGACTCCCTTGAAATCGCTTCTCAAGCCCAATATGGGTGAGTGCCAATGGGCAGCTTGCCAAGAGCTAATAAAGACATCCAAACCGCGTTCGCCCTAACTATGTAGTATGTACATCAAGGACCTTTCCATTCTCGGCGAAGAATCTCCTGTAATCGCTATTGGTTGGTTGGATGACGAACATCCGTTCCCGAAGTCATCTGCCAGTGAGGAATTCTTAGATGCTCTCTTCGAGGCCTGCATAATCCAAGTTAGACGCACGCGTGGTTTCCACGTTTGTCCATTTTGTTCTTCTCCCATAGTTGGACCTATTCCGATTGAGCGAAAAGGAAAGCGCATTTTTTTAGGAACTGCACAGATTCGAATTGAAAGCGCCAGTCAAAAGGTATTCGGAGCCCCAACGCTCATTTATCACTATGTTAGCGCCCACGATTATGAGCCACCCAAGGAGTTTGTTGAGGCGGTTCTTGCGCCAAAGCGAAATGATTGAGCTTGTCCCGATACGTGGACAGATCGGGTGAACACGCCAGCCAATGGAGCGCACGTGCCTGCCATTTTATTGTTCGCCCGCCTCCGCCTGGCCGATGAAGAGCCAGTTCTTCTTGCCAATTACGGTGAGGCGAATGGCGTTTTCCACCAGGTTGTTGTCGATCTCGACGCGGCCGTCTTTGAGTAAGCGTCACGCCAAGGTTCTCGGTTACGAACCCTGCTGACGCTTAGGAAAGCGCTTTCCTCTATGTGGTATGAGCGGAAGAACCCTGAAACGCCGAATCGCCTTCGGTCAGGCTTCTTTTGTTACGAATGACACCGCTCAAAAACCCTTGAAAGACTGGAAAAAAGGCGTGTCACACGAGTTCATCATTGACCCTCTGTCGGGAACTGTCCTACAACCACGACTGCAACCCTCTCATCCTATGCGCGAAAAACTTCGCTGCGCCGTAATTGGCGCGGGTGCCATCGGCATCGAACATCTCAACAGTCTGCTGCACTGTCCGCGCGCCGCCACGGTGGCGATTGCGGAAACGAATCCGCAGCGGCTGCGCGAGGCCGCGGAGAAGTTTCATGTGCCGCGCACGTTCTCGAATTACGAAGAGTTGCTGGAACAGCCGGACATCGATGCAGTGATGATTGCGCTGCCCAATTTCCTGCACGCGCCCGTCGCCATCGATGCGTTGAACGCGCGCAAGCACGTGTTGATTGAAAAGCCGATGGCGACGAACGCGAAGGACGCGGCAAAGATCGTTGCCGCCGCGCAGAAGAATCGCCGTATCGCGATGGTCGCGAAGAACCTTCGTTTCGATCGCCACACCCACACGGCGCGCGCCGCCATTCAACGCGGCGACCTCGGAGAGATTTATCACGCCCGCGGGTTCTCGCACCGGCACAGCAACATTCCGCGCATCGGCTCGTGGTTCACGCAGAAGCAATACTCGGGCGGCGGCTGCATGGCGGACAGCGGCTCGATGCTCATCGACACGCTTTTTCATTTGCTCAATGACTTCGACGTCGTGTCCGTCACGGCTACGACGCACGCGAAGTTCGGCACGCGCGGACGTGGCGAAGGCACCTGGGGCAAGAGTGAAGTCGATGCGAAGCGCACCTTCGACGTGGAAGATCACAGCACGGCATTTCTGCGGATGAAGAAGGGTTACACCGTGACCGTGGACACGAGCTGGGCCGGCTTCCATCCCGGTGACAATCGCGAGGAAGGCATCGACCTGCTCGGCACTGAGGCGGGCATGAGCCTTTTCCCGGCGAAACTTTTCAAGCAAAGCCTCCAGGGTTTTGAGACCACGCATTTCTACAACGTGAAGAACGGCCCGATCGAAGACCGCATTTCACACTTCGTCAATTGCATTATCGAAGGCCGCAAGCCGATTATTCCCATCGAAGAATCGCTGAAGGTGCAGCAAATCCTTGACGCGATTTATCTTTCTGCTGAGACGGGCAAGGAAGTGCGCTTAAGCGGGAAGTAAGCGTGTGCTATTCCGGTTTCTTCCCGAAAATGAAAAACGCGCCGGATTTCTCCGGCGCGTTCTGATTGAAACTGGTCTCGCTTATTCGAGGTCGCGAGGCGGGCGCGGTTCGCGAGGTTCTTCGTCGAAACGAGGCGGTTCGCCACCAGCGGGACGCGGCTCTGCGCCACCGGCGCGAGGTTCGCGGTGCTCACCAGGACGGCGCTCGCCACCACGGTACTCACCACCACCGCGCTGTTCGCGCGGACCACGATCACGATCGCCCCCGCGATAACCGCCACGGTCGCCGCCCCGGCCACCACCACGATCTCCGCCGCCGCGCGGGCCGCGGTCACGGTCGCCGCCGCGGAATTCGCGACGCTCGCGCTGTTCGCCGGGGCCATTGCCACCTTCGCCGGAGGGGCCATGTTTGGCTTCGTAGTCTGCCTTTTCTTTGGCAGCGGCGTCTTGATCGCGCTCTTCCATCGCGGCGCGCCGGGATAGACGGACGCGGCCCTTTTCATCGACGCCGAGGCACTTGACCGAAACCTCGTCACCGACCTTGGCGACATCCTCCATGTTTTTGACGCGGAACCCGGCCCATTCGCTGATGTGAACGAGACCGTCCCGACCCGGCAGGAATTCCACGAACGCACCGAATTCTTTGAGCGTGACAACTTTGCCACGGTAAATCTTCCCCGGTTCGGCCTCCGCCGTCATGCCTTCGATCTCGCGCTTGGCGATCTCCATTCCATCGGGCGAGGTCGAGAAGATGTTCACCGTGCCGTCGTCCTCGATGTTAATTTCGCAACCGGACTCATCGACGATGCGCTTGATGTTCTTCCCGCCAGGTCCGATGAGCGCGCCAATCTTCTCTGGATTGATCTTCACCGTGATGATGCGCGGCGCGTACTTGCTCATTTCCTTGCGCGGCTCGGAAATGGTCTTGGCCATTTCGGCGAGCACGTGGAGACGCGCGGTCTTCGCCTGCTGCACCGCTTCCTCCATGATCTTCTGCGGAATCCCCTTCAATTTGAGATCAAGTTGGAAGCCGGTGATGCCCTTGTCCGTGCCCGCCAGTTTGCAGTCCATGTCGCAGAACGCGTCTTCCCAACCGATGATGTCAGTGAGGAGCTTGTACTCCGAAATGTTCTCCCCGCTGTAATTCGTGCAGATGCCGACACTGATGCCGCCGACCGGACGGGTCATCGGAACGCCGGCGTCGAGCAGCGCGAGTGTGCCGCCGCAAACCGAGGCCATCGAAGTCGATCCATTCGACTCCATGATCTCGCTCGTGACGCGCACCGCGTACGGATAGTCCGCAAGCGGCAACATCGGCTCGATGGAACGTTCCGCGAGCGCGCCGTGACCGATCTCGCGACGACCGGGACCACTGATGCGTCCGGTTTCGCCGACGGAGAAATTCGGGAAGTTGTAATGCAAGAGGAACTTCTTCGTCGTCTCGCCGCCGGTGTAGGCATCGAACTCCTGAACGTCTTCACCCGTGCCCATCGTGACCAAGGTGATGGCTTGAGTTTCGCCGCGTTGAAACAACGCTGAACCGTGCGCGCGAGGCAGAACGCTGACTTCGCTGCTGATGGGACGCACCGCGTCGAGCGCGCGACCGTCGAGGCGCTTGCCATCCTTCATGATGAGCTTGCGGACTGCTTCCTTCTGAATGTAATAGAACGCGTCTTTGAGGACGAACTCAGTGACCTTCTCGGCACCGAACTTCTCGACGAGTTTCACGCTCACTTCATCCGTGACGGCCTTCACCGCGCCTTCGCGAGCAAGCTTTCCGGTCGTGAGCAGCGCGGTGACAATCTTGTCGCCCGCGAGGTTCTTCGCTTCCGTGAGGATTTCTTCCGGAACGATGGTGACCGTAATTTCGCGTTTCTTTTTTCCCGCCGTAGCCGCGAGTTCCTGCTGGGCCTTGATGACGGGGTCACAAGCGGCCTGGCCGAACGCGAGCGCCTTGATGAAATCTTCCTCGCTGATTTCCTTTGCCGAGCCTTCATACATCACGACTTCGCCACGGGCGTTGCCCACGTAAACGAGATCGAGATCGCTCTCGGCTGCTTCCGCGTGCGTCGGGTTGGCGACGAACTGACCGTTGACGCGACCGACGCGGCAGGCGCCGAGCGGTCCATCCCAAGGGATGTCGCTAACCATGAGCGACGCGCTCGCGCCGATGATGGCGAGAATGTCCGGGTCGTTTTCACCATCCGCGCTGAGCAGGATGGATTGGACCTGAACTTCGTTGTACCAGCCCTTCGGAAAGAGCGGACGAATCGGACGGTCCGTGAGCCGGCTGGTGAGAATCTCCTTCTCCGTCGGGCGACCTTCCCGCTTGAAGTAACCGCCGGGAAACTTTCCCGCAGCCGCGGCCTTCTCGCGGTAATCAACCGTGAGCGGGAAAAAGTCCTGGCCCGGTTTGGCTTTCGTGGCCGCGACGGCGGCTACGACGATGATGGTTTCCCCCAATTGAACGGTGACAGCGCCGTCGGCCTGCTTGGCGAGTTTGCCGGTTTCAATGTGGATTTCTTTGCCACTGACAGTGGCGGTGACCTTATGAGGCATTGTTTTCTCCTGTGAACCGCCGCCTCCAGAGGAACTTCAGTGAACCCCGACAACAAGTCGGGACTGAATGAAATTACCCGGAGGCGGCCTGTTTCCATACGCGTTTGTTTGTGAAGTCCACCGAAGCCCGCGTCTCTACGCCCGGTGAAAGTGAAACACGCGCCGCGGAGACCGCGCGCGCGCTTCGAAATCAGTGCCGTAATTTCAGCTTTTTCGTAATCGCCTTATAGCGATCGGCGTCCTTTTTGTGCAAATAATCCAGCAAACGCCGGCGCTGGCCGACCATCATAAGCAGCCCGCGGCGCGAGCTGTGGTCTTTCTTGTTTTTCTGGAGGTGCTCCGTGAGCTGGTTGATCCGCTCCGTCAGCAACGCAATCTGGACATCTGCCGAGCCGGTGTCCTTGTCGTGGATGCGCACCCCTTCAATAACTTTCGCTTTCTCCATCCTGCTTCTTTCTTTGGTAATGAGCGGGCGAATGTAGGTGCGGTGCAAAGGGGTGTAAAGAAGTTTTCCGGCGCACAGGCCAAGACCGGCAGGGCCGCTTAAAAAGAAGAAGGGCGAGCGCCGGAACCCCTAAACCTGCGCCCGCCCATCTCTGACCGATGTCCCCCACACCGGCCTATGCTCCGGCAGGCAACGCACTCGCCTGCCTTCTATGCCCGTCCGGGCTGTGGATGCCCGGAATGTTGGCTGACGAAAAAGTTGTAGTGGAATGCGCCAAAGACGGGAATAGGGGGAAAGCCGGAAAGAAGGATCAGGTGTTGTGAGGCCGAAGGGAAGGAGAGATTCCTAGTGAATCGTGAAGGGTGAATAGTGAATGGCGAAGAGTGAACAGAAGGCAGATGAACGATTCAGCAGACACTATTCACTATTCACCACTTCGGCCTTCCTGCTACACACGCGCCCGTGTTGCCGGCATTCCTCACGACGATTCTGTTCTCCATCTCCGCCGTGTGCGCGCAACGGACGAGCAAAGCGCTCGGCGGCGTGGAGGCGAACCTCTTCCGGCTGATTCTGGCGACGCTTTTTCTCGGTCTTTGGGCGCACACACTCGGGCAAGGTGTGGGCAGCAAAGCATTTCCAACCTTTCTCTGGAGCGGCTTGCTGGGATTTGGCGTCGGTGACGTAGCGCTTTATCAGGCGCTGCCACGGATTGGCTCGCGGCTTTCGATTCTGCTGGTGCATTGTTTTGCGGCACCCATCGCTGCGGCGACCGAGTGGCTTTGGCTCGGCACTCGAATGTCCGGCACGCAAATGATCGCGGCGACCTTGATTCTTTCCGGTGTGGCGCTGGCCCTCGCACCGGGACGGCATTTGCAGATTTCCCGAGGTGTATTTTGGGCGGGCGTGATGTTCGGACTTTTTGCCGCCATCGGCCAGGGCCTGGGAGCGGTGCTGAGCCGACAGGCTTATCGGATCGCCGAGCGTGCCGGTGAGAACGTCGATGGTCTGACGGCGGCCTACCAGCGGATTCTTGCCGGTCTGGCCGTGGCTTTCATCGTCTGGATGATCGTCAAGTGGAGGGTAAAGGCGGACGCGAAAAAATCGAACGAGCGCGGTCGCATCTGGCCTTGGGTGTTCGCGAATGCTCTTTGCGGTCCGGCGATGGGTGTGGGCTGCTTCCAATGGGCATTGTCTCAACGGAGCACTGGAGTGGTGTTGCCAATCGTCGCGCTCACGCCGCTCGTCATCATTCCCTTCTCGCGCTACGTCGAGGGCGAGCGTCCGCGCAAACGCTCGCTCGCCGGCGGTGTCATCGCCGTCATCGGCGTGTTCGTTCTGGCGGGTGGCATCCAATTGTTGGAGCAGTGGTTCAAGCGTGTTTGAAGGAAAACTGCCCGTCGAACAGACCCCGTTCAAAGTTTGAGACGGCGAAAAATAAAGCTGTCGAATGGCTCCTGCACCTTGGAGAACGTTCGCACGCCGATCGCAATGGCCAGGCAAAGCAAACCGCTGACGAGAAAGCAGAGCGCGACCGGTTCGCACCATTTGATTTCGCCAAGATCGAAACGAATCCAGAAGACGTTGAAGAGAATCCAGGAGAATTCCGCGGCGGACAGCAGGATGGCGTGCCGCGTTCGCTTCATGAAAAACAGCGCGGAAAAGGAGAGCGCCACGAGAAGAATGGAAAGAACCACCGTGGCCACGTGCCATTTGAAGAACCATGCTCCATCGAGCGTGAACCACAGTGCCGTATAAACCGAGACGAGCGCCGAAAGCACCCGAGCTTTATTCATATGAGTTCGCAGCATACACAATTATCGGCGCGGCGATATTTTATTTTCATTGGCTCAAAACGTCGCGGCGGTCGTCTCCTCGCGCGTGGGGGTGATGCGGGCGCATAGGACTTTGTGGCGCGCGCACAATGAAAGGCACGTCGGTAACTTTTTCGTGACTGAGCGAAATAACATTGCCCGCGGCTTTGCTGCGTCCGAGCGTAGTGGCCTATGAAAGAGCGCGTTCTTTTTGTCGGTCTTCACAATGCGGCGCGGAGTCAGATGGCCGAGGCTTTTTTGAATGCCGCCTTTCCCGCCCGTTTCGAAGCGCACAGTGCAGGATTGGAACCAGCCGGGATCAACCCGCTGGCGGTCGAGGCCATGCGTGATATCGGTTTCGACATTTCTCGAAACAAACCCAAAACCGTTTTCGATTTCATGAAGGCCGGCGAACATTTCGACTACATCATTACCGTCTGCGAAGATGCCAGCGGTGAGCGGTGTCCGATTTTTCCGGGCGAAAATACGCGGCTGCACTGGGGCTTTGCTGATCCTTCATCTTACGAGGGCAGTCGGGAAGAAAAGCTCGCCTTCATGCACCACCTGCGCGACGAGATCAGAGAGCAAATCAATAATTGGTGCGCCGAGCAACGCAGCGGCCTGGCCGTGGCGTGACGAGCAGCGGCTACTGACGCCCGCGCGGCCGTGGCTGAAACGCGTTGTCGAAAACGTAGTCCGCCACACGCCTCCCCTGAGCGATGCCTTCCGTCTTGTCGAACGACCAATGGATGCCGAGATAAATTCGGCTCTGCCCGTTTTCTTCCTCAGCCTGGGAGAACGTCGCGAAAGTGCGCGGCTTGAGCGGACGCACGTTGCCATCGTTGCCGCGCGTCACGCCGTTGTACTCGTCGGACACGAAAGTGAAGGCGATGTCGTCCCTTCCGTAAAATCGGCGCAAGGTTTGGAACAAAGCGCCGCCAAATGTAGCATGTCCTGATGGATAAGCCGGGAATGGAGGCGTGAAGTTCGGCCCCTGGAGGTTGCTCGCCGGCGCACCCAGTGGCGAGAAGGTCGTATCTCCCATCGTCGCCGGATTGCCATCGCCGCTGCCCGTGGGCCCGGTCCCTGCGTCGGCCTCGCGGATGCCGGTGACTGGCCGCCAGAAATCCCAGTAGTACTTCGATTCCCAACTGGTGGTCCCTGCTTCTGCCATGGCCACGTTCACCAAAGCAAGGAGTCGCGCTGTTTCAATGCCACTCGATTCCATCTGCTCCGCGATCTGGGTCGCAATTTGATTATACAACCTCGGTGGGGCGCACAGACTGGGCGTGCCGTCATAACCCCAATAAATGCCGATCTCGGTTTGCTCCGCCGTGCGCTCCGTCGGTGTCACTACGCCATCTCCACCCAGGCGCTTCACTTCGTTGAAGGCGGTCGCGTACTCCGGGCTGTCCAGGGCCGGCGGAGGAGGAACACGAAATTGCGCCGCGAATTCGAGGACGAACATTTTGCACGCGCCCCATTTTGCGCCCAGGGCCAGAGGAACCTGACTGATCGGGTCCTGACGCCACCGGCCCGGCATTTCACTCATGGGATGACCGGTGCCGACGCGCGGCTCCGGATGTGCCGACCCATCCGAGGCGCGCAGGGCGAGGATTTTGGCCGCCGCCCGCTGGCCCAGGCGAACGCCTCTCCGTTGCGCGCCTCGAAGCCTTTTTGTTTCGTCAAGGTCCTCTGCCAGCCGCGCGTCGAACGTTGCCCGCTGCGATGGAAAAAGATTCGTCAATGTGTCGTGCGCTGCCTGGCTGATGGCGGCCTGCATCGAAATGGGACCGTCAGGCGCGCGCAAATCAGTGTAGTTTTTGTATTTGCGGGCCACCGAGTTCATCGTGTCGAACATCGCGATGTGGACGATTGCTATCGCGCGGCTGGATCGGCACGGGCCGATCTGCTCGCCGAAGACACGGTTCTCTCCGATCTGCACCGGAGTGTGGTCGAGACCGCTCGCGTTAATCGCGATTTCATTCCAACGGCGAAGCACGTCGAGATTCCGCAGCCCCTGTCGAGCGGTAACAGCGGCCGGTGAAGCGGCATCATAACGCGGTCCGAGCGCTTCGTGATGACCGGCGGGAAATCCACTCGCGAATGCGGACAGGGCTGCGCTGAAGGAGAAAAGCCAAAGCGTTTTCATTCGGGTTCCTTTGTCGGGCAATTGTGATGATTGAGCGTCCTTGCGGCAGGGATTTCAAGGAACATTTGCAGTCGGCGAGGTTCCGAGAGGGCCGGTGCCCGACAATGCAGCCCTTGAGAAAACAATTACCGGGGCGTGTCGAGCTTTCGGAAGTGAACGCGAGCGACATCGCCCATGTAGTGCTCGGCGCCAAATTCGTTTACCGCGGGGCTTAGATACTCCCGCGCCTTGGCGCGGTCTCCGAGGGCATCGAAATACAATCCGAGATAAAGGTGAGCGTAGAGAAGCGCATCCCGTTGTCGCGCGTCGTTCGCTGAAGCTCGTGCCACAGAAAGCACGCGCTCGACTGACCCTGTCCCGCGATAGAGCGCGTAGATTTCCGGCATGGGCGCCCGGCCATCGGGCCCAACACTGATCATCAAGTTGCGCGCGTTGGTCACGCCTTGCTCGCGCGCGGCGCAAAGGAAATGCCATGCGGCGTTTTCCACGTCGTTTGGATTTACCGACTGGTGCAGTTCGAATTGCTTGCGCCCGTCAGTGAATCGGTCGGCGTAGTAAAGAGAAATGCCGCGCTGCCAGTGATGGGGCGCCTGATCCGGCGCCAGTTGGATTACGCGGTCGAAGTCCGCGACCGACTCTTTGAAATGGCCTGCTTTGAAATTCACTTCGCCGCGGGCCTGCCAGAGCGTCGCGGTCCTGGAATCGAGCTTCAACGCCGCGGACAGATCGCGAATCGCATCCTCATAACGGTGCAGGCGGTCCAGGAGCCGCGCGCGCGCCGTCAGCGGGTGAGTGTTCGTTGGAAAATCCGCGACGGCCCGGTCGCAGAGCTTCAGCGCCGCCGGCACATTGGTCCGCGCGATCCGAAGCGCTTCACGCAAAAGGGCGTCCTGGCTTTCGGCGCAAAATGAAACAGCAACCGCGCCGGCTGTGAGAAAAACAATCAAAAGCCGGCGCATAGAGTTCAATTCTGTTTCGCCGAAGACAGGCAGCGCACGACTGCCAGACCAAAGATGCGATTGCCGAACCGCTGGCTAGCGCTTCTTCGTGACTTTTTTGATGGCGGCGCTGCCGGCTTTTGTGTCGAGCAGCACGGCTTTGTGCGTCGTCAGCATTTCCTGGACGCTGGCGATGTTGGCCAGCTGCGTCGGGGCGCGGCGGTTGTCGAGGGTACGGAAATGCTTGTAGCTGGCCAGGCGTTTGCCCATCTCAAGGATTTCGATGTGGCTGTCCTGCAGCTTCCAGATCTGACCCTTGGCGAGGACCAAGGCAGCGTTTTTACGGTTCAATTTCATAATTTGGGTGCCGGGGCAAACGCCCGCGAATCGAGCAGGATTCTAACGGAAAGCACGCCCCAAGCAAACAATCATTCAGGCATTTTTGACTCACAAGTCGCTGAGAAGTTCAAAATTTCCCCGTGGAATGCATGAAAATGAAACGTAAAACGTAAAACGTGCTCCAAATCTCGTATTTCCCGTCCGTTTTGGTCGGTTTCACGTTTTACGTTTCACGTTTCACTCCTCATCCTCCAGGCGCATGGCCGGTTATCGTTGTTGGGCTGAAGTGGACCTTTCGGCACTGCGCGGAAATCTTGCGTGGATTCGCCATCGCGTCGGCAAAGAGGTAAAGATCATCACCGTCGTCAAGGCCGATGCCTATGGTCACGGCCTTAAACAAATCGCGGCGCTGTTGATGCAGAGCGGCACCGACATTTTCGGCGTCGCAAACCTCGATGAGGCACAAGCCATCCGCAGCGTTGGCAAAGGCTGGCCCATTCTGATGCTCGGCGCGTGCCTGCCGGATGAAGTCGATGTCGCCGTTCGCGATGATGTTATGCCGACGATCTCTTCCCTGGACGAAGCGCGAGCGTTCGACGCCGCGGCGGCGAAACGACGGAAGCGCGTCTCCATTCACGTCAAAGCGGATACCGGGATGGGGCGCCTTGGGGTGGCGGCTGAAGACGCGACGGTGCTCATCGAAGAAATTGCGACACTCCCGCACCTGTCCTTGAATGGACTTTACACGCACTACTCCTCAGCGGAAGACGACCGGAATTTTTCTGCGGCGCAGCGGGAACGATTCGAGCGCATCGTCGCGGAGCTTCGCCGGAAAAATTATTTGCCGCCGTGCATTCACGCCAATAACAGCGCCGCGTTGTTGCACGAGCCGCGCAGCATCTATGGCGTGATTCGCCCCGGTCTTTTGGTTTACGGCGTCGCGCCGCCGGGAATGCGGCGCGCGAATTCGGCATTGCGGAAACACCTCCAGCCGGCTCTCGCGCTGAAGTGCCGCGTGAGCTTTGTGAAAGAGATTCCAAAGGGCACGCCTCTCAGCTATGGCCGCAGTTTTGTCGCGCCAAAACGTTTGCGTGTGGCGACGCTCACCGCTGGCTACGGCGATGGCTATCCGCGCGCGGCGAGCAATCGCGCGGAAGTGCTCGTTGGCGGCAGACGTTGCCGCGTGCTCGGCCGCGTAACGATGGACCAGACTCTCGTGGATGCATCAGCGCTTCCGGACGTGCGGTCTGGCGATGAAGCGGTCTTGATCGGCAAACAACGCCGCGAAGAAATCACGGCCAGTGAATTGGCTGCGTGGTGCGGCACTGTGCCGTGGGAAATTCTGACGAACATCACCTACCGCGTGCCGCGCGTTTACCGCGGCAGCCATGCTGCGTGAGTCGAACAAATAATCAGTGATCAGTGAGAGACGATGTGACTGTCACCGGCTGACTGATTACTGACCTACTGATTGCTGCTCGTCTTCCTCCGCGACCAGAACCACCACACGCCTCCCACCAGAATCAACGCCACGATCACAATGTCCACCTGATGGGAATACTTTTGGACGACGTGCCAGTTGCTTCGCAGGTGCTTGCCCAGCAACAAGAGGAAAGTATTCCAAATCGTTGCGCCAATGAGCGTGGCAATGGAAAAGGGAAGCCACGGCATTTTGCCCACGCCCGCCGGAATCGAAATGAAATGCCGCACCACCGGAATGAAGCGCCCGATGAAAATCGTCATTGCCCCAGCGCGACGATGGAAGAATCGCTCGGTCCATTCCAGGTCTCGCTGTTTCAGCAACAGATATTTTCCGACCTTCAACACGAGCGGCTTCCCGCCGTAGTAACCCATCGCGTAAGACAGCCACGAACCAATCATCGAACCGAGGCTCGTGGCGGCAATCGCCATCCAGAGGTTCCACCGCCCGTCCGCGACCTTGAATCCCACGAACGGCATCACGGCTTCGCTTGGCAAAGGGAAAATCATGCTTTCCAGCGCCATCAGTCCGGCCGCGCCCGCGTAGCCGGTCGCATCCAGAATTTCCACCGCGATTTCTGAAACCTTCTCAGTGATCATGCGGCGCGTAAGGTGGGAGCAAGCGGGCCAGCGTCGCAACTGAATTCTCCCTTTCCAACCGCAGATGGATACGGATGAACACAGATGTGGAATGAATAGTTTAATCCGTGTCCATCCGTGTTTCTTGATCCGCAAAGTCTTTGACGCGCCCAACCGCCTCCCGTAGTTTCGCCGCACTTTTCGAATGATCGGGTTCATCCTTAAGAAAATCATCGGCTCGAAGAATGACCGTGAGGTCAAGCGGCTCCGTTCGCGCGTCGAGGAAATCAATCGCATCGAGGCGGAGTTACAGAACCAGCCGGATGAGGCGCTGCGCCAGAAAACCACCGCGTGGAAGGAAGAGCTTTCCAAAATTGAAGACAGCGAAGAGTTGGCGCGCCGGCTCAATGAAATCCTGCCCGAAGCTTTCGCTCTGGTGAAGAACGCCTGCCGCCGTTTGTGTGGACAGGACATTACCGTGCGCGGGCATCCACTGCGCTGGGAAATGGTTCCCTTCGACGTGCAACTCATCGGCGGAATGGCGCTCCACGGAGGAAAGATTGCGGAAATGGCGACGGGCGAGGGAAAGACGCTGGTGGCGACGCTGCCGGTGTATCTCAACGCGCTCACCGGGCGCGGCGTTCACGTCGTGACGGTGAATGATTACCTTGCCGCGCGCGACTCCGAGTGGATGGGCGCAGTGTACAAATTCCTCGGACTGACTGTGGGCTGCATTCTCCACGATCAACCCCCGGCCGTGCGGCGCGAGCAGTATTATTGCGACATCACCTACGGGACGAACGCCGAGTTTGGTTTCGATTACCTCCGCGATAACGGCATGGCCTCGCGCGCCGAAGAGCAAGTGCAGCGTGGCCACTATTTCGCCATCGTGGACGAAGTGGACTCGATCCTGATCGATGAAGCGCGCACGCCGCTCATCATCAGCGGCCCGGCGGTTGTAGGGATCGAGAACGATCAGTACATGAAGCTGAAGCCCGCCGTCGAAGGCCTCGTGCGGAATCAAGAACGGCTTTGCAATCGTTTCCTGAACGAAGCCGACGAGTTGATCAAGAAGTTGCATCCCGAAGACGAGTCGCGTCCCGAGCACCCGGATGAACTCGAACGCGAAATCGGTTTGCTGCTCTACCGCGTCAAGGTGGGCCAGCCGCGCTCGGATGAACTCAAGCGGATTCTGGAGGACCCGGAGAATCTGAAGTTGATGAACAAGGCGGAGTTGACCCTCCATGCCGATCAATCGAAGAAAGACCTTTACGCGCAGAAGGAAGAACTGTTCTTCGCCATCGAAGAGAAGAGCCACGACGCAGACCTGACGGAGAAAGGACGCAACTTCCTTTCGCCGAAAGATCCTGACGCGTTCATGATGCCGGACGTCGCATCCGCCTATACTGAGATCGACATCAATCCGGATCTGGAGCCGCAGCAACGCCTGGAACGGAAGCAAAAGATTCAGCAGGACTTCGAGGTGAAGGCGCAGCAGATCCACACCATTTCGCAACTGCTCAAAGCCTACTGTCTTTATCAGAAGGACGTGCAGTACGTGATTCAGGAGAACAAGGTCATCATCGTCGATGAGAACACGGGCCGCCTGATGACTGGCCGCCGCTGGAGCGATGGCTTGCACCAGGCGGTCGAGGCCAAGGAAGGTGTGGAGATAGAGCGAGAGACGCAGACTTACGCGACGATCACGATTCAGAATTATTTCCGCCTCTACCAGAAACTTGCCGGCATGACCGGTACGGCGGAGACGGAAGCGGGTGAGTTCCACGACATTTACAAACTCGGCGTGCTCGTCATCCCGACCAATCGTCCCGTCGCGCGCAAGGACAAGCACGACACGGTTTACAAAACGAAACGCGAGAAATTCGGCGCGGTGCTCAAGGAAATTCAGGAAGTTCACACGGCGGGCCGGCCCATTCTCGTCGGCACGATTTCCGTGGAAGTGAGCGAGCATCTTTCGCGCATGTTGAAGAAGGCCGGACTGATTCACTCCGTGCTGAACGCGAAGTTTCACCAGCAGGAAGCTGAAATCGTTTCGCGCGCCGGGCAACGTGGTTCCATCACCATCGCGACAAACATGGCGGGCCGTGGCACGGACATTAAACTCGGTCCGGGCATCGCCGATCTGGGCGGACTCCACGTGTTGGCCACCGAACGTCACGAGGCCCGGCGCATTGACCGCCAGTTGCGCGGTCGTTGTGCGCGCCAGGGCGATCCCGGTTCGTCGCACTTTTTCATCGCGCTCGAAGACGATCTCATGCGCCTGTTCGGTTCCGACCGCATTGTGAAAGTGATGGAGCGTGTCGGACTGGAGGAAGGGCAGGAGCTTGAACATCCATTGCTCAATCGCTCCATCGAGACCGCACAGAAGCGCGTCGAGCAGCACAATTTCCAAATCCGCAAACGCACGCTCGAATACGACGACGTGATGAACAAGCA
>JGI10216J12902_100474623_pt1 | contig 16446 bp, 15 predicted proteins | sample KanNatreferecore_FD_12902 | JGI IMG/M metagenome (IMG submission 12902)
ATCGCGCTCGCTCTGGCAGCGTGGATGAAACGCAAAGAGCCTGGCGTTGCCGGACCGGGCGGCGTTGTGCGCCCTTCCCTGCTGGCGCTTCTGTTGGTGATCGTCGCCGCGCTCTTCGGCGCTGTCACTGTAAAAATGCAGCTTCACCCACTGGTCGTCGTGACGCATCTGGCAATCGCCATGGCGCTGCTGGCGGTGCTGGTGGTGGTCGTCGTGCGCGCCGGCGGCGCTGGCGCCATCACCGTTCCCGCCCGGTACGGACGAACGGTTCGGGCCGGTATCGCTGCCGCCGCACTGACATTTCTCGCGCTTATCTTTGGCGCCCTCACCGCCAACACAGCCGGTGCCGCAGTCGCGTGCCAGGGGTTTCCATGGTGTAGGACGATCACCGAAAGCGGCGTTCCCCTCTACATCCAGGTGACCCACCGGATAATCGCCTTCCTGCTGCTCGGCCATCTGATCGGAATTGTCGTTGGTGTTCGCCGGCGAGGAGAGAACCGCGCAGTTCGCATCGCCGCAATGACTTCACTCAGCACGGTAGTTCTACAGATTCTCGTCGCGGCAACAATGGTGGAGCTCCACCTGCCACCAACGCTGCGATCGCTCCATCAGGCGCTGGGAGCCGCGCTCTGGATTTCGGTGGTGGGCCTCACCGCGCTCGCAACCGGGACCAGCGGCATGACCGAAATCGAGAGAATCGTGTACGAGTCGCCGTCGCGAGGTGAGTTCGCCACGCCCGAAGGAGTGAGCACCTAGGTGGACGCCACCGTGCGCGAGCAGACGCAGCCATCGTTGTTGCGCGATATGGTGATGCTCACCAAACCGCGCATCATATCGCTGCTCCTCGTGACTACCATCGCGCCCATGTTCGTGGCGGGGAATCCGACATGGTTGCTCGTTCTGATCGTCCTCGTCGGCGGCTATCTCATGGCCGGCGGAGCCAACGCCGTCAACATGTATCTCGATCGTGACATCGACACGCAGATGTCGCGCACGCGACTGCGTCCGATCCCGAGCGGGCGCATGGGTGCCAAAGCAGTTCTCGCTTTCGGAGTAGCGCTGGCAACCGCGGCGACGTTTCTGCTGGCGCGATTCACCAACGTTCTGACGGCGCTGCTCGCACTCGGCGGATTCTACTTCTACGTGTTCGTGTACACGAGATGGCTGAAGCGGACAACCCCGCAGAACATCGTGATCGGCGGCGCTGCCGGCGCTTTCCCTCCGTTGGTCGGATGGGCTGCGATGACCGGCGCGATCGATCTCACTGCGATCTATCTCTTTCTGATCATTTTTTACTGGACGCCACCGCATTTCTGGGCGCTGGCGCTGCTCAAGCAGCGCGATTACGGCCGGGCGGGAATTCCGATGGCGCCGCTCGTCTGGGGCGAGCGAGTGACAATGCGCCAGATGCTCTGGTACAACCTGATTCTCATCGCGCTGACTCTAATGCCGTTCACGTTTGGCGCGTTCGGCCTCATATACCTTTTCTCGGCGATCGTACTCGGCGCGATTCTGCTGATGGGAGTGGTGCGCGTGGTCCGGAGCGCTGAGTGGACCGGCCCGGCCTGGTTGGTCTACAAGTTTTCATTACTCTACCTGGCGCTTCTCTTCCTCGCGATGGTGATCGACCGCAAGGTGCTCGGCGCGTGACGACACCGGCTCCGCCGCCGTTCGCGGTTTCGGCGCAACGTCCCACACCGCGGGCTCAAGGGGCGGTTTCCTCGCCGCGTCCGCTCGGCCGTCTGTTGCCGCGTATCCGTCCGTATCTCGGGCGACTCGTTCTCGCTTTCATCTGCCTGCTGGCAAGTGCGAGCATCGCGCTGGCCTTTCCGCAGATCGTACGGCACCTCCTCGACGCGGCGTTCATTTCCGCGGACGCCAAGCTGCTGAACAGAATCGCCCTTGGTCTGCTGGTTCTTTTCGCGATTCAAGCGGCGCTCAACTTCGTCCAGGTCTATCTGCTGACTTCGACATCGGAGCTGGTGATCGCGCAGCTTCGCGAAGATCTGTTCTCACATCTCGTACGTTTGTCGCCGGGATTCTTTACCGAGCGACGAACGGGCGAGCTGACCAGTCGTCTCTCGGCCGACACGACGGTTCTGCAAACCGTACTGAGCTACAACCTCTCGGAGTTTGCGCGCCAGACGCTGTTCCTAATCGGCGGCATCATCCTGCTCACGATCACCGATGTCAACCTGACCGCGACGACACTGGCGGTGGTCCCGCTCGTGGTGGGAACGGCTATCATTTTCGGCCGAGCGTTGAGGCGAGCGAGCACCGGCGTTCAGGATCGGATCGCCGAGGCAACCGGCACAGCTGACGAAGCGTTCTCTCAGATCCGGACGGTCCAGAGTTACACGGCGGAGGCGGAAGAAGTTCGGAGATACGGCTCTCATCTGCGCCAGGTCATCGAAGCCGCGATGAGACGGGCGCGGATTCGCGGCACGTTTTTCGGGATTCTCACCTTCTGCGGATTCGGTGGCGTCGTCGCGGTGCTCTGGCAGGGCGGACGCCAGGTGCTGGCGGGAAGTCTCACCGCCGGTGCGCTCGTCTCCTTTCTGCTGTACGCGCTCTACGTGGCGGGAGCGGTGGGATCGCTGGCGTCGCTTTTCGGGGCTTATCAGGAAGCTGTCGGCGCGGCACGACGCGTCTTCGACATGCTCGAGGCCGAGTCTTCCGTCAAGGATCCCGTGAAGCCGCTCAAGCTACCGCGTCCGCTGCGCGGCGAGATCGTGATGAACAACGTGGCGTTCCAGTACAATCCGGCCTTGCCCGAAGTCCTGCAGGGTGTCTCGCTGCGAATCGCAGCCGGTGAAGTCGTCGCACTCGTCGGTCCCAGCGGGGCCGGCAAGACGACTATCGCGTCGCTGTTGCCGCGCTTCTGGGACGTCACGTCCGGTCGTATCGCCTTCGACGGAATCGACATTCGCGACCTGTCGCTGGCGGAGCTACGCGGCGCGATCGGCATCGTACCGCAGGAGCCCACGCTCTTCAGCGGCACGATTCGCGAAAACATCGCCTACGCCGGGATTGGCGCCGATGGATCGCGGCCGAGCGAAGAATCAGTCCGCGCCGCGGCGAAGGCTGCGCACGCGATGGAGTTCATCGAACGACTTCCCGATGGCTTCGACACCAGAGTCGGTGAGCGGGGGGTCAAGTTGTCGGGCGGTCAGCGTCAGCGCATCGCCATCGCCAGAGTGTTTCTAAAGGATCCGGCGCTGGTAATTCTCGACGAGGCAACATCGAGTCTCGATAGCGAGAGCGAACGGCTGGTCGAGCAGGCAATGGAGGATCTGCTGCGCGCTCGGTCCACGCTCATCATCGCGCATCGCCTGAGCACGGTACTGCGTGCGGACAGACTGGTGGTGATCGATCGCGGGGTGATCGTCGAAGAGGGTCGGCACTCCGAGCTTCTGGCGTCCGAGGGAGTGTACTCGCGCCTCTATCGCGGGCAGTTCAGACCGGGAGACGCGCTCGTCGGCTAGCGCCCAGGCGGCGGCACGGCGGGTTGCGTGCTCGACGCGCTTGGTGTGCTCGACGCGGTCGGCAAAATTGGAACTGCGGGAGCCGCTCTTACGCTCTCGGCTGCGGGCTTCGGCACTACAGTTGGCACATCTGGCGTCGCACGCCGGATTCGGAAGGCGACGTTGACTTGCTGCCCGGCCACAACCGTCACGCTGTCGTCCGCGTGTCCGAGACTCGGGTGCCAGGCGCGAATGTGATATCTGCCGGCGGGAATCCCCTCGATCGTGAACGTTCCGGTCGCCGCAGTTTGGGCGTAGTAAGGATGATCGACTACGGCGATCCAGGCGTGGGTCCAGGGATGCTGTTCGCACACCACCTCGATTTCCGCCGGCTCCTTGAATCGATCGACCGGTACCACCTCTCCGTCATCGTTGAACGGAGCGAGTGCAGTTATGTCCCCTGTTCCGACGTTGATGAAACGATTCGTGTGCAGAGTCCGATCATCGTTGGCGACGTTGAGGGTAGCGTTGGTCGACATCACCTGAACGTACGGGTCGAGTGTGCACTTGTCGTTCGTCAGCTCGAACCGGCGCTCCAGCGGAAATGCTTTCCCGCTGCGGATGTCGGTTAGCCATACCACCGCTCCGGCCACTCGCGTCCCCAAAAGCGTGACGTTCTTCTGTGCGATCGAGTTGCCGCAGACGTTCTGATCGACCGATGGGCGAACGATCTCGGGAACCGGCACAGCTCCTTCGAAGTCGACGGTCCCGGTGATCGCGCCGCCGGCAGTTACCGGAACGACTCTGTACGGCTGGCTCGCGGGAGCGATGACTGACGGGCGGGGAGCTACGGCGTCAGCGGAACGCGCATCGTCTCGGGGATGCGCCGACGCGGTGTCATCGCGGGCGCACGCCAGAACCGTGACGCTGATTATGGAAAAGCCGAAAAACCGGCGCAGCATTGTCGTCGAGCAGAAGTGGATGTTCGCTGGAGAGAGGGGCAAGCGATGTGCCGTCGAACTTTAAATGATTCCAGGCGTAATCACGCGCTGCTTTACTTCGCTTCGTACACGCGTTTCCCTCCGATCCAGGTGGAAATTACTCGCGTACGGACTATTTCGGTGTCGGGTACCTGCATGATGTCGCGGTCCAGTACCACGAAGTCCGCGTACTTCCCCGGTGTGAGCGAGCCGAGAACCGATTCCTGAAAACCAGCGTACGCTGGCCAGATCGTCATGGATTGAAGAGCTTCCTGGCGTGTCATCTTCTGATCAGGGTACCATCCGCCGGCGGGCCAGTTGGTCGGATCCTGTCGAGTCACGGCCGCGTGAAAGGTGAGAAGCGGGTTGACCTCTTCGACTGGAAAGTCGGTTCCGTTGGGAATGATGACGCCGGTGTTGAGCAGCGATCGCCACGCATAGGCACCACGAATTCGCTGCGGACCAACCCGAGCTTCAGCCCAGCGCATGTCGCTGGTCTGATGTGTGGCTTGCATCGATGGGATTACGCCAAGTCTGGCGAAACGGGGAATGTCCTGCTGACTCAGGACCTGAGCATGTTCGATCCGAAACCGGTGGTCGGCTTTCGGATTTTTTCGCAGCGCCGAATCGAAAGCGTCGAGTACGATTCGATTGCCCCGGTCTCCGATCGCGTGAACGTTGACCTGAAATCCGAGACGCAGCGCCGCATCGGCCCAGGCCCGGATGTGCTCTGGCTTTGACACGAGCAGACCGGAGTTCGTGGGCTCGTCGCTGTATGGCGCGAGCAGCGCGGCACCACGCGAACCGAGCGCGCCGTCAGCGTAAAGTTTGATGGCGCGAATCCACAAATGCCCGTCGTACAGCGCGCTCTGCGGCCCGCGCGCTATGTACGGATTGCGCAGGGTAGCTGCCGAGTCGGGCTCCCCCGGATCGCTCAGCATGACGTAGTTCCGAAGGCTGTAGTTCCCTGCCTTCGCCAGCTCCTCGAAGATACTGATTGTCGCTGCGCTTTCGCCGGCGTCGTGAACTCCTGTCAGGCCCCAGCGGTTGGCTTCAGCGATTGCGGCCAGAACGGCTTTCCTGTTGTCGTCACGAGTCGGCGCGGGTATCGACCGCTCGATCAAATTCTTGGCGTTGTCGACGAAGACTCCGGACGGCTCGCCCGAAGCCAGCCTTACGATTCGTCCACCCGAGGGATCGCCAGTCGCCGCCGTTACATGCGCGAGCTCCATCGCCTTCGCGTTGGCGAGCAGTGCGTGACCATCGATACGCGTGAGGACGACCGGATTGTTCGGGAATGCGCGGGAGAGCGCGTCGTGGGTCGGAAACTCCTTGGCGGGCCACCGGTTCTGATCCCAGCCCCTGCCGAGGATCCACTTGCCGGGCGGAACATCTTTGGTTCCCGCTTTCACTCGATTGACCACCTCATCGTACGATGTCGATCCGGCGAGATTAACCCGCTGCAGCGCGTTACCCAGACCCAGCAGGTGTGCGTGCGCGTCGATGATTCCCGGAATGACTGTCGCCCCTCGCAGATCGATGATCTCGGCGGATCGTCCGGCCCGTGCTTTTGCCTCTGCGTCGGATCCGACGAAGAGGATACGTCCGGCGTGAACAGCAAGTGCGGAAGCGACCGGTCGTGTGCTGTCGACGGTGTAAATGCGTCCGTTTGTGAGAACGAGATCGGCCGACGTCTGCGCTGCGAGCGTTGCAGGTGCGAGCGCGGCAACCGCAAAATAGGTTGAGAAATGTCTCATGGCGCCGGAGTTTGTGGGGTTGACTGCTCTGACACAAGGCCATCGCCAGATGAATAAATCGTGGGTTCGTGGTCTCGCCCTGATGATTGCCGTGGTCGCGTGCGCCCATCTGCCTTCGCAGCCGCGCGGACGTCCCACTTATTGGGGCTTCACCGGACCATGGGACAGGCGAAGCGATGTGTCAGTGGAGCGTTACGGCGCGAGCCTTGACCGGATCATCACCGGCTGGGTTGCGCTCGACACTACGAGCTTTCGTCCGGTACAACTTTATCCCGATACGGTCACCAAAGACTCGTCTGTCGCAGCCCGGGCAATGGCGCTCATCACCACGTCGTTTGGGAGCCGTTTCCATCCCGAGATAATCCGCGGGCTCGGAGAAAATGCCCAGATCGCGGCTATGACCGCCGGCGCGATCGCATCGCTCGTCGATTCCGGCGGGTACAACGGAGTTGTGATCGACTTCGAGGGAATGACGCCTCGTGATCTCGATCAGCTGCTGACCGTCACCAAGGCCGTTGCTGATTCCGTGCGCGCGCACGGCGTTTCGACGGTAGTCATCGCAGTCCCGGCAGCCGACACCGCAGCGTATCCCGGCGCGCTGCTGCTGCAATCAGCGGATCTGATCATGCCGGTGCTCTACGACCAGCACTGGAGCGCGTCTCCGCCGGGACCGATCGCTACGCCTGAATGGGTCGCGCGCAATCTCGGCGCGCGTGTAGCGGAAGTCGGCGCTGCGAAGATCGTGGCTGCGTTTCCTCTCTATGGCTATCGGTGGCGCAAAAGCGCAGAAACAGAAGTAATCAGCTATGATGACGCGCGTCGCCTCACCACCATGACCAACACCGCGCTAATCCGCGATCACGCGTCGGCGACGCTGCACGCAGCCTCGCCGGAAGGGTGGGAGCTCTGGGTAAGCGACAGGGTCTTGCTTGAAACGCTGGTGCGCCAGGCGCGACAATTCGGCGTCACGACCTTTGCGCTGTGGCGGCTCGGTCTGGAAGATCAGACTATCTGGGATTTCATCGGCCCGCGGCAGCTGGCGGAGCGCTAGACGACCAGCAGCTCCTTCTGGTAGTCGGAAGGCGTGATGAGAACGCCGTCCGCGCCGATGAAACCATTGACCTCGCTGCGGATACCGACATCGCCCGCCAGATAGATGCCGGGCTCGATCGAGAAGCCGACACCGGGAATGAGCGCTCTCTCTTCGCGGGTTTCGAGGTTGTCGATGTGCGGACCCGAGCCGTGCAGATCGCGCGGGTCGATCGAGTGGCCGGTGCGATGAATGAAAAACTCGCCGTACCCACGCCTGGTGATCACTTCGCGTGCCGCATCGTCGACCTCACCGCCGCGCACGGGCTTGTGCGCACTGACTCTCTTCTCGAGCAGCGCGATGGCCGCATCACGCGCGTCACGCACTGCGGCCCAGATCGTATTGTCTCGATCGCTGGGCGTGCCAAGGGAGCCCATCCAGGTCTGGTCGGCGAAAACACCGTTCTTCTCGCGAGCCCAAAGGTCGACGAGGAGAATATCTCCGCGTTTTATCGCCGCGGATTTCTCGGCGGTCGGCTCGTAATGGGGATTTGAAGCGTTTGGACCTACCGCCACTATAGGACCGTGATCGGTCTCCAGACCGCCTGCCTCGAATCGCTCCTTGATCCAGGTCTGGAGAGCGTACTCGGTGAGCGGGGAAGCACTGTCGGCGCGACTTCCCGCCAGTCTGATCGCCTCCTGTCCGATCGTCGCCACGGCGCGGGCGGCACGCTCGTGCGACGCACGCTGGTCGTCGCTCCACACTGCGTAAAAGCGCGAGACGAGATCGGCAGATGAAACGACAGTGGCGCCAGTGTCCCGCACCATCTCTATGACTCCGGCCGGAACCCGGTCGAGATACGGAACTGCATCGCCGGGCGAATACTCCATCGCGACGCGCTTTCCTTTGACCAATTCGCCAACCAACGCTTCGAGTGTTCGCCAGCTGCTGTACTTCTCTTTGCGCCAGTTGGCAGGCCATTCGGTCCACGGCCCCTGCTCGATCGCGTGCGTGATAGCGACCGGTGAGCCATGGCGCGGGACGTAAACGAAGAACCGTCGGGTAGTCATCCCCGGAAGCTGCAGCATTCCGACGGCGACAGGATTCAGCCCATGAAAATCGTAAATGAGCCAGCCATCCAATCCGGCTTCATCGAGCGCCGACTGGAGAGCGGGAAGAGATTCGGGCTCCAACATGATTAGATCTACTGCGAAGTTTTTATCGCGCGCCACTCAGCCCGCCACTCGCAGATATCCTCGCCACGTTCCCGGCAGTGAACGTGGTCGATCATGCCACCGCCGCTCACCAGCAGTCTCAGCATCTCACGCAGCGCCGATTCATAATAGAGACAACCGATCGCCTTTGGAGCGGTGCCGTATGTCACTGATTCCGTTACGCCGAGCACGATCGATGCACCGACGCGCCGCACTTTCGCTCCCAGATACTTCTCGCCAGCGCGTTTCACCTGGCGGAAGGCGAGCGGTCTCGCCAGAAATCCGGGCAGTATATGAATGATCTGGCGCGTGGTGCCTGAGATCATCTGGTACATGCGGTTCGCCACGATATTGCCGGCACGAACGAAAATTCCCTCGGCGTCTGGCCGGCGGCCGATGAGCCGCGCGATGCCGCCGGCTTCGTGGATTGGTATCTGCTGGTTGTGCTTGAGCGCGTCCTTGTAGCGGCGGATCTGCGCAATCACTGTGTCGCTCAATCCGAGTCGCTTGTTTCGATGCTCCTGCACATATTCGACGTCGTCTCCTTCGGGAATGTCGACCGCGCGCACTGCTTCGAGGAGACTCAGCGGGACTATGGCGTTTACAGAGCCGGGCATTTAGTTGGTAGGCGGAGAGCGCAAGCTAACCGCCGCTCGAATTGCCTTCAAGCAGTAAACCATGAAGGCACAGCCCTGAAAACAGGAAGGGGTCGTCACAGCTGACTGAGTTGCTCGCTCGCGTGGCCCTAGGTGGCATTCTCTCGGCATTCATAGCCGGCGCGGCACGCCGCAGACACACGCTGTCGACGAGTGGGGCGATAGCCGCAGCGGCGGTCGGCACGATATCGATCGCCGCCGGTGCGAGCTGGGGCGCACTCCTCCTCTCTTTTTTCGTTCCTGCGACTGTGCTGTCCATTCACGGCGAAGCCGAAAAGGCTGTCCGCGTCGGCTCGGTGGTCGAGAAAGGAACGGAGCGCGATGCCGGCCAGGTGCTGGCCAACGCCGGCCTTTTCACTGTGGCCGCACTCGGATGGCTGCTGTGGCCGTCCCCGATCTGGCAGGCGATCGGTGCGGGGTCACTCGCCGCGTCGGCGGCAGACACGTGGGCAACCGAAGTCGGTACCTTCGCCGGCGACAATCCGAGATCGATAGTCTCCGGAGAAACAGTTCCACCGGGAACGTCGGGAGGAGTTACACTCCTCGGCACAGTGGCGGGATTGGCAGGTGGGTTGTTCATCGCCACCGTAGCAACGTTGGCCAACTGGCAAGCCCCGTTCGCCGCAGTCGCACTGGGCGGCGTGGCGGGGGCTTTGGCAGATTCCTTGTTGGGAGCCACGCTCCAGGCGCGGCGCTGGTGCGACGTATGCGCGCAATCTACGGAGCGCCTCGTCCACAACTGCGGCAATCCGGCCAGGCATGCGCGTGGTATCCGGGGCTTCGACAACGATCTGGTCAACGCCGTCTGCTGCGGGGTGGGCGCCCTCGTGGCCTTACTTCTTTCTCGCGCAACGTGAGTATTCCCGTCGAATTGATCAACTCTAAGTCACGATTGGCTGATGACCGCGGAGCGCGCGTGCTCCTCGTGAGCACGAATCGCGAGCGACAGCCGTACCCGGTCGTTCCGAACGGGCTTGCTTGCGTCGCGTCCGCCCTCGACGCCGCGGGCCACCGCGTCGGTTTTCTCGACCTTTGCTTTGCCAGGAATGCCGTGAATGCCGCGCGCGACGCGGCTCGCTCTTTTCGACCGGATATCATCGGTGTCTCGGTGCGCAACATCGACAACAGCGATGCAATTGCGCTCCGGCACTACACTCCCGAGGCGCGCGACGTTCTCCACGCGTTACGCGAAGCCGCGCCATCGGCCAAAGTCATTGCCGGGGGTGCCGCATTCGGCGTAGCACCTGAGGCGCTCTTTCGCGATCTCGGAGTCGACTACGCGGTAGCGGGAGACGGCGAGCGAGCGAGCGTCGCATTGATCGATGCTCTTTGCTCGAACGCACCGATCGAAGCTCTCCCTGGCCTCGTCCGCGACCGCGACGGCACAGTCGTGTTCACGCCGCCCGGCGAAGACGCTGATCTCGATGCGCTCCCGAATCCCTCGCTGCATCGCTGGGTGGATCTCGCCCGCTATCAGCGACACGGTGCGACGATTCCCATTCAGACGAAGCGCGGGTGCGTCTACAAATGCGTCTACTGCACCTACCGCAACGTCGAAGGATGGGGATACCGAACGCGCGATCCGGACCGCGTCGCCGACGAGATCGAGGAGCTAAACGCGACAGCTGGAATCCGCCACTTTGATTTCGTCGACTCGACCTTCAATTCTCCGCCGGGTCACGCGCTCCAGGTGTGCGAAGCAATCACGCGTCGAAGGCTCAACGTTCAGCTCGACACTACTAACTTCACCCCAGCGACTGCGTCCAGCGAATTGCTGGGAGCAATGACTGCGGCGGGCTTTCGCACGCTCGGAATCACAGCCGAGAGCGCCAGTGATCCCGTTCTGGAGAGGCTCGAGAAGGGCTTCAATGCCTCCAAGGTGCGCGAGGTTGCGGAGCGCGTCGAGAAGCACGGTATCCGGACGCTGTGGATTTTTCTCGTCGGCGGACCTGGAGAAACACCTCGAACGGTTGAGGAGACACTGTCCTTTGCAAAATGGCGGCTGGAACGCGGCGACGCTGTCTATCTCACAGTTGGACTGCGCATTTATCCGGGTACGACGCTGCACCGTATCGCCATCAACGAGGGTCTCGTGCCCGCGACCAGCAGTCTGCTCGATCCCACGTTTTACTTTTCCAGTGAGCTGCAGTTCGAGGCGACCGTCGCGCGACTCAAACAGTTCGCCGCGGATCACCCACGCTTCATGTTCTCGGCGGATTCGAGATCCGTAATTCTTCCCTATCTCACGCGGTTGGCATCAGTGCTTCGGCTGCCGCGGCCGCACTGGCAATACATGGGGCTATTCCAGCGCGTCGCCCGCTCGATCGGATAGCGTGGCCGAGCGCTTCGACGCTGAAGTCATCGTAGTCGGCGGCGGGCCGGCGGGGGCAGCTACCGCGTCGGCGCTCGCACGCGAGGGAGTCGACGTCCTCATTCTCGACCGTGCGAAGTTTCCCCGCGACAAGGTTTGCGCCGAATATCTGAGCCCGCAGGCGTCGCGGATTCTGTCGGAGATGGGCGTGCTGGAGGAAATCGAGAACAGTCATCCGGCGCATCTGGCGGGGATGATGGTGCGCGCCCCCAACGGCAAGACAGCCAGGGGAGAGTTCGCCGCGAATCACGGCTTTCATGGCTTCCGTGACAAAGGTCTGGCGATCAGAAGAACGATTCTCGATGAGATCGTACTTCGTGGCGCACGCCGAGCCGGAGCGCGCGTCGAGGAATCCACCCGCGTGACAGACCTCGCGAGAAATGGCTCGGCGCGAGTCAGGGGTGTGATTGCAGTTGCCGCTGATGGAGAGCCGCGTACATTTCGCGCCCGCTACGTGGTTGGGGCCGATGGCCTCCGCACCGTGATCGGCCGGAGACTCGGGTTGGTCCGGACAAGTCGTATCTGGCCGCGCCGGATCGCGCTCGTCACCCATTACCGGGCGGTGCAGGGCGTAACCGACATGGGAGAAATGCACGTCGACTACGGGGGGTATTTCGGAATTGTCGACGTCGGCGATGGCAAAATGAACGTTGCCGTCGTGGTGCCGATAGCGCGGGCCACTGAAATCGGCGACGACAAAACCGCGTTCCTGGAGCGGTGGATTGCGTCGCGACCACACCTCGCCGAACGGTTCGTGGGAGCGGAACGGATTACGCCGGTCCGCGCGACGGGCCCGTTCGCAACTGCTGCACGCCGTGCCTGGCATCCCGGCGCGGCTCTGGTTGGCGACGCCGCGGATTTTTTCGACCCTTTCACCGGGGAAGGGATTTATGCCGCGCTTCGCGGCGGAGAGTTGCTGACGCAATGTCTGGCCGAGGCACTGCGCAGCAACGTCAGGGATGAGGGACAGATTCTTTCAGCCTACGATCAGGCACGCAAGCGCGAGTTCGGCGGAAAGTGGAAGCTCGAGAGAATCGTCGGCATGGCCATCGCCTATCCATATTTCATGAACAATGCGGCGAAGATTCTTTCGCAGCGCAAGGACATGGCGGACCTTCTGGTGGGCGTGGCCGGAGATTTCATTCCTCCGAGTGTCGTGCTGAGTCCTCGATTCCTTTTCAAACTTTTCATTTCCCCGGCATTCACCATTTGAGCGTCACCCCCGACGAGTTTCGCGCGGTACTTGGCAGATTTGCTTCTGGTGTAACCGTGGTGACGACGCGAGACGCGGACGGCTCCGATCAGGGAATGACCGTCAGCGCCTTCTGCTCGCTCAGTCTCCAGCCGCCGCTGGTACTGCTCTGCATCGAGCACACTGCCTCGGTCCACCACGCGCTGACCACGGCTCCCGGTTTCGTCGTCAACATCCTGTCGGCCAGGCAGGAGCAGCTCGCCCGTCGTTTTTCGATCGTCGACGTCGATCGGTTCGAGGGAGTGGGCTTCACCAGATCCGCGAGCGGATATGCGATTCTGGAGGACATCCTGGGCCTGATCGAATGCCGCCGCTTCGCGTTGCACGACGGCGGCGATCACACAATAATCGTCGGCGAAGTGGAAGCGACCAGCATCGAGACCGGCACGCCGCTACTCTACTATCGCGGCGGTTACGCCCAGCTCGAGCACTAGGGCATGAGAGACATGTTGACGCCGCCGCGAAGAAGGGGCGTCGAGATACTCGACTCACCTGATGTCGATCCACAATTGGTGACCCGTTCGCTTGCCGACGTTGCGCGCGCCAACGCGCTGTTCGGAGGGGTCAGCTCCGCTCTCGAGGAGCTCACGACCGTCCTCGAGGATTCACCGCGAATCACTACCCTGCTCGACGTCGGAACCGGACTCGGCGACATTCCGTTTCGGGCGAGGGAGCTGGCGCGACGAAACGGAATCGAGCTCACGACCATTGGCCTCGATTCGGCAGCCGAGCTCGCGGCCGCGAGTCGATCTTCTGTCGACTTCTCCGTCTGCGCAGACGCTCTGCGGCTGCCGTTCGCGGATCACAGCATCGACGTCGTGATGTGTTCTCAGGTACTGCACCACTTTACGGGCGGGGACTCCGACGTTCTCCTCCGCGAGATGAATCGCGTCGCGCGGGTGCGCGTAATCGTGAGCGATCTCAGGCGCAGCTGGATCGCGGCAGCGGGACTGTGGCTCGCCTCGTTTCCCCTTCGATTTCATGCCGTTAGCCGCCACGACGGCGTCGTCTCCGTGCTGCGGGGTTTCACTCCCGAGGAGCTGGTCGATACAGTCCACCAGGCGATCGCGCGGAGGCCGGTCGTTCATCGCCGCCGTGGATTCCGGGTGACGACGAGCTGGACTCCGGAACGCTGATGGCCGACGAGCTCCCGCGCCCATTCGATCTCGGGCCGATGCCGCTCGGACGTGCGATGGAAACGGTCGACGAGCGACTCGTGCGCGCGCCCGTAAATACGATGTTCGATATAGCGAGTGGTGTGGAATACTGGCCGGCACATCTCTCGCACTACCGATACGTGCGATTTCGAGAGAGACGTTCGGACGGTGGCGGGCTGGTGGAAATGTCCGCCTCTCGTCCGTTTCACATCATCGACACCTCGAGCGCCCCGCTCCGCCTCAACTGGCCGACGTGGTGGCTGTCGCAGATGTCGGTGAATGATTCGGAGCCGTCGATCCGCTTTAGGCATGTTGGGGGTATCACGAAGGGAATGGAGGTCGAATGGAGCTTTACTCCCGCACCGGGCGGTACGCACGTCCGCATCCTGCATGTTTGGGACGGACCGCGAATTCCGTTGCTCGGAATATGGGTGGCGATGTACGTGATCGGCCCAGTGTTCGTGCACGGTATCGCGTCGCGCACGCTCGCCGGGCTGGCAGCCGTAGCGGAACGTCAAACACAGAGTCAGTGGTGAGCTCGAGGGGATCTTGAAGAAACTGGTGGAGAGGCGTAGAGTCGTAATAACAGGCATTGGTCCGATCACTCCGATCGGCATCACACGCGACGGCTTTTGGTCAGGACTGCAACAGCAGCGCTCTGCGGTCAGGTCAGTTACTCGTTTCGATCCGTCGCCATTTCGCAGCCACAACGCGGCAGAGATCAACGACTTCGTTCCGAACGACCACCTCGATCACAGACGGGCGAAAAGGCTCGACCGATTCGGGCAGTTCTCGGTCGTGGGCGCGCAGATGGCACTCGCTGATGCCAATCTGGATCTGTCCAAAGAAGACAAAGAGCGCATCGGCGCTAACATGGGGACGGCACTCGGCGGCGTCAGCTATGCCGAGGGCCAGATGGGCGTTTATCTCCAGCAAGGTCTCCGCGCCGTTGATGCGACCTTGGCACTGACGGTATTCGGCGGCGCCGCGAGCTGCAACATCGCGATCGAGCTCGGCGTCATGGGTCCGAACTCGACCAACGCGATGAGCTGCGCATCGGGCGCGATCGCGATCGGGGACGCATTCCGTCAGATCCGGGACGGCTACGCCGATGTGATGATCGCGGGTGGAGCGGAGGCACCGCTCGCGCCACTCTGCTTCGGAGCGTTTGCTCTCATCCGCGCGATGTCGACGCGCAATGAAGAGCCGGAGTCGGCCTCGCGTCCGTTCGACAAGGATCGCGATGGCTTCGTGATGGGCGAGGGCGCGGCTGTACTGATTCTCGAAGAGTACGAGCGCGCAAAATCACGGGGCGCCAGGATCTACGGCGAGGTTGCGGGTTACGGGCTGACCAACGATGCTCATCATATGACGGCGCCCCGACCCGACGGCTCGCAGGCAGCGAGAGCGATGCGACTCGCTCTCGAAGATGCCGAGGTCGGCCCCGGTGAGATTGGATATGTAAACACTCACGGAAGCTCGACACCGCTCAACGACACCACCGAGACGTCGGCGATCAAGCAGGTGCTGGGCGATCGCGCCTACAGCATCCCGATGAGTGGTACCAAGGGCTATTACGGTCACGCGCTCGGCGCATCTGGTGCGATCGAGACCGCGATATGCGCGTTGGCGCTGGAGCAGGAATGGCTCCCACCGACCGTCAATCTTCAGGTTGCGGACAAAGCCTGTGATCTTAACTTTCTGCCGAAGAAGGGGCGGACGGAACGCGTCGAGCATATTCTCACGAATTCCTTCGGCTTCGGCGGAATAAACGCCGCGCTGGTACTGCGCCGAGTGATCTAGAGATCTCTCCCGTCGCCCCGCGGCCCCACTGTAGACTTTCGGGCTGACATCTATGCGCGACGCGTGGCGGCATTTCGCAGCTGAATTCATCGGTACGTTCGCCCTCGTCTTCGTCGGCAGCGGCGCGATAATGATCGCGCGTATGTCACAGAGTCCGGCGGGTCTGGTCGAGGTCGCGCTCGCACACGGGCTGATTCTGGCAGTGATGGTGAGCGCACTGATGCGGATCTCCGGACACTTCAATCCCGCGGTGACGCTGGGCCTGCTCGCTACCAGACGCATTGAAGCAATGATGGCGGCGCTCTACATAGTTGCGCAGCTAATGGGCGCGATCGCGGCGGGTTACGCGCTCAAGGCATCCTTTCCCGACGCGGTATTCGTCGCCACGCGCGGCGGCGGGCAATCGGTGGCGCTCGACATAACTGGCGCTCAGGCATTTGTGCTCGAGACAATTGCCACGTTCTTCCTGGTGTTTGTGGTCTTCGGCACCGCCGTCGATTTGCACGGACCGAAAATCGGCGGCCTGGCGATCGGGTTTGTGGTGGCGGCTGACATCCTGGCGATCGGTCCACTCACCGGCGCATCGATGAATCCGGCCCGTTCATTCGGCCCCGCCGTGGCGAGCGGCGTATACGAGGCGCAACTGCTTTACTGGGCGGCTCCGATCACGGGCGGGCTGATTGCGGCGCTGCTCTACGAGTTTCTGTTCATGCGGAGAGGGCGGGAGCCAGTGGATCACGGGGAGCTGAAACCCTAGGAACC
>JGI10216J12902_101920028_pt1 | contig 16409 bp, 16 predicted proteins | sample KanNatreferecore_FD_12902 | JGI IMG/M metagenome (IMG submission 12902)
GATTGGGAGCGTCCGGATTGGGAGCCGTCCGTTCGCGAGAGTGAACTTAACCCCCTTTCGGGATTGGGAGCTCGTCCTCGCGAGAGTCAACATGCTCCTTTCAGGATTGGGAGCCGTGCGATTTGGAAGAATCAACGTCACGCGCAACCCACGCCCGAACGTGCGCGCTTGTGATGTGACGAAGGATCGCCCATTTTCAGACAGATGAGATTCTCCGTGAACGTCTGCGCCGCCTTGCTCTTTGCAGGCAACGCGGGCGAGGCGTGCGATCTTTGCGCCGTTTACAACGCGAGCGCGGCCCGCGGAGAGCATAAAAGCGGATGGCACGCCAGTCTCGCCGAGCAATTCACGCACTCCGGCACGCTCCAGGAAAACGGCGAGGAGATCAACGATCCGATCAACCAGTATCGCGACAGCTCAGTGACGTCAGTGCTGGTCGGATACAACCTCACGCCGCGGTTTGGGCTAAGCCTGAATGTTCCATATATCCATCGCTCATTCCGCCGCGCCGAAGGATTCGAAGTGGATCGCGGCAGTGAATCCGGCCTCGGGGACATCGCGCTTTTGGGCCGCTTCAACGCAGTGACCACCTTTGAACATGACATGTCGTTTGCCGTTAGTTTTTTCGGCGGAGTCGAATTTCCCACGGGCGATACGGATCGCCTGCGGGAAGAAGTCGACGAGGAAGAGATACCGGGTGCACCCGAAGGGGGGGTGCACGGGGACGATCTGGCGCTCGGTTCAGGCTCGTTCGACGGAATCGTCGGAGCGGCCGGCACGATGAGTTGGAAGCGTTGGTTTCTGAGTGTCGATGCGCAGTATTTCATGCGAACCCGGGGAGATTTCGGATATCGCTTTGGGAATGAGCTGGCGGTGTCGGGAGGGCCCGGGTTTTACATCCTCTTTAAGGAAGAGATGACACTGGGCCTGCAAGCGAATTTTAACTATGAGACCAAAGCGCGAGACCACATCTCCGGGGAAAAGAAGGACGAAGGAATGCTCATGTCGTGGTCCGCGGGGCCGGGAGTTCGTTTCACGCTGGGTGAGAATTTCAGCGCGACAACGTATGTCGATATTCCACTGACGGTCGTGAACCAGGGAATTCAGGTCGTGCCGGATTACCGCATCCGAGGTGGCGTAACCTGGGTGTTTTAAAAAGCGCATGTCCCACGTGCGGTGATTCCCTTGTGAATCGGCGCGCCTTCCATTTTACCGAGGCTTTACAACCCAAACCACGACCTGTGCCATGATTCGGCAATGGAAACTGGACTCTGTCGTTCTTCGATCGCGATCCTTCTTGCCGCGCTGATACAACCTTGTGTGATTGGTGCGGCCGAACCACAACGCATCGTACACAAGGAGAGCGGTATTTCGCTGGTCTTGATTCCGGCGGGTGACTTCCTCATGGGATCGCCGGAGGCCGAACGAGAGCACGTCCGCGATCGGCGCCACCGGCGCATCATCCGCCAGGCATTTTATCTGGGCGAAACCGAAGTGACCGTTGGCCAGTTTCGCAAGTTCGTCCAAGCCACCGGATACCAAACGGACGCGGAGCGCGGCATCGGTGAGCAGGGCCGTGGATCTTTTGCCGCCACGCCGGGCGGTGACCGATCCTGGAACACGAACGCGACCTGGCAAAATCCGTTCCCGAACCTCACAGACTATCGAATCCGCGACGATCACCCGGTGGTTCATGTAAGTTGGAATGACGCGCAGAATTTCTGCGCACATTTCAACTTCCGTTTGCCCACGGAGGCGGAGTGGGAATATGCATGCCGCGCCGGCAGTACGAACCGGTTCCCATGGGGAGACACCGAAGCCGGTGGAGAAGGTTACGCCAACGTGGCCGACCAAACGGCCCTAAAACGTTTTCCGTCATTCAATCTTGCTTTCCCGTTTGACGACGGCGCAGAACTGATAGCACCCGTTGGCAGATACACGACCAATGCCTGGGGTCTCCGGGACATTATCGGCAACGTGGAAGAATGGTGTCAGGACGCCTTTCGGCCCTATCCCGACGATGGCGCGGATGAGACCGCCGCAAAAGGCGACGGCGCGCGGGTGCTGCGTGGCAGTTCGTGGCTGGGAAACCCGGGTAACTGCCGGGCCGCCGCCCGTTTTGGCATGCAACCGTCCTCCCGCCGCGACTTTGAGGGCTTTCGTGTCGCCGCGACGGTCGCCTCGCTTCGAAGCCCGGAACGAAAGTGAGACATGGGCAAATCGATGTTCACTTTGATCTCACCGCGGTGCCTTCGGCTGGATGCTGGCCAACAAATCAATCAACGGCTGCTGGCTGATGCCGATGACTCCCTGCCGGCTGTGCGTGAGATCGAAGATCATCGCAATGACCACCGCGATGAGGACCGGAAGGAACAAATTCGTGAACGGTGACCGCGCCCCTTCTGCGCCGGACCCGTAACTGCCGGTGAAACAACCAAACGCAGCGACCAAAACCAGCAACACCCAAACACCTCCCGGAATCTGGTTGCGACCAGCGGCGATGCGTTCAGCGTCGGTGTCAATCACCTCGTTCAGCGCGGTGATGAAAGCGGCGATCACCGGGGTGGGAGATTCCGTTGCCGCAGCCTCGGCATGGCGCCACAGTTCATTTTGAAGTTCCGCACTGAGAGCCAGTCCCTCGGCGAGTTTCGCACGATCGCGGAGGAGCGCCTCGTATTTCAATCGCACCTCCACGTATCGCCGCAACAGCTCTTTTACTGGCGCGCGGTGCGCCTCGGGCAACAATCCCGCCCGCAGCCAGGTCGTCCCGACGGCATTGGCCTCCTTCAAGACCAGGTCGCGGCGGGTGTCGTATCGCTGGACCGCCATGGCAAAAGTGAAGCCGAGCAACAGGCCCAGCAACCCCAACACGGCTCCCTGCACGCCGCCGATCTGGCTGCGGCGCGCGTCATCCCTCGCTTTATGCAAGCGCAGACCGCAGCGATAGCCAATCTCCGCCACCACGAGGAGCAGTGCGGTGATGACCAACAGCAACGTCCACTGATCGTTAACAATTTTATCAACCATGCAAGGAGGACCCGGAAATGAGTTCCGGCTGCCTGCGGTGCTCCGAATTTTGCTCTAAACGCGAATCGAGGGAGCCGCAAGGATCGAGCGAAACGATGCGGTCAGGTTCCACGCCAAACGTGAGCGTTTCACAAACACCAACGCGGAACAATTGGACCTTCGGGCAGTAATCGCCGGCGCATTCAACTGGTGGATCAAAGTCCAATTGAGAGCGGCACCGGGTTTTTGGCATCATCGCGCCTGGACCACCGCGCAGTTCAGGCCGTCCTGGTTGCGTCGTTACCGATCTTTCACGCACCGGAAGCCGAGATGATTGGAACCTGTTGTCACTTCGCCCTTGCCGCGCGTGCCGACCATGTAACGCGTGCAATATTGATCCGTGCAGAGGTAAGAGCCGCCTCGATGCACACGTTTCTTCTCCGCCGGCTCGGCGGGGTCTAACGATGAATCCGGTCCCTGGGGATTGCGCGCCGCCGCCCCAGAATCCGAACGGCTGGCGTAAGCGTCGGGGCGGTACCAGTCGTTGCACCATTCCCATACGTTGCCGGCCATGTCGTGAAGGCCATAACCATTCGCTGGAAATTGGGCGACCGGCGCAATTCCTTTGAACCCATCCTCCCCTGTGTCCTTCACGGGAAAGCGGCCCTGATAGATGTTCGCCATCCATTTTCCGCCCGCCTTCAGATCGTTGCCCCAGGAATAAACCTCACCCGCGCGGCCTCCACGCGCGGCGAATTCCCATTCCGCTTCCGTCGGCAGCCGTTTGCCGGCCCACTTCGCGAACGCGACGGCGTCCTCGTAAGCGATGTGAACCACGGGAAATTTCTCGCGCCCCTTGAGGTCGCCCTCGGGCCCTTCCGGGTGACGCCAGTTGGCACCCCTCTCGTACCGCCACCACTGGAAAAAATCGTTCAGCGGGACCGGATGCAGCGTGGGCGTGAAAACCGTTGAACCCGCGACAAGATTTTCGGGCGGGGCGTTGGGAAATTCCTCCTGCGTCGGCGTTCGTTCCGCGATCGTTATGTAACCCGTGGCTTTGGCGAACTTCTCGAACTCTTCGTTCGTGACTTCCGTGGTGTCCATCCAAAATCCCTCAACGTAGACGCGATGCACGGGCAACGCGTCGCGAGTCAGCCCCGGTTGACCGCACAACGATTCCGTTTCTGCCGTGCTGCCCATGGAAAACTCACCGCCGGGAATCCAAACCATCCCCGCCGGAGGTTGTCCGGGCGGTTGGGATTTGTTGGCCGCCGTCGGAAGGAAAGTTGATGCGGACCCCCCGGTCTCGACCGGCGCTTGTTTCTTTGGACTTGTCACCTTCAATGCCAACAGCGCAAGCCCGACGACGACGACGGCGGCGGCGAATATCCACTTCAACCCGGACTCTGAACCCTCTTCCGGTCGAGTCTGTTTGTTTTGACGCCGTTTACTCATGCCACCGACAAACGGACTGCTGCTTTCTTCATCATTTCAAATTAGATTGTCAAAGAACGGACGAAAAAGGAATTCAGGAGTCAGAATCGAGAATTCAGAAATCGGATTCCGAGTTTTCTTTCGGAAACCGAAACCACAAATGACGCAAATCGGCGGCGTACTGGGAAACACACGCTTGCTACCATGGTCGCTTCTGAAAATGACACGGCGCACAGATTGACCCCGTTGCAGATTATTTTTAACGCAAAGATGCGAAGGCGCAAAGACGAGGACTTGAAATTTGAGAGGGAAAACCGCTGAAGCATGATTTGGTCTGTTCCCGAGCCTATTAATGATGACGTATGTCTTTTGGGTCTCTGCGTCTCATGCCCTTGGCGTTGATTCTTAGTGGCTTGAGCCTGGAAGCTTGTGGCCAAAGCGAACGCAACGTGAACTTCATTTGTTGGTTAAGCTAGTGGTTTCCTGCGAATGCTTCGCTTCAGAGGTCATGAACTTGTGAAGGTCAATAAGGGGCTGTTGCGGGACTTTGACAAAGGTGTTAACCGGGCGGTCGAGTGACGCGATGAGCGAGACCACCATGCTGAACGAGATGGCAAGGAGGGGTTGTGCCAGCGATCTTTTGGATCCCGCGATCCCGGTCTGATAGCCGAGTGCGGCCATCCCCAGAGAGGTGAGACAACAAAGCACAAGCCACACGCCGACGGGAATCCGCTGCTGCAAGGCTACCGCCACTCTCGAGGCGTGCACCTCAGCCATCTGGTTGAGCGAATCGACGTAAAGGGCGGCCACGTCCGAATTCATGTCCTTTTTGGCATTCACGACCGCCATGTCCCACAAACGACGCTGGATCCCCTCCCCTTCGGACAGGATCTTTTGCACCTTTTCGTCAAATGCTTTGGGCGAAAGTTTCGCCTCGTCGGTCGGGAGGCGGCGAGCGACGTATTTTCGCAGAAGTGTCCTGGCCTCAGCGCGATCGGGGTCCGGCAGGAAGTCCGTCCGCTGCCAGGTGGTGCGGAGGGTGTTTGCTTCCTCGCGGACGAGGGCTTTGCGAGCGTCATAGCGTTCGCTGACAATTCCGAATGTAAAGGCGAGCATAAACGCGACGAGGCCAAGGACGGATCCCGCGATGGCAGAAACCGGCGATTCCTTTTCGTCCTCCGACCGCTGGCGCACCATGCGACCCAGCCGGTATCCCGCTTCGATTGACCCCATCACCAGCAGGATCGTTCCAACGAAGAGAACCCAGATGGGAATGATATCAACTTTCACGATCAGATCACCCTCCGTGGACTGTAAGATAGCATTTCACATCGAAACGTCACGGGATCGGCTGAGTTGGAAATTTTGTGGAGCCGGACCCGGCGGGGCGCTGGTGGGAGGAACTGTTTGCCCGATGCGCCTCGCGATCCGAATGCCGGCTCCGAATTCATGCGGTTAAAAAGGGATCCGTACACCGGCGCGAAGGGCCACGCCGTTGTCGGTGTCGTTGTTGAATTGCCAGCGCACGTCGCCGAAGACGCCCCACTTTTCATTGAAACGCCATTCGGCGCCGGCCCCGAGCGCCTCGAACGTTTCTTCCGTTTCGAAGCTGTAACCAAACGCGACCAGGCCATAGGGGGCCAGCGGCGAATCGCCCAGGGGCAGGCGAAAATATCCTTCGGCGGAGACATTATCGATGAACTTGCCGTCGAAGTTTTCCCAGTGCGTGAAGGCGCCGGCCCCCAGATGCCGCGTGAAGAAGTAGCTCACTCCGGCGCCGGGAGCCAAAGTGCTGTCATCTTTATCCACCCAGCCGCCGAAAGCGGAAAGACTGAACTCGCCGGCTTCGAACGAACCTCCATCGGCGGCGGAGGCGGCCGTGATACTGAGTGCGGTCATGAGTATTGCTATGGTTTTTTTCATGTCGTTGTTTTGTTTGTTAGCGGTCTGATTATTTGCGAAGGACGAATGTTATGGTGATGCGCATGCCCCCGTCGGGTCCGCCGCTGGGCTTTCGCCGCCTTCAGGTCCCTCCCTTGACCTCGACCAAATCGCCGGCGACCCACTGCTTTTCGATGGTGTGTTTTTCCGCCCCGTAAAGGCGCAAGCACACCGCGATGGGCTCGTCCGGCCGCGTCGAAATCCAGTTGTCCTTCCGTCCCGCGGGAGCAGTCGGGCCGATGTCGATTTCGATGCTTCCGTCGGGATTGGTTTTGAACGTGGGATTCGACGACGACAACGCGATGCGATTGGCCGCCGTATCGATAAAACTGCGCGTGGCGATGCTGTAGGCAACGACTTCCCAGGAGTCGCGGACGGGCACTTCCGCAGGCAAAAGCATTTTGTAATGCTTGCTGCCGTCGAGTGGGTTGCCTTTGGCATCCACCGTGGCGAGGAGGCAGATTTCCCGCGCATCCGAACGTTTGGGCACGCTGGTGCCACCGTAGTGAGCCGCGGCGCGCGCGGCGTAATCGCGCCGATCGGGAATCCGCCGGGCGTTCCCGTCCACCGCCTCGCGGTTCCTACCCGGCATAAGCCAGTTGCGGTCGGGCCAGAACCTCGGGCCTTTGGCCGTGACGGAGTGCATCGAAATCAGCCGGTCAATACAGTGGCGTTGGGCGTCTCGCGCGGCGCGATCGAGGATGCGACCCATCCGTTCATCGGGGCGAAAGGGTCGGCCCTTTTCGATGCCGAGGGTTGAGAGAAGCTCGGTCATCGCCTTGTCGTGCTCGAGGACAGGCTCTTCCTGGACCAATTGATGGAGGTATTGGAAATAGCTGCGGTCAAACGTTGGCGTGCCGGGAAAGAGGATCCGCGATACGTCGGCGAAGACGGCAGGACGAGGTGAGGCGGCTTCGGCAAGTGGATAAATCTTCAGCGTCCTCGCATAGGCAAGGGCGGCGGCCCAACCGGTGTCGCCGGGCTTGCTGGGCACGGCGTGAAACAGCGCGTTGATGACGTAGGTGCGGCTGCGCAGGACGAAATAGCCCTCCGGCACCCGGCCTTCGTAGCTCGGCGGCAAGACCAGATATTTTCCACCCGCGCCGGCGTCCGCTCCGTCCGGGCCGATATCCCCGATCGGATGTCCCCAGAGGTCGGCGATCGATCCGGAAAACCTTGCTTTGTCGGAGCGCGCTGGCACGTCGAAGACGATGGGTCCGCTCTCCGTTGTCAGATCGCCGAAGACGGAGGGGAATTGCGCATTCATCATGACGACTCGCAACTTCCCGGTGGGACGTTGTTCGGTGATGAACATTGCCGATGGCGAGATGCCTCGTTCGTTGCTCGCGCGGCGCGGCGCCAGCGCGTCCGCAACCGGGAGGGCCCAAAGCGCGGCGTCGAACGCGCGCTGGTAGGTCGTTTGCTCATCAAGGGGCGCGGGGGTGATAAAGTCGTGTGCGGCAAGCGGGAGCGTGAGCGCGAGGACAAGGAATGTCAGGGCGGTTTTCATGTTTGAATATCCTTTTCAAACAGGGGGCCGGCGGGCTCACGGTCGGAACCCCTGTCAGCCCTTGTCCGACTGTGGCAGTTACCGCTCATTGAGTTCTGCGAATATCCGGAGGCGGCGGCAGGTTGGCGACGGCGGCGGCCCAGAGGGGCATGGCCGGGTTGCCGCTGGCTTTGTAAATGCGGGTGAACTCGCCCTCATCAAGCCAGAGGCCGTGGCAATTCGGGCACTGATCGACCTCGAGACGCACCAGGTCCGAGAAGATTTTTCGCTCGAGCGCGTGGTTGGGGCAGCGAGGGCAGACGCGAGGTTGCATGAGCGAGACTTTCGTATTCGGATCGCGCCACACGGTATGGAGGGAAATGGACGCGCGCGGGTCGGTGCGCTCCAATTCGGATTGATCAAACCAGATACCGCCGCAGCCTCCATAACAAACATCCAGGGTTATTCCCCCGGCACTCTTCTGGCGGAGGGGCCCTTTGCAGGCAGGACAATTCATAAGTAGCTTCAGTGCTCTCAGCTTCAGTGTTTCATGGCGGTGTGGCCGGTGTCCCGGCGAGTGCGCAACGGAACTTCCTGGGCGCCGGCCTGAGGCCTGGGGCGGCTGTCCGCACCAGTGGAAAGCCAATCGACGGCTTCCTCGAAATCTCCGAAGGCGCGAATCTTCCACCCACGCAGCTTGGCGATGAGCGCGAACAGCGCGGCCCGTCGGTGTGGATCGCCCTTGTGCAAGAGTGCCAGGCGTTGGTTGCGCGTGAATCCCATCTCCGCTAAATCCCGCACCAGGGTGGCGATTTCGTCCGGCGTTAACTGCGTCTGTATGTCCCGGCCGTCCAGCAGGGAGCATTCAAGACCCCGCTTGCGGCAGGTTTCCGCGAGGCGCGCAAGAACCGCGTGACTTTCCGCCATGTCCAAGTGGCCGTGCGCATCGAGGCGAACGAACTCACGGAACCGGATTACATGGAGTTCCATGGGCGCGCCTTCCTCCGCCGATTTTATTTTCATCTTCGCGCCAGCACGGGGATTCCGCTGTGTATTTAGATTCGGGGTGCTCATTGGAAGTCCTCTTTGCCGTTGATTGAACAAACGGGGGTGGTGGTATGGTGGGAGGAGGCGAGAGCGCGGGTGACAGCGGCGATGAGGTTCAGCCCAGGGAAGGGCTTGGGCAGATAGGCGATGGCCTGTGCCTTGCGTGCCTGCTCCTGGCTCGACGGCAAGTCATGGGCGGTGATGAAAATGACAGGCCGCTCCACGCCGTCCTGTTTCAGCCGCTCCTGCAGTTCGAAGCCGGACATGCCGGACAGGCGCATATCCAACACGAGGCATCCGGCGTTCTCAGCGGCGTCCGTCGCCAACAAGGTTTCAGCGGATTGGAACGTCACGACACTGAATCCGCCCGCCAGCAACAGTCGCTTAATTGCCTGGTTGATGCTCACGTCGTCATCCACGACGACGACATTATGTTTATAAGTTGGCATTGGCGCGTCCACCAGAGGCGCGTGTGACGAATGAAGGAGATCAGGTTATGGCAAGGCTGGGTATTGGACCTTGGGGCATGTCATACTGCACCTTGGTCCAATAGCGCCGGGGGCGGTTATTCTGCTAGAAGCCGGAGTTCGCGATGACTAAATGAGGTAGGCCGAAGGATTGGATGGTGGGACCCCGTTGTGTTGGAGGCGGCCGGAAATCTGCACCAGCTCTGGCAAGGAATTCGCATTCAGCTTTTGCATGACGTGAGCGCGGTGCGCTTTGACGGTCCGCTCGGCGATTCCGAGTTCCGCGGCGATTTCCTTGTTCATTTTGCCCCCGACAACTCTCACCAGGACGTCCCGCTCTCGCTGTGTCAGACCCTGGTACTGCCGCGATGTCGCCTCCGTGGACCGCATTTCCTCGGCCCGAGTCATCGCAGCTTCGACGGCCTCGAGCAGGACATCACGTTTGACCGGTTTGGTGAGGAAATCGATGGCGCCCGCTTTCATGGCGCTCACACTCACGGGGATGGTGGCATAGCCGGAAATGAAAATAATCGGCAGTTTTTCGCCGCGGAGGGAAAGCGCCTCCTGGAGTTCGAGTCCACTGGGACCGGGCAGGTGGAGATCCAGCACGACGCAACCGCGGGCGCTTTCCCGTGGTGTCATCAGGAATTCACCGGCGGAAGCATAGGCACGTGTTTGATAACCGGCGGCTTTCAACAGGCGCTGGAGCGCGATGCGATACGAATCGTCATCGTCCACTACGTGAACGATGGAAGTTGTTGAATTCATGAGACTGAAATGACGTTTTGGTGTGCGGGCAGGATGACGCGAAAAGTCGCTCCCCGCCCACTATTGTTTTCCGCGCGGATTTGGCCACGGTGCGCTTCGACGATCATTCGCGAAATGGAAAGGCCCAGGCCCATTCCCTCCTTCTTGGTCGTAAAGAACGTCTCGAAAAGCCTGGGGAATCGATCCGGGCGAATACCCTGGCCGCTGTCACTGACAATAATTTCAACCTGACCCGATTCGTAACCCGCAGTGCTGACGGCCAGCCACCGTTCTTCCTGAGGGGTATCCGCCATCGCGTCCATGCCATTAAGAACAAGGTTCAGCAGGACTTGTTGCAGGTGCACCCTGTCCCCCCGGACGGCGGGCAGGGCTGGAGCAAATTCGGATTTCCAGGCGATGTTCCGCTTGCGGGCCTCCGCGCGAGTCAAGGCAAGCACCTCTGAAACAAGTTGGTTCATGTCCAGCAACTCCATCTCGAGATGCCGTTTGCGCAGAAGCGTCCTGATATGCCGGATGACATCACTGGCACGGACGTCGTCTTTGCGAATATCGGCGAGGATTTGCTTTATTTCGTCGATGTTGCCTGGATCCGCGTCCAGCAACATGGTGGCGGCCTCGGCATTGCTGAGGATCGCTCCGAGCGGCTGGTTGATTTCATGCGCGATGGACGCAGTCAATTCGCCGACCATGGCCAGGCGGGAGACATGGGCGAGGCGCTCGTTGGCTTCCTCGACCTGTTTGCGGTCGGAAATGTCGTGGCCGATCGCCTGCAATTCGACGACCCGGCCGTCGGAGCCGCAAATGGCATGATTGACCCAGTGATGCCAGCCGAGTCTTCCATTGGGCAACAGCACTTGATGCTCGGCGGTTTGAACGCCGCGCGCATGGACCAGCGCGGCGATTCGTTCCAGCGTTTTTTCCCGATCGGGCTCGGGAATCAGTTCAATGAACCTGCGTCCAATCAACTGTTCGCGTTGTCGATTGAAGAACCGGCAGTAGGCCTCGTTGACAAAGGTCAGTGTCGTGTCCGGCAAAAAACGGCAAATGAGGTCCGTTTGTGTCTCGATGACTTCGCGGTATCGTTCTTCGCTGGCCCGGAGGGCTTCCTCGGCTTTTCTTCGTTCTTCCAGGGCCGCGGCCAGAGACAATTGCGTGATACAAATGACGAGCAAAAAGATCTGCAGGGAGCGGGCGTTTTCAAGCGGCGAACGTGATGCAAATGGTCCCCAGCCGTGTGCCGTGCCCCAAATCGAGATGAGCGTGACGAGGAGGAGCGAGGCGCTGGCACCCGGGACTCCGAAGCGCACAGCGGCCCACAACAAAAATGGCAGCGGGAGGTAAACCAGCGCACCTGGCGTCTGGAGGCCGGGTTCCTGGCGCACAAAGACAATGAGGCTGACCGCTATCAGTCCGATGGCGAGAAGGGCGGCTTCCAGGATAAAAGGTCCGGCAGGCTTGCGCACGCCGCGGATCCACACGCCGCCCCAACTCAAAATGACGCTGACAAGAGTCAGGGCCGCCAGGGCGTTGGAAAAAAAACGCGTCCGCCAAACCGCCCAATAGCTGCTCTCTCCCCAGTGATTGAGAGCGACAAAGCCGGCGTCCAAAAACGAGGAGAGAAAGGGCGCGAGGAAGACGCCCCAGGCGATGAAGATGCTCATGCCGCGAAAGGTGTCCAGCCGAGGTTTGGCGCCCAACAGCCAGCGAATGCACGCGGCTCCCATCAGGGCTTCGCAGCAATTGCTGATGAACCAGCAAAGAATCATGGCTTGGGGGACATCGCTTTGGAGTTGGGAGGCCCAATGGGCCGGAATGATCGCCAGGAGCAGAAGCCCCCACCAGCGGTGAGGTGTCAGCAACAACGCTGCGAGCAGGATGGCGTTGGGCGGCCATAACACCGAGACCGGTTGTGGCTGCAGGGTCAGCTTAAAGCCAAGTTTCGCTCCCAGATAATACGCCACGGAAACCAGGACGGCCGCCGCAACAGGCGAGGAGGTGAACTTCATCAGCCTCGCGTGACCCTGCCAGGGAGTGGCTGACGGAAGGGGGACTCTGACGGAAGCGGGCTTCATCGAGAAACATCAGGGGTGTTGAGTCTAGAGCAAAACGTCTTCCCTGGCCGCCATCGGGCTCTTAACCCTTTCTCTAAAGAATTTAGCTTCATGGGCTCCCTCCCTTTATCTTCGATTGAGCTGTGAGATAATTACACGGGGCCAGTTCTGATCTGTCAATCTCGTTGTGGACCGGGAAAGGTGGGACGCGTTTCGGCTTGAAGGGCCAGTGAAGGGCGGCTCTTTTGTCTTGCCAGTGGCTGACGAATTGCTGCACTAGAAAGGCTGTGAGCTCGAAAAGGCCGGGCAAAGGTATGCGAATTCGCTGGTTTCTCGCCAGCGCGTTTGCGGTGCTTTGGCTTTTCACGGGGTTTGCCGCGACTTCGTCCGAGTTACATCACTGCCTGCACGAGGATGCGCCGTCGAGCGAGCATCAATGTCTTTTCACGAAGTATGCCGAAGGGCACGTCGTCAGTGCGCCGGCAGCGCAGATAACGGTTCAGATTTCTCTTTGCCTCTCGGCCGTGTGCCCGCCAGTTGAGGTGGTTGAGTTGCCGAGTGTCGTTCGACTGTTGCCCCCGGAGCGCGCTCCTCCCCTTCTCTAGTCTTCCCCGGTTCGGCCGGTTCAACCGGCGTTGTTGTTAAGGTCGTAAAGGCGGTCCTGTTTGGGACAGCCTGGTAAACCCTTGAAGAGAAGATTGGAAAATGAAACGGAATTTGGTTTTGATTTTTTGCCTGAGCGCGAGTGCGATCCAGGCGGAGCCGACCAATGAGGTGGACGCGCTGAAGCGTCAATTGCAGGAGGCCACGGAGAAATTCGATCGGTCCCTGCAGGAACACCGAAAGATTATCGATGATTTAAATCGACGGTTGGAGCAGGTGCAGTTCGCACAAACGAATGGCGTTAGAGATCAGAGCCTCGTGGGCCGGGGGGCTACGAATACCGTTGAAGCGGACCCGAGCCAGCTGACGTCGGCGGAGGCGGGTTTGAGGTTGGGAACACGGCGGGCATATATGGACATTGGGCTGGTGGGGACTTTTGCCGCCGGAACTTCGACGGCTTCGGACATTGAAGGTGGAACGCAACTCGGCGGCCACGATCCCAACCAGCGCGGGTTCACGGTGCAGGGAGTGGAAGCCAGTTTCAGCGGGGCGGTGGATCCTTACTTCCGCGGAATGGCCAATGTACTTTTCTCGATCGACGCGGGAGGCGAGTCGTTCCTGGAACTGGAGGAGGGGTACCTGGAAACGATGTCGCTGCCAGGAAATTTGCAGGTGCGTGGCGGCCAATTCCTGACCGAGTTTGGACGGCACAATCCGACGCATCCGCATGCGTGGGCGTTCGTGGACACGCCGTTGGTCAATGCACGGTTTCTCGGGCCGGACGGCGTGCGCAATCCGGGCGCGCGGCTGTCCTGGCTGATGCCGGCGGCGTTCTACTCCGAGTTGTCGCTGGCGGTGCAAAACAGTCATGGTGAAACGGCGACGAGCTTTCGCAGTGCAGGACATGTCCACGATGAAGAGGCAGAGGAGGAAGAAGTTCCGCTCGCGTTTCGTCATGCGGACAACGACCGCGGGTTGAAGCACGTTGACGACTTGCTCTTCGCGCCGCGATATGCCGTGTCGTTTGACGTGACGGATACGCAGACGTTGTTGCTGGGAGCATCGGCGGCGTTCGGTCCCAACTCGCGGGGCGGTGAAGGCGGAGGCGACACGGACACGCAAATTTACGGCCTGGACTTTACGTGGAAGTGGAAACCAACAAGGCACCAGGCCGGATTTCCGTTCGTCGCGTGGCAAACGGAGGCGATGTGGCGGAAGTATGACGTGGGTGAATTTGACTGGGCCGGGGAAGAAGAGGGACAAATCATCGACGCGGGCACGGGCGCCCCTGCCCTGTTGCCGGGCGAGACGCTCAACGATTACGGTTTCTACACGCAGTTGCTGTATGGTTTCAAACCGCGCTGGATCGCAGGGTTGAGGTTTGATTACGTGAAGGGTGAACGAGGGGACTACGAGCGGTTCAACTTAAGGCTCGATGGTGAACCGCTCGGGCGTGACCTGGAACGGGCGGAGCGTTGGCGCTTGTCGCCAAACCTGACGTGGTTTCCAACCGAGTTCTCGAAGCTGCGCCTGCAGTATAATTATGATGATCGCAAGGGAATCGGCGAAGATCATTCGGTCTGGTTGCAATTTGAGTTCATCCTCGGCGCGCACGCGGCACACAAATTCTAAAGGAACACATTTATTTATGAAATTGACATTCTTTTGGTTCGCGGCGGCGCTGGCGCTGGCGACACCGAGCGCAATCGGAAAGATAAATGTGGTCGCGACGACCACCGATTTCGCGGCGATCGCGCGAGAGATTGGCGGCGATAAAGTCCAGGTGACGGCGCTGGCCAAGCCAACCGAAGATCCGCATTTCATCGACGCGAAACCAGGGTTCATCGCGACGCTGAATCGCGCCGATGTGCTCATCGAAGGCGGCGCGGCGCTCGAGCACGGATGGTTGCAGCCGCTGCTTCAGGGGGCGCGCAACCCCAGGATCAGCGGCGCGGCGCCGGGCCATGTGCACGGCAATGCCGGCATCAAAATGCTGGGCGTGCCGGCGTCACTCGACCGGTCGAGGGGCGATATTCACGCCGAAGGCAATCCGCACTTCCTGATCGATCCGATGAATGCGAAAGTCGTCGCCGCGAACATCGCGAACGCCTTGTCGAAAGCGGAACCGAAATCGTATGAGTTTTACCGCGCGAACCTCAAGGCCTTCGAGGAAAAGATCGATGGGCGGATGGTGGAATGGCAAAAGCAAATGGCGCCGCACAAAGGGGCCTCTGTGGTGGCGTACCATGACTCGTGGCCCTATTTCGCGGAGCGTTTCGGTTTGAAGATCGAATTGTTCCTCGAACCCAAACCTGGCATCCCGCCCACGCCTTCGCACATTGCATCCCTCGTGCAAAAAATGCGCGAACAGAACGTGCGCGTCATTTTGGTCGACGCGTATGTGAACCGGCGACAGGCCGATTCGGTGGCGTCGAAAACGGGCGCTGTAACCGTGCCGGTGAGCCATTTCCCCGGCGGCGTGAAAGGGACTGAAGGCGGCTACGTCGAGTTGGTGGATTATCTGGTGAAGTCGATTTCGCAGGCCCTCGCCGGCGCCAAATAATATATGGAAGCCTGGGAAACAATGAGGTTGCCGCTGCTGGCGTGTCTTCTCCTGCCGGCATTGCTGGTCTACCTGGGACTCCACATCGTTCGGCGAGGAATCATCTTCGTCGATCTTGCCCTCGCCCAGGTCGCCGCTCTCGGGACCTGCTGGTGCGTGATGCTCGGGCACGATCCGCACGACATTCACACCTACTGGTGGTCGATTGCATTCACGCTGGCGGGCGCGCTGATCTTCACATTCACGCGCACGTCGGAGCCGCATCGCGTGCCGCAGGAAGCGTTGATCGGAATTGTCTATGTCGTCGCCGCGGCCGCGTCGATCGTGCTGCTCAGCAAGTCGCCCGGGAGCAACGAGGAATTGCAGCGGACGTTGATCGGGGACGTGCTGTTCGTAACGTGGCCGCAGATCTGGAAAACGTTTTTGCTCTACGTGGTGATCGCAATCGTGCATTTCATCTTTCGCAAAAAGTTCATCAGCCTCACCTTTTCAGGCGAGCGGAGTGATGTGAGTTGGGCGACGCGGGGATGGGATTTCCTGTTCTACGCGCTGTTCGGCCTGGTGGTGACAAGCTTCGTACAAATCGGGGGCGTCCTGCTGGTGTTCACCTACCTGATTGTGCCGGCGGTGTGCGCCAATCTCCTGGCGCGGTCGCTCGGCGTGCTGTTGGGAGTTGGAACGCTGATTGCGGCGCTGGGTGGGATGGGGGGACTCTACGCCTCCTATCAATTCAACATGCCAACCGGAGCAGCCATCGTCTGCACTTTCGGCGCGGTGCTGCTGGTCGTCGGCACCATCGCCAAACTGCGCAACGGCCCCCGTCCATCACTTGATCCCGTAGTGAAGTAACCATAAGATAATTCAAAGGTGCGGCTATCTTCCGCCAGCAATAAAAGGCTCTCGCCGAGCCGGACGCATCTGGCAGGCTCACAATGTCTTCCTCAACACTCGACTCTCGGCTCTTGAATTCCCGGCGCAGAACTCTTTCTGTTGGCTTCCTGCGCGCGCATTTTCTAGAATCCATCTGTTGAGCAATGAGC
>JGI10216J12902_100191043_pt1 | contig 16405 bp, 14 predicted proteins | sample KanNatreferecore_FD_12902 | JGI IMG/M metagenome (IMG submission 12902)
ACATGTGGATAAGGAGAAGTGGGCCGAAGCGGGCTTCTGCCTATTTCGGGGCGGGTTCATGGGGCAAGTCTCAGCTTTTGACTCGTCTTGTCAATGGGATGGGCCGTTTCGGCGGTGAGTGTTCCGCGCGCGCAAAGAGGGAAGAGCCGCAGTCGTCCGATCCCTTAAAGGGCGGCCGGCTGGCGGGGTGTTCATTTTTGGCCAGTGGAGGCTCGCAGGCACGTTTTTCGTTCTAAATAGTTGATTTCAAGCTGGTTCCAGCGCTTCGAACGGGTGGAAAGATGGTTCCCAAATGCGTTTGGGTGCTTCCCTTTCGCGTTTGGGAAGCTCCCTTTGGCATTTGGGAAGCACGAGAATGCATTTGGGTTCCACCCTTTTGCGTTCGGGAAGCACGAATCTGCATCCGGGTGCTTCATTTCTGCGTTTGGGTGGCTGCCTTGGGCGTTTGGGTTCTTCACGGGTGCGTTTGGGTAGCACGGTTTCGCATCCGGGAAGCAGGAAAACGCGGTTTCGTGTCACCCTTTCGTGGTTGGGTTCCACGCCCGTGCGTTTGGGTGCTTCGTTTTTGCGCTGGGGAAGGACCCGCCGGCAGAATCGTGTTACGGCAGGGCATTTTGCGGCTTCGTTTTTTCGTTGGGGAATCTCCCCAAAATAAATTCGCCGCGCGGTGAAAGTTTTGGGCGAGTGCTCCGTATGGGTCGGTGGAACCCGGCGTGGGCCGGATGGACCCAAACGAAAATCAAATCCGGCCATGCCCCAACCCGGCGAGTGCGACGGCGACAAACCCCCTGCCGAAAGCGGTGACAGATTCCCGCACGCCAAGGGGACGGGCCCGGCTACCAATCCAAACCGAGTTTCGCCAACTCTGCCCGCAATGCCGGCAAGTCCCAAAGCTGCACTTCGTCGTGGCCGCGGCTGAGGGCGAGGATTTTTCCGCCGGGATGGAAGGCGAGATTGCGAATGGCGCCTTCGCCGGACGGTTCCAGAACGGCGGCGGTGCGCCGCGCTTCGAGATCGATGAGATGCACCGTGCGATCGCTTTGCGTGATGGCCAGCCAGCGATTGTCCGCGCTGAGGCTCGCGCCGGTCACAGAAGCATTGTTCGCGATGGGAATTTCAACGGGCTGCCAATCAGACGTGCGCCACAAACGCAGCGCCCGCCCGTAAGTGAGCAACCATTGGCCGTCGCGGCTGAATTTCAGGAGGTGGCCCGCGGGGCGCAGCGTCGCTACAGGCGCGATGTTCTTCTGCCAATCCCACACCGAGACGAAGCCGTCATAAAATGCTCCCGCCGCCAGCCAGCGCCCGTCCGGGCTGAACGCCACGCGTTCGGGAGAAGGAATGGAAAGGCGTGTGCGCTTTGGGTTGGAAGCGCTGCGATCGATCACGGTCACGCTGCTGTCGCGATGATCCGCGACGGCGGCGTATCGGCCATCGCTGGCCTGGGCGTTGCCCCAGAACCATTTGCCGCTGGAGAGCAACAAGGTTTCTTTTCCCGAATCCAATTGGCGCGCGACGAATGTGTTTCGGCGGCTGATCAACAGTTCATTCGTGCCGGGCCCGAAGTTGAGAAACGTCGCGGATGTGCTCGGCACGAGTTGGGAGGCACGCCGCGTTTCGACATTCCAACCGAACGCGCCTTGCAGGGTCGTAACGAGAAGCCGCTGGCCATCCGCGCTGAACATGAGGTTCGGATCGTCCTCCGAAAAATGCGCGCCAGGAAGTGACACGACTCCGACGGGCGGCACGGCTTCGATCCACGTGGGCCGGCCGCCGGGGAGAAATGTTCCCAGCCGTTGCCCGTTCGTGTCGAAACGCAAGTGCCACGAGCCGAGATTGTCCGCGATCAACAGCCGGCCCGAACGCGGCTCGAAGAAGCGCACGCCAGTTTGAGAGCCGACGCACGCGAGGCGTTCGCCCTCCGGGCTGAACGCGAGGCTGGTCGTCGCGTCGGTCGGCGTGTTGATCTGTCGGTACAAGCTGCCGTCCCGGGCGTTGAGAATGAACAAGCGGTCGCGGTCCGCGGCCACGGCGAGCCATTCGCCGTCTGCAGACCAATTGAGTTGCCAAGCGGTGTCGGCGATCTTTTCCTGCCACGCGATGCGGCCTGACGTGACATCGCATAATGAGACGACGCCGCTCTCATCCGTCACAGCGATGGCCTTGCTGGCAGGACCGAAGGCCATCCCGCTCAGACGCGCTTTCCCGCCGTACGTCCAGGAATGGGCCGGCGCGGGGGCGTCGCTGGAAAAATTCGCGAGTTCATAGACAACGACCCGTTGTGCATCCTCGACGCGCGCAAAAAGTCTTCCGTCCGGGCTGAAGGCCGCCGGGCCACCGGGGAGATTCGTTTCGAGGACAACGCGCGCGGTATCGGTTTCGATGAGTTGCATCGCACGTTCGAAGCGCAGCAGAAGAAACCGTCCGTCCAGACTGAACGACATCACTTGGTCGTGAATCCTGCCGCGCTTGGGAATCACCTGGAGCAGGTCGCCGTCGTTCACGCGATAGACCGCGCGGCCGATGCTCGTGGCATTGGCACATCGTTCGAACGCGGCGTCGAAGCAGCAGTGCATTGCGTCGGCCCCGCGCGGAACGTTCGTGATCGATACGCGCCGGATGTCGGGCCGCGCCAGCGCAGCGATGGCTTCGCGGCGGAGCCGGTCGCGCAGAGTCCCGTCCGCGTCGAGAGCGCGTGCTTCGTTCAATCGCGCCAGCACCGCCGCGCGAAAACCGGCCTGCCCGCCGATGCGCAACGCGTGCGCTTCGGAGATGAGCGATTCAGCCAGGCGGCGAGTGGCTTCCAGGCGGGCCTTCTCCGTGGCCGCCTGGGCGCGCGAAACGCGAATGCTGGTGACTGAAGTAACAGCGGTGATTGCGATCAAGGCGATGACGCAAGTCGCAATCGTCGCCGCCGCGCCGGGATGTCGTCGCGCCCAGCGAACTGTTTTGCCGACAGCGCCGACCGGCCGCGCGCGCACGGGTTCCGCGCGGAGAAAGCGTTCAACGTCGTCCGCAAATTCCTGCGCGGTGGCGTAACGGCGTGCCGGCTCCTTCTCCAGACATTTGAGGCAAATCGTTTCCACATCGGCAGGGATGCTGCCGTTCAGCCGGCGGGGCGGCACCGGGTCGCTCGACTTCACTTGCTCAATGACGGTGTGCGGCGAGTCGCCCTGGAAAAGAGGACGCGCCGTGAGCAGTTCGTAAAGAATTGCGCCGAGCGAATACACATCGCTGGCGGGACCAATTTCCCGGGAGCGTCCCATGGCCTGTTCGGGGGACATGTAAGCGGGCGATCCGAGCACCTGGCCGGTGAGCGTCAATGAGTCCGCAGCAGCCGACGTAAGTCCCGACGTGTCGCGATGATCGATGGCAGATTCGGAAGAAATGAGCCTCGTCACCCCGGCTGCCACGAACATTTTCGCCAGCCCGAAATCCGTGACGCGCGGCTGGTCGTTCGCATCGATGATGACATTGGATGGCTTAAGGTCACGGTGCAGCACGCCTTGCGAGTGCGCGTGGTGCACGGCGCGGGCGACGCTGGCCGCGTATTGGGCCGCGCGCTTCGCGGGCAAGGGACCGGCGCGGATTAATTCCGCGAGCGTCCGTCCTTCCACGAATTCCATCGCATAGAAGGGCTGGCCATCGAGTTCGCCGGCTTCGTAAACGGCGACGATGTTCGGGTGTTGAAGTTTCGCCGCCGCGGTCGCTTCAGCGCGCAAACGGCGTTTGCCTTCCTCACCGGCAAACGCGCCACCCAGCAAAACTTTCAGCGCGACAATGCGATTCAGGCTCCGTTGCCGCGCGCGATAGACAATCCCCATTCCGCCGCGCGCGACTTCGTCAAGCAACTCGTAGTCGCCAAAAGGTCCGGTGAGGCCGCGCTGGCCCACGTGTTCCTCGGAAAAATCTTTGGCGCCGAGCGCTCCGCGCAGGACGCACGGAGTACACAGCCCGAGCGCGGCGCCGCTCTCGACTGGCGCGCCGCATTGAGTGCATTGGGAGATGGAGCTATGGCTCACAAAGTTCCCTGAACTTTACGAAACAAAACGGGCGAAGTGGAGAAACTTTACGCCCCGCTCCGGCCACTCCTTGCTGAGGAAACCGGTTGGGGACGATTCAACACGAGCGCGCAATTCGCGCTACCAGCGATTGACCATCGTCCCCTGACTCAACGGAAAGCCATCCCACGGAAAGCTGGCGGCGGAACCAGGTCATCTGCCGTTTGGCGAATTGGCGGGTCCGCGCTTTGACCAATTCAATAGTTGCACGCAAGGCAAGGCGTCCTTGCAAATGTTGAACGACTTGCCGGTAGCCGAGCGCCTGCATCGCGGTTCTGTTCTGTTCGAGGCCGTGCTTCAATAACTCGCGCGTTTCTTCGACCAGACCGCGCGCGAACATGCCGTCCACGCGCCCGTTGATCCGGGCGTGAAGGTCTGCTGGCGTGCGCTCCAACCCAAAGACCTTCGTAGCCGCCGGCGTGTCGGGATGATCGACTGCGGATTGCGGACTGCGGATTGCGGATTGAGAAGAAAGAGCCTCGTTACCTCGGCTGTCACTGGGAGAGCGCCAGTGGGCGCGCTGTTCGGAAAAGGGTTTGGCGGTGAGGCGGATGACTTCCACGGCCCGAATGACGCGGCGTGGATTTTGTTTGTCGATGCGCGCGTAGGTCGTCGGGTCGCGTTGCTCCAGTTCGCGCAGCAGGTCGGCGAGTGGAGTCGCTTCAAGTTTCTCGCGCAATTCAGCATTGGCCGGCGGCGCTTCGCCCAGACCTTCCAGGTAAGCTTTGAGGTAAAGACCTGTGCCGCCGCAGAAAATCGGCACGCGCCTGCGCGCGCGAATGTCCTGCTCGACCTTGCGCGCCAGTTCGACGAATTTCGCCGCATCGAATGGTTCGGCGAGATCTACCACATCGATCAAATGATGCGGGACACGCGCGCGTTCTTCGGCAGTCGGTTTTGCGGTGCCGATGTCCAGGCCGCGATAGACCTGCATGGAATCGACGGAAATGATTTCGCCGCCGATGCGTTCCGCGAGCGCGAGCGCGACGGCGGATTTGCCGGAAGCAGTTGGCCCGACGAGGAAGATGGGAAGCGGCGCGGTCATGGGGAGAACGCCGGAGAAGAAATTCCAAATTCCAAATTCCAAATTCCAAAGAAATTCCAACAGCCCAAAATCCAAATTCCAACGGCGGCGTATCCTGCGGGCGCGGCGTGCATTGGAATTTGAGATTTGGAGTTTATTTGGGATTTGGGATTTGGGATTTAGGATTTGTCGCGCCGTTCAGTTTGCGAAGGACAACGGCCAGCGTCACGCCCGCCGCCAGAATTCCCACGCTCACCAGTTGCGCCGGCGTGAACACTCCATGCCGGTGTGCCGCGTCGTAATCGCCACGAAAGTATTCCACGAACGAACGCATGAAGGCGTAACAGATGAGATAGGCCGCGAAGACCTGGCCGTCGAACTTCTTGCGGCGGTAGAGCCAGGCAAGGAACAAGTAGAGCGCGAGGTTCAACAGCGAATCGTAAACCTGTGTGGGATGCACCGGGGTGGCCTGCTCGGCGTGATTCGGAAATGTTTCGTGGCCGCGCGGATAAGTGACGGCCCACGGGAGCGAACATTGACTGCCGTAGCAGCAGCCTTTCGTCAGACAGCCGAGACGGCCGAAGACGTAACCGAGCGCGATACTTGGAGTGAGCACGTCAGCCAGTTTCCAGAGAGGCACACGACGAATGCGGGAATAGAGAATGATCGCGAGCGAAGCACCAATCAGCCCGCCGTAAAAGACCAGCCCGCCGCGTTGGACCATGAAAATTTCCAACCACGGTTCGCCGGCAAAACTTTCCTTCCAATATGTTGCGACGTGGAGCGCACGCGCGCCGATGATCGCACCGATGATCAGCCACGGTCCGGCATCCGCCGCGTGCTCGGATTTTAGGCCAGAGAGTGGCGCGCGCCGGCTCGCAGTCCACAAACCCGCGATGAAGCCGAACGCCACGAGGACTCCGTACCAGTAGATTGGCCACGTGCCGAACTTGAAGGCAATTGGATGCACTGGCGCGGACGGTAGGTTTCGCGGAAATGAAATTCAAACGAAAGGTGAGCCGCGGCGAATTGTGAGGTGTGAATCACGATTCTCCATTGCCTTCGTCCTCAGCGCTGTTCAATGTCTGCGCGCATTTTCTGAAACATTGAACTGGAGTGAACTATGCCGAATCCGTGGACGGGAAAAGGGAATCCTTACACGCGCGACGAAGTGATTGAGCGCCTGCGCGCGACGGTGAAGAAGGGCGGTGCCATCATCGCGGCCGGCGCAGGCACGGGCATCAGCGCCAAGTTCATCGAGAAGGGCGGCGCCGACCTCATTATTATCTACAACTCGGGACGCTTCCGCATGATGGGCCACGGCTCGACTTGCGGGTTGATGTCGTACGGCGACGCAAACGCCATCGCGATGGAGATTGGCGAGTACGAGGTGCTGCCGGTTGTGGAGGAAGTGCCGGTAATTTGTGGCGTTCACGCCACGGACCCGCGCCGCCGCATGTGGCATTGGCTTGGCCGAGTGAAGGAGATGGGGTTCAGCGGCGTGAACAACTTCCCAACGCATTGCATCGTCGATGGCCAGTTCCGTGGCGCGCTCGAGGAAACGGGGATGAGCGTGAAGAAGGAATTCGAAATGATTGCGCTCGCACGGCGGATGGATTTGTTCTCCATCGTTTATGTGGCGACACCGGAGGAAGCGGTCCAGATGGCGAAGGCGGGCGCGGACGCCATCATTGCACACGTGGGCGTTACAGTCGGCGGCAGCATCGGCGTGAAGAAGGCGGTGGTGGGATGGGACTTCACGATCCAGCGCACGCAGGAAATCATCGACGCGGCCAGGCGCGTGCGGAAGGACATCTTTTTCCTGGCGCACGGCGGGCCGATTAACACGCCGGAGGATGCGGAAAGGGTCATCAAAAACACGGATGCCGTGGGCTTTGTCGGCGCCAGTTCGTTGGAGCGCATGGGCGTCGAGGAGTCACTCACGGGCCTCACACGCAAGTTCAAGTCGCTGAAGTTGCCCGCCAAAGGCACGGCCAAGCGCAAGTGACGTAAGCGGGACGGACGCCCTTCCCACACCAGATCAGTCCGTAAAACGCATTGCGGCGTGGTTGCTAGAGACTATGCTCCGCAATCAAGGTATGCGGCGCTCGCGGGCATTCACATTGATCGAACTGCTGGTCGTGATTGCGATCATCGGCGTGCTCGTGGCGTTGCTGCTCCCCGGATTGTCCCAGGCGAAGGAATCGGGCCGCCGCACAGCCTGCATCAACAACCTGCGCCAGCTTGGCCTCGCGGCGCGGCTCAGCACTCTGGATGAAGAAGGTCGTTTTCCGCCACGGCTTCTCAGTCCTCAGTGGCCGGCACAGTTGCAGGCCCATTACGACAACCTCGGGGGGCTGGTTTGCCCGAGCGATCCAGGCGCGATTGGTTTTGGCACGAACGCGGACACGGCACCGCGGAGCTACGTCATGAATTCCTTCAGCGATTATTTCGCGGCCACGCTCTCCGCCGACGATTGGAGGAATTACACGAAGGGCACCTTCATCGCGATGTTCAACGAATCGGCGTTGCCGCAGCCGAGCGACACCATCATCTTCGGCGAAAAGAAAACCGGCTCTGGCGGATTTTATGTCGAACTCACACCGGTGCCGACGGTATTGAACGTCACGGAGCAAAGGCGCCACGCACGCACCGGCGGTGACAACGCCAAGACGGGCGGCTCCAATCATGTCTATGCCGACGGCAGCGTGCGTTACGCGCGCTATGGCCGCTCCCTTTGTCCGACAAATGAATGGGCAATTACGGACGCGGGCCGGGCGAGGTTCGCCATCTGCATTTATTAAGGGCGCGGCGTTTTGCGGAGCCGAAAGAATTGCGCGCCCGGCCCGGCGGGAATCGTGACGGTGTTCTGGCCATTGGTGACAACGACCTGAGATGAGGCGACGGTCCAGTTGCTGCCTCCGAGCACAGTCGTGCTTTCCAGATTGTAACCGAACTCAGTGGCCGGCCAGGTGAACCTGAACGCGCCGCTTTGCCGCCGCACTTGCAATTGAACCTCTCTCGATCCGCGCAAAAGCGGCTTGATGAGTTTTTCGTAGAAGCTGTATTTAACGCTCCCGCCAATATGAGTGGCCACGACCTTGTTCTCGCGGTCGATGAAGAATTTTTGCGGCATGGCCACATTGCCGCCAAAGGCATTTTCAACCTGCGGCGTGTTCATCGCGATGCCGTACGGAATGCTGTTGGTCTGAAGGAAACCCCGCACGTCCGAAACCTTGGCGTCTTTTGAAATGCCGAAAAAGGTAAAGCCTTCCGGCGAGAGATTCTGTTGCAGTCGAATCAAGTCCGGCAGTTCATCCACGCAAGCGCCACAGATGGTCTCCCAGAAATCGACGACGAGCACTTTGGGCTGGAAGTCAGCCGAGGTGACCAAGTTGCTGTTGATATCCGGCAGTGACCAGGCTGGCACAGAGTAGCCCGCGCGTCCGAGGGCAAGATGCACCGTCCCGGTCGCACCACTGTAACCGTCCACCGCGATGCGATAAATTTCGCCGGCCAGCGCCCGGAAAACGAGGGAACTGGTCACGATCCCGAAACCGCCCATCAAGTCGTCGTCATTGTCGGTGACAATCTCGAGGTTCGAAAGGGAATCGCCCGTGTAAACCGCGAGCAGCGTATCGAACGTGCTTCCCGCCGTGGAAAAACCGACACTGCCCGTGAACGGCGCCTGCCACGTCCACCAGACTGAGTTACTGCCAGCGCCTCCATGATTGGGTTCTCCCCCTTCTTCAGTGGCGCCGGCGTTGGCGCTGACCACATAATTGGTGGGGCCGGTCAAGACCGTAGCGTTCGCGAAATGATCATTGGCTGGCGCCGCGTTCGTGACATGGGCCGCAAGTGCGCCGACGATCGCAATTAGACCCGCGCTCCAAAGCCCGATGAATGGACGAGATGACCTGAACCGGACCATAGGCGACTTTTACTCCGTGATTGACCGGCGAGCCAGTGAAAAGGTTTCAGAAGCGATGGGACGACGGTGCTTGCGCGAAAGCCTGCGGGCCAAACAAATTTTCTTTGCTGATGTACGGCGCTTGTGGCTTTATCCCCGCCGCGTAAATTCAGCAATGGGCCGCCAAAGAATGACCGTTTTTTATTCTGGTCGCGTGCAGGGAGTCGGGTTTCGCTACACGGTGAAGTCGATCACGCCGGGATTCGAAGTCACAGGCACAGTCCGTAATCTGGAGGATGGCCGGGTCGAGTTGATTGCGGAAGGCGAGCGCGAAGAGCTGGACGCTTTTCGCCAAGCCGTTCGCGAGTCGGGACTGGGCCGGCTGATTCAGCGCGAGGAAGAGAATTTCATTCCCGCGGCCGGCGGGTTTCGCGGGTTTGAAATCGTGAGATAATGGAAAATGAAGTACGCGGTCATCGCTGACATCCACGCCAACCTCGAAGCGTTCGAGGTGGTGCTGGCAGACGCGCGCGAGCAAAAGTGCAGCCACTATTGCTGCGTGGGCGACGTGGTCGGGTACGGCGCGAACCCGAAGGAATGCCTCGACATCGTGCGTGGCATGAACATTCCGGTCGTGAAGGGAAACCACGATGAATACTGTTCCACGGAAGAAGACCTTGAAGGTTTCAATCCGCACGCGGCCGAAGCGGTGGTCTGGACGCGCAAGCAGCTCAGCGAAGATGATCGGCGCTGGCTGCGCGAATTGAAGTATGTGCGCCTGGTGGCGAGCTTCTCGATGGTCCACGCCACGCTCGATCAACCGGAGCGCTGGGGCTACGTCTTCGACAAGCTGATGGCGGCGGCCAGCTTCACCTACCAGAACACGAGCGTCTGCTTTTTCGGCCACACGCACGTGCCCGTGGCGTTCATTCGCGATGCAATGGTGCGCGGCGGCACTTACTCGAAATTCAAAGTGGAGCCGGGCCGGAAATATTTCGTGAACGTCGGCAGCGTCGGCCAGCCGCGCGACAACAACCCGAAAGCCGCTTACGTGATTTACGATCTGAACGAAGGTTCCATCGAACTGCGCCGGCTGGACTACGACATTCCCAAGGCGCAGAAGAAAATTCTCGATGCTGGATTACCGCCGCGGCTGGCGGAGCGGTTGTCGTTTGGAAAATAGGATTTTGACCGCAAGGGCGCGGAGACGCAGAGAAAGAAGTTTTTTCTCCTCTGCGTCTCCGCGCCTCTGCGGTTAAAACTCCCGCGTTGAAGATTCTCATTCTGAAACCGAGTTCGCTGGGCGACGTGGTGCAGGCATTGCCGGTGTTGCGCCTGCTCAAACAGCATTACCGCGACAGCGAAATCTTCTGGTGGATCGAGACCGGCAACGCGCCGTTGCTCCAGGATGATCCCGATCTCGCCGGCATCTTCCTTTTCGACCGCGAGCGCTGGGCCACGCCCTGGCACTGGGGTGACATCTGGAAATCCATTCGTGAACTGCGCCGGCACAAATTCGATCTCATTATCGATCTCCAAGCCCTGGCCCGCAGCAGCACGGTCGGGTGGCTGGCGGGCGGAAAGTATTTCGTGGGCCTGCACGACTGGCGCGAACTCGCCAGTGGTTACTACGACGTCACCGTGCCTCGCCCTTCTCCGAGCACACACGCCGTGGACTGGTATCTCGAAGTGCTGAAGGTCCTGGGCGTGCCGGTGCATCGGGACTTCGAATGGCTGCCCAGGCGGGAACGCGTGGCGCGCGAGGTTGAGGCGCTGTGGCAACTGAATGGAGCGCCGACGGTGGCGCTCCTGCCCGGAGCGCGTTGGGAAAACAAACGCTGGCCGACACAGCACTTTCGGGAACTGGTGGGTGAATTGCGCGCGCGTCATGGCGGACTGCGTTTCACCGTTCTCGGCGGCAAAACGGATTCAGCGCTCGCTCAAGCCATCAGTTCCGCCGCGCCTGAGACGTGCCTGGATCTCACAGGCCGCACTTCGCTGCCGCAAATGATCGAAGTCCTGCGCAAGTGCAGCGTGGTGGTGACGGGCGATACCGGGCCCATGCACGTCGCGGCAGCGCTGCGCAAACCCGTCGTCGGAATTTTCGGCCCGACGAATCCCGCGCGCACCGGACCCTACGGGCAAATCGAGCACACGCTCCAGCAGGCTGAGTTGCTATGTGTGCCGTGCATGAAATCATTCTGCACTTACCGCGAGCCGATTGCCTGCCTGCGCGGAATTTCTCCGATTCGCGTTGCCGATGAGGTGTTGACGCGGCTCAAATCCGCGCAGGCGTAGGAGTTCACGCTTTAGCGTGCCAGCAAGCCGAAGCTTGAACTCCAATTCAGTAGAAGAACAGCGCGGCGATGGCGTGCCACGCGGTGAAGACGAGGAGAATCACCGAGAAGGGAATGTGAACGAGCAGCCAGCCGTGCAGCCAGTGCTGTAGCTTCGTTTGCAAATCGAGTTGGCGCCGCTCGTCGCACCAGGCTTGTAGTTGCTCGGCTTTGCTCTGCCACTCGGCGGCGACGCTGATCTTCAGCAGGCGAAACTGATCGTCCGACACGCGCTGTGATCCGAGCAGCAACTTGTCGCCGCGGTGCGCGTTCAGATAGGGCAACGCGGCCTCGTCGAGAAACTGTTTCAGCACTTGGATGGAAGAATCGGGAACGGCGTCCGCCACAACTGTCGTGGCCGGCTCAGCGACCGCAACGGCAGGTCCGCCAGCCGCCGGCGTTATGGCCGTGGCGGGGGCGGGCGTTGGCGCGGGCTCCAAACCCTTGCGCAATTCGCCGGCCATTTCGCGCAGTTGATTTCGGATGTGCGGAATCTGCTCGAAGATCGTTTCGAGCGGCACCTGCTCTTTCATCATTCGCGGCAGCAAATGTTGCAGCGCCAGTCCGTAAACGCCGCTCACCATCACGACGCCATAAATGACCAGTAGCCATTTCGTCATGGGCGACCCGGAAGAAAAACCGCAGTGGAGCAGAATGAGCGGCACGGTGAGGAGCGTGAGCCAGATGTGTGCTTTGAGCCACAGTTGCAGCCGGCCGACCTTGAGGGTCGGGCGTTTGCGGCGAATTCCCAGCAGCGCGGCGAACACAAAAATGGCTGCGGCCACGCTGCCGTAAATCAAGCCCAGCGGTGTGCCGCCAACGCTGCGCCCGGTCTCGCGCACGTCACGATGCAAACTCGGCGGCAATTGAAGCCGAAACGGCAACCGCTCCGGTTGAAATTCTCCAACGTAGAGCAACGCCGCCGCCGCACTCGCGAGAATGAAGAACGCAGCCCATCCCCAATGTTGCCGATTGATGATCACTTGCGTCTGAAGAACTGCGTCGTGTTGTCGTGCGTCGTCCGTTTGTCGAACTTCACCGGCTGCCAGCGCGAACTGGCCGCGAACTGCTTCGTGAAATACTCCGTCGGGTCCACGCGTCGCGCCGCGTCGTGCGGGCAGGCATAAACACAGCTCGGCATCGACAAGTCGGTGCAAAGATCGCACGTCGCGGCCTTGAAACTTTTCTTCGGTGCGGCGGGCGCTTTCGGAGCTTCGCCGGCTACGGGCGCGGTCTGCGCGACCTTCAGTTCTTCCATCAACTCCACGGGATGCATGTTGATGTTGCCGAACGGGCAAAGCTCCGCGCATTTGCTGCAACCAATGCACCAGTCTTCGATGATGATTTCCAGATTGTCCTTGCGGCGAATGGAGCCGACCGGACACTGCGTCATGCAGAGCGGATCACGGCAAGTGCGGCAAGTCGTCGCGACGAGATACTTGTCGTAGCGCAGGCCGTCGCGCAGCAATCGCGTCACGCCGTCGTGGGCTTCGGCACAGGCGCGCACGCACAAGTCGCAACGCGTGCAGCGGTCCAGGTCGATGACGAGCAGGTTCTGCGCTTCGAACAAACCCTGGTTGAGAAACTCGTCGAGGTTCAGCCCCTGCGGCAGCTCCTTCTTCTGGCTGGCATTCAACCGCGTTTCCGCCACTTGCGTCAGCGCCTCTTTGACTTTCGGAAAATTCTCCAACATCTGCTCGAAGTCCGCTTTTCCAATCTTAACGAGCGAGACCGTGTCCAGTGCGGTGCAGGTCGCGCTGCGCGGCTGGTTGAAGATCAAACCAATCTCGCCGAAGTAATCGCCGCGGCCCAGGTAGTTCCGCACCATCTCGCCGCCGGGCAGTGCGTTGGAAACTTTCACCATGCCGGAGCGGATGAGATAGAACGCATCGGCTGGATCGCCTTGTTTGCAGATGACCTGGCCCTTCCCGAACGTGACCAGTTCAACCTTGGCGTTCAGCAGCGCGAGGAACGTTTCATCGACTGAGGCGAACAACGGCACGCTGCGCAGGTGATTGTTCAACGAACGCTCGCGATATTTTTTGTCCAGTTCGGTCTTGAATGACGTGCCTTTGAACGTGGCCGTCTTCACTTTGGTCGCGGCTTTGGTCACGGCATCGACGTCGCGCGAACCCATGAGCATGTCGAGAATCACACGGAGCATCTCCACCATTACGCAATCCTCGCGCGCCTGCACGGTGGCCGAACGCGGCTGGAACGTGCGGCATGTCATCTCACCGAAAAGTTCTCCCGGCCCAAGTTGAGCGAGCGGATTGTTCACGGACAAGTCGATGGAAGCGTCGATGGGAATGAACGTCTTCGTGTTCTCATCGCGATGCTCTTCCCGGTCCGAGACGAGAAAACTTTTCATCCGTGCAACCAGCCCGCCGAAACCACGGCGCGTCTTCACGTGCGCAATCTGGTTCGCGATGAAGACATCGACGGCGCCGGAGATGATGTAGAAAGCCGTTGAGCCGAACGCGCCTTCCTCGCAAACAACGTCGCCGCGCTTGAAACGCCGGAGCACCGCTGCGCCGTCAGCCCATTTGAGTTGCGGCGCGGGAATCTCTTTGAGCCACGGCAAGTACTCGAGCAGCTTCTCGGTGCTCAGAGGTTCGCCGTGTTCGAGTTTCTCGATACTGGGTTGCATTGGAGCAGTGGATTGAATAACACACGGAGCGTGGCTGGCAAAGCACCGAATGAGCAGGTGAGCAGGTGGGAAAGTGTGCAGGTGAGAGAAATGGTTTCCCGCTTTCTCACTTTCTCACTTTCTCACCTGCTGGGAATTGCGATGATTCACGCTGCTGAACTCCCGGCTCCAAAATTCCTCGGCTCCCAATCCTGCGCCTCCTCCAGTTGCCACGGTGGCGCTGACGAGAAGCACAATCAGTTCATCATCTGGTCGAAGAAAGATTTTCATACGCGCGCCCCCGCGACGTTGAACATGGCGCGCTCGGCCCGCATCGCGGAAACGTTGAAGATCAAAGACGCGACGACCGATTCGCGCTGCACGGTTTGCCATAATCCATTTCAAACGGTGCCAGCCGAACGCAAGGGGCCGCTCATCGGCAAGCTGGAAGGCGTATCGTGCGAAAGTTGCCACAACGTCGCGGAGCCGTGGCTGCTCACGCACACGCGAACTGATTTGAAGTACGAGCAGAAGGTCGCAGCAGGCATGCGTGATCTGAAGGACCTTTACGTGCGCGCGAACACTTGTGTGGCTTGCCATCAGAACCTTGAGCCGGAGTTGCGCGCGGCAGGGCATCCTGAACTCATTTTCGAACTGGATGGGCAATGTGCTTCCATGCCAAGGCACTGGAGCGAGACAAACCGCTGGCGCGGCGGACAAGCATGGCTCACAGGGCAGGTGGTTGCGTTGCGCGAGGCAGCGGCGCAATTGGCCGACGGACAGACGGCAGGAGAAGTGAAGGAACGCGTCGCTGCTCTGGAATGGCTGGTCGGTCCGACGATGGAAGTGGCGGCGGCGGACAAGCACGCGCGCGAACTGGCAGACTCGCAGTGGAACGAAGCGGACGTGGCCGCGAGATTGACCAAACTCGCTGATGCATCCGAAACATTCCTGCGTCCTGATATTGCAAAGGAGCAGCAAGCCCATCGTGCCGAGCGGCTGGTGCTCGGCTTGGAGCGCGCTCTCGTGGCATTGAAGTTGGGTAAGGAGCCTGTGTTCAGCGCGAAACTGGATCAGCTCTTCAAAGACGTTCAGTCGCGTCCCGATTTTGAGCCGAAAGAATTCGCCCAGCACCTGAAGGATTTCGCCGCAGAATGGGCGAAGGTGTCTTCGAAATAGTTGAAGCGCTGGCCAAACTGCTTGTCAGCGGGTCCATTTCCGTTAGCCTCGTAACAACGCGACCACAACACGGGAGAATCTATGGCCGATAAAACCAACAAGCAGCCGGAGAATGTGCCGGGCAAATGGTACGTCGATACGACGTGTGTTCCCTGCAACTCGTGCATGGACGAAGCGGCCAATCTTTTGAAATACAACGACGACCAGTCACACGTCTTTTTCGCCAAACAGCCATCCACCCCGGAAGAGGAAACGTGCGCGAAGCGCGCGATGGAGATTTGCCCAACAGGGTCAATCGGCGACGACGGCGGGTAACTGACATTTACGAAGTTTGATTTCTGATTTACGAGTGGCGATGTGCCGGCGCGTAAATCGCAAATCGCAAATACAAAATCGACATGGCTCTCTCGAATAAATGGGTCCTCATCACCGGCGCTTCGAGCGGATTCGGCGAAGCCGCTGCCATCGCCTTCGCGCGTGAGGGCGCGAAACTCCTGCTCGGCGCCCGGCGCGTGGATCGCCTGGAACAGGTTGCCGCGGCGGCACGCAAAGCAGGCTCTCCGACCGCACACGTTCAAGCGCTCGACGTGGCTTCGACGCCCAGTGTCAACGCGTTCGCCGAGTCTGTGCGCAAGCACACAGATAAACTCGACGTGCTCATCAACAATGCCGGCGGCGCCAAGGGCCTCGACAAAGTCGCGGACGGCAAGGACGACGACTGGGAGTTCATGATGCAGACGAACGTCCTGGGCGTGTTGCGCATGACGCGCGCAGTTTTGCCCATGATGACGAACAATCCCGGCAGCATCATCATCAACATCGGCTCAGTGGCTGGGCACACTGCTTACGAAGGCGGCGCTGCTTACTGCGCAGCGAAGGCCGGCGAACTGCAAATCACTCGCGCGCTGCGTCTGGAGCTTTGCGGGACCGGCGTGCGTGTTTCGACCGTCGATCCCGGCATGGCGGAGACAGAATTCTCCGTCGTTCGTTTCAAAGGCGATGCCGCGCGCGCCAGCAAAGTTTATGAAGGTGTGATTCCACTCAAAGCCGAGGACATCGCCGAAACCCTAGTGTGGGTCGCCAGCCGCCCATCGCACGTGTGCATCGATGAGTTACTAATTAAGTGCACCGACCAGGCACAGGTTTACAAAGTGCACCGCCGTACGGCGTGACTTCTCGCAGGAGCACGATTCACCACATTCAATCCTTCGCGAGCGAGACGCAGACGATTTCCTTGTCGTTGCGGGCGTAGATGGATTTGTTCGC
>JGI10216J12902_103883287_pt1 | contig 16405 bp, 7 predicted proteins | sample KanNatreferecore_FD_12902 | JGI IMG/M metagenome (IMG submission 12902)
TTCGAGCGTGAGACAGTTCGGCCAGCCGAAATGCGTGGTAACCTCCACGCCTTCGGGCGCGCTCCCGCCTTTGTCCGCGGCGCGGCCGGGGAACGCCAGCGCCAACATGGTGCCGAGCACGAATCGCCTGATGAAAGAAGTGCGCATGAGTGGCCGGGGCGTTGATTGTTGACGCAAGGTTAGCAAGTGCCGGGGCGTCTTGAAAAGAAGCGCTTCCTTTGCCGCGGTGCAATCCGGCCGCCCGCTCTGCAATTCGATCGGCCGGTACTGAGACAGCCCCCCAGGCACGCCGCGAGGTTCCCCGCGAGCCTTGGAGCGAAAACTATTCGCATCGGAGAAGGTTAATCGGGATTGTCAGTCAGGCAAGCCTGTGCCATCAATTTTTACCATCGCAGATGGCGAGTAAGTTCAAATCGTTGAAGGGGCAGTTGCTGCTCGATGGCGGCAATCTGCGGGGGTCGTTTTTTCACCGGACGGTCGTGCTCATCTGCCAGCATGACGCCGAAGGCGCGTTCGGGCTGGTGCTGAATCGCACCAGCGGTAACAAGGTTGGAGAGATGATCGTGGCGGACATGGCTGACCCGTTAAAACAACAGCCACTCTACCTCGGCGGTCCGGTGCAGCCCGCCGCGCTGAGTTATCTGCACAGCGAGCAGTTTTTGCTCAACGCCAATGTCCTTCCCAATTTGAACCTGGGGCATTCGCTCGACGGCCTCGTAGAACTGGGTGAATCCTTTGCCTCGACCCAGCAGGTGCGCGTGTTTGCCGGGTATGCCGGCTGGAGTCCGGGTCAGCTCGACGATGAGATGAAGCGACGCTCCTGGCTCACGCATCCCGCGTCGATCGACCTCGTCTTTCACAACGCGCCGCCGGAACTCTGGCAATTGATCCTGCGGAAGAAAGGCGGGAAGTATCGCCTGCTGGCGCAGACGCCCGAAGATTTATCGTGGAACTGAGCCCGATCGGAGGCGGGCTAGCTAGGGTTAACCACCCCATGCCCCGTCCGGCGAGGCTTGTCACATTCTGTGACATGTCCTGCCCTCCGAAGAGGGCGTCCTGAGTTTACAAGATTTGCCTCTTGCAAATTCAGTCGCGAATTCTAGAAAGGCGACAGCAGATTTGCCCTGCCAATCTATCGTAAAAATGATCCGACAAATCCTTCGCGCATCGTCGCGACCGTTATTGTGCTTCGGGTGGCTTGCTTTTGTTTGTTTCGAAGCGTTCCCTCAGAACCTCTCCGGAAACAATCCACCGGGAGGGATTACCGACTTCCCGATCAGTGTTTCCGCCGGCACCACAAATCTCAGTCTCTCCGTCGCCGGTTCGCCAACCACGTTTTCGCACCTGCTGCTGAAACGCAGCACGGCGCCGGGCGACACAGACTTCGACTTTATCGCCGCGCAAAATGGCCAGGCCAACGCGATCAATCTCGAGCAACCTGAGTTGCAGACGACGAATTACGTCCTCCGCGTGCGCACGCCGACCAATTCCCTCGCGCACAATTTCACCGTGATAGTGGCGACAAACCAAGCGGATCTCCGCGGCATCAGCCGCCCGGCCACCAAGCCGCTGGTCTCCACCAATCAGGGCGGTCTCACAATTGGCGCATGGCATTATTTTCGAGTGGATATTGTAACCAACATCTCCGGCTGGCGGCTGACCCTCAATTCCACCAACGGCACGCAACCCGATCTTTACATTCAGCGCGGCCAGGTTCCGACGACATCCGCTTTTTTGAAGCGGAGCCAGGGCCAAACCAACGATGTGCTGGTCTTTTCTGCAAACGAGCTGACGCCTGGTGCGTATTTCGTGGGCGTTAACAGCTCGGCGTCCGGGACGAATTCCTACACGCTGACAACCGAGCTGATCAGTTTTACGACGCTGAATTGGGATCCTGGCGCGACGCACGTGGGGACGCAGGTTTACACCAACCTGAACCCTGCCGGAGGGGATTTTTATTTCAAAGTCACCACCTTAAACAGCTCGCTGGGCGCCTGGCGCACGGCTCTGAACGTGAGCGCCGGCGAAGCGAACATATATCTGAACAAAGGCTCTCCTCCCACAACCGTCAGTTTTCAATACAAGTCGGATCGCGCGGGTTCCGATGGGTTTGTTATTCCATCGACTGCATTCAGTCCCGGCGAGGATTGGTATTTCCTCGTCCACGCGGACCCCGCCGCGCAATGGACCCTGGTGACGGGCGAACCCTACGTAACGGACCTTGGCACAGTGGCACCGGACAGCTCCAGCGGCAGCGGGCCCGTGCCGATTGGCTCGGAGGGAATCCGGTTCTTCAAGACCGTTGTGCCGGCAAACATCGTCGCGTGGCGTCTTTGGCTCGCCGGCAGCACCAACCTCACCAATTCAATCATGGTGAAGAAGCTCTCACTTCCGCTCCCGGGCGCCAATGAGCTGATTCAGGCCGGCCAGATGCTGGTCGTGCCGGCTTACCTCGTCAGCGGCCAGCTTTATTTCGTTGGCGTCATCGGCAGTCCGGGCGCGATGATCGACCTCGATTCGCGGCAGCATTCGTTCGCGGACATTCCGTTTTCAGCGACGACAAACGTCACGGTCACCGGCTTTGGCTACACGTCGTATCGCGTGCAGGTTCCGGTGGACCAGATCGCCTGGCAGGTCAGCGTCGTTGTCAACAGCGGCAACCCCAATGTCGCAGTCCGCCGCAATTCCGTGCCGAACGAAGGCAACAACGATGCTTACTCCGAAGTCCCCGGCGCGGTGACGGATAGCATCACCTTGGTGCCGCCCACCCTGAGCGACGGGACCTTCTACATCACGGTTTATGGGACCAACGCGCATTCGTTCACGCTGCAGAGCGGTACTCCGGTTATCACTGAAATCGACTTCGTCAGCACAACCACGAACGATGACGCCAACCGGGTTGGCTGGCGGTTCTTTCAGGTGTCGGACATTGGACAACAGTTGGGCGCGTTGGGATGGGATCTGTTCGTGACCAATCACGCCCCGGGCACGCGCATCGCCCTTCGTCGAAACGCCGTTCCGAGCATCTGGAACTTCCGTAACCCGAATCAAGGGACCGCGGGGAATCATGACTTCCTCAGTGTCGGCGATTTTCTTCAGCGGCCCGGCCACCAGGCGGATGTTTGGTACGTTGGCGTGTACAACCCGACTAACGCCCTTGGCAATTTCACTCTGGTGACGCGAGAACTGACGGCGGCTCCGATCAGCTTCGACGGCGGAACTGCGTCCCGGTCGGCAGTACCGACAGGCAAGTGGCAATTCTTCCGCGTTGACGTGCCGGCAAATCCGTTGGGGTGGGACATTCGGCTGGCGAACGTCACAGCCGGCGCGCCCCAGTTGGTCGTGCGCCGCGAAGCATTGCCCGTGTCGCTCGTCGGGATCGGCTTTTCTCCACCGGTTACGGCAACCAACTGGCCCACGGGCAATCAATGGGCGGCTGGGAAGGACTGGACAGAGCGGGATTTTTCTTCGGACGGGGTGAACGAGAGCAGTCGGATTCTAACCATGGGGATGGGCCGGCCGCTGGAACCTGGGACCTATTACGTGGGTGTGATCGACGGCGCTTCCAGTTCAAACGCGATGAGCTATTCCGTCCTCAGTCGCGGGATTGGTGACGGGTTGTCGATACCGGTTGGGGACCTCACCTACACCAATGGAAGCGTCAACGGAACCGACCTGGCGCCGCGGGAACTGCAGGTGTATCGAGTAGTCATCGGGACCAACATCCCGAGTTGGAAGGCAAAACTGACGCCGACCCTCGGTGACGCCGTGCTCGCCGTATCGAAAGACAGGGTTCCGAACATAAGCGCCGCAATCAACGGAAGCGTGACCAACATTACGACCGCCGGCCGAAAGATGCTCAAAGCGGGCAACGAACATTTCGTGCTGTTGCCGCTGGTCGGTGCGACCAATCTGATGGCGGGGACCTATTATTTCGCGGTCGTCGGCGAGGGCGTGTTTGATCCGACGAATCGCACGCGGATTGGGACCGGCAGCAGCAGCTATCTGTTGCAGAGTTTTGGTCCGATGCCGGAAGTGGATTTGGGGACGCTCGTCTCAGACGATATTATTTACGCGGGAGCACTGGAAGGAGGGGAATCGATCGCCTTCCACTTCGCCAATCTTCCCGATACGTTGGGTTACGAGTATTCACTGGAGAATAGGCTGGGCAATCCGGTGATGGTCGCGCGTTCCAGTCTGACGCTGCCGGATCCGGGAGCACCGAGTCCCACGGGCATTGTGGGCCCGGATCCGTACGGAAACGAAGGGGGCCCAAACCTGGGTTTGGAAGCCAGTCCTGGGATCATCACCACCTCCGGGGTCTCTCAGAATGCGACCATCGTGGTCAAAGCCAGACTCAGCGGCGGGTCCTATCCGGATGCCAGCTATACGTTGCGCATCCGAAAGCTGGCTGCCTCTCCGCTGGCCTTCGATGGCGGCACGACCAACGTGACGGGTCAAACCAACAACTATGAGTTCTTTCGGGTGGATGTTCCACCGGGCGCTCAGGGGTGGGATGTTCGTTTGGCCGACGTGAGCGGAGGCTCATTGCCCGAGATGATTATCGAACGGGATTTCCTTGCAATCAGACTACCACCCACACCGGGTTTTGACATCGGCGTGACGACGTTCTGGCCAACTCGTGCCCGCTGGTTTGTCGCCAGCGACTGGACTTTGCGCGCGTTTTCTTCCGACGGCACGGTGAATGAAGACAAGCGTCTTTTCGCGGATGGCATGGGGCGGGCACTGGAGCCGGGAACATATTATCTCGGCATTCGGAATCCGAACGCCCCGTCGCCGATGGGTTATACGGTCGTCAGCCGCGGTATTGGTGACGGTCTTGCCATCCCGGTGATTGACTTGCCCTTTTCGGGAGGAACGGTGACGAACCTCTCCCTGCCGCCGCGCGAGGCGGCTTATTATCGGGTGGTTATTCCCGGCGGCACACGAAGCTGGCGTGCGAAACTGACCACGTCTTCAGGCGAAGCGATGCTTCTCGCTCTCACGAATACGGTGCCGAGCGTGCGCACGGGTCGTACGGGAAATCCCGTCAGCGGCAAGGCCCTGCAGAAGGCGGGGAGTGAACATTACCTGTTGTTGCCCGCCAACCTCGGGACGAACATGGGACCAGCGACCAACTATTTTGCCGTGATCAGCGAGGGCATAACCAATGCCGCGCAGGCGGGCCGGATTGGCACCGGAACCAGCAGTTTCGTGCTGGAAAGCCGGGGCGAGTTGCCAATTGTCGATCTGGGCGTTGCTGGCGGCGCCGACCTGGTGCAGGCAGGGACGCTCGAAGCCGGGGAAGTAAAGGCCTATCAATTCACTGTCCCACCAGGGATCACCAGTCTTGAAACGCTGCTTGAGAATCCAACCGGAAATCCGGCAATGGTCCTGCGCGTCGGGGAGAGTTTCCCAAATCCCGGAAGCGGATCCACGGTCTTCGGCCCCGGTGCCGTAGGTGGCGACGATTATGGGATCGAAGGCGGGCACACCATCTCACCCACGGATGGCAACGCGAACACGAGCCTCATCAACCTGATCAATCCAACCAACGCGGTTTATACGCTGATGGTAAAAGCCCGGGGCACGGCCGGGGTTTACACGAACGCGAGTTACACGCTGCGCATTCGCGCAATTACCTTCACGCCCCTCGCCTTTGACGGTGGCTCGAGCATCGTCACGAACCAGACAGCGGGGACCTGGCGCTATTTCCGCGTCGATGTGCCGGCCAACACCCTCGGGTGGGATCTCCGGCTCGTGAGTGTGATCGCCGGCGCGCCGAAGATGGTCGTGCGTCGCGATGTGCTGCCCGCCACACTCGTCACGACGCCGTGGGGGGCTCCCGGCGTCCTGACCAACTGGCCCTCCTCTAATCAGTGGGCGGCGGCCAGCGACTGGACGCGGCGCGCGAGTTCCGCGGACGGCACGGTGAATGAAGACGGCCGAATTCTGGCCATGGGCATGGGACAGCCTCTGGAACCCGGTACGTACTATGTGGGCGTGATCAACAGCTTGGGAACAAATGCGATGAGCTACACGATCCTGAGCCGCGGCATCGGTGAAGGCTTTGCCGTGCCCGTCACCGACCTGAGTTTCAGCGGCGCCACCAACTTCACCGGCCTGGCTCCTCGTGAAGCGGCGTATTACCGTGTCGTGGTACCGACCAACGTGCCGAGTTGGAAGGTCAAACTCGCTCCTGCCTCGGGCGAAGCTTTGCTGGTCTTGCTCAAGGACCGCGTGCCCAACGTGGATTCCGGTTATCTTAGCGGGTTGCTCGCCGGAAAAATAATGCAGAAGGCAGGCGATGAGTATTCCCTGCTGCTGCCGGCCGGAACGCAAACCAACCTTGCGGCAGGCGCCTACTATCTTGCCGTTGTGGGCGAAGGTGTGAATCCCGTCCCGGGCCGGGTTGGAACGGATTCCACCGAGTTCACGATTTCCAGCCTGGGCACCAATCCGGTCCTAAATCTCGGCACCGTCAGTGCGAGCGATTTGGTGAGATCGGATACGGTGGCGGGCGGCGAGAGCAAGTTTTACCAGTTTGCCGTTCCAGTCGGCACGTTGAGCTTCGAGGTTCGGTTGGAGAACCGCGCAGGCAACCCGGTGCTGGTCTTGCGTCCCGATGAAAGACTCCCCGACCCAGGAAGCGCGCTCGCCGGCGTCCGGGACGCCTACGGGAACGAGGGAGGCATTACTTCCAGCGATGTAAACGCCACCATCATCACGGTGCCGAATCCGACCAACACCACCTACACTCTCGCGGTGAAGGCGCGGATCAGTAACAGCGCCTACCCCGACGCGAGCTACACGCTGCGCGTGCGGCGCATCCCGGTGCCCGAATTGAATTTCACCTCCGAACAGAACACGAACGGATTGAGCAATGTCGGGTCGGGTGTGCTGCTCGATAATCAGCGCGCCTATTACAAGGTCATTGTGCCTACGAATGTCAACGGCATGCCGGTGATCGGCTGGGAACTGGATGTCGCTCAATCCTCCGGCCTCGCGAATGTGCGCGTCCGCAAGGACGCACTGCCCAGCGACACGGTGTTCGCCGGCACTACGGTGTTCACTCCAGCCTCGGCGATCGTTGTTTTGCCTTTCCTGACGAACGGCACCTGGTATGTCGAAGTGCGGGGGAACAACTCCACCGCGTTCAGCCTGACCAGCAGCGCTCTGGCCTTGCAGCGGCCCGCCTGGTCGATGCCCGGGATTGGCGAGCCGGTTACCACGCCGGGATTAAGCGCGCCGAATTTCGGCGATACGGGTGTCGCCACAAATGGAGTCGCCCTGCCGGCCGATCAGGGCGTTGATCTGGAACAGGGATATTACCACTTCTACGCCGTCAATGTCCCGACCAACAACGCCGGCTTGATGCGCGTCCAGTTGGAGGCGATCAGCGGAAACCCCGACTTTTACCTGCGAACCAACCAGCCTCCGACTTTTACCCATCGCAATGACGGCCTGACCGGAACGCTGGTGGATCGATCTTTGATCGGGACGGGAACCGAATATGCAAACTGGGTGCCGATCAACGGCAGGACAGAGACGCGCCTCTTGCCGGGCCTCTGGTACCTGGCGGTCCGCGCGGTTGGCAACGCCAACGCCCGATATCGCCTGAAACTTTCGACCGGTGACGTTCAGAACCTTGCTCTCAACGGAGGCAGTGCCGCCAATCAGGCCGTGGCGGGCAACGACTGGCGCTATTACCGTCTGACGGTTCCCGAGGATGCGCCGGTTAATTGGAATGTGACTTTCAGTCAACAATCCGGCGACGTGGTGATGCACGTCCGTGATACCGTGCCGCCGGGGAACGGTGCGAACAACGGCGCGTCCGAATATAAGGACTGGCAGATCGACGGAAAGAATGGAGGTCCATACGCCAGCTATGATTTGCCGGGCGCCTTTACCTTCACCGTCCCGCCCGTGCGACCGGGAACGATTTATTACCTCGGCTTTCGGGCCAAGATCGACTCCGTCTTCACCGTAACTTCAACCACCAGCGGCGGCACCAATCCGGCGCTGCCGACCATTGACTTCTACGGCGGCTCCGTCACCAACACCCTTCCTCCCAATGCTCAATTGGCCTACCGCATCTTCGCGCCAGCCGACGCCTCGCGGTGGAAGCACACTTCCATCCATTCGAATATCGTCCAGCTTTATCTCGACAACGGCAGCTTGCCGACCAAAACGTTCGCCGATGACTGGCGCAGCGCCGGTCCTAACAGCAGCTTCAACCAATATCTCGGTGGGTGGCCCTGGGTGCCCAACGTCAGCTATTATCTCGTCGTCACGAATACCTCTTCTCTGCCGCAACCGTTCAGCTTCACCATGGACGGCAAGAGCATCGCCAATGACGACAACGACAACGACGGCATGCTCGACGACTGGGAATACCGCTACTTCGGTCCTGGAAACTTGTCACAGACACCCGGCAACGACTTCGACGGCGATGGCGTGACCAATTACAGCGAATATCTGGAAGGGACCAATCCGGCCGACCGAAATTCGCTGCGCCCGCGCCTGATCGTCCTGGCAACAAACGGCGTCGTGAACGTCAACCCGGTTTCAACCAACTACGCTTACGGTGCCACGGTGACGCTCGCGGCCGTGCCGAACGCGGGCTACCAATTCGTCCATTGGAGCGGCGGCGCGTCGGGCAACGACAACCCGCTGTCACTCGTGTTGAACGGGAGCAGGACCGTCATCGCCAACTTCCGTGTGCCAGGCGACGACTTCGTGCAACGGATTCCGATCGGCGGCCTGTCCAATTCGATCGCCGGATCGAATGTCGGCGCCACCAAAGAAACCGGCGAGCCAAACCACGCTGGAACTGCCGGCGGCAAGTCAATCTGGTGGACGTGGACCGCGCCATCCGCCCTGGAGGTGACGATCAGCACGGCAGGCACGGGATTCCCGAACGCCCTCGCGGTTTACACGGGGACGGTGGTGTCCAACCTGGCAGTCGTCGCCAGCGACCTCGGCAGCGGCGGTCCGAATACCAGTCGGGTCATCTTCAACGCCGCTGCTGGAACGCAGTACCATATCGCTGTGGACGGCGTGGCGGGCGCCAGCGGCAGCATCGCGTTCTCGTTGTCCACTTCCAGCCTGCTGGCCATCATTTCGGCGGTGCAGCTGCCGGATGGCACGATCAGGTTTGATGTAATTGACGATCCAGGACGTACTAATCGGGTCGAAGGTTCAACCGATCTCGTAAACTGGGTGCCATTGACGCCGTTCTTCCAGAACACCGGCTCCATCCGCTTCATCGATCCGGAGTCAACGAATTTCACGCATCGGTTTTACCGCGCTGTGCGGCAGTAGCGGCGAGAGTCAGGCTCTGACGCGGCGCTTTCTCCCTTTCCCGTAGCTGACTGCCTTTGGCGGCGACTGCCCTGTCTCAATGCCGGCACTCCGTTTCAACTCGCGAATCTGATCGCGGAACAGCGCCGCCTTTTCAAATTCCAGATTGTTCGCGGCTTCCAGCATCTGTTCCTCCAATTCGCGGATCGTTTCCGTCACATCGAAGTTGCCTCCCGCATCGTTGATGACGGAGGCAGCCGCATTGCGCATCGCACGCCCTTGTGCGTCCGACGAGAGGCTCTCCTCGACGGGTCGGCTGACGCTGCGCGGCGTGATGTTGTGTTCCTGGTTGTAAACGATCTGCTTTTTGCGCCGGTAATCCGAAACGGCCAGAAACTTCTGTATGCTCTGGGTCATCACGTCGGCGTAGAGAATCACTTCTCCGTTGAGATGGCGCGCCGCCCGGCCCGCCGTTTGAATCAAACTCGTCGCGCTGCGCAGATAGCCTTCCTTATCAGCGTCGAGGATCGCGACCAGCGAAACCTCCGGCAGGTCCAGCCCTTCGCGCAACAGGTTGATGCCGACCAGGACGTCGAAATCGCCCTTGCGTAACGCGCGGAGGATTTCCACGCGTTCAATGGCGTCAATTTCGCTGTGCAGATAACGGACGTTGATGCCGATGTCGCGCAGGTAATCCGTCAGTTCCTCGGCGGTGCGCTTCGTCAGCGTCGTGACCAGCACGCGCTCCTTCTGTTCCACGCGTTTCCGGGCCTCCTCGATCAGGTCGTCGATCTGGCCTTTTAACGGTTTGACCGTCGCCTTCGGATCGATCAGACCCGTGGGACGGACTACCAGCTCGGTCACGCCGCCCTGCGACCAGTCCAGTTCCCGCGGGCCGGGCGTGGCGCTGACGTAAATCGTCTGCCGTTGAAACTGTTGAAACTCGTCGAACCGCAACGGGCGATTGTCCAGCGCGCTGGGAAGGCGAAAACCGTAATCAACGAGCACGGTCTTTCGGGAACGATCGCCCTCATACATGCCGCCGATCTGCCCAACGGTCGCGTGCGACTCGTCAATCACCAGCAGATAATCGTCGGGAAAGAAATCAAGCAGGGTGTAGGGCCGCGAACCCGGCGGACGCCCGCTTAGGGGCCGCGAGTAATTCTCGATGCCGGAGCAGAAACCCATTTCGAGCATCATTTCGATGTCGTATTCGGTCCGCATCTTGATGCGCTGGGCCTCAAGCAGTTTGCCACGTCCTTCGAACCAGGCGATGCGCTCCGTCAGTTCCTCGCGGATCGCCATGACCGCCCGCTTGATCTTGTCCATCGGCGTGACGAACTGCTTGCCGGGATAGATCGTCACGTAGTCGAGCGCGTCGAGCTTGTCGCCGGTAAGTGGGTCGAAACGGGTGATGCGTTCGATCTGGTCACCGAAGAATTCAATGCGCAGCCCCGTTTCCTCGGCCGCCGGACGAATCTCGACCGTGTCGCCACGCACGCGAAATTGTCCCCGCTCAAATGCGATGTCGTTGCGGGTGTATTGGAGATCGACGACCCGTTCCAGGAATTGCTCGCGCGTGATTTCCTGGCCGGCGCGGATCGGGACGATCATCGCCTCGTAATCCTCCTTGCTGCCGATGCCATAAATGCACGACACGCTGGCGACGACAACCACATCACGTCGGGCAAAGAGCGAACTCATCGTGGAGAGCCGCAGTCGCTCGATCTCCTCGTTGATGCTGGAGTCCTTCTCGATGAACGTGTCCGTGCGCGGGATGTAGGCCTCCGGTTGATAATAATCGAAGTAGCTGACGAAGTATTCGACGGCGCTGTTGGGGAAAAAACTCTTGAACTCGGCATAAAGCTGGGCCGCCAGCGTTTTGTTGTGCGAGATCACCAGCGTCGGCTTGTCCACGTTGCGGATCACATTCGCGATGGTGAACGTCTTGCCGGAGCCGGTCACACCGAGCAACGTCTGATGCTTCGCGCCGGATAGGATACCTTCGGTCAGCTTGCCGATGGCCTGCGGCTGATCACCGGCGGGCTGGTATGGCGCGACGAGTTCAAACATCGAGAGCGAAGGTAGGAGCAGGGGAGGAGGGTGTCAAACCAGCGGAACGCGGCGAGAAAAGCGCCGACCGCTCTACGACTCACGAACACCTTGTCGGTTCCGCGGTTCGTCCCCCTCTCCTCCTCGATCGGAGAGGGTCAGGGTGGGCACGGGGTGAGAATGCTTCGGGGTCTGCGCCCGCTTGGCAGATGTCTGGGAGGCGTGATTGAGGCCAGGAGTCCTGGCGCAGTTCTGCGTGGAAATCGACTCCTCGCCCCAACCCTCTTCGATCGAGGAGGAGGTGACACACGCGTCCTGATGTTCGAGCCAGGCAGCAATTCTTCGCAGCGCCCTGACAGGACTTCCTCGTTGTAAGAACACCGCCTTCGGTTAAGCTGCGGCCGCACAACCATTCAACAATCCCCATGAAGAACCTTCTCGCGATACCTGCGTTGCTCGCCTTTTCAGTCGCGTTGACTGCCGAAGTCAAAGATCCGATCCCTCTCTGGCCTGCCGGCGCGCCGGGGGCGCTGGGGACGGACGACAAGGACATTCCCACAATCACGCCCTATTTGCCCGAGGGCTCGAAGTCGAGCGACCCGATACCGGCGATTGTGATCTGCCCGGGCGGCGGCTACGGAGGATTGGCGCCGCATGAGGGGAAGGACTACGCGCTCTGGCTGAACGACCATCGGGTTGCGGCATTCGTTCTCAAGTATCGACTCGGATCGAGCGGCTATCGACATCCCGTCATGTTGAACGATGCCGCCCGGGCGGTCCGTCTGGTGCGCGCGCGGGCGGAGGATTGGAAGATCGACCCGAAACATGTGGGCATTATGGGTTCCTCCGCGGGTGGGCATCTGGCCTCGACGTTGTTGACGCATTTCGACGCAGGCAAAGCGGATGCGGAAGATCCGGTCGAGCGGCAGAGTTCGCGGCCCGATTTGGGAATCCTTTGTTATGCGGTGATTACCATGGGGCAGTTCACGCACCAGGGATCGAAGAATAATCTGCTCGGTAAAGATCCTTCGCCGGAGTTGGTAAAGCTGCTCTCCAATGAGCTTCAGGTGACCAAAGAGACGCCGCCGTGTTTTGTGTGGCACACGTACGAAGACACGGCGGTTCCGGTGGAAAACAGTCTTCTCTTTGCGGAGGCCTTGCGCAAAGCCGGTGTCCCATTTGATCTGCACGTTTACCAGAAAGGCAGGCACGGCATCGGACTCAACGATAAGCCGCCGTTCGAACGTCCGCACCCGTGGGCGAAGGATTGTTTGTTCTGGCTCAAGGAGCAGGGGTTTGTGAAGTAGGCCATCCGGAGCGTCAGTCTCCGAACCGGCGTGCTGATTGAAATTACAGATGCCCGATGTCCGACGCCCATTGAGGGGGCGATTCTGAGGTTCAAAGCGCGATGCGCGCTCAGAGTTCGGCGTGTCTCTCAATGCGCCAAGGGTAATGTTTTCCGAACTGTCACCCGACCGACCTTGGATTGACATGCGCCTTTGGCAGATTGCCTCCGCCAAACGACGAATCGGATTCGGCCATGCGAACAGAGCCATTCATGACGACGGGTATCGTCGGCGGACGCCGCAAGCAATCCTTCATGCTCCTCTGGTGGGAACACCAGAGACGGACGAGGCGCCCGTGGCAACGCCGAATCTTCCTGGACGGAGAGACGGGGAACCATCCGACGCCTGAGACTCTCTGTCGGATTATCGCGTGCCTTTCGTACCGCGCCGGATCGTCGTTGGAACCGTCGGACTGAACTAAGGATCAATCATCTTCTCGCGCTGCTGGACTGACCTGCAAGGAGGACTTCGGGTATGCGGGCTGGGAACCCCACCAGCCCGCTTTCTTTTTTCCACGGGCGTCGGTCTCGTAAGTCAAAGGCGGGAATGTCGAGGACGACGAGATCACGGACCCGAGATCCCAGACGCCAGACCCGCACGACCGGTTCTCTCCTCCTCGACCAAGAACGTCAGGGTGAGGAGTCGATTGTTTTTCCTCAATTGAATGTCACAGGCCAAATGAATGGCTTGTCAGACGCGCGTAGATTCTTTATTTCAAACTGTCATGGAAAAACCAGGACCAACCCGTCTGTGACTGGGTCAAACCCAGTTTGGCCCAATATCTGTTAAACATGAGTGTTGGCGCGAAGAGCCGACGTGCGAAAATCCTGCTTGGAGCGGTGGTCGCAATCCTAGTCTTGATCGGCGCCCTTCCACATATCGATAGCCATCTCTCCCGTTCGCAGCGAATCTACCAGATTGAAAATGCCCGCCTGGAACTGACGGAGGAACTGGCGCTGGAATATGCACGGAGAATGCTCATGAGCGAAGGGCTCGACCCGGAATCATGGCATCCGAGGTTGAATCAGCAAGCGAGCACACCTGACACGTATCTTCATCGTCGTGATCCTAACTCCGGCAAATTCTACTTCACGAATGCGACTGCCCGGACGAGGATTGTGAGTGTCCGAATGGATGGCAGACAGATAGTCCGTTTTACGATGAAAGCGCTATGAACGGATTGGCCAGCCATGCGCTACAGCGCCCTGGCTCGAGTGTCGTGGTTGCAATCGTGACGTCGCGTGCGCCGGGTCGCTGAGCTCCTCGGTCCAGGCCGCGTTCGCACGCCAGCAAAAGTGAACAAGCAACAAAAAAGGAAAGGGAACATGCCAGCGAAGAAAACAATCTTTCAAAAGATCAGCGATGACGCCGTCCAGGCCAAGACGGACAAGGTGTGGCACGATTGGTTCACCCTATTGGACAGGTTTGGCCTGAAGGAGAAGGGCCACACACAATCAGCGAAGTATCTTCGGGACAAACATGGCCTGAGTGATTGGTGGGCACAGGCGGTGACGATTCGTTATGAGTGGGAGCGAGGTTTGCGTCGCAATGAATCATCCCGATGAGAACACGCGCCCTGCATCCAGCCTGGCCATCGTAGCGTGGTTGCAATCCACGCGTCCCGTGGGCCGGGTCGTTAGTTGCCGTCCAGCGCGCGTCTTGCGCTTCGAGTCCAAATCAGGTAATTTTCACGCCATGACAGACAAGCAGGCTGTAATCGACGCACTTGGCAGGCTTCCTGAGAACGCCTCATTGGACGAGATCACCGAGGAGTTGCGTATTATGGCGGCCATCCGGCGCGGACGGGCAGACGTTGCAGCGGGACGCACCAAGACCCATCAAGAGGCCAAAGAGTTGGTCGAGTCCTGGGCGTCCGCATGGACTTCAAAGTAATTTGGTCGGATGCGGCCATTGCCGACCTTTACGACATCTGTTCCTACATCGCCCGGGATGACCCGCAGGCGGCTGCGCGGATGGGCTACGGTATCTTGGATCATGTTCGGATTTTGACATCGTTCCCATTCATTGGACCGACCTATCCGAGAGGCACGCGCGGTCCATTGAGGGAGATTGTCTTTCGACCTTATCGCATTTTCTACGACGTCTCCGAGGAGACACAAAGTGTACAGATACTTCACGTCTGGCACGGCGCGCGACAAGAGCCGGAGTGCGGAACGGCCTAACGCTACAACCCGGCGGGAGCGTCGCGGTTGCAAGCGTTGCGTCCCGTGGGCCGGGTCGCTGTGGTTGGTTCGTCTCCGTCTCTCCACAGTTGTCATTCGTTCGCATCGGGGTTAGAAAGCAGGTGAACTCTCGAATTTGAGCATGAACTTGCAGGCCATCAGAGTTTCCCGAAGCAAACCCGGCTTGCGTGCCGGAAGTGGAGCCCGGGAGCGCTCCGGTCCGATGGTCTCCATTTGGAGAAAACCTTTATGAATAAGAAGCGAACCCAAAACGAACTGACCCGGCGCAAATTTCTTGGCATCACCGCCACTACGGTGGCCGCCTTCACGATTCTCCCCCGCCACGTGCTCGGCGGTCCGAAATTCGTCCCGCCCAGCGAAAAGGTGAACATCGCGATCATCGGCGCCGGCGGGCAGGGCCGGACCAATACGCGCGCGCTGTTCAACGAAGCAGACGCGCAAATCATCGCCATCGCCGACCCAACCGAACAGGCGGATTACGAGCGCTTTTATTACAAGGGCATGGGCGGCCGCAAGCCAGTCAAGGCGGAGGTCGAGAAGCATTATTCGCAAAAGACACCCAACTTCCGCTGCGCCGAATACGAGGATTTCCGGGTGATGCTGGAAAAGGAGAAGTCCATCGATGCGATCCTCTGCGCCACACCGGATCATCTCCATGCGTACGTCAGCATCATGGCGATGAAACAGGGCAAGCACGTTTATTGCGAGAAACCGCTCACGCACAACATCCGGGAGGCGCGCCGGGTGGCCGAAGTGGCGAAGGAAACCGGTGTCGCAACCCAGATGGGAAATCAAGGCCACTCGGGCGAAGGGATTCGCGCGACGTGCGAATGGATCTGGGACGGCGCGATCGGCACGGTGCGCGAGGTGCATGCGTGGAGCGACGCCGGACGCTGGGTCGAACGGCGCGGGCGTCCCCCCGAAACGCCTCCTGTTCCCACCGGAATGAACTGGGACCTCTGGCTCGGTCCGCGGGAGGTGCGTCCGTATCACCCGGATTACGCCCCGTTCAATTGGCGGGCCTGGTGGGCGTTTGGGGGCGGCGCGCTGGCCGACATGGCCTGTCACAATCTTGACGCCGGGGTCTGGGCGCTGGATTTGAATGACCCGATCAGCGTCGAAGCCTCATCGCCGGGGGTCGATCCCGAGGTCGTGTCTCATAACGCGATGTACCATTACAAGTTCGGCCCGCGCGGAGACAAGCCGCCGGTGGAAGTCACCTGGTACGACGGCGGGCTGCGTCCGTGGCGTCCCAAGGAACTTGCCGAGGACGACAAGTTGGAAGGCGGCGGCAACGGGATCATTTTCGTCGGTGACAAGGGTGTCATCACGTGCGCCGGGTGGGGCGGAGCGCCGAGGATCATTCCCGATGCGAGAATGGACGCGTACAAACGGCCGGCTAAAACGTTGCCGCGCTCCAAAGGTCATCATCGCGACTGGCTGGACGCCTGCAAGGGAGGCCCGCCCGCGAGCGGCAATTTCCAATACGGCGCGCGTCTG
>JGI10216J12902_101335913_pt1 | contig 16400 bp, 18 predicted proteins | sample KanNatreferecore_FD_12902 | JGI IMG/M metagenome (IMG submission 12902)
ACTCGCGCCGCAGCGGAGGGAGGTCGATAGGCTCTTTGCGTTCGCGGGTTGCGAGCGCGGCGACCTTGGCGGCGTAGAAGCCGCTGCCGCCCTGCCGCTCGAGCTGGTCGAGCAGCTGCGCCCGCCGTTGCGAGAACGCAGCCAGGGCCCGCTCGGGGATGCCGGCGAGCTCCGCCATCCCCTGCCGCGGCTGCTGCCACTCGACCCCGAGCGAACGGGTCAGCTCGTGCCGCAGCTGGGCCTGATAGAGGTAGCCGGCGGCGAGCCGATAGTGCTTCAGCAAGGGCTCACCGTCCAGTGCACGCCACGCGCCGTCGCTCGTGCTCTTGGTCATGTTGGCGACGATCACGTGTGTGTGCAGGTGTGGGTCCTGCGCCCGGCTGGTGCGATGTTGGAAGGCGGCGGCGACGAAGCCGCTGCCGTGTTCGCGGATGCGGCCGTTCTTGCCGCGGCGGGTCACGCAAGCCTCCCGCTCCAGATAAGCGAGCGCGGCCTGCCAGGCGGCCAGGTGCGCCTGGTCGACCGCGTGCCGCACCTCGTCGCTGCCGAGGGCGTGCAGGAGGCTGACGCTCTTCGGCGGTGAGAAGACGAGGTCGTAGCCGGCGACCGGCGCCAACTCCTTCTCCTCCAGAGAGCGCTCGCCGCTGGCTGGGTCGATCCGCTCCACCGTGATCCGCTTCTTCGGCGCATGCGAGCGGAGCAGCGTGGAGGTGCGCGGATGCTGTCCGGCGATCAGCCGGCCGAGCTCGCCCTCGCCGACGACGCCCTCAAGCTCGAGCCCCGCTGCGCCCCGACCGGCCCAGACGCCGGGTGACTCACCACGGCCCGCGTAGTAGTCGTCGATCCCGTCCGCGACCGAGCGCTCGTAATAGGCCTCCTGCCCGGGCGACAACTTCGCCATCGAAAGCACCGATACACTTTAGCCTCGCTACCGGACAGAACACGGCGAGACACAGATGCATCCGTAAGATGCTCGGCTGGTTCGGCGCCGGTTTTGGTGGTGGCGAAGAGCCCAGCGGTGCCGCGACAGATGAGAGTCTTGATGGTCACGATCGGGATCGACGCGCACAAACGCTCGCTCGCCGCCTGTCTCGTCGACGAGTTGGGCCGCGAGTTCGCCGGTCGCTAATTCGCTAATCAGCGGTGCGCCTTTACCGCGGTTCATGCCTGGGTGCGGCATCTGGCGCCGGGCGAGCGGCGCTTCGGGGTCGAAAGCACCGGCTGGGTCGACCAGCGGGATCGCCCACCTTTTGCTCGAGCCTGCGAGACCGTCGTCGACGTTCGCGACGTGCTGACCGGGCGGCAGTGCAAGCGGCCCGCGAGGCCTGGGAAAGAGCGACCCCGGGACGGCTCGCGATGGCGCGCATCACCGCGAGCGAGCGGACGCTGAGAGCGGACGCTGCCGCAGGCCCGGGGTCGACTCGCATTCACGCGATCTGAAACTGCTCTGCGACTACCGCGCCCAACTGGTGGCCAAGCGAGTGCGGACCGCGAACCGGCTGCACATCGACCTCGTCTCCCTGCGCCCGGGCTACGACGCCGGTGTCCGCAAGATCGAAGCGTCGTCGCCGTAAGCGGCGGCGGCAGCAGCACCAACGCCGGCCGAAGGTTAGCTGGGCGGCACCCGGCGAGTTGCGGGAGGTCGACGAGGCGGAGCGCCTCGCCTACAGCCGCCGCCAGGCGGCCGAGGCGCTCGGTGTCAGCGTCTCGACTATCGACCAGCGCGTCGCCCCATTGATCGACACGGTGAACCCGTCCTGGGGTTAACGGCTGATCCCGGTCGCACATCTCGAGGCCTTCCTCTCTCAGCCAGTTGAGCGCGGTCGCCCGCGCGCTGCCCCTCGGCCAACTGGACGCCGACCGTTGCTTCTGTGACGGTCGTCGAGCGGATCAGACTCGATAAGCCCGCGGCCGTGGCCTTTGCCGGATCGCACGCGGCCCGGCAACTCCATGGTGCAGCGACTCACGGGCAGCGCGCACGACTCTGGGTTGCGGCCGACGACAGCGTAAACCCCAGACTTCCGATCCAGGGAGGCTCCGCCGGCCGCCACCAAAGGCTAATAGATGACACGGTCAGACCCAAAGCGCCCTCGGGAATGGAAGCGCAGCGGCGTCTTTGACATCGCCTTGTATGTGTCGTATGCTCGCCGTCGACTTCCGATCCAATGGCCAGGGAGGCAGGCGTGAGGACGCGTCGCGTCATTACGAACTGCGGCCTTCCATTTTGCTCGCGCGCGTGTGCGCGCCTGTTGCTGACGGCTGCCGTGTGCCAGTCAGGCAAGGTGCGGAGCTTCGCTCCAAAAAACGGACCCGCGAGCGATGACTGAGCTCTTCGAGCATCAGGTCGCTTGGACCGATGCCGCGGCATCGGCTTATGCATTGTCGTTGCGCGGGAGCCTTGTGGCGCTCTTCGTCGTGTCAGCGTGGTCCAAGTTCAGACGATCCGACGAGTTCCAACAGACGTTGAATCGTTACGGTCTCGTACCGAAGGCTGCGGTCCCGGCTCTTGGCTGGGCGATTCCGGTGCTGGAACTTGCATTAGCGACCGCACTGGCAACGTTGCTATGGCTCCCGGAACCCCTTTTGGCCGCAGGAGGGATCCTCGCGATATTCGCGTTTGCGATCGCGATCAATCTGACGCGCGGCAAGTCTTTCGACTGCGGATGCTCCTTTCTTCGCGGGAACGAACCCATTTCGTGGTCGCGCGTTGGCAGAAACCTCATCCTCGCTGCCGCATGCGCCTCCGCAGGTGTCGTAATGCCGTCAGCTCAACTGGCGCGGAACATGATGCCGGCGATCGTCATCACGACGGCCGCATTCCTCGTGACGGGGCTTGGCATCGGCGATCAATGGTTGCGTCGCGTCACGCCTTATCGAGTCGGATCTGCCCTTCGCCACTTCCACGAGATGCCGATCCATGTTGGCTCCAGCGAACCAGAAAGCGGGTGATGCGAATGTCGCTATGGCTTGTGTCGTACGTAGCGCTGTGGATGCTCGAACTGCTAACCGCGTTCGCAGTGCTCGTCCTCGTGCGTCAACTTGGTGTCCTGCATTTACGGTTCGGCCCGCGAAGCGCTCTGGCTCTGAGCGATGGTCCGAGGGTTGGAACAATCGCGCCGCGCATTACTGCGACGGACGTCAGTGGGCAGCCGCACGAGCTTGGCAGCGCAGGCCAGGCGACGACGATCGTCTTTATTGCGCCCGATTGTCCGCTGTGCGAGACGATTCTTCCGGGCATTCGCGCCGTGGGTCAGGAGTTGGCGAATGACCAACAGATCGTCGTAGTGACTTCCGCTGACGACGCACCGACGCGGTACTTCCAAAAACGGCTAGGCCAAGTGCCGGTGATCGCCAGCTCCGCCGTTGGAGAGGCCTACGCTGTCACGGGCACGCCGTATGCGGTGCACATCGACTCAGACGGTTTCGTTGCGAGAAAGGGCGTCGTGAACACGCTTGAGCAGCTTGAGGGTCTGATTGACCCGCGGCACTTCTACATCGACGCGGACCAGGGTGACGCGGCTAGTCCAGTAGTTCGAGCGACGGAGGTGGCTTCCCAGTGATCAGCTTCGACGAATCAGTTGCGTCGATCTCGATGAAGATCGCGAACCGTTCGACACGACGCGGCTTCCTTGGCCGCGCTGCGGCCGGATTTGGCGTCCTCGTTGGGGGGCCCGCTGGGGCGCTGGCCCTCGCACCCGCGGCCAAGGCGACGCACACAAGCGAATCAATCTTGTGTGACTACCACCCGGATATCTACATCAACGGATGTGCGAGCAGCACGTTGACTCTGTGTATCGGTGGATCCTGGCTCGTCTGCGATGGTCGCTGTGCAAACAAGGCTCGCGAGTGGTTCGACTGTTGCGACCAGTGCACAGCGGGCTGCCACACGCACACGGACCCGACCGATCCGAATGGCGTTGGTTGGTCGTGCTGTTACACGGGTTACTGCGGGTCAGGCTGTTCCGGACAAAAAGTCGTTTGTCGCTTTTGGCGCTGTAACAACCTCCTTTGTGGATGATCGTGTCGACGTGGTGTCTCCTCATTCTCGCCGTGATCGCCGGCTACAGCGCCAACTGGTCTCCCTGAGGCTTCTCCATGGTCCACACCGTGACTCGCATGGTCCATGCGGGCAGTCGACGAGGATGGTTCGCAAGTTTCGCGATGCATCTCCTGGGGGGTGCGGTTGGAGGAATCGCGACCGCAGCTCTAGCGTTCGCTGCCCTTCGCGTGGCCGGCATCGGTGAATCCGTGCGCGTTACGTCTGCGCTGGGGATTGTCGGGGTTGCACTCCTGTTCGACTCGAGGGTGCTCCCACTTCGACTTCCGAGTCCCAAACGTCAAGTGCCAGTCCGTTGGCGCGAGTACTTTCGCCCGCCGACTACTGCCTTCCTCTATGGAATTGGACTCGGCACGGGTGTCACAACCCGGGTCTACTTCGCGACAACGTATGCCGTCTTCCTGGTGGCGGCGTTGACACTTCCGTTCGTCGACGCCCTTGTGGTGGGGGCCGTGTATGGAGCGAGCCGAAGCGCCGGCGTTTGGATCGCATACGGAGCGGGTTCGCTTGAGGACCTTCGGCTGGCGCTTTCGCACCGCGAGGAAAGGCGGTGGGTCGTCAAGGTCTTGAACATAGCGGCTTTGGTCGCCCTCGGTTTCGTGCTTGCAATCTGAAAGAACAGGAGGACCCGTGTTTCAGCTGACCGTGACATATGAATTCGATCTTGATGCCGATCAACGTCCCGCGGATGCACGGCTCGATGCACTACTCGCTTATCTCAGGCCGCGCGAGGGTTTCATCGATACAGAAGTTCATCAGCTCGACCGCAACCGTTTCTCGCTGATCTCAAGGTGGGAAAGCAGCGCAGCTGCTGATGCTGCCCTTGGCGGTGAAGGCGCCGCCGGGCAACTCGCGATGCGGGCTGGTATCGTCATCGAGCGTCCGGACGCGATCGGCGTGACGCTCCCTTAGGGCTGAGGCGGCGCGCCTCGCGTCGAACCCAGCAGCACGCGGGAACTTTTTTGGCTGGCGAGGCGACTAACTAGCGGAGGGATGGAACTGAGCGCCGATCTAGGCCGAGCCACGGGGCGTGCGCCCGATTCAAGCAGCGCCTCGAACGGCACGTGCGCGGCGGATAGCGTGAGTCAACCGAGATCTGATCGGGATCTCGTGACCCTTGTTCGGTCAGCACAAACAGGGAACGTCGATGCATTCACGCAGCTTGCTGTGATGTTCGCGCCGTCCGCGTTTCGGTTTCTCGCGGTGCGCCTACGCCATGAAGCGGATGCTCGCGACGCGCTGCAGGAGACCTTGGTCGCCGCCTGGCAGGCTCTACCGCGACTTCGGAAGCCAGAGAGGTTCTTGCCTTGGTTTTTAGGGATTGCGGTCAACAAGGCGAAGGACTTCGCGCGTGCTCGCCAGCGTGAAGCCAATTTGCCTGTGCCGCCTGCCGTCGCATCCGATCAATTTGAGATGTTCGAACTAGAAGACGTCATTGGCTCCCTTCCTGGGAGCCTGCGTGACGTCATCCTGCTGCGCTACCTGCTGACGCTTTCAGAGCGCGAGACAGCGCAAGCCCTCGGCGTTCGCGTAGGCACAGTCAAATCGCGTGCGAATCGGGCTCGCAAGGCCCTTGAAGGGCTCCTGGCTGATAGTGGCAGCGAGTCAAGCCGCGTCGGAGGTACTTCATGAACACGACGTCTGATCTGCGTGACGGTGAATTCGTTGACAACCTTCTTGCGGGGCTGGGCGCGCTAAGCGCCCCTAGCGCGCCTGACGACATCGCCTCGATCGCCCGAGCGGCGACTGCTCATCAGCAGGTGAGGCCGCCGAGTTGGAGGCGGCGACGCGTTGTCGTGGCTTCGTTCGTGTTCGCTGTGTTGCTCGCTGCGCCGGTGCTAGCTGCCGTTACTGACAACCTCGACCGCATCGCCGAGTTGACTGGAGTGCGCGAGCAGCCGCCGAAACCTCAACCGAGTGATTATGCGCCGGCGGACGCTCCATACGTCTCAGTCCAGCCATTGATGCGATACGCGGGATCCACGGCGCCGGTAGTACCCGCAGCGGCGGTCGTCAGTCGCGGTCATAACAACGTGGTCTTCGTCGTCGGGCCGGTCGTTCACTACACCCGCGACTCGTACACACGGCTCACCGCTCACGCTCGGGTAGTTCGTGTCGGCGCGCAGCTTGGAAAGGCGGTCGTCATAACGTCTGGTGTCGAGCCGTGTGACGACGTCGTCGTTGCGCCGCCGGACAACCTCAGAGACGGCGATGAGATCCGCTCCTACCATCAAGAGAACGCCGAAGGCCCACAGATTGATTTCGCGAATCTCTTTGCCGGTCGGCAAGCTGCCCCCGCGCCCGTTATCGAAGGTGGGATCGCGCGTGGAGACAGTACAGATGACATCATCGCAATCCAATATCACGACGTCGCTCCTCCAAATGCGGCCTATCACGTGGAAGCACCTGACGGTTCTGTTCAAGAGGTCCCATACAACTACGCGAGCGAATCCACGGAAGTGCGAATTAGTAGGAAAGCGCTGAGCGTCAACAAGCCGGTGGCGAATGTGCAGCTTCGCGACGACTCGGGAGCAGTCATCGCGAGTGGCTCACTCGATTGGTACTGCACGGGATAGCTGACTTGGTGCGCTCGTCGCGCACCGATTGCCCGTCGTATCTCGCCTGGCTCGACGACCGCCGTGGTTGCCGAAGCGCTTGACCAGTCGACTTCACTCGTAATGTTGGAGACGCCGTCGCCGTTGCCGATCCTGGCGAGATTCCGTGCACGCACCGGTGCACGCACGCAGCGCGCACTTTTGGCACCTATGAGCCGAACGACCCGCCTGTTTGAGCCAAACCGGTCCCGCCAAGCGAGCTGTTATACCCCAGCGGGAACATCGACTACAGCTGCAAGCGTGTCGTGACTTGAATGGCGAGGCGCACGCCACGCGCACACGACGTTGTCGCGTGCCAGTTGGCTGAGGGCGCGGCTGGCGGCGTGGAGCCCCGGAGTTCCGATCCACGGGGGCATCGCCAGCCGCAGTCCAAGCGTAGACGAGCGGCACACCTCGGCTCGTCGGCTGAGCCGGCTGGACATCGGCTCTCAACCTGTTTGACATGAGCGCGCAGCGGCAGTAGATTGCCGCCGTATACATTGAAGCCGAGTAGCGGCCTCGGCGAGACATCGCCCGATGGATGACGTGACGCTCGCTTTCCGTTTCCTCCTCGCCGCGATTTTCGGCTTCGCGGGCCTTGCGAAGTTGCCTCAGCTCGATGGCTTCGAGTCGGCAGTCAGACGTTACGCATTGCTGCCGGAGCAGCTCGTCCGGCCGATCGCGCGAGCGTTGCCGCCGATAGAGCTTGGCGGCGGGTTACTGCTCGCGCTGGGGCTCGGCGTGTCAGTTGTGTCGGGGTTCCTTGCTGCGATCTTGCTTGTCTTCGCTGCCGCCGTCGCCGTCAATCTGTTGCGAGGGCGCGTCATCGACTGTGGTTGCTTCAGCACCGTGGCGCCGAAACGCATCAGCTGGAGTGCCGTTGCGCGCAACATGCTCTTGGCCGGCGCGGCTGTCACGCTCGCGGCGCGCGGCGCGGACGCGCTGGCGCTTGACGGCCTACTGACTAGCAGACACAGCGCCGTCTCGAACGGTGACGCAGCGGCGATCATGCTCGCTGTCGTCGCCGGCGTTGCGGCGTGGGCGCTCTCGGGCGCGGCCCGTGCCTTCCAGCGAGTTGCGAATGCGCGGCGGCCAGCATGACCGCTGCCTGGATCGCTGCTTTCGCAGCGCTCGCCGCCGTTGTTGCTTTGCTTGTCGTAGTCGTGCTCGGCTTTCTGCGGCGGGCGACCGTCCTGCTCGAAGAAGCAGAAGCGCGCCTCGCGACTTTCACAACCCACGTCACGACGGGAGGCGCGCCGCCCGGTACGCTGATTCCAGATTTCACGGTTGAGGGTGCAGGCGGTGAAGTGGTTACCTCCGCCGAGTTGTTCGAATCCGGTGGAGTGGTGCTGTTCATGTCATCGGGTTGCGACCCGTGCCGCAGCCTCGCGGCCACACTCTCATCGCAGGCCTATCGGGCCGAAGTTCCACTGTACGTAATCCTCGATGACTCGCCTGAAGGGCGCCGCTTCCCGGCGCCGCCTGCAATGGCCGTTCTGTTTCAGTTAGACCGCGCGGCATCGCGAGCATTCTCAAGCGTCACGACGCCGCAGGCCTTCGCCGTCGGCGCCGCGGGGATTGTGCTCGATCTCCTCGTCCCCGCCACCGAACAAGACATCGAGAGACTCGCAACTCGAGTTCGTGAGGGAGGTGAAGCCGGCGTCGATGAAGCACCGCAACTGCGGGCAGAGGCAAGCGTCTCAGCGTAAGGGAGCCGTCAAATGAGAGAAGGAGAAGAAAGCCAATCAACTACGAGCCGAGGCGGATTCCTCCGCAGGCTCGCCACGCTCGCGGCGGTCGGTCTGGGAGTCGCGCTCGTCCCGAGTAAGGCGCGGGCTCAGAGTGGACGGTGTTGTCGAAACCCCGCGGAATGCCCCGACAGCGCCTGCACAGATCCGAACTTCCCGTACAACCGGCAGTGCAGCGGCTGCGGTTCAGGTCCGTGCTGCCAGTGCACCAATGTGGATCCTCAGACCGACTGTTTCACCACAGCGTGTCCGTGCCCGTGACGCGCTACGAAGGAGCGGCCTGACCCTTACCGATCATGGCCGGTTCTGGCCGGAGTGGGCGTGGCGGCCGCCCACTCCCGCGTCGGACGGCGCTGTGACGACATCGGCCATCGGCTTCGGGAACTTGAATCCGCTTGACTACGCCGAACGTTCGCGCCGAGGAGTGGGTCAGACACACTGTCGCAATGATGTGGAGTAGACGGACGATGAATAAGTCAGCGGCCACGCTGATGGTCGTCGCGACGGGAGCGCTGCTGTCGCCAACCGTAACGATCGCGACGACACGTCAAACTCTACGCCTCAACTGGGTCGAGCAACGCAGCAAGGTGTATTACTCGTCGACCCCAATGACGTTCAGAGTTAAGGACGTCGTGCTCCAGCGAACGAGCTGGGCAGTCCATGGCTCGTTCACAAACCGATCGGGCGTGGTGTTGCGCATCCGTCGGTCGCTCGGCAGCTATTACGCGGCATACGACTTTGGTTTGGCTTGGTCTTCCGGACTTGGCGCTGGACACGACCTCGAGGAGCTGCGGTATTCCTTCGCACGACCGCGATTCCCGGCTCAAATCCGTCCCGGCCAATCCTGGTCGGGCGTATTCGGGGGCCGAGGCCACCCGCCAAGCGGCCGACTCGTCTATGTCGTCTTTGGGACGTTCTTCCCACCGGGAGCTCCTTACAACACCAAGGAGTTCGATTGGGTTACGGCACATGCGTTCAAGATCTAGCGGGCCGAAGCCTCCACACCGGTTTCCAGACGCCTCCGTCTGGCGAAACCATAAGCGTCGAACCTCTTGCGTCGCTGAACCGCCCGCTGCGAGGAGCGCGCGGTCTCTCGGATTGGGCTTACGCGATTTGCGTCGAGGTCTGGAGCGGGGCAGCACGCACGGCGCAACGCCTCGAGTGACCTTTGCACGCGTGATCGAAGGCGGTGATGTTGGCGTCCCTTCGACGCACCGGAGCTGCGAACCGAAGCAAACGTCTCATCTTCGTAAGGAGTCGTCAGATGCAAGGAGAGGAGTGTCCAACAACGAGCCGGCGGAGTTTCCTCTGCAGACTCGCCACACTCGCCGCCGTCGGACTTGGAGCCACGGCGGTTCCTGCTCTTGCACGCGCCGAGAGCGGACGATGCTGCAGAAATGTCACGAACTGTCCCGACAGCGTTTGCATCGACCCGTTCTATCCCGTACAACTGGGAGTGCAGCGGCTGTATGTCTGGCCCCTGTTGCCACTGTACGGACACGTACCCCGGAATAGGGTGTTTCGACAGTCCTTGTCCGTGTCCGTAGGGCGACGCAGTGTGCAGCCGCTTCGAAGGTCGAACCAAGCCGGAGCCGGCGTCTTGCGGCGCCGACTCCGGGCTGGCGCTACAAACCAGTCGCCGTGACAACGTTCATCTGGTCCCAGCTTCGTCATCGACGCTCCCGTGTCAGCGCCCTCGGCTGCGCGATCGCGCTTGCAGCCATCAGCTTCGTTTTGCTCGCTTCGACTGCGAAGACATCCGATCTGCGCGTTCGCGGATCGGTCAGGACCAACTTTAGGAACGCCTACGACATTCTCGTTCGCCCGCGAGCTTCGTCGACGCAACTCGAACGAAGCGAACGACTCGTCCGCGACAATTACTTGAGTGGCATCTTCGGCGGAATCACGCTGCGCCAGTACGAGATAATCAAGAACATTCGCGGCGTCGATGTCGCGGCACCGATCGCGAACATCGGCTACATATTCGCCCCTGGAAGGATCTTCTTGAGCATCCGACCATGGCTCAATCGCGATCCTTCCCAGCTCTACCGCGTTCGCCAGTACGAGCTCGCGCAGGCGCGTACATCTCGCTTCTCGAGTTACCGTGCCTACGTCTACTACGCCAGGCGTAATCGGTTCGAGGCCGGCCGAGAGATTACGCCAAGCGGCGCTGCGTTCGATGTCTGCTCGCCGTTCAACTTAGGCAAGCCGCTCGATCGGGGTCCTTTCGACCGATCGGCTGGCTACTTGCGCTGCTACTCGGCCCAATCGCCGGGTAAGGGCAGCGACGCTGCCCCGGAAGTCGACCCGCGAGGCGGTGTCGGTGTGGACACGCTCCTCTTCTTCCCGATCCTGCTCGCTGCGATCGACCCGTCGCAGGAAGCGCGGCTACTGCACATCGACCGGACGATCGTCTCAGGCAGGTTCTTGAAATCGACTGACCGCGCACACGTGACGTCGGTGCCACATCACGTGCGCGTCGTTCCCGTCATCGCGAGCACGAAGACGTTCGTGGACGAGCACCTCTTGGCAGACACGGATCGCCTAGAGATCTCCAATCCGCAGCGTGTGCCGCAGAAGCTCGCTTCGCCGAACGCGTACCGCTTCGTGACAAGTTTGCCGGGGACAGCCATCGGCCATCAGTCGCTCTCCGCAACTCAAATCTACGATCGCCTTCTCGGTTCTGAGTTCACCTCGAACAACTATTGGCGCCCCTCCGAGACGCAGTATCGCGTGGTAAGGCGGGGACATGAACTCGTCCCGTTGACGACGACGAACCCGCCGAACATCTGGAGCAATCCGCTGTATCCCGGCGGTTACTTCCATGCTCCACCTCCAAACGAGGACGTTCAGTTCCGTCGATTGCGGGTCTTCGTCGGGTCGAATCTCATTCGCAACGGAGTCCTCGCAACGCCGTACTTCCACGTCGTTGGCCGCTATGACGTGGCGAAGCTGCCGGGTTTCAGCCCGCTCTCAAGAGTTCCGCTCGAGACTTATTACCCGCCGGAGTTGGAACCGGCCGACGACGCTGCTCGGCAAGCACTTCACGGGAAGGCACTGTTGCCCACCGAGAACCTTGGGGATTACATCCAGCAACCTCCGCTCTTCCTGACCACCTTGCAAGCGATGAGGCCGTTGCTCGAGCCGAAGAACTTCTCAGGTGCTGACTCGAAGGCACCAATCAGCGTTATCAGGGTCCGAGTCAAGGGCGTGAATGGACCGGATCCGCTGAGTATGGCTCGGATCAGGGCCGTCGCGCTCCAAGTACACGACAAAACCGGCCTCGACGTTGACGTAACGGCCGGCTCATCGCCGCGCGAGCTCCTCTTGCACTTGCCGGCAGGGAAGTTCGGGAGGCCACCGCTGCTGCTGAAGGAGGGATGGGTGAAGAAGGGAGTGTCGGTCGCGTTCCTGAGGGCTGTCGATCGAAAGAGCCTTGCGCTGTCCGCGTTGATCCTGGTCATCTGTTGCTTCTACCTCGCGAATGGTGCGTTCGCGGTTGCCCGTGCACGGCGTACAGAGATCGGTACGTTGCTCTGCCTTGGCTGGTCGCGGAGCGCGATCTTCCGCGTGTTGCTCGGCGAGCTCGTCCTCATTGGGTTCGTCGTTGGCATCGTCGGCACCGCAGTCGCGGCGGCGGTCGCAGCCGGTTTTGCGCTCAAGCTGTCCTTCTTAAAGACTCTGTTGGTGCTTCCGGTCTCGGTCGCTCTAGCTGCTCTGGCAGGCTTCGTACCGGCGTGGCTTGCAGCGGCGAGCGTGCCGCTTGATGCAGTTCGACCACCGGTCTCGGATGCACCTCATCGTCGCCGCGCGGTGAATGGAATCTGGGGGATGGCATGGGTGAACCTTCGCCGTTTGCCGGTGCGAACAATGCTCGGAGCCGGGGGTCTCTGCGTAGGCGTCGCCGCGCTCGCGCTGCTGCTCGGCATCGAGCGGGCGTTTAACGGGACGCTGGTGGGAACGCTACTCGGCAACGCGATTCTCGTTCGGATCTCGCGCCTTGACTTCGTCGCGATCGGTTTGGTCATCCTTCTTGCGGCATTCTCGGTTGCCGACGTGCTCTTCCTGAACCTGCGCGAGCGCGCTCCTGAGTTGGTGACGCTTCGAACTTCAGGTTGGGGTGAGCCGGAGACGCGGCGGCTCATCGGCTTAGAAGCAGTGGGACTTGGCAGCCTAGGTGCCGGCGGAGGTGCCGCGCTCGCATTGATCATCGGGATTGGTTTCTTGGATGTGCCGGCTCTGCCGCTCATCGCAGCGGCGGCCGTAACCGCGGCGGGAGGGATCATTGTCGCGCTCGCGGCATCGGTCGCTCCCTTGACCCAAATCACCCGACTTACTGCGCCAACGGTGCTCGCCGAGGAGTGACCATGGCAAGTTCAGCGAACGCAAAGCGTTCTTCGCGACGAACATCCTCGTCGGCGAGCTGTTGGCCTTCGTGATCTATGTCGGAGAAGCGACGCCCAATCTCAATCAGGTGTGGCGAGACCTACCAGCGTGGGTTTCGAAACACGTCTTGACGACACATGGTCAGGTGTCTTCGGCGGCCGTGGAGCGTCGCCCAACGGGTCGCCTCGATTGCCTCACTTTCGGATGTTCGTTCCAACGGGCGCGCCTTACAACACTTAGGACTCGATCGACTCACGCGGCACGCGTTCAACATTCGCAGGAAACGATCACGATCTTTGAAGAGGATTGCGTTCTCCCATGCGGCAGGGGCAATGTCAGCCGCGTGAGTTGCGCGGCGGACGCCGCTGCCACGACGGTTGCGCCTCCTCGCCAGGAAGCTGAGTTAGCCGCGTCTGCTGGCTCCCGTCGGTCTTCATGATGTATAGATCGAACTGGCCGCCGACGCGGCGACTCGCGAACACGATTCTCTTTCCGTCGGGTGACCAGGTCGCGTCAACGTCGGCACCGCTCGTCGTCGTCAGGCGGCGCCGGCTGGTACCGTCGGCGCGGACAAGGTAGATGTCGCTGTCGCGTTGCGCCGTTCCGTCAAATGCGATCAGCTTCCCATCGGGCGACCATTCGGGGTTCGAATCGCCTTCCGGGTTCGTGGTCAGACGCGTACGGTTGCGGCCGTCCGGCCTCATCACATAGATGTTGAACGTGTCGCTATCAGGCGGCTTAGCGGCCAACGCGATGCGCTTTCCATCCGGCGACCAGCTGGGATCGTAGCCGTCTCCAAGCGACCGCAGTCCTCCGCCTTTCGCGTTGACCACGTAGACCGTCGACCCGGTGGTGCGGTAGCGATGGAAGACGATGCGGCGACCGTCGGCAGACCAACGGGGGTGCGCATCCAGGACCGGGTTTCTCGGATCCGACTGGACCCTCGTAAGTCGGATCGGACGGCGGCCGATCGCATTCGCGACAAAGATCCCACCGACGTTGTCTTCAGTCATCTGTGCGAACGCGAGACGGCGACCGTCCGGCGACCACACAGGCTCCGTGATGTCAACACTCGCTTGTCCGATCAGTAGCGCGAGATGCGCTCCGGATGGCGTGATCGTATGAATCGATGCATGCTGGCCCGAGACGAAGTAAGCGAATGCGATCTTTGCCGAGGGACGCGATGGGGGAGCATTCGGAGATCGGGCTACGGCATCTGACCCAGCGATTGCAACGGAGCCCACGGCTGTGGCCGCAAGTACCGCGATGCGGAGCCGCGGGCGGCCGCTCAGTGGAGTGGGCTCACGATTATGACGCGGAGTCACCTCGTGCATGCGATGGCTGAGGGTGGTCCGCACCGGGCAGCCGGTACCGGCTTCGCTAGTGCGTTGAGTCAAAGCGCGTGATCCGTTCGAGCACAGCATCCGGCTCCTCGGTGGGAAGGACCTCAACGGCATCGATCAGCCGTCCATCTAGCAGCCGAACTACGCGGTCGCAGCGCGCAGCAATACGCGGGTTGTGCGTCGCAACGATCACGGTCATTCCCCGCTGCTCTCGGAGCCGCAGGATCAGGTCCATGATCTCGGCGCCCGTTCGAGAGTCGAGGTTGCCTGTTGGCTCATCGGCCAACAGAAGCGCCGGTTCATTGATCAACGCGCGCGCGATCGCCACACGCTGCTGCTCGCCGCCAGAAAGCTCTGACGGGAGCGACTTCTCGCGCCCAGCGAGACCGACCTCGGCGAGCAGCTCTTTAGCCCTACCGAACTTGTCGAATTCAACTCGGTACGGGAGTACCGGAGCCGCGACGTTGTCCTGGACGGTCAGGGCGGGCAGGAGGTGGAAGCGCTGGAAGACAAATCCAATCGTTCGCCGATAAGCGGTCTGCTGCTTTCGATCGAGTGCTGTCACCTCGGCATCACCGACAGCGACTCGTCCTCCGTCTGCGACGTCCATCGCGCCGACGATGTGCAATAGCGTCGACTTACCTGAACCGGACGGACCCGTCAATCCGACGACCGCGCCAGGCTCGATCGTCAGGGTGACTCCCTCAAGAGCAGTAATCGAAATCTCTCCGGCTGGGTAGCGCTTGGAGACGCCGGTGAGTTCGATGCGTGCGCCTGCATTGCGCAGGTGGACGGGAGCCGTCGGATCTTGGTCGGACACCGTTGCCACGAAACGTTACATTGAGACAATATACGGTGCAATGAAGTGGCGCCCTCGGGCTGCGCTGGACAACGTCTGGCGCAGCCGCTAGGAAGATAGGTCGATGCCGATCCAACACGCCGTGCTCGCGTTGCTCGCCGAGGGCGACAGTTATGGCTACGAGCTGAAGCAGAGCTTCGAGGAGGCGATCGGCCCGCAATGGGGTGAGCTCAACATCGGGCACCTCTACCAAGTCCTCGACCGCCTCGTCCGAGACGGGCTCGCCACCCGAAGGCGCGTGCGGCAGACCGAGCGACCGGACCGCGCGGTCTACCAACTCACGACGGGAGGTCGCGAAGAGCTCGACCGCTGGCTCGAGACGCCGTTCGTTCGCCAGACCGGTTACCGAGATGACTTCTTCCTCAAGCTCTTCGCGGCCTCGCGCCTCGGGCCCGCTTACGTCAAACGCGTCACCCGCGCACAGCGCGAGGCGTACCTGGCGGAAATCGCCGCACTCGATAAGTTACGCGCCCAACACCAGGACGATCCACTCGTCAAACTGCTCATCGAAGCAGCAGCGCTCCATACCGACGCGAACCTCAAGGTCGTTGAGCTCGCCGAGAACCTGCCCGTCCGCCGGTCGGCCTCGCAGAAGGAGAGAAGGGGCACGCGAGCTGCGACAGCCAGCTCCGCCGACCAGCCGCCCACACGCAAGCGTCGTCGCACGGGATAGGAGCCGCTAGCGTCGAATTCGTCGGTCCTAGACACGGCTGTTGCTTCTTTAGCCAACAGCCGTTTCAACCCATAATGCAACCCGGTCGTGCAGTGCGACGGGTGAAAATGTGTTACGTCGAGGAAGACCGCGGCCCTGAAGCGCCTGCAAAACGGGCCAATCCGTCGAGGTCGTGGATCGAGGAGGGACCCCCTGATTCGGGATCGCACCCAGGAGATCGCCGGTTCCGCGTCGCAGCTCGCCGTTATGTCCACACCAATGGACTGTGTCGCCGAGGCTCGACGCATCGGCCGTTGCGTACCACGCGCGTACGCCGCAGCGCACACCGCGCGCACAAGACGTTGTCGGACATGGCCGTTCAGGTGCATGGCTCGTCGCGGTCTTCCCGATAACCGTGCGACCACAGGTGGCGTCACGCGGCAGCGATTGGCACGCGCCTTCACTCGTAATGATGGCGTGGCTCAGAAGAGGGTTCTGCGTTCAACCGCCCGAACCGGGGTCCATCTTCGATCGGCCTTGTCAGACGCCATCGCCGAACTGCAGCATCGCGTCGGGATGACGTAACTCGTCATCGTGGCATCAGATCGTGTCCCGAACCGTGTCCCGACCTAGGCAAATCGGTCACGCCCAGCAGCATCTAAGCGCACGCAAGAGAGCTATGCACCCGTTCCAGATCGCCCAGCTTCAGGTCTCATAATCCGTTGGTCCTTGGTTCGAATCCAAGCGGGCCCAAATCGCAC
>JGI10216J12902_102296667_pt1 | contig 16395 bp, 12 predicted proteins | sample KanNatreferecore_FD_12902 | JGI IMG/M metagenome (IMG submission 12902)
TGGAATGCCCGGCGGGCTGCCGCCGGGGTTCCCGGGAGGGATGCAGGGCCGTCCCGGAGGGATGCCCGGTGGGCTGCCGCCGGGATTTCCCGGGGGTCCGGGAGGGGCGCCGGGTAATCGCGGGAGGTAAGGGTGCGCTCAGGACTGAAGGGGTCGTTTCGATGACGACGACGACGACGAGGACGATTACGAAGCGACCGACCTATTCTCAAGCGGACCCTAAGGGGGGGAGGGGGGTCATCACCATGCTTAAGAAGCTCTAAAGACGGCGATGCCGGGACCTTCTCCCTTTTCGATGATAGCATCCGGCGATTCGACGAATGATCAATCGGAGTCTTGAGCACAGTTTGTAATCTCTCGAGCTGCCCACCTTGAGCTCTTTGTGGACGAGGTGGACGAGAGTGGACCGAGTGGACGGTGGGCGCAGTGGACGGGGTGGGCGGCTGCGCGTGGAGCTGCTTTGAACGCTAACGATGCATATCCCAGGGCTACCGACTAACTACGACCTGAGCGCGATCGCGCCGCAGTTGATCATCGGCTTCTTCGGGATGCTGGTACTGCTGCTGGACGCCATCTGGCCGCGCATCTCCAAGAAGTTCCTGGCGATGGTCACGCTCGCCGGACTGGTGGCGACGGGCGTCGTGGCGTACCTGAACTGGCCGAAGGGCGAGGCGCAGCCGGTGATGCAGGGGATGGTGATCAACGACGGCTTCACCTCGTTCTTCACCATCATCCTCTGCCTCGGCACCGCGCTCACGGTGCTGCTCTCCGTCGACTTCCTGGAGCGGAGCGCGCAGGACCACGGCGAGTACTGGACGCTGCTGATGTTCACCACGCTGGGCGGCATGGTGATGGCGGCGTCGCTGAACCTGATCTGCACCTTCATCGGCCTGGAGATCCTCTCCATCTCGCTCTACATCCTGGCGGGCTACCAGACGGAGCGGCTGGAGAGTGACGAGTCGGCGATGAAGTACTTCCTGCTCGGGTCGTTCGCCTCCGCGTTCTTCCTCTACGGCGTGGCGCTGGTCTACGGGGCGACGAACTCCGTGAACACCCGGCAGATCGCGCAGTTCCTGACCGACTCGGCCGGCACGGGGGGCAACCCGGGGCAGAACTACCTGCTGCTTGGCGGCATCGCGATGCTGATCGTGGGGTTTGGGTTCAAGGTGGCGGTGGTGCCGTTCCACATCTGGGCGCCGGACGTGTACGAGGGCGCGCCGACCCCGGTGACGGCCTTTATGTCGGTGGTCGCCAAGGTGGGTGGGTTCGCGGCGTTCGCGCGGGTGATGGCGTCGGCGTTCCCCGACTCGAACGTGCAGGTGCAGATCTCCGCCGTGCTGGCCAGCATTGCGGCCCTAACGATGCTGGTGGGCAACGTGGTGGCGGTGGTGCAGCGGAACGTGAAGCGGATGCTGGCGTACTCCAGCATCGCCCACGCGGGGTACATGCTCGTCGGCCTGGTGGCGGCGGTGCGGCCGTCGGGAGGATTCGGCCTCGGCTCGGACGCGCAGTCTCAGGCCCTGGCGGCGGTGCTGTTCTACTCGCTGGCGTACACCGTCAGCAATCTCGGCGCCTTTGGCGTGCTCCTCGCCCTGCGGCGGCGCGGGGACGAGATCGTGGAGATCGACGACTTCCGCGGAATCGGCCAGCGCAACCCGTTTCTGGCGGCCCTGATGGCGCTCTTCCTGCTTTCGCTGGCGGGCCTGCCGCCGACGGCCGGGTTCTTCGGAAAGCTTTTCCTGGTCCAGGCGCTGGTGGCGATGAACCCGCCGCTGGTGTGGCTGCTGGTGCTGTTTGCGCTGACGAGCGCCGTGTCGTTCTACTACTACCTGGGCGTCATCCAGGCGATGTACATGTCGCCGCCCGCGGACGACCCACGCGAGCAGGCGGTGTTCACCGCGGACGGTTTCATGCGGGTCGGCATCGGCTTGAGCGCGATCGGGACGCTGCTGTTCGGGTTCTGGGCGGGAGGCGGCCTGGGCCTGGCGCAGCGCGTGGCGAGCACCTTCTTCGGACCCGGCGGGTTCAGCGCCATGCGGTAGAGGTTGGGTGTTGGGGTGTTGGGGTGTTGGGGTGTTGGGGGCGATGCTCAGCCAGCGGGTTCCACGAGGGTTCTTTCGCGGCGGTCGTTGGGGATGGTGAGGGGGAGGAAGAGGCCTTCGTACCGTCCCCGGCCCCCGCGCAAGCGCCACTCGATCTCAATGGGCACATGGCGGATCTGCTTCTTGTGGCTGGTAGGCTCGCCGGCGTTGAAGGTGACGGTAAAGGTCTCGACCTGCAGGCCGTCAAGATCTCCTCTCTGGGCCGCCAGGAACGGGACGATCAACTTCCGCTGGTTGGGGGTCATCCGCTCGAAACGGAGCGTCATCGCCTCGTACCCCCGGTTCCGCGCTTCGACCTCGTCGATGGCGCGATAGTCGAGGACCTTGACGTTCCGTAACCCGGCGCCGCCGGAGCGGCCGTTCAGCATCTCGAGCAGCTCGGGAAGTCCGATCCAGCGCTCTTCGTAGAACCGAAAGGCTCCCGGGAAAGCCCCCCAGTCCGAGCCGAGCGCCATCACCCCGAGCTGCTGGCGCCAGGTGAGATCGTCCAGCCGCAGGATGTCTCCGATGGTCACTGCGTCCCCGCGGGATCGCAGGGCGGCGAGGGTGGCGTCGAGCCAGCGGTCCGGGGGCTCGTAGAGGCGGCGGAGGAACCAGTCCCGGTGACGGAACAGGACCGCTTTGCCGCGGGTCCACCAGAGCGCGCCTGCCTCGCGGCAGAACCGGTCCAGCTCCGCGGCCGGGCCGTCCCCCTCGGCGGGCTCGCCTCCCACCGGCGGCCGGACACGGAGGCGGGAGTAATCCGCGAGCACGGGGGCGCCGGAGCGCTCCGAGAACGCGCGGAGGCGGTCGCACCATTCAAGCGTGGGGTCTGCCGGGCCGGGGCGGGGCAGGACGGCGGCGCGCGGGACCGGCTCGCCCGTATACGGGTTCCCGCGGACGGGTGGGAACTGCACCGAGTCCTCCAGCGCGGCGACGTGATCGGCCCCGGGGAAGACGCGGAGGTGCGCCTTCCCTTTGCCTTCGCGTCTGCGAAACGAGCTCGGCCGGTTCAGATCGAAGTAGAGGTCCGGCGGGTTCCGGCGCCTGGCCCGCGCGTACTGCATCCCGCGGATGATCACCGCCTCCGCCTCGGCTTCGGCTTTCCGGAGGCCCTCCAGGAAGACGGCCTGGAGCTCGGGGCGCAGGTCCGTGAAGAAGACGCGCAGGTGTCCGCGCTCGAAGAGCCGCCGCCGCTGCTCCAGGCTGAGGAGGGCGTACGCCTGTGTGCCGAAGCGCGCCTTGGGATCGAGGAGGCGTTCGCGAAGGGGGTCCCCCGCCGGGCGCGCCTCCACCTGCCGCCGCGATTCCCGCAGGGCGCGCGCCTGGGCATCCATCTGCGCCATCATCCGGCGCTCCGGGCCGCGGACCAGCTCGTCTTGAAGCTTCCGGACGGCCGGGTCTTTCACCAGCCGGTACGGTCCGGGCGGCGTGTCCTCCCACCTGCCGCCCATGAGCGCGGCCAGGTCATCCAGGAGCTCGCGGAGCGGGCGGGCGGGCCCGAAGACCATCACCTTCTCGTCAGAGGTCTCGGCGTCAACGGTAAGAGGCACCCCGCAGGCGCGGGTGATCCTCGGCAGAAGCGCGCCGACGGCAATCCCCTCCGCGCGGACCGTGACCTTCCGGTCCAGCCGGGAATCGCCGCGGAACGGATCGGTCTCCGCGTGTGCGCCGGGGATCGCAGCGAGAGCACCCAGCAGGAAGCTGCCGGCGAGAAGGCAGAGGGGCGCGCGCATCACGTCCTTTGGATGCGCGGCGCAGGCGCGAGGTTACGTACGCGCTCGGGTTCTCTTCATCCTTGCGCGGGCTTCATGTTGGGACAACAGCTCGCCGAGTGCGCACCGTAGGGCAGGTTCTCAGTCCCAGCCGCACCGCACCATCGCCCCGCGCCCTGATGCGAACGCACGCGCAGAGCCACCCGGAGAGAATCTCGGCCAGGCCGGGACGGAGTTCCGGCCCTACGGACGACGCGGCCGCGCGCGAGCTTCTCCATTCGGCTGCGCCGCGGTGCGGAAGGTCACCCGCACGCCGGCCCCGAAACCCCTCCGGACCCCTCGCCTGCCGTTACCCCACCAGGAGCTGCGTATGCGCCCGTTCCCGATCCTCATTACGCTCGTACTCATAGCCTCCGCGGCGCTGGCTCAACGTCCGCACGGCGAAGGCGCCCCCCGTGAAACGGTCGCCTATGCGGACGTCCGTGACTTCGGGGCCGTGGGCGACGGCAGGGCCGACGACACGGAGGCGATCCGCCGGGCGGTAAGCTCGGGACGGGGAGTGGTGCGCTTCCCGAAGGGCACCTACCGGACCACCAGGACCATCCTCATCGAGCTCGACAAGACGGGCTTCGTTGCCCTGGAAGGGGGCGGCGTGGGACAGGTGTTGGCGTCCGGAGCCGGCCCCGCCTTCCGGTTCCTGGGCACGCACGTCACGGGCTCGGCGGACCCGGGCACGTTCCAGCCCAACGTCTGGCGGAGCCAGCGTATGCCGGTGATCGACGGGCTGGAGATCGTGGGCGCGCACGAGAACGCGGACGGGATCCAGGCGGAGGGCACGATGCAGCTCACCATCTCACGGACGCGGCTGAGCCGGCTCCGGCACGGAATCCACCTGGTGAACCGCAACCGGAACATCGTCGTGGACTCCTGCCACATCTACGAGAACCGCGGCATCGGGATCTTCTACGACGAGGTCTCGCTGCACCAGTCGAATATCACCGGCAGCCACATCAGCTACTGCGGCGGGGGCGGCGTGGTCCTGCGGGGCGGAGACGTGAGGAACGTGCAAATCGGTACCTGCGACCTCGAATCCAACCACGACCCGAAGGGCGCCCCGACCGCCAACGTCCTGATCGACAACTCGACTTCCTATAACGGTACCGCGGAAGTCGCCATCACCGGCTGCACCATCCAGCACAACTCTACGAGCCCCGATTCGGCGAACGTCCGCATCCTGGGGCGAGGGAAGGCGGACCCGCCGGGCACGCGGAACGCCCGCCCTTCGCAGCAGTGGGGCCACGTGACGATCACCGGGAGCGTGTTCTCCGACGTCAAGACGAACATCCACCTGCGGGGCTGCCGTGACGTGGCCGTGACCGGCAACACCTTCTGGATGGGTTTCGAGCACAACCTGCTGGTCGAGGACTGCAGCGACGTAGTGGTCAGCGGCAACGTGATGGGCCGAAACCCCGCCTACGCGCACAGCAGTGCCGACAAGGCGACGAACGACGTGATCTTCCGGAACAGCCGCGACTGCATCCTCGCGGGCAACCACATCAAAGGCGTCAACCACACCGCGGCCGGGCTGCTGCTGGAGAACTGCGACCGGTTAAACGTTACCGGATGCACGGTCCTGGACAGCGACGGCGCCGGCATCCTGGCGCGCAACCTGAGGAACAGCCGGATCTCCGACTGTATCGTGCGAGACGATCGAGCGGGGGCGACAACGCCGGGCATCCGCGTGGAGGGCGGGAGGAACAATCAAGTGGTAGACAACTTGAGCCGATGACCCAAGGGGTCAGAAGGCAGCCGCATAGATCGTGCCCGCGCACGTGCCGCCAGCGTTGCAGAAGGCATGCACCTGGTCCACGCGGTACGGCTCGTCGGGCAGGAGCCCGAAGTCGACGGAGCGCATGCTGCGGTACTTGCGGAACTTTGCGTGCCCGTCGCAGAACAGGATGTTGCCGCCTTCGCGAAGTTCTTGCTGTTGTACTGCTCACCGCATGTGTGGGCAGTTCCGGGAGCTTCGGTAGCCCGGCGAACAGCGGCCGGCAGTCCGTGAGATGCCACCAGCGGAACTGTCTCGGAGACACGTTGAAACCGCTGACCTGATACGGGCAGTTATAGCAGATGCCGAACCAGTAATAGTTCTCCTGCGCGACGACGATGTCCGCAGATCGCCGCCACAGACTTGCCTTCTCTCGTCAGCACGGATGGTGATTGGGGTGTCGAGGGGCAGGGAGAATGCCCTGGTTGTGACTTCCGCTACTAATTCTATCCGGAGGTCACACTGGTTCTTGCGGTACGTTGAATCGCTCTCGCCCAAATTGCCCGGTACGACAACCCCACCGGGTGCGAAATCGTCCACGAAGCCGGTGTCGACATGAATGGGCAGCGTCTCGTCGTAGTCCTGAAGCTACATAATCAGCGCCGTGCTGATCTGCTTGCGGCGGATCTCGACTGCGTCGTTCATCCCCTGACCCTTGCTCTTGGACAACATTAGAAAGCGGGGTTGTAGATCCGGCCTCCGCAAGAACCGCCGGCGCTGCAGAAGGCCTGCGTCTGATCTTCCATGTAGGGCTCGTCCGGCACCAGCCCGAAATGGCCGGAGCGCATGTTGTAGTACTTCTGGAACTTCACGTGCCCGTCCACAAAGAGGATGTTGCCGCCCTCGAAGTGGCGGTGGTTGTATTGCTCGCCGCAGGCGGGCTGCCGGGGCAGCCGGGGAAGGCCGGCGAACTGGGGCCGGCAGTCAACCAGGTGCCACCAGCGGAACTGCGCGGGGCTCGCGTTCGCGGCGTTCACCTGGGACGGGCGACACCACGCCGTATAGAACCAGTAGAAGTTCTCCTGCGTGAACACGATGTCTGCCGGAGCAGGAATACGGGCGAGCGAGCATCCTAACCGCGATAACACCACTCCGTTGCCCTGGTAGGAGGCCCGTGCCCAGTTCTGGTTCGCCGCGGTGGTCGGCGAGCTGGGTGACTGCGGACTGGACGGACAGGTGTAGACCTTATCGTTCTTGATGTACGGCTGAACGCTGCGCTGCCAGGTCACAAACGGGCGATTGGCCGCGAGCGCAGGGGGAAATGCCAGGAAGTTGGACTCATCGGCCTCGTGGTGGGGCAGCATCTCGTCGTAGTCCTGGACGTACATGATCAGAGCATTTCCGAGCTGCTTCTGATTGCTGAGACACGATGCCTGGCGGGCCTTCTCGCGGGCCTGGGCGAAAACGGGAAACAGGATGGCGGCGAGAATGGCGATGATGGCGATGACGACCAGAAGCTCGATCAGAGTGAAGCCGGCACGGGTGCGTTTCACGGGATGCGTTCCTTGGGAGGGCTGCCCCGCCAGATGGGCGGACAAGAGCATGTTCGCGGTGCAGCGCACACTTCCTTTCGAATTCGCGGCCGGATTGGTCTCTGGTTCATGACCCCGCCAGGAAGGCGTTATTAGGACCCTGAAGGAGTAACCGCATCGTGACTTCGCCGCACGGAAAGCTCTCGGACGCGCACCGGCCAGCGACGCTGGGGACGCGCGGCATGGTGTGCAGCAGCCATTACCTGGCGTCGCTGGCCGGAATCGAGCTCCTGAGGGCGGGTGGGAGCGCGGTGGACGCGGCTATCGGCGTGGCGGCGGTGCTGGGGCTGGTGGAGCCGCACATGTCCGGACCCGGAGGCGACGGCTACCTGATGATCCGCCGGGGCGCCACCGGGGAGGTAGTGTGCGTCAACGGGACCGGGCCCGCTCCGGCGCGGGCCACGCGAGAGCTGTTCGCGGGCACGGGGATTCCGTACAAGGGGGTGCGCAGCGTCTCGGTTCCGGGGCTGGTGGCGGGGTGGGTGCTGGCGCACGAGGCGCACGGGGCGCTGCCGCTGGAGCGGGTGTTCGCGCCGGCTTGCGAGATCGCGACAGAAGGCTTTCCGCTGAGCGCGAAGGTCGCGGAGTCGCTGGCCGGAGAGGTCGCCGCGGGCTCGCCGCTGGTGACCTTCGGGCCTTCGGCCGCCATCTTCGCGCCCCGTGGACGGCCCCTCCGCGCCGGCGAGGTCTGCCGCAACCCGGACTACGCGGCCACCCTGTGTGAGATAGCGCGCCATGGGGCTGAGGCTTTCTACCGCGGCCCTGTGGGCGAGGCCGTGCTGGCGTTGAGCCGCGAGCAGGACGGGCTGTTCGAGGCGGGCGACCTCCGTGATCTCGGCGCCTCCCGGCAGCAGCCGATCGCGTCGACATACCGCGGCTGGACGGTGCTGGAGTACCCGCCGAACTCCAGCGGCCACGTGCTCCTCCAGGAGCTGAACCTTCTGGAGCACTTCGACGTGAAGTCGATGGGCCTGCTCTCGCCGGACTCGATCCACGTGATGGTGGAGGCGAAGAAGCTGGCGTTCGCGGACCGGGAGCGATACCTCGCCGACCCGGATTTCGTGCCCATCCCCCTCGCGCGGCTGATCTCGAAAGAGTACGCCGCGGAACGGGTGCGACTGATCGATCTCGAGCGCGCGGCACCGGTCTGCGCGCCGGGAGAACTGGGAGAGGGCGACACCACGGCATTCTGTACGGCGGACCGCTGGGGCAACGCGGTGAGCCAGCTCCAGAGCCTGCAGTCCGCGTGGGGGAGCGGTCTCGTCGTCCCGGGAACGGGCGTGCTGCTGAACAACCGGATGACCTACTGGCATCTGGAGGCAGACCATCCGGACGTCCTGATGCCCGGGAAGCGGGTCCGGCACACGATGAACCCTTACATGGTCCTCCGGGACGGGCATCTCGTCCTGGTGGGCGGCACGCCGGGAGCCGACACGCAGGTCCAGACGAACATGCAGGTGATCTCGCACGTGCTGGACTTCGGGCTGAGCGTTCAGGAGGCGGTGGAGGCGCCCCGCTGGCGCAGCACCCAGAACCGCACGGAGAGCGAGTATCCGCACACCTGCGCGGACGAGCTGCTCCTGGAGGGTCGGTTCCCCGAAGAAACCCGGGCGGCGCTCCTGGCGAAGGGCCACGCGGTGAGGATCATCGGCGACTGGGCGGCCTCCGGCAGCCAGCAGATGATCGCGCTCGATCCGGACAGCGGCGTGATGGCCGGAGGGAGCGACCCCCGCCGAGACGGCCTGGCCCTTGGGTGGTAGCCTGCTCAGGCAAAAAAAAGGCCGGGCTCGCGCCCGACCGTACTGGCTGATCAAAAGGAGTAACAAATCCAGGGGTAGTCTTCCACCACGGGACTTTCAGTAAACATCCTGATAAACAAATTTTTCCAACAATCATTCGGGCGCCGACGGGACAAAGAGCCGAGCCCTCGTGGGAGAACGGCTCGTGCCCCCGGCGACATTCAGCCCTGGCGGGACAGCCCGTAAAGCCGACGTGAGGGGAACGCTCCAGACGCGCCCTGTGTCAGTAGGCTAAGCGCCGGGTAAAGGAAGCCGGCGAGAAGCTCTCTGGAGGGTTGAAGCGATGACACAGAAGATCCGCATGACGGCCAAGTCCGTCCTGCTCGGCGCGGCGCTGCTGATGGCCCCGGCGCTCCTTGGCGCCCAGCCCGCGGCAGCGAAGCACGATAAGAGTGCGAAGGAAGCGCGGAAGGAAGCGCAGAAGTCGCAGAAGTTCGACGCGAAGTACGACCGCTGGAATTCCCACAACCGCGGGCGCTTCGGGAGCCGCGACTTCGACCGCGACAGGTCCAGCACCCGCCGCGACTGGGATCGGAGGGATGGGGACCGGCGCGATTGGGACCGGGACCGCGACGGCTGGGTCGACAGCCGCGACCGCTCCATCCGGCGGGACCGGCATCATTCGGAGGTCGCGGAGGACAAGCACCCGTGGCGCGACCGGGACGGGGACGGCGTCCCCAACATTCGTGACCGGGATATCGACGGAGACGGCGTGCCCAACGGCCGCGACGACCACCCGTACGACCGCCGTCGAAGGTAAGCTATTTCCGGTGTGGAGAGAGGCCCTGCCGCGAGGCGGGGTCTTTTCTTTGCTTGCCGCTCCGGCACGACACGGCAGGAGGCGTAGGAGGACCGCGGAACTCTGTACACACCTGCATGTAACGGAGGTCTCCCGATGTCGCGGCTCCTCGCTCACGTGCTGTTCACGGCGCTCGCCTCTTGGGTTGTCGCGGGGCCCGCCCACGCCGAGAACCCCAAGATCTCGCTGAACCTGGAGGAGGTCACGGCCGTGGAAGCGGCGGCGGCGCTGTCCAATGCGGCGCGGGTCCCCCTCGACTTTCCGGGCTACCAGCCGAGTATCCGCCAGAGTCGGCAGTATGAGCAACTGAAGGAACGGGCATCGTGGCGGTGGCAGGATGTTACCTTGGCGCGCGCGCTGCGGGAGCTCGCCGAGCGGTATTCGCTGAGCGTGACCCGCTCTGGTCAGGGGTACCACCTGTTCCCGGCCCAGGCGCCTCGAGCCGCCGCCGCAGCGAACCCGGTGGGGCTCATCGTCAAAGAAGGCATCCGCATCCACCCGGAGAGCGTCAGCATCAGCTCGCAGCGGCAGCTCTCGCTCCAGCCGGGAGGACAGGTTTCGGGCAACAGCAGTCTGCAGCTTCGCATGCGGGCGGAGTGGCCCGAGGGGGATGCAGAGGCCTTCGCGGGGTTTGACAACGTCACCGCGAAGGATGACTTGGGGAACCTCCTGCTCGGAAACCCGGTGATAGGTCTTCCACGCGGAGGCGCGCCGGGGTTCCCCTTCGGGCTGCCGGATGAGTGGTCCGGCTCGATCATCCTGACCGACCCGCACCCACGAGCGCGGAAGCTGCTGTGGGTCGAGGCGGACCTTTTCGCACACAAGAACAAGCGCACGTCGCGCGCTGAGTTCGAGCTTCCGCTTAAGGAGGGCACGGCACGGCAGACCGACGGCGACGTGACTTTCGAATTGCTGCGGGTCGATCCTCCGGACGGTACGGCTGTCGCGAGAGTCGGCGTCAGCAGAGTAGTCGCCCGGGTCTCCAGTCCGGCGCGGGGGCAGCGATTCTTCGGCTCGGGGACGGTGAGGCCGACGCTGATCGGCGTCTCGGGGAGGAGTTATGGTCCGGGAGGCTCGGACAGCAGCGGCACACAAAGGGACGGGCAGTTTGTCACGGACATCGAGTGGCGGATCCGTGGGGTTGACGAGCCGTTAGCGAAACTCGTGCTTCAGGTCGTGGACTGGGGCGAACCTGAGCGCCTGATGACCGTGAGGTTGACGGACATCCCGCTTCCACCGGAGGGTGTGATCGTGCCACGGCGGCGAACCGCGGCCCCTCCCCGGCCCGGAAGCGCGCGCCCAATACCGGAACGGCCGTTCTTCGAGAGCGGAGGCGGGGTTCTGGTCGCGGGCGCGGAGATCTTGGGCAAGCCGGCGGGTGAGGGCGTGGTTTCAGTGGGGCTGGCCGAGAAGAGCGGCGCCGGGTTCGGGCCGATCCGATGGCAGGACGTCGACGCGGGCGCGAACGGGATCGCCAGGCTGGCGGATGTCAAGCCGGGGGCGTACCGCGTCCTTCGCGTTTACCACCCGAAATCGGCGGCGCAGGCGCCGGGCGAAGGAAGGTGGGAGAACGGCGAGATCGAGGTCACCGTCACCGCCGGACAGGAGACGATGCTTCCGCCGTTACGATGGGTCGGGGAAGCGGCGGCCATAGCTGTCAAACCGCCGGCGAGAAAGCCGGCGCCCAAGGCGCCGGCCAAGCGCCGGTGAATGCGCGCTGGGGCGTCTTGGGCGGTGACCGCGCGGGCAGGGATGCCCGCTCCAACTGAGCCTACTCGCTGCCGAAGAGCCGGCCGCCGCGGAATTCGGTCTTCGGCTCCACGTCCAGGGTGTACTCCAGGAAGGCAAAGCACATCTCGTCCGTGGTCTGCTCGCCGAAGGTGACACGTTTGGGCGGGTTATTGGGCTGGAGCGGGTTGCCGGCGCTGTTGTCGAAGTAGGCCTGGAGGAACAGCTTCGTGCCCTTGGGCAGCGCCAGCGCTTCTTTGAACCGGTAGCTGTCCTGCCACCGGTAGTCCCAGTCCTTGATCCAGATCAGGCTTTTTTCCGTGCCGTCGGGGAAGACCGCCCACACCTTCATCTCCCGGCCCAGCAGGTGCATGTGCGGGGTGACGCTGATGGCGTGGATGTCGAGCGGGACGGTCATGTTGGCGGTGACGGGGTGGCGCGTCTCGCCGGGCGGGATGTTGATCCCGAGCTGCGAGAACGGCCAGAGCCGCATGCGCTTCTCGACGGGCTTTTTGGCGAAGTAGAGGCCGAACTGCGTGCGGTCTTTCTCCGGCTTGCCGGTCTTGTGATAGTGGACCTGCATCACGATGTCCGAGCCGGCCGGCAGGAACTGGCCCACGCCTTCCGGGAGGAAGCGCGGCAGGTTCCCGGGCGCCCAGCCGCCCATGCTGCCTGATGGGAAGAAGCCCACGCCGCCGGGGCCGGAGCTGTAGCCGAGCTCAGGGTCCTTCTCGTCGAGCTGCCGGCCGCGGCCGGAGGTGTCGATGAAGTTCAGCACGTGGTGTACCACGCGCGGGTTCCCGGGGCGCATCTCGACGGCCACCACCCAGCGGTCTTCCTTCAGGCCGGTCGGCAGGACGAAGCACCGGAAGTCGTCCTCGCCGGTAGCGGTCACCTGGTACTCTCCGCTGGCCGTCAGCACGAGGTCCGGCTCGCCGAGCATCCAGCCGTCCGGCCACTTCTTCGGCTCCGGCCCGGCTTTCGGGTCGCCCTGCGGCGCTCCGGAGTCCGCCCACTGCGCGAGCGTGGTCAGCTCCGCGTCGGAAAGGCGGCGCACGCCCTGGAACTCGCCGTGGCCGGGCTCGGGCTTCCACGGCGGCATCTGACGGCTCTGGGTGAACGCCTTGATCTCGGCGGACCAGTTGCGCGCGTCTTCGAAGGTGAGCAGCGAGAACGGCGCTACCTGTCCCGGACGGTGGCAGCTCTGGCAGCGCTCCTGGAGGATCGGCAAAACGTCCTTGTGAAAGCTCGGCCCGCTCGCGGCGGAGGCGCTGACCTGCGGCCGGACGATCGCGCAGCCGTAGGCGGCGGTCACCGCCTGATCGATCTTCTTCCCTGCCAGCACGGCCTCGATCGCGGCCTCCAGATCGCGCGAGCCGACCTGGTTCTTCTTCTTGAGGCGGCTCTGGTAAGCGTCGTCGATGCGGCCGCGGTAGCGGACCACGCGCCCGGAGTCCAGCACGAACGCCTCCGGGGTGACGCGGGCGCCCACGGCGTTGGCGAGCACCTGCTTCTCATCCTTCAGGACGGGGAAGGAGAAGCGGAACTCCTGGGCGTGCTTCGCCACGCGGGCGGCCGCCTCGTTGGCGTTGGCGTTCACGCCGACAAACTGCACGCCGCGATCGCGGTAACGGTCCGCCAGCTGCGAGAGGGGCTCCGCGTAGCCGTTCGACATCGGGCACTCCGTGCCGATGAAGACCAGCACGAGCGCCTTCTTGCCCTTGTAATCGCCGAGAGAGACACTCTTGCCGGAGCCGTCCCGAAGGGAGACTCCGGCCACCTTCCGCCCGATGCTGGCCTCCGGCGACGGCAGCCCCGGCGCCGCCCGGAGCGCCCACCCGCTGGTAAGAAGAAGGAGCGCCGGTATCGCGCCCCAGACCGTCAGTCCCCGTCCGCGCATCATTCGTCCCTCGCACCGGCAGCCGCCCCCGCGCTCGCCCGGCAAACCGGCATGCCAGTGTAGCGAGCGTGGGACGGAAACGCATCCGCCCGCAGGCCCGTTTCCGATAACTCTGACGTAAGTATGGGCCGGACGGTTATCGCGGCGTAGGGGTGAGTGCGTTGGTGAATGGGAAGTGTTACTCCACGGCCCCCTAGAGCGCGGCTTCGAGGTCGTTCAGGCGTGCGATAGGATTGGAGGACATACGAACGTGTTTTCGAGAGAAGAGCGGTAAAAACCCTCGGACGGCGGGATCGCGCCGCCGCTCGGGCTCGGGCATAATCCCTGATAGCTAACGCATCGGCTACGGAGGCCACCCATGGCGACCACTATCGAAGAGCTGCAGGAGCGGCTTGCAAGCATCCAGCAGGAGATTGGCAAGGTGAGCCAGGCGCTCAACCACCTCCTCGTAACGCCGGAGCACCAACCAGATCCCCTGGCGCTTGCCGTAACGGCCTCCGGGCAGCGGTTCGTGGACAAGGAGGCCTTGAGAAGCGCCTTCCCCAGTCTTCTCGCCGAGGCGGAGGCGCGCGATCTACGCCCGATCGGGCCGGAGGCTCTTCAGGCACTGATGATCAGCGAGGGAATCCGACCGGAGGACTGTTCCGCGAGCAGGGAAATCATCGCGATGCGCGAGGAGTAACGTTGCGATTCTTCTTTTGCGACGCAAGCGCACTGGTGAAGAGGTATTACGCCGAGAACGGATCGCCTCTGGTCAACCACCTGTTAACGGCAGTCCCGCATGCCCGGATGACCGGTTTGCTCATAGGCGCTGGCGAGGTGATCTCAGTCCTGACGCGGCGCCGTAACAGCGGGGAGCTCCCTCCGGCGGCTTACCATCGCGCTATTCAAGAATTCGAAAGGGAGGTTCTGCACTCCGCTGATCTCCGCTCGTTCTCCCCGACGAGGCGCTCGTGCGCGCCTCATTCGAAGCGATCAAGGGACACTCGATCAACGCGACGGACGCTATTGTGCTCCACTCCGCGCTCGATCTGGCGGCTCGTCTGCGGGTTGGCCAGCACGACCTGGTGCTTGTGGCATCCGACGCGCGCCTGTTGCGTTCGGCGAGAGCCGAGGGGTTAATCGTGTTCAATCCGGAAGCGGACACCCTCGACGAGCTCTCCGCGATGTGCGACTGAAGCGGCTATTCTTCCCCTTCCTCCTTGTAGGGGCGCGTCATCAGGTGAGCGACCGCCTCGGCCGGCGGCTTTCCTTCGAACATGACCCGGCGCAGCTCTTCGAAGATGGGCACCTCGACGCCGAGATGTGCGGCCAGGCGGCACGCCGCCTCCGTGGTCGGGACGCCTTCTGACACCTGGTGCAGCGACTCCGCGGCGGACTGCACGCTCTCACCGCGGCCGAGGGCGCAGCCGAGGCGGTAGTTCCTGCTGAGGGGGCTGTTCGCCGTGGCCACGAGGTCGCCGAGGCCGGAGAGCCCGCTGAAGGTGGCCGCCCGGGCCCCGGCGGCGACCCCGAGCCGGGTCATCTCCGCGAGGCCCCGGGTGAGCAGAGTGGCTTTCGTGTTGGCGCCGAACCCCAGGCCCTCGCAGATGCCGGCGGCCACGGCAATGGGGTTCTTCAGGGCGCCGCCAAGCTCCACGCCGGTGACGTCCCGGTTGGCGTACATGCGGAAGAACGGGGTGGCGAAGGTCTCCTGCAGGGCACGCGCGAGCTCGTCATCGAGGGACGCCACCACGGCCGCCGTGGGCAGCTTGCGGACGATCTCCCCGGAGAGGTTCGGACCGGAAAGAACGGCGATGGCCGAGGAACGGGCTTCACCTAACTCTTCGGCGGCTACCTCAGAGAGCCGCTTGCCGGTGAAGCGCTCCAGACCCTTGGCGGCCAGGGCCACGCTTGCATCCGGCGCCATGTGGGGCAGCGCTCGCGAAAGGGTCTCGCGCACCGCGGACGAGGGAACGGCGGCCACGACGAGCCCGGCGCCATCGAGCGCGCGCTCGAGGTCGGCGGTAGCTGAGAGCGAACCGGGTAGCTTGAGGGCGGGGAGGTAGCGGGCGTTCTCACGAGCAGTCTCGATCTCCGCGAGGTGGGGCGCGTCTCGTCCCCAGAGCCGGACCCCGGCTCCCTTCCCGGCAAGGAGCCACGCGAGGGCGGTGCCCCAGCTTCCTGCGCCCAGGACCGCGATCGGTCTCTCCATCGGAGCCTCTCAGTGCTCGCGGCCGAGGGCGTAGTTGGCGATCTCCTCGATGGCCCCGGCCGCAGGCCCGTGGATGCCCGCCTCCCTGAGGTGCTGCAGCGCTTCGGTGGTATGCTCACGCACCCGCTCGTGGACCCAGGAGTCGGTCCCCAGCCGCCCCAGCAGATGGAGGGTGTGCGTAACCTCACGCGCTGCCAGGGACCGGCGCAGCCGGTCTCCGTCTCCCGTGCCCGCGGGGGCGGCGGAAAGGCCGTGGACCACCGGCAGGCTCCGCTTCCCCTGAAGAAGGTCGCTGCCGACCGGCTTGCCGGTGCGCTCCGGTTCACCCCAGATCCCCAGGTAGTCGTCCCGGCACTGGAAGGCCAGCCCGAAGCTGCGGCCGAAGCCGGCCAGGTGCTCGATCTGCGCTTCGTCGTCCGTCCCAAGCAGGGAGCCGAGCTGGAGGGCGCCCTCGATCAGGGCGGCGGTCTTGCCGCCGGTCATGCGGAAGTAGTCGGCCAGGGACATCTCGGCCGCGTCCTGCGCGGCCATATCGAGGTACTGCCCCTCGGTCATCAGGATCACCGCCCGGTTGACCGTGTGGAAAGCGCGCACCAATCGCTCGGCAGGGAACGAGGGCTGGAGCCTGAGGAGCGCGGTGTCCACGAGCGCCTGCATGTTGGAGCCGACGTTGATGGCCTGCGGGATTCCCCAGAGCTTCCAGACGGTGGGGCGGTGGCGCCGGGCCTCGTCGTTGTCCTCGACGTCGTCGTGGACGAGGGAGAAGTTGTGGATCAGCTCGATGGCAGCGCCCGCCGCGGCGGCGCTGCGGCCCGGCCC
>JGI10216J12902_101111362_pt1 | contig 16394 bp, 2 predicted proteins | sample KanNatreferecore_FD_12902 | JGI IMG/M metagenome (IMG submission 12902)
CATTTGCGGGAGAAACCGTCGCTGCGGTCCTCCGTCAACTGGCCGAATCCGAGCCGGTGCCGCCGCGGTTGCTCAATCCGGACGTGCCACGCGACCTTGAGACGATCTGCCTCAAGTGCCTGGAAAAAAATCCTGCGCGACGTTACTGGACGGCGCGAGAACTGACCGACGAACTCGATCGATTCCTTCGCGACGAACCGGTTTGTGCCCGGCCTATCGGGACACTGGAACGCGCCTGGCGCTGGTGCCGGCGCCGACCCGCCCTGGCGGGAATGACCGCAGCGACCTCGTTGACGCTCAGTGCCGGCTTGATCACGAGTCTCACGCTCTGGCACCGGGAACAGAAGCACGCGCAACAGGTAACCGAGAGCCTGCTGCGCGTCGAACTTCAGCGCGTCGAGGACCTATTCGAGCGCGGCGACTCCCCGGAAGCGCTGGCGCACCTGGCCCGCCTGCTTCGCGACCGTCCGGAGAATCGTGTCGTGGCGCAGCGCACGGTGTCCGCGCTCACGCATCGGAATTTTCTCCTGCCCGCGTCGCCCGAATTCGACGCCGCGCATCAGGGAAGGCGCTCCGCCCTGGCAGTCACGGTGAATCGAATGGCAAGCGCGACCGAGGGCGGGCGAAAACTGGTGGTCTGGAACACTTCAAGCGAACTCGTTCGGGAACATGAGTGGGCACTCGAAGAACCGGCCTGTCTCGCTGCATTCGATGCGGACGACCGTCTGGCGGTCGTGACTCTCGACAACGCGGTTCAGTTCTGGAACCTGACGGGTCAGCCGACCGTGCTGGCGAAAGGAAGGCTGTCGATCGAACCGGCAACGATTCAATTTGATTCCAAGGGAGCACTGCTTTTGGCGATCCAGCCGGATCGCGGCGCGGAACTCATGGATGCGGGCACGGGCGCGGTTTTGCGGCATTTAACCAATGTTCATTTCGCGGAGTTGAATGCGGATGGTCGCTGGCTGGTTACGGTGGCAGGCACGGAAGCGACTATTCGCGATGCGAAAACATGGGAGCCGGTGGGAAGTGCCATCCGGCACGCTTATCGCATCGAATCCGCACGGTTCAGTCCGGACGGGACGCGCCTGGTCACGGCGGCGGGGGACATGTCCGCGCGAATCTGGGAAGTGCCGTCGGGCCGACGCGTGGGGCGGCCGTTGTTTCATCAGGAGCAATTGCTCGATGCGGTCTTCAGCCCGGACGGCCAGCGCGTGATGACCGTGACGCTGTCCGCTCAAGGCCAGTTGTGGGACGCAGTGGCCGGACTTCCGATGGGCCGAAGTTTTCCGCAACGGCGTCCGCTTGATTCCGCGTTGTTCAGTCCAGACGGTCTTTGGTTGCTGAGCTTCTATCAGGACCGGGTCTGGATTCGAGATGCGTTTACCGGAGAAGCCGTTGGCGAACCGCTGCGGTTGGCCAGCAACGCTGCTCTCGTCCGATTTCTCGCAGACGGGCGTCGATTTGTGATCACCGGCAACGGCGGCGGAGGTCGGGCTCGCCTCTGGAGCGCCATCCCGGGCCACGCGCCACCCGTGCTTTTCCCTCACGACATTGAACTGGTTTCCGCCGCGTTCTCTGCCGATGGGTCTCGAATCCTCACCTGCTCGAAGGATCGCACCGCCCGAATCTGGTCGGCAACAAACGGGACGGCGTTGACCGGCCCGCTCCGTCACGACCGACGGTTGACCTGCGGCGTGTTTGACCCGAGCGGAAGCCGCGTCGCAACCGGCGACTTCGATGGAATGGTTCGAATTTGGAACGCGGTGTCTGGGGAGCCCATCGCCGGCCCGCTCAAGCACGGCGGCGAGGTAACTGCCATTGCTTTCAATCCCGATGGAAAGTGGCTTGCGACCGCGGCAAGCGACGGCACGGCGCGGCTTTGGAATGCGGCGAACGGGGCCGAAGGGCCGGTGATCCGGCATCAGGGCGCCGTCAAAGCCATCGCCTTCAGTCCAGATGGAAAGCGCCTTGCAACGGCCGGAGAGGGTGGGCTGGTGGGTTTGTGGAGCGTCTCTTCCGGCGAATTGATCACCAAGCTTGGGCACGCCACCGACGTGAATTGCATCGTGTTCAGCCGCGACGGCCGCAGGCTGGTGAGCGGCGATCAGTCGGGCAACGTGCGTTTTTGGAACGTTGAAGCCGGTACCGAACTCGGCCCGTCGCTCCGCCACGCCGGGTCGGTCAATTCAGTGCGATTCAGCGCGGATGAGCGCTTGCTGGCAACGGCTTCCAGCGATCAGGCGGCGCGGGTTTGGGACGCGGCAACCCATCGCCCCGTGTCACCGCCCCTTCGACATCGGGATACAGTTTCGACAGCATCGTTCAATCCGGATGGCCGGTACATATTGACGGCATCATACGATCGCTCAGTCAGAGTTTGGGATGTGACAACCGGGCAGCCGGTGTGCGACGCGCTGCCTCATGGCAATCGTGTCGTCTCGGCGGAATGGAGTCCGGAGGGCCAGGCGATTCTGACGGCCTCGTGGGACGGTTCGGCTCGGCTCTGGACCCTGCCGTTGATGGCGGAAATGCCGCCCGCCAGGTGGCTGGCAGACGCCGCTGAAACGATCGGCGGTTTGCGTCTGGGCGAAAACGAGGCTCCGATCGACGCTTCACTTCGTGATCTGGCTGGGTCGGAAAGCGCATCCGCTTCTTCGATTCCAAACGGCGGATTTGGCGAGTGGGTCCGCTGGTCCGTGGCCGACCGCCAGAGGCGGGGCATGGGCCCCTGGTTCGGCGTCACGGCCCAGGACTACGTGCAGAGTCGGCTGGAGGACACGAGGGCCGACCGTCTGCGTGAACTCCTGCGCCTGACGCCGATGAACGGCGTAGGCCTCGCACGTTGGAGCCGGCTGGTGCTCAAGCAGAATATCGAGCGAAATCCACGTTGGCGGGCGGAAGCGACGTTTGCCGCGGAACTGGCGTCCAAACTCACTCCCGATAGCCACGAACCGTGGTGGAGTCTGGCGGAAGTGAAGTTGAGCGCCAAAGACAGCAAGTCGGCTGATGAGACGTTTCGCCGGGCGCTCGCACGATTGCCAAAGGAGTTATCCCTCAAGGACCGTGCCGAACTGGAATCCCTGCGCCATCGATTGGGCGCGGCTGACACTTCGACCAACACGCCGATGCCATAACGCGACAGGTTCAACTCTGTTACCTTCAACCGCGCTTCCGTTAGTAATCAACAGAGACCCCAGTGAGAGTGTCGATTCAACGTGCGAAGAAATCGTGTGGTTATGAAGGATAAACCGACGAGAAGCTCCTCCCTCGGCCTGTTCTACGTGGCATGGCTGCTTTGCATTGTCAGCGCCCCTGCGGCCACTTTCACCGTTACCACCACCAATCACACCGGCCCCGACTCGCTGCGCCAGGCCATCCTGGACGCCAACGCCACGGTAGGCGCCGACCTCATCGACTTCAACATCGCTGCGGGCGCATTGACCATTAGCCTGACTAACGCCCTGCCGGCCATCACCGAGGCGGTCACGATTGACGGCACGACCCAGCCGGGCTTCGGCGGAACGCCGATCATCGAGTTGAGCGGCCAGAGCGCCGGAGCGGGCGCCGACGGTTTCCGAATCGCCACGAGCAACTCCGTCATCCGCGGGTTGGTCATCAACCGCTTCGGCGGTGACGGCATCGAACTAACCAACGCGAGCACCAGTGTCGTCGAGGGAAATATCATCGGGTTGAACGCCGCCGGCACAACGGACCTCGGCAACGCGTTCAACGGCATCTTCATCACGAATTCGGTCGGTAACGTGATCGGCGGAACCAACGCGACGCAACGGAACGTCATTTCGGGAAACAACCAGAACGGTATTCTCGTCCAGGGAACGAACTCGACGGGCAACATCATTCTGGGCAATTACCTTGGCCTGAACGTCAGCGGCTCAAATACAGTCGCCAACGGTGCAAACGGCGTTTTCATCAACGGCGCCCGGAGCAACCGCGTCGGCGGCTTGGAATCCGGCGCGCGAAACATCATTTCCGGCAACAGCCAGAACGGCGTGCGGATCGAAGGGACCAACGCCACGGCAACTCTCCTGCAAGGGAACCTGATCGGAACCGATCTCTCCGGCACTCTTGACCGCGGAAACAGCGTGAACGGAGTTTATCTGCTGAATGCTCCAACGAACACGATCGGCGGCAATACTCCTGCAGCGCGAAATCTCCTTTCCGGCAACGGCCAAAGCGGCGTCCGCGTGGAGGGAACCACCGCGCGTGGAAATGTCGTTCAGGGAAATCTCATCGGTACGGACGTAAACGGAACGCTGGATTTGGGCAACAGTGTCGAAGGGGTGTTGTTCATCACGTCCGCCAGTTTTAACACCGTCGGCGGGACAAACGCGGGTGAGGCCAACGTGATCGCGTTCAACGACGGCGACGGCGTGTTTGTTTCCGCCGGCACGAACAACGCCGTGCGCGCCAATGCAGTTTTCGCCAACACCGGTCTGGGCATTGACCTTGGCGCGAACGGCGTGACAACCAATGACACGGGCGACCCTGACACCGGCGCGAACCAGCTCCAGAATTTTCCGATACTCACCGCCGCAACCAACACGCCCGCCGGCGTCACCATCGTCGGTACGCTCAACAGCCGGCCTTCCAGCACTTACGCGCTCGATTTCTATTCAAATTTGCTTCCCGATCCCGCCACGAATGGCGAAGGGCAGGTGTATCTCGGCTCGACTAGCGTCACGACGGGCGCGGACAGCAACGCGAATTTCATCGTGACCGTGCCACTGGTGGCTGTGGGCCGGTTTATCTCGGCCACGGCCACGGACTCTGATGGCAACACCTCCGAGTTTTCGTCCAGCGTGCGCGCCCAGAGCACCGTGCCGCCGCTCACGCTTACGGTCATCAATACGAACGACAGCGGTCCCGGCTCCTTGCGCCAGGCGATTTCGAGCCACAACCTCTTCGCTTCCGCTTCCAACAACACCATCGCGTTCAACATCCCGGGTTCCAGTCCGCATGTCATTCGCCCGCTGACACCGCTGCCCGCCCTGATCGAACCCGCGACGATCGATGGTTACACGCAACCGAACGCCAGCGCCAACACGCTGGCGGACGGCGACAACGCCACTATCCTCATCGGGTTAGACGGCGGTTACCTGACTGGCCCAAACATTCCCGTTGGTCTCACCTTGACCAACGCCGGTCACGTCGTGCGTGGCCTGGCTATTTATGCGTTTACCACGGCGGGGATTCTCATCAACGGCAGCAACAGCGCCGTCGAGGGTTGCTTCATCGGCCTTGAAGCGGATGGCCTCACCGCGAACGCCAACCCGACCTATGGCATCGACGTCGTTTCTGCCGGGAACATCATTGGCGGTCTGCTGCCGCCCCAACGAAACCTGATCGCCGGCAACGGACTCAGCACCGGCATCCGTCTCAACGGCACCAACGCCCGCAACAACGTCATCATCGGCAACTTCATCGGCACCGAGCGCACCGGGATGCTCGGCCGCGGCAATGGAGCTGGAATCGAATTGAACAACGCTCGCGCCAACACGATTGGTGGCACGACGCCCGGCGCGCGGAATCTGATTTCCGGCAACAGCAACGGCATTCGTCTCCTCGGCAGCGGAATCGCGGCGGCCACGAACGTGATTCAGGGGAACTGGATCGGTCCGGCCAGCGCCGGCGGTTCCGGCCTGTTTCAAAGCACGCCTGTCCGCATCGACGCCGGCGTTGGCAACCTCATCGGCGGCACTATTGTCGGCGCGGGAAACCGCGTGGCGTTCAACGTGGGCACCGGCATTCAACTCGTCGGCGGCACGAACAATTCCGTCCGCGGCAACAGCATCTTTTCCAATGGCAACCTCGGCATTGATCTTGGCGCCAATGGCCTCACGGCCAACGACCCGAACGACGCGGATGGCGGTGTGAACCTGCTCCAGAACTTCCCGGTCATCACCAACGTTCTGGGCACCTCGTCCGACACAGCGATCCAGGGCACGTTGCATAGCCGCTCCAACGCCACCTACGAACTCGATTTCTTCTCCAACGTGGCCCGCGATTCGAGCGGCTTCGGCGAGGGCGAGAAATATCTCGGATCGGCGGGAGTGACAACCGACGCCTCGGGTAACGCCACCTTCAACGTCACGTTGCCGGCGACCCTGTTGGGCCGCGAGGTTTCCGCCACGGCCACCGACGCCGACGGGAACAGCTCCGAATTCTCCGCCGGTTTCACCGCCGGCAGCACGATTCCACCCGCGACCTTCACGGTGATCAACACCAACGACTCCGGCCCCGGCTCGTTGCGTCAGGCCATTCTCGACGCCAACGCCAGCCCGACACCCGGTCAGCACCTGATCCAGTTCGCCGTCCCCGGCAGCGGCCTCCGGACGATCACGTTGATCACGTCGCTGCCGACACCCACCGAATCGGTCGTCATCGATGGCTTTACGCAGTCCGGTGCTTCACCGAACACGCTTGCAAACGGGAACAACGCCAATCAACTCATCCGCGTGCATGGCTCGGCTTTGGTCGGTAACGGCGTGACGCTCAACAGTCCCAGCAACGTCGTCCGTGGAATCATCTTCACCGGCTTCGCCAGCCAGGCGATCGATATCGTTTCTGACGGCAACGACATAGAAGGCTGCCTGTTCGGCATCACCCCCGCCGGCGCAACCAGCGCCAACTCGCTCGCTGTGCAGGTGCGTGGCAGCCGCAATCGTCTGGGCGGCACTTCCCCGGCGCAACGCCTCGTCATTTCGGGCAACGGCGATGGCCTCAACCTCGGATTCGGTTCGACGAGCAACGTCGTGCAAGGCTGCTTCGTTGGAACCGGTGTCAGCGGCACAGGAGTTGTGCCCACTCTTGGCAATGGCATTATCATCTCCGGCACGAGCGGCGTCATTGGCGGCACTGTGGCTGGCGCTCGTAATGTGATTTGTGGCCAGGCCAACGGCGGGATTTCCATCACCGGTTCCGGTCACACGATTCAAGGCAACTTCATCGGCACGGATGTCACGGGCACGAATGTTTATGCCAGCTTCAGTGCGGGCATCGCCCTGGGCGGCGTCAATACCCTGGTCGGCGGGTCCGCCGCCGGTGCCGGCAACGTCATCGCGGGCTTCAACGCCGGCGGCATCAGCGTGACCGGCCCGACCAACGTCATCCAGGGAAACTTCATCGGCACCGACCCGACGGGGACGCTGGTGCTCGGCAATGGCGGTAATGGGATCGTCATCAGTTTCACGTCCGGCAATACCATCGGCGGAACCAATGCCGGCGAGGGGAACGCCATCGCGTTCAACGGCGGCGGGGTGAACATCAGTGGCGGCACCAACAACGCCGTTCGTGGCAACCGCATTCACTCCAATACGGGCAGCGGCATCAAGCTCGGCGTCTCGGGCAACGTGAATGATCCGAACGACGCGGACAGCGGCCCGAACGATCTCCAGAATTATCCGGTCATCACCAACGCCACTGGCTCGCCCGCGGGCACGACCATCATGGGCACGCTGCACAGCCGCGCGAACACCACCTACCAGCTCGATTTCTTCTCGAGTATCGTGCGTGACGTGGTCTTTCGCGGTGAAGGCCAGACGTATCTTGGCTCCGGCATCGTGACGACTGACGGTGCGGGCAATGGCACATTCAACGTCGCCGTCTCCGGGGTGATGTTCGGGCGGCAGATCAGCGCCACCGCGACCGATCCGTTTGGCAATACGTCGGAATTCTCCGATTGTTTCGCGGCCCAGAGCACGTTACCGGCGGCGACGTTCACCGTGCTCAACACCAACGACAGCGGCCCCGGCTCGCTGCGACAGGCGCTGTCGAATGCGGGCACCAACGCCAGCGGCAACCCGAATCCAATCACGTTCAATATTCCCGGCGCCGGCCCGCACGTGATCAAGCCACTGACGGCGCTCGCACCGCCGATTGACTGGGTGTCCATTGACGGCTTCACGCAATCAGGGGCCGGCGCGAACACGTCAACGAACGGCGACAATGCGATCCGCAAGATCGTGCTCGATGGCGAGCTGGCCGGCACCACCAATGGCCTCACCTTTGACACGCCGGGCAACGTCGTGCGCGGCCTGGAGATTCGCGGCTTCCGCCTCAACGGTCTCGCGTTCAACACCAACTCCAGCGGCAACGTGGTCGAGGGCTGCTTCATCACCGGGAACACGAACAGCGCCGTGCTGGTGGAGAGCGCCAACAACCGCATCGGCGGCACCACCCACTCCGCCCGAAACATTCTTTCCGGCAACGGCACTCGGGGCGTAACGCTGATGGGCGCGTTGGCCCAGGGAAATCTGATCGCCGGCAACTACATCGGCACGGACCTCACCGGCGCAGCAGCATTGGCCAACTCGGCGGGCGGCGTTTTGATCAGCGGCGCGCCCGGCAACACCATCGGCGGCAGCGCAGCGGGCCGCAATATCATCAGCGGGAATGGCGGTCAGGTGTTCAGTCAAGCGCCGGGCATCGAGCTCGCGGGCGCCGGCGCAACGAACAATCTCGTTCAAGGCAATCACATCGGGGCGACGCCACTTGGCGGCGGCTTGGGCAACACCGGGGACGGTGTCCTCATGTCCAGCACCTCCAGCAATAACGTTGTGGGCGAACCATTGCCCTCAGCGGCCGGATCGGTCGCACGGCAGGGGTATTACGCGCCGGTGACGGGCCTCGGAAATCTGATCGGACGGAATGGCGGCGCCGGTATCCGGGACCTGGGCGTCAACATCTTCCGGAAGAATCATTATGGCTGGAACAAGGGACTGGCGACAGACATCGGTTTTCCTGGTGTGACGCCCAATGTGGCCGGAGGCGCCCGCAATTTCCCGATCATCACGTCCGCGCTGATCAATCCGGACGCGGCGACCGTGAACGTTCAAGGCACCTACAATGGCGCACCGTTCACCACCGTCTTTTTGGAATTCCTTTCCACGTCATCGCCGGATCCAACCGGCTACGGCGAAGGAAACAAGAGCCTCGGGTTCTTTACCGTGACCACAGACGCCGGCGGAAACGCGCCGCCATTCAACCACACTTTCAACGACGTGCAGGCGTATGGCGAGTTCATCACCGGCATGGCGAGCACGGCGCCAGCCAACACGTCGGAATCGGGGCCAAACTTTCGTGCCGCTGTCGTGCAGCCGGCCAATCCGGCGAGCTACACCGTCACCGAGGGCGAGGGCCGACGTGAGGGCACCCTGTGGTTTGGGGTGAACTGGGCGAACAGCGTGCCGGGCATCAACAGGATCAACTTCGCGGTGCCCGTCGTAAACGTGAACTGGACACTGGAGATCACGAGCCAGCTTGAACTCAATGGCGATGTCAATGGTCAGAAGGTGCTCATTAACGCCGCGGACGTCGCCGACGGAAACTCAGCCCTTCGCGTTGATGCGGATTTTGGCATCTTCAGAAACCTTAAACTGATCGGTTTCGGCATTGAGCTATGGTCGAAGAACAATCAGTTGGAGAATGTCGAGATCGGGGGAGCTGAGCCCGGTCAGGCGGTCAAGGGCAATGCCGTCTCGGTTGCTTCCGGCTCCACGGGCAACACAGGAAGAGTCATGCGGATCACGAACGTCCGCGCCAATGCGCTCAACATTGCTCCCAATGGAGGGCTTGTCGTTGTCGAACCCGTGATTTTCGAGAGCGTGACAGGTCCGACGGTAATCAACTCTCCGAGCGGACCATCCGCGCCGATTCCTGTAGCGCAAACCCCTGGGCCGGGCCTGGACGAAACGACGGTTACCTTCCGCAACTTTGCGCCGGCCGGCGCGAGCGGCCAACTCATCGCCTTCAAGAACTTTGGTGGTACAGAAGGAAAGTGGAATTCCGTTCTAAGTGTTGCGTGGAATAGCCCCTCAGGAGGTTTCGTGGATGTGCCGGTCACCGCTCGAAATGAGGACGAACCTTTCGCTCTCGGCGCAATCAACGTGGTCAACGGGAACAGTTCCCCGTTCGGGCCCCTGGAGTGGGTTGTCAAGGCTGGCACAATCGCCAAGCTCGCTTCACACGCCAACAACACCCAGTCTGGCAACGACGGCGATCCGGTGAGCATGTTGACGGGTGAATTGTTCGACCTCCTGCCGCCCGATCTAACCCTGGGCGGGCCGCTTCCTTTGGTTTTCCAGCGCTATTACGCCTCGTTCCTCCAGCGCGACGACAAGGCCGCGGGCCGCCTCGGCTACAACTGGCTCCACAATTTCGAATGGAGCCTCACCAACAGGTCCACGACCGTCGAGATCGTGACGTCGCTCGGCCGGGTCATCACGTTTACCAACAGCGCAGGCATCTACCTGCTGCTCGGTCGCCAGGACGTTCCCTATCAGCTTGTCCAGGCCGGCGCAGGCTTCGCCCTGGGCGATCCGCAGTCGCAGTTGCTTTACACCTTCAGCAGCGCCGGCCAGCTTGTCAGCATTGCCGATGGCCGCGGCAACGCGCACCTGCTTTCCTACGCCTCGGGCCTGCTCACCAACGTCAGCGACGGACTCGGCCGCACGCTCAATTTCCAATACAGTCCTTCAGGCTTGCTCACCAACGTCTCGGACGGTGTCCGCTCCGTTGGCTTTGCGCAGTCGAACACCAACCTCGCGCAAGTACGCGACCCGCTCGGCAACACCGTCACCAATCTCTATCTCAACTCGTTTCAGTTTCCCGGGCTGCTGACCGCCATGAACCAGCCGCTCGGCAATTCGCGGTACACCCAAACGTACGACGACGACGGGCGGGTGCGCGAACAGCTCCACGCCGGCTCGTCCGACCCCACGCGCTTCGCCTACGGATTCAACCTCGGAATCATGACAGATCCCTTTGGGTTCGAACGCGAGTTTTATCACAACGACGACGACGAACAAACCGGGTTCGTGGATGAGGCCGGCCAGATCCTCACGATGACCTACAATTCCAGCGGCCAGCGCGCTTCGGTCATGGACCGTCTTGGGCATCCGACGCGGCTCGATTACCATCCCGCCAGCGGCCAGATCACAGCGATCACCAACGCCGATGGTGCCGTCGGTCGATTTGAGTACACCAACCGCGTATTCAACGGCGTCACCTTCCACGATCTGAGCAAGATCACCTATCCCGACGGAACGACGGATGCCTTCTCCTATGATGTCAGCGGGAACCTGATCGCGTTCGCCGATCGAGCGGGCAAGGTTTCGCGCTTCGGCTACAACGCCAGAGGTCAGGTGCTCGCCGCCACCAATCCGACCGGCGGCGTGGTCACCTTCACCTATCACCCGGACGGCACGCTGGCCTCTCGATCGGATTCCGAGAGCGGCACGACGAGCTTCTTCCACGACACACTCAAGCGCCTGACGAACCTGGTCCACGCAGACGGCACGAGTCGCGCATGGACCTATGACGCCGTTGACCGCATTATTGCCATCACGGACGAGCGCACCAACACGACCAGCTTCAGCCACGACGCCAATGGTCGGGTGCGCCTCATCACTGACGGCGCCGGGCGCACCGCGGGTTTTGATTACGACAGCGCCGACCGGCTGGTGCGAATGACCAATTCGTCGGGCAACACTGCCAGCCTCAGCTATGACGACCGCGGAGAGGCGTCGTTTGCCACTGACTTCAACGGCAATCCCATTGCGTTCACCACCGACTCCCGCCACAGGCTCGTCGGCGTGGATCGCAACGGTCAGACGTTTACGTTTGGTTACGACAACGAGGCGTTGCTGACCGCGGTCACAAATCCCTTGCTGCAAACAGTGCGTTTGACTCGAGACGCATTGGGATACGAGATCGGCATTACGAACGCGCTGGGCCACGTGAGTTCAATCACACTGGACGCGATGCGCCGGATGACCAATTTGACGGACCCTCTGTCGCGCAACTACGGCTACACCTACGATGCGCGCGGCTTGTTGATGTCCGCCGCGCACCCCGGCCTGGGCACGGCGACGTTCGAGCGCGACGATCTCGGGTCGGTCATGAAGGTTACGGGTTTGAATGGCGAGCAATGGCGCTTCGGCTATTCGCCGTTGGGCCGGCTGCAGTTTGTGTCGGACCCGCTCAACCGCACCAATCGTTTTGGTTACGACAATCGCGGTCGGCGCGTATCGGCCCTGTTCGCTGACGGCACGACGGTATCGAACACGTGGGATGGCCGAGGAAATCTGTTGCGGCGCCAGTTCAGCGGCGGCGGACCTGATCTTGCCTACGGATACGACCGTTTGAATCAACTCACGAACGCAGCAGACGTGTCGTTCGCCTACGATTCCGAAGGCCGCGTCACCAACACGGTCAACGCCGGCATGAGTTACTCCGCGGCATACGACGCCGGCAACCGGCTCACCCGGGTCGGCTACCAGAACGGCGCGTTCAGCGTCACTTATGGATACAACGCGCGCGACGAACTCGTTCAAGTCAGCGACAGCCTGACGGGTACGGTGCTTCAATTTGTTTACGACGCGGCAGGCCGACTGGTGAATGTTTTACGGCCGAACGGCATCAATACCACCAACACGTACGATGCTGCGGGCAGACTCACGCGCCTTCAGGAAGAAGGCCTGGTTGACATTCGCTACACGCTCGACGCCGGAGGACAAATCACACAGGCCGGTTTCAACGCTCCACTCGATCCGGCCGCGCTGATTACCAACAGCCAGGCCTCATCATTCGCCTATGACGCCGCCCACCAAATCTCGAATGCGGGCTACACTTACGACGCTCGCGGACGACTCACCGCGTCGCCTGGGAGGGCTTTCTCCTGGGACGGCGCATCGCGGCTCACCGGCATCGGCGCCGTCGCGCTCAGCTACAACGGTCTGGGAGACCTGGTCACGCGCACCGAGTCCGGGGTCGCGACGCGATACTTCTACAACTATGCCGTCGGCCTGGCACCGATCATGGCGGAACGCAACGAAAACTCGGCGCAAGTGCAACGGTACTACGTCTGGACGCCGGGCGGGCGGCTGCTTTATGTGATCGACGCGACCAATGGCAACGCCGTGCGACACCTGCATTGTGATCGGTTGGGTAACACGCTCGCGTTGACCGATTCGGCGGGCGCGGTAACGGATTCCTACGCCTACACGCCTTATGGCACGTTGATCGGGCGTACAGGCAACAATCCGCAGCCGTTCACGTACGTGGGCGCGTTCGGTGTGCGGTCGGAGCCGGCCGCAAATCTTTTCCACATGCGGGCGCGATACTACGATCCGGTTTCGGGAAGGTTTTTGAGCCACGAGCCGCTGTGGCCGAACCTGAGACAACCGCGGGGACTGGATCCCTACCAGTACGCCTACGGCGATCCGACGCGCTTCACGGACCGTACCGGGCTCGATCCCGATCGGGGAGTAGGCAATATTGATTTGGATTACTTCCTCCATGCCAGAGGGAACCCGTTCGATCCCGACGACCCGGCGCATTTTGCAGATCACCCCGCCTCTGCCAATGGTGGGACGTTACCGATTCACTCCAAGTCGAGCGAACTGCTCCGGGGCAACACCGTGGCCTCCCAAAGCCGAAAGAATTCCCCGCAGGGCAAAACCCCGTTCAGAAATTACTCCGCGACAGCCGATGCACGCGGACTGGAAAATCTTCCTCCCGGCTTCATCACGGAATTCAAAAGAGCTGTGGATTATCACCGGTACGAGACACGGTCAGTCGCCTCGGGCCAGATGAACAACCTTTTGTGCGGTCTGACATTCACCCTCGCAGGCGACGGATGTGGCCCCTGGAGAGAATGGATGTGGAATTGGCTTACTTATAATTCAGCGGAGTTTAAGTGGATTCAGTTTGCGGAGGATGCACATATTTACCTGAGTCACGAAGGTTGGGGACAGTTGTCGGGAGGATGGGTGGGTGGTGTTCACCGCATCATACGGTTCAGGCTCATGGGGACGGATGATACCTGGTACATTCTCGATCCATGGACCGATCCCATTAACCCCGTTTGGCGAGAGGACATTTACAAGGCACAACAGAACGCGAATATCTTCGGCGCTGACTATGTCACGATTGTCAGTCCCCTCTGATGAATAAGAATCCCCTATGAACGCGGCCACCAAACTCGCATCGTATCGCCCGGACAGAGCGATCGGTATCGTCCGTGCGCTGTCTGCCTGTTGTGTTGCCGTCCTTGTGGCTCCGCCCGCAATCGATCAATGCCAGGCGGCGACGATCAATTTCAGCCATCACTCATCGGGTCGTCTCACCGCTACCGGCTACGGCGGCGGCAAGAGCATCGGCTACACCTACGACAATGCCGGCAATCTGACCCTCTTCCAGATCAGCCTCGTCACGCCCGGCGCCGACAGCGACGCCGACGGCATGGCAGACGATTGGGAGATCACCTACTTCGGCAATCTTTCCCGCGACGGAAGCGGCGACTTCGACGGTGACGGCCTGACGGACCTGGCCGAGTTCCTTTCCGGCACTCTGCCGAACGATCCGGCTTCGGTGCTGTTTATCTCGGAGGTTTCCGTGATCGCGCCGTCGAACGTAACGATCGAGTGGGCCTCGCTTGCCGGCAAACGGTACCAGGTCCAATACGCCGACTCGCTCGCTCTCGCGCAATGGACGAACCTCGGCGCCGAGATTACCGCGACCGGAACGACGTCTTCGGTGCAGGACACGAGGACGATCCAGGGCCAGCGCTTTTATCGCGTCCAGTTGATGCCGTAAACGGTTGTCCAAAGGTCGGACCGCGGCACTCCGGGCCGCAGCGGTTCCGATAGCCAGTGGCAGTCCCTCAATTCGTCACGACGCCCTTTCCCATGCGAAGCCGATGCGGCCTGGAAGGCCGCGGTCCGCAGGATGCGGAAGTTCGAGGCCTCATCGCATCACTCCACCCGTTCCGCTGCAGGCTGGACTTTTGGGAGAATTCCCCGTTTCCTCTCCGCAACCAATTCTCATGACCTGGTTGCAAAACTACGATCCGCTGGGGAACGCATTTTTTTCCACGATCGTCGCCGCCATTCCAGTTGTCGTGCTGCTCGGCGCCATTGCCTTCTTCCATATTCGCATTCATTTCTCGGCGCTGCTGGGTTTGGGTGTGGCGCTGGCTATAGCCCTGTTCGTTTATCACATGCCGGCGAAGGCCGCCGCTGCCACGACGATCTACGGCGCGGCTTACGGGCTGTTTCCCATCGGCTGGATCATCCTCAACCTGATTTTTCTGTATCAACTCACGGTGAAGAAAGGCTGGTTCGAAATCCTCCGGAACAGTCTGGGAACATTCGCGCCAGACCCGCGCGTGCAAGTGATCCTGATCGCCTTCTCCTTCGGCGCGTTTTTTGAAGGCGCGGCAGGTTTTGGAACGCCGGTCGCGGTCACGGCGGCCATTCTGATTCAACTTGGCTTTAAACCGCTCCAGGCCTCGGGACTCTCGTTGATCGCGAACACGGCGCCAGTGGCATACGGAGCCCTCGGCACACCGATCATCGCTCTCAGCGGCGTGACCGGACTCGACCTGCATCACCTTTCTGCCATGGCCGGACGCCAACTGCCGTTCTTCTCCGTAATCGTTCCCTTCTGGGTCGTGTGGGCGTTCGCAGGATTTCGCGGGATGCTCGGCGTCTGGCCGGCGGCGCTCACAGCCGGCGTCGCCTTCGCCGTCCCGCAATTCATCGTCTCCAACTTTCACGGTCCCTGGCTGGTGGACATCATCGCATCGATGTGTTCGATGGCCGCGCTCGGTGTGTTATTGAAGTGCTGGCGTCCGAAGGACAACTGGAAGCCGGCGAACGGCATGGAACCCACCACGGCCACGAATTCCCCGCACGCTCGATCGGAGATTGTCCGCGCGTGGGTCCCGTGGGTGTTGTTGAGCCTGCTCGTTTTCTTATGGGGGGCGCCTCAGATGAAGGACTTTCTGAACGGCGATTACAGGCTCAAAACAACAACCGGTCAAATCCTCGCCCACGCGGGTTCGACGAAGATTGACGTTCCCGTGGCCGGCTTGCACAACCTCGTTCTTCGCGCGCCGCCCGTCGCCCCGCCGGGCGCGCCGCCCGAAAAGGCGATTTTCACCTTCAACTGGCTCTCGGCTACGGGCACGGGGATCCTGGCCTCGGCTATCCTCGCCGGGATCTTCATGGGTTTTCGTTTTGGAGAATTGGCGGGAACCTACTGGGAAACACTCGTGCGCGTGCGCTTCTCGCTCATCACCATCGCCGCGATGCTCGCGCTCGGTTACGTCACGAAATACTCCGGCACCGACGCCACGCTCGGACTGGCATTGGCGAAAACGGGCGTGCTTTATCCGTTCTTCGGCACGTTGCTCGGCTGGCTGGGCGTTGCGTTAACGGGTTCGGACACGGCGTCGAATGTACTGTTCGGCAGTTTGCAGAAGATCACCGCGGAACAAACCGGCATCAGTCCCACGCTGATGGCCGCCGCCAACAGCACCGGCGGCGTGATGGGCAAGATGGTGGACGCGCAAAGCATCGTCGTCGCGA
>JGI10216J12902_100759834_pt1 | contig 16389 bp, 19 predicted proteins | sample KanNatreferecore_FD_12902 | JGI IMG/M metagenome (IMG submission 12902)
GTGGACGTCCCCGACCACGCCGATCCGCCGGAGCATCGGATTCACCGGCGGGCGTCCGCGGCCCTTACCGCGGCGATGAAGGCGCGCACCTTCTCAGGGTCCTTCTTGCCGGGCTCCGCCTCCACGCCGCTGGAGACGTCGACCCCGTACGGCCTCGTGGTCTCGACGCAGAGCCCCACGTTCGCCGCGGTGAGGCCTCCGGCAACGATCACGGGTTTCCCGAAGCGCCTGGCGGCCACGGCGAGCTCCCAGGGGAACTGACGCCCCGTACCGCCAGCGAGGCCGGGGACGTAGGCGTCCAGCAGGAACGCGGAGACGCGCTCATACGCCGCAAGCGCGTCCAGGTCGGCGGCTTCCCGGACGCGGAGCGTCTTGTAGCACCGGCGACCGAGGGACCCCATGGCCTCGGGGCTCTCCGAGCCGTGGAACTGCAGCACGTCCACCGGGCACCCCTCCAGGATCGGGAGCGGGTCCTGGTCGACGACCAGGCCCACGGTGGTCACGAAGGGCGGCAGCTCCCGCAAGATCTCGGCGGCCTGCCGCGGGGTCACCTGGCGGGGGCTCGGCGCGAAGACGAACCCCAACGCGTCCGCGCCCGCTTCGACGGCGGCTAGGGCGTCCGGCAGATTGGTGATGCCGCAGATCTTGATCCGGGTGGGCATTGCGAAGTACGCACTACTTTACCCGTTTGGCGCCGCGGGTGGAAGGGTCCAGCCCTTCCGGCCAGCGCGTGCGGCCGTCGTAGCGCGCGCCTTCCAGGTTGGCGTTGGAGAGGTCGGCGCCGCGGAGGTCGGTGGCGGCGAGGCTGGCGCCGCTGAGGTTGGCGCGCCGGAGGCGGGCGCCGCGGAGGTCGGAGCTGAAGAGGTCGGCGCGGACCAGCGAGGCGTCGTTCAGGTTCGTATCCGCCGCCTTGGCCAGGCGCAGCTCGGCGCGCTCCAGGCGGGCGCCGGTAAGGCTGGCGCCGGTGAGAACCGCTTCTTCCAGGATGGTGCCCTGAAGGTAGGCGCCGACGAGGATGGCGGTGCGCAGGTTGGCAGTGGCCAGGTTGGCCCAGAAAAGGTTGGCGCTGCCCAGGTCGGTCCCGATCATATTGGCGCCGCGCAGGTCGGCGTTCATGAAGTTGGCTTCGCGCGCCTTGGCGACGGAGAGGTCCGCCCGCCGCAGCCTAGCTCCCGTGAGCACCGCGCTGGCGAGGGTGGCGCCGCGCAGCTGGCCGCCGTGCAGGTTCGCGTACTCCAGCATCGCGCGGGTTAGATCCGCGCCGGCGAGCTGTACGCCCCGCATGTCCGTGTGGCTGAGGTCCGCCTGGCTCAGATCTGCTTCGCGGAGGTCGGCGCCGTCGAGGATTGCGGCTCGGAGGCGGGCGGAATGGAGGTCCGCGCCCACCAGGACGGCGTCCGTAAGGTCCTCGTGCTCCAGCGAATCCCCGGCGAGCCGGAGGAGGACGTCGCCGGTGTGCTTGTGCTTGATGACCGTCATCGGGAGGAAAGCCGCCGTTCGATCTCGATGGCAAACGAAGCGAGGGCCAGGTCTTCACCTGAGCGGCCCGCGCACTGGAGCCCGAGCGGAAGCCCGTTGTCCGCAAACCCGGCCGGGATACTGGCGACCGGCAGCCCGGCGTGCGTCCACGGAAGGTTCATCGCGGGATCGCCGGTGGAGCCGAGGCCTTCGGGAGCCGGGCCCGTTGCGGCTGGGCTGATCCACACGTCGATTCCGTGCCGCTCCATCAGTTTATGGAGTTCCTCCCGGAGGGTCTGCCGTCCCTCCTGCCCGGCGGCGACTTCTTCCGGGCTCACGGTCCGGCCCTCCCGGATCAGGGCGGCGGTGCGCGGCCGGTAGCGCTCTTCCCAGCGCGGAAACCACTCCCGGTGGACCTCCGCCATCTCCGCGGCCGCCAGGCGCTGATGCCGGCGGTTGATCGCTTCGATGTCCCCAAGGGCCTCGATGGGGAGCACGACCAGGCCCGCGGTTTCCAGTCGCGTCATCCACGCCTCGAAAGCGGCCAGCATTTCGGGCGAGGCCTGTCTGAGGTACGGCCCGGTGGGGACTGCCAGGACCGGAGGGCGCGGTGGCGGCCGGACCTCTTCCTGCAGCAGAACCGTGAGCGGGAGAAGCAGATCCTCGGCTCGCGCCACGAAGAAGCCGAAGTGATCGAGGCTGGGCGAATAAGGCACGACGCCGTCCAGCGAGACCCGGCCGTAGGTGGTCTTGAAGCCGGCAACCCCGCAGAAGGCCGCGGGCCGGATCACGGAGCCGACGGTCTGGCTCCCGAGCGCCAGGGGACAGTACCCGGCGGCGACGGCCGCCGCGGAGCCGCTGCTGGAGCCGCCGGGCGTGTGCGCGGCGTTGTGTGGGTTCCGCGTGAGCCCCGGCTCGAAGTACGCGAACTCGGTGGTGACGGTCTTGCCCAGGATCAGGGCGCCGGCCGCCTTAAGCGCGGTCACGACGGGCGCTTCCGGGCCTTCGAACAGCTCCGGCGGCAGCGTGGAGCCGCAGCCGGTAGGAAAGCCGTCGACCCGGTAGATGTCCTTTACGCCTACGGGGACCCCGAATAGCGGCGGGCAGCTTTCCGTGGTTGGACAGCGCGTCTCCAGGTCGGCGGCTTCCCGGCGCAGGCGCTCTCGACGGCCCGGCTCCGGCAGCATCGCCTGGACCTCGGGCTCCAGCCGCTCGATCCGGTCCCAGAGACCGGAGACGAAGTCCGCCGGCGATATGTCGCCGAGCCGCAGGCTGTCCGCGATCCGGGCCAGGGGAATGGGCGCGACCCGTGTCACGGTGAATACCCCGGCGTTTCCCGGCCCGCCACGGCGGCAACGAGGCCCGTGTCACGCAGCGTCTCGGAGAAGATCAGGGGCGGGACCGTTTCCAGCGGCAGCCCTGGGCGGGCCTTGTTCACTACGGTCTCGCCGCCCGGGAGGAAGAAGACCCGGCTGAGCACCACATCCTCCTTCGAAAAGCTCCGGCCGGCGGGGGTGCGGAACTCGAGGTGGGCCGTGAGCGCGGCGCGCGCGTAGTTCTTCTCCGCGGCGCTCTTGGTAACCCGGTACCAGCCCCGGCCTTCCAGCAGGGCGCGGGACTGGTCCCAGCGGACGGTCTCTCCGGCAAACCGGTCGCTGAAGGTGCCGCAGGCGCGGTCCTGGGTGTTGGGGTAGTAGACCTCGCGGCGGATCTGCTTGAAGGGCTGTCGGACAGGGGTGCGGTTCAGCCACCGGTTCCAGCGCTCAAGCGACCCCTGCGACTCCAGGCGGATGGGATGCACCACGACGGCGGGAGCGGCCAGCTCCATCCAGTCGCCGGAAGCGGTTTCCAGCGCCCACTCGTCCAGCACGGGACGGCCGATCAGCCCGTCGAGGTTGAGAAGCAGCCCCTCGATCAGGGCCCGTCCCACGGGGTCGAGCGCCAGGAGCGCGAGGTCGTGCGAGGTGAGAGGGATCTCCTCCACCATGGCGTTCTCCAGGAGCTTGCGCGTATCCCGGTGGTGCTGCTTCGCCGCTTCCAGGGCGACGTCGATCCACGCCAGCTCTTCACTCTGACGGACGGCGGCGGGGAGGTTCCTCAGACGGCTCCCTTCACGGCTGGCGACCAGCCGGACGCCGTTGGAGGGGTCGATGGTTACCTGGTAGCCGGCCACGTCCCAGGGGCCGTAGAGGTCGGCGGGAGTCATGGTGGAATGTCAAACTGCAAATGTCAAATGTCACACAGGCGAACTCCGGCTTCCGTTTGACATTTGACATTTGCAATTTGACATTCTCACCGCCCTGTCCTTGGCACGCACGAGAGCTCCCGGACCTTGGCGCCGGGGTTCTGCTCACGGACGAGCGCTTCTCCGACGAGGATGGCGTCCACTCCGGCGGCGGCGACGCGGGTTACGTCCTCGGTGGTGAAGATGCCGCTCTCGCTGACGAGGATGCGCTCGCCGTCTTCGCGCGCCATTTCCGCCAACCGCTCGGTGGTTTCCAGGTCGGTCTCGAAGGTGTTCAGGTCCCGGTTGTTGATGCCGATAAGCGGCGCGTCGATGGCCAGCGCGCGCTCCATCTCCCGCTCGGTGTGGACCTCGACCAGCGCGGCCATGCCGAGCTCGTGCGCGCATTCCTGGAAGCCGGTGAGGTCCTCATCGGAAAGAATCGCCGCGATGAGCAGGACGGCGTCCGCCCCGAGAGAGCGAGACTGCACGATCTGCCAGCGATCGATGATGAATTCCTTGCGCAGGATCGGGAGCGGGACCGCGGCGTGGACCTGAATGAGATGGTAGTCGTGGCCGTGAAAAAACTCCTCGTCCGTGAGCACGGAGACGCAGGCGGCGCCGTTCTTCGCGTAAGCATCCGCCAGCGCGACAGGATCGAAGTCTTCCCGCATCACCCCTCTGGAGGGCGAGCCCTGCTTCACCTCCGCGATGAGCCGGACTTCCGCGCCCTCCAGCGCCCGCATGAACTTGCGCACGGGCGGCAGGGAGGCGAGGGCGATGTGCGGCCAGGTCTCCCGGCGCTCCGCGACCTCGCGGCGCTTGTGGTCGACGATCTTTTCCAGTATCGAGGGAACGGTCGTTACGGACATAGGCTCACCGCTTGCGGACGAAGAGAGACAGGACCAGTCAAGAGATAGTACCCGGAGCGGCCCCAGGGCACACGTTAATCACCGGCAGCACTCAGCGCCGCCAGCGCCGCCAGCTTCCCGAGGGCGGCGCCCGAGTCGATACTCGCCGCCGCCAACTGGAGCCCGGAAGCGAGATCGGTCGCCGCATCGGCGACCATCAGCGCCGCCGCCGCGTTGAGCAGCACGATGTCGCGGCACGCTCCCGGCTCGCCGGAGAGGACCGCCCGCGTGATAGCGGCGTTGCCGACCGCATCCTCCCCGGGGGCGATCTCCGTCGGGCCGGCTCGCGGAAGGCCGAGCGGCGCCGCGTCCACCTCATATCGTTGGATCTGCCCCTCCCGAATCTCGGCAACGGTTGTCAGGCCGAGCGTGGAAAGCTCGTCCAACCCCGGGGCGCCGTGGACCACGAGCGCCCGTCCGCACCCAAGGTTGCGCAGCGCCTCGGCCAGCAGCGGGACCAGCCGTTCTTCGTAAACGCCGATGACCTGCGCGGTCGCGCCCGCGGGGTTGGTGAGCGGACCCAGGCAGTTGAAAACCGTCCGGAACGGCAGCTCCCGGCGGATCGGGCCGACGTGACGCATCGCAGGGTGGTGCGACTGCGCGAACATGAAGCCGATGCCCACCTCGTCGATGCAGGCGCACACCCGCTCAGCGCTGCAGTCGATGCGCACCCCCAGCGCCTCCAGGACGTCCGCGCTGCCCGTCCGCGAGGTCATGGCGCGGTTGCCATGCTTGGCTACGGGGACGCCCGCTCCCGCGACGACGAACGCCGCGGTGGTGCTGATGTTGAAGGTCGGCACCGTCCCGCCGCCGGTCCCACAGGTGTCGACGAGCCGCTCGCATCGGGGGGTGACGCGGACGGCATGCTCCCGCATGGCGCGCGCGAAGCCGGTGATCTCTTCCGCGGTCTCGCCCTTCATCTTAAGCGCGGTCAGCAGGGCGCCAGCCAGCGCCGCCGAAGCCTCGCCGGACATCAGGTGGCGCATCACCGCCGCCGCCTCCTCCGCGGACAGGCTCTTCCCCTCCGCTGCCGCAGCGGCGAGCTCCCTCAACATACGACCGCTCCGGCTCCGGCCCTCCGGACCGTGACGATCAGGCGCTCCAGTTCGTCGCGCGCGGGCGGGGCCTCCGGCAGCGTTGTCTCCTCGAAAGGCCGGTCCAGCTCTGCTTCTAGCCGGTCCAGCTCGGCCGTGTAGGTCGGGTCGTCCCGCAGCGTGCCCAGCTCCGCGCCGGCCTTGAGGCGCTCGAGCTCCTCGATGAACGGCCGCCTGAAGCGCTCGTTCAGCGCGAGGGCATTCGCCTCCACTTTCGCCTCCAGCAGCAGCACGATGCCGGTCATCAGGACGCGGAAACAGTAAAGGAGTTTCTTCAGTGAGCGCGGCTCGGACCGGTCGAACTCCCTGCCCTCGCTCCGGTAGAAGCCGCGATAGCGGTGGTAGTCATGCTTCGAGAACACCCCGGGCAGCATCTGCGCATGGACGGGCGAGGTGCGCACGACCAGCGGCGAGGTGAGCTGCTCCAACACGTAGCCGTGCCGCCGGAGCAGGAGGCGGCTGAACTTCGTCAGGTCGTGGCTGACCATCTCCACGAGTCCCTCTTGAGTCTCCTCGGTTTCTCGCGGGGCCACTTACATCCGCGCCCAAGGCCACTCCATGACTGGATGGCCGACTTCCATAATGACGAACTCACCGCGCGGATGGCGGGCGCGGAGACGCTGGGCCGCCTCATCGGTGGTCGGCGCGACTTCGTAGTCGCCGTCCTCAACGTTCACAACGACTTGCTGGCCGTTGAAGTCGGGTTCCAACTTCGCTTTTAGCTGGGCTTCATAGATCTCCAAACCCCGGTGGACGCTGTCGAGCACGGTCGTTTGCTTTACGCTCACGTAACTCCCTCCGATCTATTATGGCGACGTAGGCAGCTCCGGCGCGCTGGGGGCGTTGAGCAGACTCACGCCGTCTTTCGCGACGCTGGCAATCACCTCCAGGCGGACACCGAAGCGCCCGGGCAGATAGATCCCCGGCTCGACGCTGAAGACCATCCCTTCTTCCAGCGGCTCCGTGTTGCCGCCGACCATGTAGGGCGGCTCGTGGACCTGCAGGCCGAGGCCGTGGCCGGTGCGGTGGAGGAAGAACTCTCCGTAGCCGGCGGCGGTGATGTGGTCGCGGGCGGCGCGGTCGACGGCCTCACACGGAACACCCGGCCGCACTGCCTCCAGCGCCTTCTGCTGGGCCTCCCATACGACGCGGTACACCTTGCGCACCTCCTCGTCCGCGGGCTCGCCGGCGGAGCAGGTGACAGTGATGTCGCTGTGGTAGCCGTCGTGTAGGGTGCCGAAGTCGAGGATCACGACCTCTCCGTGGCGCAGGGCGCGGGCGCCGGTGTCGTGATGGGGAAGCGCGGAGTTGGGGCCGCCGGCGACGATGGTGAAGGCGACCTTCCCTTGCGGTGACCGCCGCTGGAGAAGCTTCCGGAGGTCCTCGTCGATCTCGGCTTCCGTACGGCCCGGGCGGCATAGGGCGATTGCTTCCGGGATCGCCTGATCGACGGTATGCCCGGCCGTGCGGAGGGCGGCCAGCTCTTCCGGCCCTTTGCGGATCCGCAGCGGGCGCATAACGGCGCTTCCCTTTTCCATCCTCAGGCCCGGGGCGGCCGCGAGTGTATCGAGCAGGAACGCCGCTCGCAGCTCGTCGTCGAACGCCAGACGGCGCACGCCGTCAAGCGCGGACCGCAGCGCCGGGAGGTAGGTCTCGGCGTCGGTCCAGGTGCGCATCGGTTGTCCGGGCACGGCGTGCTCCCGGACCTGGGCGGCGTTCATCGCGGGCACGATCCAAGAGGCGCCGCCGTCCCGCCGGATGACGAGCGATAGGAGCCGCTCGCCGGCGTGGCCGTGCTCGAAACCGGCGAGGTAGAGCATGTCCGCCCCCGGCCCCAGCAGAAGCGCGTCGATGTCCGACGCGTCAAGCGAGGACGCCACCCGCTCCAACCTAGCTCCGAAGGTCTCCATCTCAGCCTCCCGGCTCTCTCCACATCGCCCATGTGGTCGGACCGCCGAAAGAGCACTGCCGGCTTGCCGCCACACGGAAGCCGTGCCGCTCGTAGAAGCGGACGTTGCTTTCGGTCAGCGTGTCCAGCCCGCAGTAGAACCCCTTCGCGTCCGCCCTCTCCAGCACGGGCCGCAGAAGCGCGCTGCCCAGGCCCTTTCCCTGATGCTCCGGCTCTACCCCCAGCAGCCCCAGGTACCAGTGCGGCCGATGCATGGGACCGGAACCGGTCAGGAACATCTCCGTCCAGAGGATCTGCAGCCGCAGCCACTCCGCGGGCCAGCAGCAGGTCATCGCGAGCGCTCCACGCACCTGGAAGGAGAACGACTTGTTCGCGGCGCCTCTTCCCGGCGGAGGCAGCCACACCGCCACGCCGCGCGGCTCACCAGGAGTCGTGTACACCTCCCCGTCCCCGTGCCCGTAGAGCAGGTAAGCACGGAGGAGCCTGCGCAGCAATCTCTCCCGCCGGGCTTCGTTCGGAAGGCCGTAGACGAACCCGGGATCCCGGTGGAAGGCGCGCACCACGACGCCCAGCGCCGGCTCCAACTGGTCCTCGGACAAGGCGACGGGTTGCACGGGCCGAGGATAAGGTACACGGAGCGTCATAGGGACTCCGTCACTATCACGTCGACCTCAGACGCAGACTCCAGGTCGGCCTGGTCGACCTGCGATTCGGCCCGAATGGAATCGATCTTTCTTATGATCCACTCGGCAGCCTCAAGAGCGATTTCGGCGTCGGCTTGCTCCGCAACATCCCCGCGGTGGATGATCCCGTTACGCTTGGTGTAACTGGCGGTCAACCTCTCCCACGAGCCATCTGCTTGCCCGAGCACGAAGAGTGAGTGCTTCGTTAGAAGGTGCAGCACGACCGTCATCTTGGTCCGAAGCCCCAGATCGAAACCAAGCAACTGGTTGCGTCCGGTACTGTAATCCCCACTGAGACGGCTGACTACCAACCGGTCATAGAACCTGTTGAATTCGGAATCGATGGTGGCCCACGCGAACAGGACCGCTTCTCTGAAGCGACCCTGTGCGAGAGCGAAGCCCGCATCTTGAAGAAAAAGGTCCGGGACGGGGGGATCGGAGCCGGACGCTAGGGCTTCGCGAAGTCGCGAAAGAGAAGTCTCATCAAAGGCCTCGTTGGTTGCCAGGTTCGGAGTGGTGAAACGGAGCGCGCCAACCGGAACTTCGCCCGCGACCTCATCTTCGATGAACATTCGGAACGGTGAGACCTGCCACTGGGCGACCTCGCTGATCCCTGAGTTTCGACTTAGAACCCGATACCACCTCAGGAGCCTATTGGTGCGACGGAGCAAGCGCTGGGCAAGTCGCGTCCACGCCCGCTCCTTCTCTTCGTCGGAGAGGCTTGCGGGCATGCGCCCGGCTACTCGAACAATGGTGAGGCCGCCCGGCCCCTGGTCCGGCGGCGCCTGTCGCAGCACCACGGGCTCGCCGGCCGGGGAAGTCTCGTAGCTTCCCTCAGGAAGAAGAACAACCGCCGGAAGGGAGACCTCCACCCAGACCGTGGTTTCCTCCTCAAATGGCCCTTGGTCAGGCAACCGACTCGACCTCAATGGCCGCGCGCAGGCGTGAGCTCCCTGAGAGCGTGGCTGACCCGGAGTAGACGACCTGCAAATCCTCGCCTGTACCGAGATCACGCGCTCTTTGCCTCAGACAACTCAACCATGGCACCGACACAGTGGTGGCGTCGTATCCGGGGGCGAAACTCACGTATGCGAACAACCTGTCGCCGGCTCGAAAGAGGTCGGCTCGAAGCTGCGCCTCGTCGCTCTCAAAACTCTCCACATACTCGCCCAGTGATTGTTGAACACCGGCACTGGTGAGCCGTTCGTCATTGAAGTACCGCATAACTATCTCCTGTAACAGAGGTCTAATCTCGAGAAAGAAAGTTCCGCAGCAGCTCCTTTCCACACTGCGTGAGGATGCTTTCCGGATGGAATTGTACCCCCTCCACCGGAAGCTCGCGGTGCCGCACGCCCATCACCTCTCCCAGCTCCGTCTCCGCCGTCACCTCCAGGCACTCCGGCATGGTGTCGCGCCGGATGACGAGGGAGTGGTAGCGGGTCGCCTCCAACGGGCTGGGCAGCCCTCGGAAGACGCCGAGGTCCTTGTGGAACACGGGCGACGTCTTGCCGTGCATCAGTCGCTTCGCCCGCACGATCTCCCCGCCGAACGCCTGCCCGATGGACTGGTGTCCGAGGCAGACTCCGAGGATCGGGACCTTCCCCGCCATCACCTGGATCAGCGGGACGGAGATCCCCGCCTCGTTCGGGGTGCACGGGCCGGGGGAGATGATGAGATGGTCCGGGCGCATCGCGGCGACCTGCTCCACGGTCACCTCGTCGTTGCGGAACACGTGCAGCTCCTCGCCCATCTCGCCCAGGTACTGGACCAGGTTGTAGGTGAAGGAGTCATAGTTGTCGATCATCACGATCATCGGGTCACCTCACTCCAGCCCGCGTTCGGCCATCTCGATGGCTCGAATCATGGCGCCCGCCTTGCTCTCCGTCTCCTGGAACTCGGCGGCGGGGTCGCTGTCCGCCACGATGCCGCCGCCCGCCTGGATGTAGGCGGTGCCGTTCTGCATCACGATGGTGCGCAGGGTGATGGCCGTGTCCATGTTCCCGTTGAAGCTGAAGTAGCCGATGCACCCGCCGTAGGGGCCGCGCTTGACGGGCTCCAGCTCTTCGATGATCTCCATCGCCCGGATCTTGGGCGCGCCCGAGAGCGTACCGGCGGGGAAGGCGGCGCGGATGAGGTCGTAGGCATCCTTGCCGGGACGCAGCTTGCCGACGACGTTGGACACAATGTGGATCACGTGGGAGTACTTCTCCGTGGCCATCAGCTGGTCCACGTGGACGCTGCCGTACTCGCAGACCCGGCCGATGTCGTTGCGGTGCAGGTCGACCAGCATGATGTGCTCCGCGCGCTCCTTCGGATCGGCGAGGAGCTGCGCTTCCAGCGCGGCGTCCTCTTCGGGCGTCTTCCCGCGGCGGACCGTCCCCGCGATGGGGCGCGTGACCACCTGGCCGGCCCGCTCCGTGACCAGGATCTCCGGGGAGGCGCCGATGAGCTGGCAGTCCTCGAAGTTCAGGAAGAACATGTAGGGCGACGGGTTCACGGATCGGAGCGCGCGGTAGATCTCGAACGGCGAAGCCGTCACGTCCACCTGCATACGGCGGGAGAGCACCACCTGGATGACGTCGCCGGCGGCGATGTATTCCTTCGCCTTCAGCACCGCCGCCTCGTGCTCCTCACGCGATGGGATGGAGGTGACCTGCAGCTCACCTGGCGAAAGCGCCGCTCGCGGTGTCCCCAGGCTGGGCGGCTGGTCCGGCGGGAGCTCCACTATCCGCAGCACCATCTTCTCCCCTTCCCCTTCCGTGGGGAAGAAGCTCAGGAAGAGGTCGTAGTCGGTGTCGAGATAGTTGATGCCGATCCACTTGTCCTTCGGATACCGGCCCTCGGTGAAGGAGAGCCCCGCCATCACCTTGTAGCGGATCGCCAGCGGCTCGTAGATGTAGAGCGGCAGGCGGATCTTTTCCTGGAGTTCGGAGTCGATGCGGAAGCTCACCCGAGCGCTCCGCCGGCCTCGCTCGATCTCGATCTCGCTGGCTCCCGCCATGATCCCTTGCTGAATTGCGGAGTGGGCGATCCTGACCAGCGGCCCCTGCACGACGTGATCGTCCGGGGTTTCCTGCTGCCGACCAACCGCTGCGGCATCCTCGACCAGGTTCCGGAGGCTCTTGACGGAGGAGAGACCGCCGGGAGCCGGTCTGGTGCCCGAGGGGTGCGCCAGTGGGCGCCTTAGTTGAGTTACCAGGGCGTTGATCTTCCCTGCCGCCGCCTCGTAGGCAGCCTCCGGATCCCCGTCGACGCGGGCCAGGCAGAGCACTTTGATACGGTGCTTCACATGGTCGAAGATCAGCAGGGTGTCCGTGAAGACGAAGACGCAGTCCGGCAGGCCGCGGTCGTCGGGCGTGAGGTCGGGGAGGCGCTCGAAGAAGCGGACGGTGTCATACCCGACGTACCCCACGGCGCCGCCGCAGAACGGGGGCAGCTCCGGGTCCGCGACGAAGGAGAAGCCCGAGAGGAGCTCTTTAAGGACGTGCAGCGGGTCCTGACCCTCCTCCAGCGAATGCTCGCGGCGCTCGCCGTCCTGGAAGAGCTCGACCTGCCGAGCCTTCGTCTTCAGCACCAGGAAGGGGTCGCCGCCGATGAAAGAGTAGCGGCCGATCTGCTCGCCGCCAGCCACGCTCTCCAGCAAGAAGGAGTTCGGCCGCCCGCCCAGCTTGAGGTACGCGGAGACGGGGGTCTCCAGGTCCGCCAGGATCTCCCGGTAGACGGGGATGAGGTTTCCCGCCCGGGCGCGCTCCCGGAACTCTTCGAGTGGCGGACTATACATCGGCTTCTCCTTTGAAGCGGACCGTCGCGGTGCCGGTCCACCACAAGGGCGGAGGGGCTCGAACCCACAACAACCGGCTTTGGAGACCGGCGCTCTGCCAGATTGAGCTACACCCTTACAACCAGTTTCGACAACAAAAAGGCCGGGGCCACAGCCCCAGCCTCGCAGAAAGCGAAAAAGCCGGGGCATCTCTGCCCACGGCCTGGATCTTGGAAGGTACGTCAGTTCAGGCGGTGGACAGAGATCAGCTCCACCACCACCAGGAATTCTGCGATTGTGACATGTTCGCTCGCACGGGACGTCCCTCTGACCCGAAGTATAGCGAGGGCCGGGAGGGCTGTCAAGCGCTACCGCCGGCCGGCCGATAACCCTAGCCGCCCTCGCGCCTCTGGATCGTGCGAGGTGTCGCTCAAGGTGCCCTCGGTTGAGAACCGGCTCCCTGACGCGGTTACGCCTAATCGGTTTACGAGAGTGTGAAAAGCTTCCGAAGGGCGGCGTCGACCTTGCTCGAGACATCGAGGGGAATACTTCCCAGCTCGCGGAGGATGGTGGACGTGCTGACCGTCATGATCCGGTGGAGCCGGATAGCAGACGACCCTCGGAGGCCGGTAGCCGCGAATTCAGGATGACTCGACTCGATTACGATGTCCGTTACTTCGAGGTTGGTGGGTACGGCGCTCGTGATGAAGCCAAGCACCACGTGCCGGTGATGCCCCACTGGGTCGCACAGTACCACTGCCGGCCGTACCTTGGTGGTACTCAGGTCATCGAACGGGATGGTACAAGGACAATCTTACCCTTCATACCCGAAGGGCTTTCCATCGAGTGTGGAATAGACATCTTCCACGGGATCGTTGAGGAAGTCGAAAGCCGCGTTCCTTGCTCCCGCGGCCAGCCAGAGTTGCTCGTCGATATCGCGGGCCTCGGAAAACAGCAAGAGTACGCGGACGCGATCCGGTCCGCCGGGCGGCAAGGGCCGGTCAAGGTGAACCTGACCGTTCTCGTCAACTGTGCCCGTGGCTTCCACCGCTCTCAGTTCTGCTTTCATCGCGGGTCAATCTCCGTTCACCGATTCGGATTGCAACCAAGCGTGCGCGGATTCTAACACATCCGGCGGCGCCCTCGGGTTCTACCCGCCCGCCTTCGACGCCTTGTCGATCTTCGCCCATGTGTCTCGCAGGGTGACCGTCCGGTTGAAGACGGGCTTTTCGCGCGTGGAGTCCGTGTCGACGCAGAAGTAACCCAGCCGCTCAAACTGATAGCGCGCGCCCTGCATCGCGTTGGCCAAGCCCGGCTCCACCAAGCCTGTCACCACCCTTAGAGAGCTGGGGTTCAGGTTCGCGAGGTAGCTCTCTCCGGGATCCACCTCGTCCGGGTCCGGCTTTACGAACAGATGGTCGTAGAGGCGGATCTCGGCGGGGACGGCGGACGCTGCGGCGACCCAGTGCAGCGTGGCTTTTACCTTGCGTCCATCGGGGGCGTCGCCGCCGCGAGTGTGGGGGTCGTAGGTGCAGCGCAGCTCGACGACGGCGCCGCCGTCATCCTTGACCACCTCCTCGCACCGGATAAAATAGGCGTTGCGCAGCCGCACCTCCCGGCCCGGAGCCAGCCGGAAGAACTTGGGTGGCGGGTCCTCGCGGAAGTCTTCGCGCTCGATGTACAGCTCCCGGGCGAAGGGCACCTTGCGGGTGCCGGCGCCGGGGTCCTCGGGGTTATTGACGACGTCCAGCTCCTCCGCCTGACCTTCCGGGTAGTTGGTCAGCACTACCTTGACGGGGTCCAGGACCGCCATCACCCGGGGGGAGCGCTGGTTCAGGTCCTCCCGGAGGACGTCTTCCAGGTAGGTAACGTCCACCCGGCTGTCCGTCTTTGAAACGCCGATGCGCCGGCAGAACTCCCGGATCGCCTCGGGCGTGTAGCCGCGGCGCCGTAGCCCGGCGAGGGTTGGGAGGCGGGGGTCGTCGTAACCGTTCACGTGGCCGCCGTTGACCAGCTCGATGAAGCGCCGCTTGCTCATCACGGTGTGGGTCAGGTTCAGCCGCGCGAATTCGATCTGGCGGGGATGGTAGATCCCCAGCTCGTCCAGGAACCAGTCGTAGAGCGGACGGTGGATCTCGTACTCCTGCGAGCAGAGGGAGTGGGTGACGCCCTCGATGGAGTCCTCGAGCCCGTGCGCCCAGTCGTAGGTCGGGTAGATGCTCCACTTATTACCCTGGCGGTGGTGCTCGGCGTGGAGGATGCGGTACATTACCGGGTCGCGCATAACCATGTTCGGGGAGGTCATGTCGATCTTGGCGCGCAGAGTCCGGGCTCCGTCTGGGTACTCGCCGGCGCGCATACGGGCGAAGAGGTCCAGGCTCTCCTCCACGCTGCGGCTCCGGTAAGGGCTGTCCTGGCCAGGCGCGGTGAGGGTGCCGCGCGTGGCGCTTAGCTCCTCGGCCGAGAGGTCACAAACGTAGGCCTTGCCTTTGCGGATCAGGTCGACAGCCCACTCGTACATTTGCTCGAAGTAGTCGGACGCGAAGCAGACCCGGTCGCCCCAGTCCGCGCCCAGCCAGCGGACGTCCTCGATGATCCCGTCGACGAACTCCTGCTCCTCGCGGAGGGGGTTGGTGTCGTCGAACCGCAGGTTGAAGAGCCCGCCGAAGTCGAGCGCGATGCCATAGTCGATCCATACCGCCTTGGCGTGGCCGATGTGCAGGTAGGCATTCGGCTCCGGAGGGAAGCGGGTATGGACGCGGTCGAACCGCCCGCTGCGGAGGTCCTCCTTGATGGCTTCGCGGATGAAGTCCGTCTGGGTCTCGGTGCGGAGGTCCGCGGGCTCTGCCGTTATCGCTACCTCGTGCGTCTGAACCACTGACCCTCCAAGTCCTCACGTATCCGACCGCGGCCGGGTTATTCGACTGAAGTATACCCGGGCCGATGGCTAACGCGGATGTGGCGGCCGGTTGCGCGAGCTCCCGACGAGCGTTAAGGCGCGTCCAGCGGGAGGACCGATACCCGTCCCAGGTCCTCGAAGCGGACGTTCAACTCACACCCAGCGAGCAGAAGTGTCCCCAGCAGCGGGCGCTTGCCGGTTGCCAATACGGCCACCTCGAGTGCCTCACCGTTCCAGACGATCGTCGCTGCGTGAACGCTGACGTGGATGGTGCTGTCGTCGGCCAGGTTGGCCGCAATCCGACGCACGAAAGGCAGGTTCAGTGCCGCTGCGGCCGCGGCGGGCAGGGTGAGGTAACCGACGAACCCGGTGTCAACCACGAACTCAATGGTCACGTCAGGCCGACCTGGGCTGATCAGAGCTACTCCGAGGAGCGCGTTGTCTCCCTGCACCGCCCCAATCATACCGGCGGCGTGGGCTCAAGCACACCGCCCAACGTGTACACGGCGTTGTAACCAATGCGCACTCCATACAGCAGAGCACCGGGGCGGCGCGCGAGAAGCCGGCGACTAGCCGCCATTCCGTCGGCGTCGATCTCGTAATCGCCGGTTTCCACGTCGATCACGATCTCACGGCCGACGTTCCCCGGGATTTCCACCACCGGCCGCAGGCGCTTCTGATAAAGCTCCTCTCCGCGGCGATCGATCTCGTCCTCCGGAATCCTCAGAGTAGACATCTCGGCCTCCTTCACGTGCGGGCGACCTCTGCAGCGCGGACCTCGATGATGCGGCGGATCAGGTCGGTGGGCCTCGGCTGTGAGAGCGGGAACTGCAGGGTTCCCTTGCCGCTGATGTAGGGCTTGAGCTCGTCCCCGAAGGTCTCCGTCATGGCGGCGGTGACCGGGTAGAGGGCAACGTGCTTCTTCCACCCTGCGGCGTAGACCAGGCAGCGGCCATTCAGGTCGAACGTGGGGATTCCGTAGCTGATCCGCTCGGTCACGCCGGGCAGAACTGCCCGGATGAGGGATCGCAGCTCCTCGACCATCTCACGCGTCTGAGGACTGAGGGTCGCTAGGTACTCGTCGATGGACGCAGGGGTCGACGGTTTGGCCATGTTTACTGCCGGACTAGGGCTCGAACCTAGGACCTACTGATCCAGAGTCAGTCGCTCTGCCAACTGAGCTATCCGGCACCGCGGCTGTATGTTAGCGTTTCAGCGGACGGCCTGTCAATGGTTAGCGGATCAGCTCCCGCACCGGCTCGGGGTCGTCCAGCACCCGCATCGGCCGACCTTCGCGGTCGGGGATTTCCGTGGTGGGATCGATGCCCAGGTGCCGGTAGAGGCAGGACAGCACGTTGGCGGGCGTGTACGGCGTTCCGGTGGGGTAGCCGCCGTGGGCGTCGGTCTCGCCGATCACCTGGCCCACTCTAAAGCCGCCGCCGGCCACGACC